>LNFM01001842.1_pt1 | contig 46423 bp, 44 predicted proteins | sample 596031 | NCBI WGS metagenome assembly LNFM01 (sample SAMN04254537, study PRJNA301005) | activated carbon metagenome | isolation source: dual media filters at the Ann Arbor, Michigan drinking water treatment plant | place: USA: Ann Arbor
CTCCCCTTGCGGGGCGCTCGACTTGCATGTGTTAAGCCTGCCGCCAGCGTTCGTTCTGAGCCAGAATCAAACTCTCAGGTTGAATTGAGATTTTGTCCGGCCTGGTCACGTTTTGCTTGACGAGGTTAAGTCCAATCGCCTCACGGCGAGCGGACATGAACCTTTAGAGAAAACGTAACTGGCCAAAGTCTCGCTTCATGACTCCGGTCCGAAGACCAGTGTCCGCAAGGACTCCGCCGTCCACGTTTCTCTTTCTTCCGATTCAGATGTCAAAGAGCGTGGCGCCCGGAGGCACCGATCTCGCCAGAGCCGACAAAGCCTTACCTTCCCAGCTAGGCCGGGAAGTTTGGCCCCTCAGACTTCAGCGAGAGACACAGAAGCGCGCCGCGATCAGCAGCGCCCCGTGTGTGAGCGGAGATATAGACCCCGCCGCGGACCCGAGTCAACACACCGTTTAGAAAAATTACGCGGTGATGACGGTTCGGCCGGTTTCACCCGTTTCCGTCCCGTTCGGGAAAGGTGGAAATGGGAAGCCGGTCCCCGCCCTTCAAGTCCCCTTAACCATCCGTTAGCCATAGAGGTCCTTGCTGCCCCAGCAGATTCCATAGCGGATCGCCGGCCGGGGCCGGGCTGTAGACAGCAGGGAACAGCCCCATTGAGGCCATATTATTTATGGCTAGTCTCGGAGAGTTCTGCGCGCGGTCGCCGGGGTGACGGCGCGCGATTATGAACAGGGGGATCGCAGCCTTGCTGCAGCGTGCGCACAGAGACGGATTTCAGCGCGCGCGCGCCATCGAGATCGGCGACGAACCCCCGCTGCGTGTGGACGGCGACGATCCTGGCTCCAGCCGCAACGTTAATTTCCGCTGGCTCGCCTCGACCGTCCTCGCTGGCGTTCTCGGCATCGTCCTGCTCGGCTCGGCCATCTACACCTCGATGGACGGCGTCACGAGTTTTGCCAAGCCCGGCGTATACGCCCGATGGGATCCCTACGGCAGCCGCCAGGCCCAGGGTGCCAACTCGAACCGCAAGAGCGACCAGATCCTGCTCGGCCGCGGCGTCGACGAAAACCGGCAGATCTTCCGCATTTCGACAACGACCCGGTCCGGCAACCGGGAAATCGTCCGCACGCGCCCCGTCACCCGCATCAGCGCCAATCTCATTCCCGCCGGCCTCGACGTCGATATCCCGGCCTTCAACCCGCTGGCGATGTTTGCCAACGACAAGAGCGGAAGCCCGGCCGAAGAAGCCATGCCTGCCGCGGATGGCGAGGTTTCGTACACGGTCCAGAATCTCACCAACATCAAATTCGCCGCGGACGATGCCGGTCCCTCGGTCACGCTGGAAGATGTCCTCTCGAGCGTACGCGATGTCGCCGCGATGTCCGCGGTCAGCGGCAATGATTTTGCCGGGTTCGGTGACTTCGGCGGCTCTTCCAGCGCGATGGCATCCCTCACCGGCCCCACGGCGCCCAATATGACGGTCATCGGCAAGAAGCCCCCACGCAACGACAGTGGCGGCCGTGACGACGAACGCGTCGTAACGGCGCGTCAGAATGACAAGCTCGACGATGTCCTTATGCGGCAGGGCGCCACGCGCGAAGACGCGCGGGCGATCGCCTCGGCCTTCGGCGCCCGGTCTGGCTACGGCACCATGGCCCTGCAAGCCGGACAGGTCGTTCGTATTCTGACCGCCCAGGAAGGCGGACGGATGAAACCGCTGCGCGTTGCCGTCGAATCCGGTTCGACGGAATCGATCGTCGCACTGTCGGATATGGGCGATTACGTCTCCGTCGCCGATTCGCAGGATATCGCCCAGAACGAGGGCGAGAACTTCGAAAACGTGCAGATGGCTGACGGCCCCGGAGAACTCAGCCTCTACCAGAGCTTCTACGGCACGGCCCTCACCAAGGGCGTACCGAAGGAGATCATCAACGAACTCGTCGAAGTATTCAGCTACGATGCCGATTTCCAGCGTAAGGCCTCGGCGAATGACGGCTTTGAAGTTCTCTTCGCCAGTGACGACGCCGGCCAGGTCGATGGCCAGACCGAGATTCTCTACTCGTCCCTGATCTCCGGCGGCATCACTCGTAAATACTATCGCTATCAATCTCCCGAAGACGGCACCGTCGATTACTATGACGAAGAGGGTCGTTCGGCCCGCAAGTTCCTGATGCGCAAACCGATAGCAACCGGTCAGATGCGGTCCGGCTTCGGCATGCGCCGTCATCCGATTCTCGGCTATTCGAAGATGCATACCGGCGTCGATTTCGCCGCGCCGCGCGGAACGCCGATCTATTCCGCCGGCAATGGCACCGTCTTGCAGGCGAAACGAGCCGGCGGATATGGCAATCAGGTCAAGATCAAACACGCCAACGGCTATGAAACCGCGTACGGGCACATGTCCAGCTTTGCCCGCGGACTCAGCCCAGGAGATCGCGTCCGCCAGGGCCAGTTGATCGGCTATGTCGGATCGACCGGACTGTCGACCGGCAACCATCTGCACTACGAAGTTCTGGTCAACGGCCGCTTCCAGAATCCGATGAGCATGAAGGTTCCGCGCGGCAAGGAACTCGATGGCCCGGCGCTCGCCGAGTTCATGCGTGAGCGCGATCGTATCAATGGTTTCGTCGAGAAACCGCCGAGTTCGGCACAGGCCGCGGCGGTAGCCCGCGGCGGCTGAGCTCGAGCAAGGCGCACCTTCAAGGGAAGGACCTGCCCGGGTGAAACGCGAACTCGAAAAACTCGGGTTCTAGCCTGCCCGTTTCACATGACGCGGCTGCACCATCTCTCCGCGCTGCGTCGCAATGCCGAACTCGAAACTGTCGGCGATCATGCGTGCGCGTTCGATAAAAACAGGTGCCGCGCCCTCTGGCAGCACGTCCTTCGCGGTCGCTTCGAACAGATCGAGCCATCGATCGAAATGGGCCCCGCTGATCTGATCGGCGATGAGCAGATGCGCGCGCATCGGACGGCCCTGGAAGCGGCGCGTGCGGAGCACGACCGAAGACCAGAAATCGCACAGCTTTTCCAGATGTTCCGGCCAGTTCTCGACCTTCGCGTTGAAAATCGGTCCGATCAGATCGTCCTCGCGCACACGGCCATAGAACGTATGCACGAGGGTGCGAATATCCTCCTCGCTTGCATTCGCCGCAGCAGTCGAAAAGGGGTTCGGCGCCTTGCTCATCCGGCCGTCCTTCCACCTTGCTTCAATGGGGAAGTAGATGCGTGCAAACCCCCGGAGTTGACAATGCGGCAGATCGCACACAGCTTTACTTGATGTCGAAGCTGTTCGCCCCTGCGCCTTCGCGCACGCATCGGATCAGCCCCATCGCGGGCAAATAGCCCCCGGCTCGGCCAAAGCGCCCCGAGCCGAGGGGTGCGATATTCTTATTGCCATTTTTATTTCGGCTTCCGGCGCTTCCCAACAAAGAACCTGACCTCAAATGCGCGCGTTCATGACGCGCGGAGGAGTTTGACCGTGAACATCAGCAGCAATACCGCCCGTCCTGCAATCGTGCTGGCCGATGCGGAACATGAAATCCTGATGAGCCTCGCATCCGAGGCCGACGAGCGCCTGCCCGGCGTCGGCGAGGCATTGCTCTCCGAACTCGACCGCGCCGAGGTTGTCGCTGAAGACGACCTGCCGGACGATGTCGTGCGGATGGGATCGACCGTGTCGTTTCGCTCCGACGACGGGCAGGAACGGGAAGTAACCATCGTATATCCGGCCAAGGCCGACATCGCGGAGGGCAAGATCTCCGTAATGACGCCCATCGGGGCAGCGCTTATCGGTCTGAAACAGGGCTCATCAATGAATTGGACGGCACGCGACGGACGCGAGCAGCGTCTCACCGTTCTGTCCGTCCGGCAGCCCTCGGCCTGATAATGCAGAGGGCGGCCCAAGGACCGCCCTCAATTTTATGTCATTACGCTGCGGCGCTTTTGACGCCTTCAACGATCCGGATGCCATCAGGTCCGGCAGTGACCCGGATCGTTGATCCGTCGAGGATGTTGCCGGCGAGGATTTCCTCGGCCAGTTTGTCCTGGACGTTCTTCTGGATGACGCGCTTGAGCGGGCGTGCGCCATAGGCCGGATCGTAGCCCTTCTCGGCGAGCCAGCCGCGCGCTGATGCATCGAGTTCGAGCGTGATCTTGCGGTCGTCCACCAGCTTCTGCAGGCGCTTCATCTGGATATCGACGATCGCGCCCATCTGGTCCTTCTGCAGGCGATGGAAGACGACGATCTCGTCGATACGGTTGATGAACTCCGGGCGGAAATGCTTGCGCACCGCCTCCATGACGAGCCCATAGGCTTCCTGATCCGAGACCACCCGGTCGCCGTGATCGCCGCCGAGCGCGAAGCCCATGGGCTGGCGCGGATCGGCGAGATATTCGGCGCCGAGATTCGATGTCATGACGATCAGCGTGTTGCGGAAGTCCACCGTCCGGCCCTGACCATCGGTCAGCCGCCCGTCATCGAGCACCTGCAGCAGCACGTTGAACACATCCTGGTGCGCTTTTTCGATTTCGTCGAACAGCACGACCTGGTACGGACGGCGGCGCACCGCTTCCGTCAGGGCACCGCCCTCCTCGTAGCCGACATAGCCGGGAGGCGCGCCGATCAGGCGCGCGACCGAGTGCTTCTCCATGTACTCCGACATGTCGATGCGCAGCAGCGCTGTGTCGTCGTCGAACAGGAATTCGGCGAGCGCCTTGGTCAGTTCGGTCTTGCCGACGCCGGTCGGTCCGAGGAACAGGAACGAGCCGATCGGACGGTTCGGATCCTGCAGGCCCGCGCGCGCGCGGCGCACCGCGGTGGACACGGCTTTCACCGCTTCCTCCTGGCCGATCACGCGTTTGCCGAGCGCCTCTTCCATATGAACCAGCTTCTCGCGCTCGCCTTCGAGCATCTTGTCGACGGGCACTCCGGTCCAGCGCGAGACAACGCCCGCGATGTGGTTCGGCGTCACGACTTCCGGCTCGTCAGACGTGCCGCCGCTGGCCTCGATATCCGCAAGCTGCTTTTCCAGTTCCGGAATGATGCCGTATGTCAGTTCGCCCGCGCGCTGGTATTGACCCTCGCGCTGGGCTTTCGCCAGTTCGCCCTTGGCGGCGTCGAGCTTTTTCTTCAGCTCGGCCGCGCCGCCGATCTTCATCTTCTCGTTTTCCCATCTGGCGCGCTGGGCGTTGGCTTCTTCCTCAAGCGAAGCGAGTTCCTGCTTCAGCCGCTCGAGGCGGTCCTTCGAGGCCGTGTCCTTTTCCTTTTCGAGTGCGATCTGTTCGATCTTCAGCCGCATGATGTCGCGGTCGAGCGAATCGAGCGCTTCCGGCTTGGAGTCGAGCTGCATGCGCAGGCGGGACGCCGCCTCGTCGACGAGATCGATCGCCTTGTCCGGCAGGAAACGATCGGTGATGTAGCGGTTCGACAGCGTCGCGGCCGACACCAGCGCGCTGTCGGAAATTCGCACGCCATGATGGGCTTCGTATTTCTCCTTCAGGCCGCGCAGGATCGAGATCGTATCCTCGACGGTCGGCTCGTCGACGAAGACCGGCTGGAAGCGCCGCGCCAGCGCCGCATCCTTCTCGACGTGCTTGCGATACTCGTCGAGCGTCGTCGCGCCGACGCAATGCAGCTCGCCGCGCGCCAGTGCCGGTTTCAGGAGATTTGACGCGTCCATCGCACCGTCGGTTTTTCCGGCGCCGACCAGCGTGTGCATCTCGTCGATGAACAGGATGATCTCGCCCGCGGCCGCGGTGACTTCCTGCAGCACGGATTTCAGCCGCTCCTCGAACTCGCCGCGATATTTCGCGCCGGCGATCAACGAGCCCATGTCGAGCGCGAGCAGTTTCTTGTCCTTTAGCGATTCCGGCACATCGCCGTTGACGATGCGCTGGGCAAGGCCCTCGACGATCGCGGTCTTGCCGACACCCGGCTCGCCGATCAGCACCGGATTGTTCTTGGTGCGGCGCGCAAGAACCTGGATCGTGCGGCGGATTTCCTCGTCGCGCCCGATCACGGGATCGACCTTGCCGTCGCGCGCGGCCTGCGTCAGATCGCGCGCATACCGCTTCAGCGCGTCGTATGCATTCTCGGCGGAGGCCGAATCGGCCGTACGGCCCTTGCGCAGTTCCTCGATCGCCGCGTTCAGCTCTTTCGGCGTCACGCCGGCCTTGGCCAGCGCCTTGCCGGCTTCGCTCGATGTGTCGGCGGCAAGCGCGAGCAGCACCCGCTCGACGGTGACGAAATTATCGCCCGCCTTCTGCGCCAGATCCTCGGCGGCCTGAAAGGCGCGCGCGGTCGCCGGCGCCAGGTAAATCTGCCCCGTGCCGCCTTCGACCTTCGGAATTTTCTTGAGCGCCGCCTCGGTTTCCGCGAGAGCCTCGCGCGAGCGGCCGCCCGCGCGGTCGATCAGACCGGCGGCGAGCCCTTCGGGATCGTCGAGCAGAACTTTCAGAATGTGTTCGGGAAGAAACTGCTGATGGCCCTCGCGCAGTGCGAGGCCCTGAGCCGACTGCAGGAAGCCCCGCACGCGCTCGGTATATTTCTCTGGATTCATGTCCGATCCTTCCCCGGCGCGTCCCCATTTGCGAAGCCCATGCCGGCCAATTGATCTGAGGCCCCTCGAAGAGGCGGCCCTTTGCAGGTAGATGGTTGCGGCGGCTGGGGAGGAAAAGACCCCCCTCGCCGCGCGTTGTCCGAAATTTGCTAGGTCCAGGCCCCGGAAACCATGATTACGGTCAAATCCATCCAGCGATACCCGGTGAAGGGCCTCTCGCCCGAGCGGCTGAAGGAAGTCGCCCTGGAGACGGGAGGCACCCTTCCCGCCGATCGCGCCTTCGCGGTTGAGAACGGGCCATCCGGCTTTGACGCCGCGGAGCCGAAATGGCTGCCGAAGGCAAAATTTCTCTGCTGGATGAAAAATCCGAAGCTCTCGCTGCTCGAGAGCCGCTACGACGACCCGACCGGCATGCTGACGGTCTCGACGCCCCACGCCTCCGTCACCGGCGATCTTGCCAAGGCCGAGGGCCGTGCCGCGGTCGAGGCCTTTCTTTCGGTGTTCATGGGCGAGGAGCAGCGCGGACCGTTGCGGATATTGTCAGCGGACGGTCACAGCTTTTCCGACGTTTCGAAGAAACTCGTATCCTTCATCAATCTCGCGAGTGTCGAGGAGATCGGCCAGGCGATCGGCGTCGAACTCGACCCCGTCCGGTTTCGCGGCAATGTGCATGTCGCGGGCATGCCGGCATGGTCCGAAGCCACCCTGGTCGGCAAGGAGTTCCAGATCGGCGAGGCGCGCTTTCGTGCCGTCAAGACAATCCAGCGCTGCCTCGCGACGCATGTCGATCCGGCGCGCGGCGTGCGCGATCATGACGTGATGGGCGCGATCCGCGGCATGCGCGGAGACATGGATTGCGGAGTCTACGCGGAAGTCGTTGCGCCCGGCACGATCCGATCGGGCGACGAGATCGTCCTAGTCCAGCCCGAGATCCCGCTTTAGCTCGGCGTCGCGCGCAGCGATATCGTTCGTTATTTCCGCGGCAACGGCATTCTGGTCGGCGCGCATTTTTGCCAGCGCGCTTCCGGTGTCAGGCGACCTGGGAAGGTCGGGAATGCGCGGATCGGTTTCGTCCAGCGCCAGAACGCCGTCTTCAGCCAGTTTGCCAATCAGCTTCAGGCGGGTGAAGGGAGAGCGATAACCGGCCTCGTTGTACAGCCACTCGGCGGCGGCGATGCCCGCGATATTGTTGCGAAGATCCTTGTAGACCTCCGCGGACCAGTCGGTCGTGTACTTGACATAGCGCTCGGCATATTCGTTCCATTCGCCGAACGTAATGACGGCGCAGGACGCCACACCGGGACCTGCGATCGGCCGGAGCAGCGAATACACCTCCGCCGCGGCATAGGCGTGCTTGATCGCGTTATGATCGCGCGCCGCAAGTTCCGGCTGTTTCTGGATTTCCCAGGATGCGGCGCGCGAGAATCCGTGCATCACTGCCGAGAGCGCCACAACCGACAGAAAACCCGCCGCAAGCGCACCGAGGATCACCGCCCGCGGTTTCAGCTTCAGCACCCGCGTCCTCCCGTTCAAACGAAAAGCGCGGCACTGCAATGCCGCGCTTTTATTCCATGCTCAACAATGTTCACTCGCCGGGAGCGACTTCCGGTTCGGCGCCGGGCGCGCCGCCTTCAGGCGCGCCGTTCTCGCCGGGAGCCCCGTTGCGGCCGTAACGGCCGAAGCGGCGGTTGCGGCGGTTGCGGCCAAAGCCCTCGCGATCGGTTCGCCCTTCGCCCGCCGGCGTGTCCTGCCCGCCGGTGATGAAAGCGGGAAGACCGGCATCGGTGCCGTTGTAAGGACGGTTCTCGCGTGGCTGCTGCTGACCGCCTTCGCCTTGCGCATAAGGCTGCGCCGCGTTTTGCGGGTAGCCCTGCTGCTGCGGCCGTTCCTGCTGCTGACCGTCGAAGCCGTTGGCGTGGACGCTCTCGCCTTCCTCGTAGCCCTCTTCGTCGCGGGACTCGTCGTCCGCGCGTGTGAAGCCCTGCCCGCCCTGGTTCTGCGGGTATTGCGGCTGGCTGGCCGCAACGATGCGATAATAGTGCTCCGCGTGCTGGAGATAGTTCTCGGCCGAGATCGGATCGCCGGACGACGTCGCGTCGCGAGCAAGCTGCACGTATTTGTCGGCGATGTGCGAAGCGGTACCGCGGATTTTCACATCCGGGCCGTTCGACTCATAGCTACGATTGAGCTGGTTCGGACCCTTGCGGTTGTTGTTGTTACGACCGCGCATACGCTTTTGCTGGTGCTGCTGACCTTGCCTCATGGCTCTCTGATCTTTGCGTGTTGAATTGACGACCCCACCCCAATCCGGCGTAAGGAGCGACCGCAACCGGCCGCACGAGGCTTGCCGGGTTGCGACCGCATCTGATCGCCGGAATCTCTGTTTCAGGTTCGCAGGCCCCTTGGCGAACCCAACATCCGCTCATCTTGTGCCGAGCCCCCTAGGCCCTCAGCTTCTCTTGTGATGCGCGACGTTTGCGTTGGAACCGTGACCGGCTTCTCCGGATCTCGACAGCGGCCGGCAGTTCCGGCGCGAACAACGGTTCTCGATTGCTCTGGAAAGTACCCTGCCGGGCCTTTCATTCCAAGTGGGAATTTCAGCGCCTCACAACAAGGGCGCGTGGAATCCCGCCAAGATCGCAGCGCGCCGGGCCATCCACGGTCAGCCCGCATCCTTTCACTATAGAGGCAACTTCGGCCTCCTGCCCGGCACCCAGTTCGACGATCAACAGCCCCCCGGGGAGCAGCCGACGGACCGCGACCTCGGCAAGCTTGCGGTAGGCGTCCAGCCCATCCTGCCCGCCATCGAGGGCAAGCTCGGGATCATGCAGCCTAACCTCCCGTTCCAGAAAGGAAATTTCCTTGCGGCGGATATAGGGGGGATTGCACAGGATAAGGTCGAAATGACCTTCGACCTTCGAATCCCAGTTCGACACCGTAAACTGCGTGCGCTCGGCGAGGCCGAGCAAAGTCGCGTTGTTCTGGGCCACAGCCACCGCCCCCGGCGACAGATCGACCCCCACCCCTACCGCACTGGAAAACTCGCTCAGGGCGGCAAGCAGCAAACAGCCGGTACCGGTGCCGAGATCGAGGATGCGTTTCGGCGCTCCGCGTCCGAATGCCGCAAGCGTTGCCTCGATCAGGGTCTCGGTGTCCGGCCTTGGAACGAGGGTTTCGATCCCGAGTCTGAACCTGAGCCCCCAGAATTCCTTGTGGCCGAGAATGCGGGCCACGGGCTCTCCGGCGATCCGGCGGCACACCATGCTTTCCAGAACGGTGACCCCGTCAGGGGAAGCCGGCCCGTCCTGGGCGGCGATCAGTTCGGCATCGGTCAGATTCAGAGCCTCTTTCAGAAGCACCCGCGCGTCGAGTTCCGGCGTCTCCGCTTTCGCCATGCGCAGACGCTCGACCGTATCCCTCAGCAACGCTCCGCGTGTGGTCACCCTTCCGCCTCGGCAGCGAGAAGCTGCGCCTGATGTTCCGCAACGAGCGCCCCGATGACGTCACCGAGGCCCGGACCCGCGACGATCTCGGGAAGATTATAGAGCGTCAGGTTGATCCGGTGATCGGTCACGCGCCCCTGCGGGAAATTATAGGTCCGGATGCGCTCCGAACGATCGCCGGAACCGACCTGCCCCTTGCGGTCGGCGGCGCGCTCCTTGTCCTGCGCCGTGCGCTGCTGGTCGAACAGCTTGGCGCGCAGCATCGCCATCGCGCGCGCCTTGTTCTTGTGCTGCGACCGCTCGTCCTGCACCGCAACGACGACGCCGGACGGCATGTGCGTGATGCGCACCGCGGATTCTGTTTTGTTGACATGCTGGCCACCAGCGCCCTGCGCGCGATAGACGTCGATCCGCAGATCGGCGTCGCGGATCTCGACATCGACCTCCTCCGCCTCCGGCAGAACGGCAACCGTCGCGGCCGAGGTGTGGATGCGCCCTTGCGTCTCGGTGTCGGGCACGCGCTGAACGCGATGCACGCCGGATTCGAATTTCAGACGCGCATAGACGCCACGGCCTTCGACCGATGCGATGATTTCGCGATATCCGCCCACCGCGCCGTCGCTCGCGGACAGGACCTCGACCTTCCAGCCCTGAAGATCGGCGTAGCGCTGGTACATACGAAAAAGATCGCCGGCGAAGATCGCCGCCTCGTCGCCGCCGGTTCCGGCGCGGATTTCGAGAATGACACTGCGCTCGTCGGCGGCGTCCTTCGGCAACAAGAGAAGCTGAAGTGTCTTTTCCAGGTCTTCGAGCGCCGCGGACTTGTCGTCGTATTCCCCGCGCGCTAGCTCGCGCATGTCGCCGCCGGCCGCGCCGTCTTCCGACAAGGCCTTGAGCTCGGCGACTTCGGAAACCAGCGCCTTCCACTGTTTCACGGCCTCGACGAGGTCTTCAAGCTCGGAACGCTCGCGCGTCAGCTTCACGAGCGTCTGCGAGTCCGGACTGCCGTGCGCCAGTTCGGCATCGATCTCATCGAAGCGGCGGACCAGCGCCTCGAGTTTTTCCTTGGGAAGCATCGTCAGGACAGTTCGGCCGCTTGTGCCAGCGTCGCGAGAAGCTCACGCGCGTCCGCATCTTCGTCTTGGGTGAGCTTGGCGACAGCGCGCTCGATCTCCGAAAGATTCGCCTCGCGGATCATCGCCTTCAGCGATCCGATCGAGGATGGGGATACCGAAAGCGACCGGAAGCCGAGCCCGATCAGCGCCAGCGCGCCCTGCGGACGGCCGGCGAGCTCACCGCACACCGTCGCCGGTTTCCCGTGCCTCTTGGATGCGTCGGCAATCGACTTCAGCGCGCGCAGCATCGCCGGGGCGAGCGGGTCGAACCGGTCGGCGACGCGGGAATTGCCGCGGTCTGCTGCGAACAGGAACTGAAACAGGTCGTTCGACCCGACGGACACGAAATCGACGCGGGAAAAAAGTTCGTCGAGATCGAACAAAAGCGAGGGCACTTCAAGCATGGCCCCGAGCAGAAGACGTTCGGGAAGCTCATGGCCCCACTTTCGTAAATGCGTCAGCTCACGCTCGACCACATCGCGCGCCTCGTCGAATTCGGAGACGGTGGCGATCATCGGAAACATCATGTGCAGCGTACGCCCGGCCGACGCTCGCGCCAGCGCGCGAACCTGCGATCTCAGCAGACCCGGACGATCGAGGCCGAAGCGGATCGCGCGCCAGCCGAGTGCCGGGTTCTCTTCCTCGATGGCCCGTAAATACGGAAGGACCTTGTCGCCGCCGATATCGAGGGTACGGAAAATGACGGGCCGGTCGCCCGCCTCGTCGAGCACGCGGCGATAGAGCGCTTCCTGCTCGCCGGCGCGCGGCAGCGTCGGCGACACCATGAATTGCAGCTCGGTACGGAACAGGCCGATGCCCGCCGCGCCGGTTTCCTCGACGTACGGAAGATCGACAAGCAGACCGCCGTTCATCATCAGGTTGATGGTGACGCCGTCCTTGGTGATCGACGGCTTGTCGCGCAGCTTGTGGAACCGCGCCTGACGCCGTGCCCGCAGCTTGACCTTGTCGGCATAGCTCTTCTGGACGTCTTCCGGCGGACGTACATGCACATCGCCGGTTCCGCCATCGACGATCAGCGCGTCGCCTTCCTCCACCATGCTGGCGATGTTGGCGATCTGCGCGACCGTGGCGATGCCGAGCGCCCGCGCGATGATTGTGACATGGGATGTCGGCGCCGCTTCCTCGATAATGAGGCCGCGCAGCCGCGTGCGGTCGTAGTCCAGCAGCGCCGCCGGCGCCATCGTGCGCGCAACGAGGATGGCGTTCTGCGGCAGTTCCTCTATCGGGCCGTGATCGCGGCCGGTGAGGATGCGCAGCAGGCGGTTCGCCAGATCGTCGAGATCGTGCAGCCGCTCGCGGATGTAGGTATCGGTCGCGCGCAGCATGCGGGCGCGCGTGTCGGACTGGACGCGCTCGACGGCGGCTTCCGCCGTAATGCCCTGCTGCACCGCCTCGCGCAGCCGCCTCAGCCAGCCGCGGTCATGCGCGAACATCCGGTAGGCTTCGAGCACGTCACGGTGCTCGCCCAGCGGCGCGACGTTGTCGGGATTGAGAAGTTCCTCGAGCGAGGTCTGCAGCTTCTGCACCGCCTCGTCGAGCCGCACGACTTCCTTGGTCACGTCCTCGGCGATCAGGTTTTCGGTCGCGGCCGTGCGCGGCTCGTGCAGCACCGCATGGCCAAGCCCGATGCCGTCGGCGAGCGGTACGCCCGTCGCCTGCAAGGGGCGGCGCACCGCGGGTTCCGCGCCGGGCTGCGCGATGGCCGAGAGCTCGCCGGAAGCGATCATCTCGGCCAGCACCATCGCCGTCGTCTCCAGCGCCTCGACCTCTTCGTCCGCGTATGTACGATGCGCCTTGTTCTGGACGACGAGGACGCCGAGCGTGTTGCCGGCTCTGAGGATCGGCACGCCGAGGAAGGAGTGGTAGATTTCCTCGCCCGTCTCCGGCTTGTAGGAGAACGACGGATGCTTCTGGGCATCCGGCACGTTGAGCGGCTCGGCCTGGGTCGCGACAAGGCCGACAAGGCCTTCGCCCCGCCCGAGCTTCGTTCGGTGAACGGCCTGCGGGTTCAGGCCCTCGGTGGCGTAGAGTTCCAGTTCGCCGTCGGCGCGCAGCACATAGGTCGAGCACACCTCGGCGACCATGTTGGCCGCGATGAGCACCACGATCCTGTCGAGTTTGTCCTGCGCGGTGACCGGCTCCGCCATGACCTCGCGGAGACGGCGCAAAAGCACGCGCGGGCCGCCGAATGCGCCTCGCATAGGCAAAGACTCCCTGAATGTCCCGGGGCGCGCAAGCGAGTCCGGGACCCATACGCCGTGAAATCACGGCAAGGTAACAGATTCCGGGGCTATGGGTCCCGGACAGATGCTGCGCATCTTCCGGGACGCACAAGAGGCGCTAGGCGTGATCCAGCCCGTATATGGAATGGAGGGTGCGGACCGCAAGCTCGGTGTGCGCGGCGTCGATCAGCACCGAGATCTTGATCTCGGAGGTGGCGATGACGCGGATGTTGATGCCCTTCCCGGCAAGCGCGGCGAACGCCTTGGCCGCGACGCCGGCGTGGCTGCGCATGCCGATGCCGACCACCGACACCTTCACGACGTCGGTGGCGCCGTCGAGCTTCGCATAGCCGATATCGGCCTTGCTCTGCGACAGCACCGCCATCGCGCGCTCATAATCGGCGACCGGGACGGTGAAGGTGAGGTCGGTCGTCGTGCCGTCGTCCGATATGTTCTGGACGATCATGTCGACATTGATATTGGCGGCGGCCAGCGGCCCGAACACGCTCGCGGCCACGCCCGGCTTGTCCTGCACCCCGCGCAGAGTGACCTGGGCTTCGTCTTTCGAATAGGCGATGCCGGTGACAACCTGCTTTTCCACGATCTCTTCCTCGCTGCAAATGAGGGTCCCCGGCGGAAGACCGTTCGATCCGATCTGCGGCGCATCCGGCGCATCGAAGCTCGAGCGCACGAAAACCCGCACATTATGCACCATCGCCAGCTCGACGGAGCGTACCTGAAGCACCTTGGCGCCGAGCGACGCCATTTCGAGCATTTCCTCGAACGCGACCTTTTCCAGCCGCCGTGCCTGCGGAACGATGCGGGGATCGGTCGTGTAGACCCCGTCAACGTCGGTGTAGATGTCGCAGCGGTCGGCCTTGACCCCTGCCGCGATAGCGACTGCCGATGTGTCGGAGCCGCCGCGGCCGAGCGTGGCGATACGGCCGGTCGGGGCAACGCCCTGGAAGCCGGCGATGGTCGCGACCGTTCCGGACTTCAGATCGCTGATAAGTCCCTCGCCCTCGATGCCGGCGATGCGGGCCGAGCCGTGGGTCGAATCGGTGCGAAGCGGAATCTGCCAGCCCTGGAAGGAACGTGCCTTCACGCCCAGCGCCTGCAGCGCGATCGCGAGAAGGCCGGAGGTCACCTGTTCGCCCGAGGCGACAACGGTGTCGTATTCCTTCTGGTCGAACTGCGGCATCGCCTCCTTGCACCAGGCAACGAGCTGGTTCGTCACCCCCGCCATGGCCGATACGACGACCGCCACTTCATGGCCGGCATCGACCTCGCGCTTCACATGGCGCGCGACGTTCTGGATGCGCTCGAGATTGGCGACGGACGTGCCGCCGAATTTCATGACAATGCGGGCCATAGGGGTCCGGCAGACTGGGCGTTGTGGCGCCGCTTTCTGTGGCGCCGGAGGAACTGGGGCTATACATAGCGGCAGGCCGGGTGCCAAGCGCAACGGCGTCGCGCGTTTACGGTAAAGAGGCGAAGGTGGCGGGTTCGGTTAACGAGGAAGAGGTTGCCCGCTTCGCCGCGCTCGCCGGCGAATGGTGGAATCCGGACGGGCCCTATGCCCCCCTCCACAGGCTGACGCCGGCCCGCGTCGAATATGTCCGCGACCGGCTGGCGGAACGGTTCGGGCGCGACACAAAAGCCCTCAAGAGCCTCAAGGATTTGGCGGTGCTCGATGTCGGCTGCGGCGGCGGTATCCTGGCAGAGCCGCTCGCGCGCCTCGGTGCGAACGTTTCGGGCATCGAGCCGGCCCGCGAAAGCATCGAGGCGGCAAAGGCCCATGCCGCGGAAGCGGGTCTTGCCATCGACTATCGCGCCGCCTCCGCCGAAGACCTTCTGGCTGAAGGGAGGCAATTCGACGCGGTGATCGCCTCCGAGGTCATCGAGCATGTCGACGACCCGGCCGGCTTTGTGCGGACGCTGGCAGGCCTCGCCAGACCCGGCGGACTCGTCCTTTTCTCGACCCTCAACCGCACACTGAAAAGCTACGCGCTCGCCATTGTCGGCGCGGAATATGTCCTGCGCTGGATTCCGGCCGGCACGCACGACTGGAACAAGTTCGTCACGCCGGACGAACTGAAGGGCCATTGCACCGCCGCCGGGCTCGATGTCTCGGACGTCACCGGCATGATCTTCGATCCGCTACGCGGCTCCTGGCGGCTCGGCCGCGACAGCGGCGTCAATTACTGGCTCACGGCCGAAAAATAATCCGACAGCCATGCGCGGGCGTAGCCATCCGTCTTCCGCGCGATCTCGACGGGCAGCCGGTTGAACGCGTGCGGCGCGTCCGGCACGAGCAGAATGTCGGCATTGCCGTTGGCCTCCTTCCAGCGCGCCCGCAAATTCTCGGTTTCCGCCAGCAGCGGATCGGCGGTGCCGGCGATGAAGAGCGCCGGCGGCAGGCCGGAGAGATCGGCGAAGGCCGGCGAGATGGACGGCGCGCGGCGCTCCGCGTCCGTCATTCTCGGCGTCAGCTGGCGGAGGGAGGACAACGCCGTCGGCGCATGGATCACCAGAGTATCGCGCGGCGCGGCGCGCAGCCCCTCGCTGCCCGACAGGTCGTAGACGCCGTAATAGAGCAGCGCCGCGTGGAACAGCAGGCGGCGGCGGAGCATGGTACATACCGCCAGATGCGCGCCCGCGCTCTCGCCGCCGATCGTCATGCGGGTCGAGCCGAACTCCCGCTTGGCGTTCTCGGCCAGCCACACCGCCGCAGCCTCGCATTCGGCGAGAATATCGGTTACAGGCGTGCGCGGCGCCGGCCCGTAATCGGCGGCCACCACCGCAATATTGCAGGCGATCGCCAGTTCCGCATTCGGGACATCATCCATGCGCGCATTGCCGGTACACCAGCCACCGCCGTGGAAATCGAGATGAACGCCGCGGAGCTTTCCCGGCGGACGAACAATACGCAACGTTATCCGGCGGCCGAGCGCGACGACGGAGCGGGTCTCGATCTCCACGCCCATACGGCGCACGCGAGGTGCGTGGAAGGCACGGAACGCGAGAACGGCGGCGTGCGACATCTTGCGTCCGAACGCCGTCTTCATGCGCGCGCGCGGCATGCGCTGGAGCCAGCGGCAGGCGCGGCTCAGTTCGGCACGGTCATCGTTGGTAAATGCAGGCAGCGGCGGCAATCAGTTGCCCTTGCCGGGTACGGGCGGCAGCGGATGGACTTCGATCCCGTCTTCCATCAGTTCGCGCGTTTCCTCGCCGGTCGCAACGCCGTAGACCGAGGCCTTTTCCATCTCCCCGTCATGCATCTTGCGCGCGACCTCGGCAAAGCGCGGCCCGACATCCTCGGCATCCTTCGTCAACTCCTCGCGTACCTTGACCAGCATCTCGCGCATGCGCGCTTCGCGATCGCCAAGCAGCTCCTGTTCCGCCTCGGCCTGAGTTGCAACCGCCGGCGACATGAGCGCCTTGCTCACCTCTCGCGATCCGCAGACAGGGCAGGTCAGAAGCCCATTCCCCGCCTGCCCGTCGTAGTCGCCTGACGAGCGGAACCAGCCGTCGAAGCCGTGGCCGCCGTCACAGGTAAGGGAATACCGGATCATCGCGGCACCTCGCCGAGATGCACCGGCTCGTCGGATGCAACGGCAAACCGGCGGCCGTTCTGCAATACCGGGATTTTTCGGCGGGCCTCCGCCACGCGCCCGGGGCGGATCTCGGCCGTCACGACACCGGGCTCGACTCCCGCCTCGGCGAGAATCTCCCCCCAGGGATCGACGATCATCGAATGTCCGTACGTCTCGCGCCCGTCCTCGTGGCGCCCGGCCTGGGCGGCGGCGAAAATGAAAGCGCCGGTCTCGATGGCCCGGGCGCGAAGCAGCACATGCCAATGCGCCTCGCCGGTTTGCCGGGTAAAGGCGGCTGGAACGGCGATGAAGTCCGCGCCGCGCTCCGCAAGCGCGCGGTAGAGCGCGGAGAAGCGCAGATCATAACAGATTGTCATGCCCAGCCTGCCCCAGGGCAGATCGGCGGCCACCGCAACCTCGCCCGGCTGGTAAGTGCGGGATTCGCGCCAGCTCTCGCCGTTGTCGAGATCGACGTCGAACATGTGGATCTTGTCGTAGCGCGCCACGACCTCACCATCCGGAGAGATAAGGAAGGCGCGATTGGCGATACGTTCGCGTCCGTCTCCGAAGGCCATCGGCAGCGAGCCGAGATGCAGCCATATCTTCAGTTCCGCTGCGAGTTCGCGAAACGCCTTCAGCGCCTGGTCGTGCTCCTCGTCTCGGATGAGCTTCATCAGCCGTTCGCGGTCGCGCACAAGGAGGGATGTCATTTCCGGCGTCTGTACATAGCGCGCGCCTGCGTCCACGGCCGCGCGGATCAGTTCCGACGCGTCCTTCACATTCGTCGCAATGTCCTGTCCGGCTCGCAGCTGCACCAGACCGGCGGTGAAAGCCTCCCGGGTCATTGCGCCAGCGCCGTATCGAGTTCGCCTCGCGCATCGAGCGCGTAGAGATCGTCACAGCCCCCGACATGGCGGTCGTTGATGAAGATCTGCGGCACGGTCATCCGGCCGCCGGACCGCTGGATCATTTCGGCGCGAAGCGCCGGATTGCCGGAGATGTCGATCTCGTCATAGGCCGCGCCTTTCTGCTCCAGCAGGGTCAAGGCATCGGCGCAATAGGGGCAAAGCGGGCGGGTATAAATCGTAATGGCAGCCATGATTGCCCAGATATGAGGTCAGACGCGTTCGGCGACAAGCGCGAAAACGAGCGCATCCACCTCTGCCGCTCCGGCGCGGCGCAGCACGCGGGCCGCGCTGTTCAGCGTCGAGCCCGTGGTCATCACATCGTCGATCAGGACAGTGCGCTTCCCCGCCACGACCTCCCCGGCCAGAGGTCCGGGCCTGAACGCGCCGGTCAGATTGCGGGCCCGCTCCGCGGAAGACAGGCCGACCTGGCTCCGCGTCGCTTTGCGACGGACCAGGCCTTCATGGGCCACCGGCACGCCGCTTTCGCGCGAAATGGCCTTGGCCAGTTCCCCGGCCTGGTTGAAGCGGCGGCCCCAGAACCGCACCCGGTGCAGCGGCACCGGGACCAGGATATCCGCCCCGGAGAGCAACTCGGCGCCCGCCCGCGCCATCCACCGCCCCATGGCATTGGAAAGATCGAGCCGGTCGGAATATTTCAGCCGGTGAACGAGTTGCCGGGCCGGCCCGTCATGGCGTGCAACGGCCCGCGCCCGGCCAAAGGCCGGCGGCTCTGCAATGGCCTTGGGGGAAATCAGTCCATAGCCCATGTCGGACTGGAAGGGCGTCCCGAGGCGCTCGCAGTAAGGGCGCTCGATGAAATCGATCTCCTGCCAGCATCGCGGGCAGAGCGAAGCCGCGGCGGCGACCGGCCGTGCGCAACAGAGGCACAGCGGCGGCAGCAGTGTATCGAGCAACGCGCGCCCCGCATATCCAAGGAGCCTGCCGGGCCGGCCAAGCGAACATGCCGTCATTTGGAAGGCCGCACGCCGCCCTGGATCACCGCTTGGGCGAGAGCGGCGGCGGTGGCGACGAATATGCCGATGCCGGCAAATATGTATCCGATCGTGAATATCTTTCCGATGGCGGTTTTAGGCGCCAGGTCCCCATAGCCGACAGTGGCTATGGTCACGACCGAGAAGTAGGCGGAATCCACCAGCGACCACCCTTCGACAATCCAATAAAAGATTGTCGCGATCGCGATCAGCGTCGCGGCCAGGGATAAAGCGCCGCGCACGGCCGGCTCCCGGATTGCCGTCCGGAACCCGTGGTAAAGGCGGCGCATATTGCCGAACACTTCCATCTCGTCCTGACCCGCGTGGATCTCTTCGTCCGCAATCGATGAGTGTAGACCTTCCTTGCGCTATCGGGGAGAGGAGACGATGGGGTTTGACGTCGTTATCCAGCGCGCGCATATGCCAGACGATGCAAGATCCCCTCTTTGACGCTGGCCTCCGCCGCTTACGCCTCGATCGCGCCAGACGCGCGGGGCAGCGCGACGACGTGCTGATGCCCCGTGTGGCCGAAGACCTCGCGGACCGCCTGTCTTTCGTGCTGCGCGATTTTCCGCTGGCGGCGGATATCGACAGCGCCGGCCCTGAAATTGCCGAAACCATCGCAAAGCTTCCGCGGGTCGGTCGTGTCCTGCGCGCCGGCAGCGCGCCCGGTTCCGACATTGTATTTACCGGAGAGGCGCTTCCCTTCGCCGAAGGCTCTCTCGACCTTGCCGTGTCGGCGCTTTCGCTGCATTGGGCCGAAGACATTCCCGGCCTGTTCGTGCAGATACGGCGCGCGCTGAAGCCGGACGGGCTTTTCCTCGCCGCGCTGCTCGGCGGCGATACGCTGATCGAGCTGCGCGAGGCGTTCGCCGAGGCCGAGGCGGAGACGCTCGGGGGCGTATCCCCGCGCGTCATTCCCTTCGGATCGCCCCAGGATTATGGCGGTCTTCTGCAGCGCGCCGGCTTCGCGCTGCCGGTCGTCGATTCCGAACGCATCACTGTCCGCTATGGCGATCTGTACGGGCTTTTCCGTGACCTGCGCGCACTCGGAGCGACCAATCCCATGCTGGCACGCGCGCGAACGCCGCTCCGGCGCGACACGCTCGCGCGTCTTTTCGAAATCTACGAAGAGAAGTTTTCCGACCCCGACGGCAGACTGCGCGCCACGGTCGAGATCATTTGGCTGTCGGGCTGGACGCCGCATGAAAGCCAGCAGAAGCCGCTGCGTCCCGGTTCGGCGAAGGCGCGGCTGGCGGACGCGCTCGGGACCGTCGAAATCCCGAGCGGCGTCAAGCCGGAACGCAATTAGTTGCCGTTGGACTCGCTGAGCGTCGTTCCGATCGTATTGAACGTGGTGCCGATGCTGCTGCCGACGAGCGGCATCGCGACGATGATCGCAAGGCTGAGCAGGGCGGCGATCAGGCCGTATTCGATAGCGGTGGCGCCGCTGTCGTCGTTGCGGAACCGGGCGATGAGCTGAACAAACTTTTCCATGTGCGTCCCCTTCACAAAAGGTCCACCAAAGCAGGAATAAGCGGCTCGTCGGCGGGCGGCATGGGATAGCTCCGAAGCTGTTTCGGTTCCACCCAGGCCAGGTTCTGCCCCTCCAGTGCCCGGACCGTCCCCTCCCATCGCCGGCATATGTACAACGGCATCAGCAGGTGCAGCGTCTCGTAGGCATGGCTTGCGAATGTAAGCGGCGCGAGGCAGGCCGGCTTGACCGTAATTCCCAGTTCTTCGGTGAGCTCCCTGATAAGTGTTTCCTCGGGTGTCTCGCCCGCTTCGACCTTGCCGCCCGGGAACTCCCAGAGTCCCGCCATCGCCTTGCCTTCCGGGCGTTGTGCCAGAAGCACCCGCCCATCGGGGTCGACGAGGGCCGCGGCCGCAACAAGAAGAAGCGGTTTAGCCACCTGACGCACCTTTCTTAAATTGCAAGGTATTAAGCCCGGTCTACGGCAATTGCCGAAAAACCGGAAAAATCGATTAACCTTTTAGGACCGGTAGTCGGCGTTGATCGCGATGTATTCGGCGGTGAGATCGCAGGTCCATACGCGGGCCGCCCCGCGGCCAAGACCTATTTCGGCACGAATCTCGATTTCCTGGCCTTTCATATAGGCCGAGGTTTTCGCCTCGTCGTAAGCCGGATCGCGCTCGCCGTCGACCGCGACGCGAATGTCGCCGAACCAGATCGCCAGCCGGTCGCGGTCCGCAGGCTCGCCGGCCTTGCCGACGGCCATGACGACACGGCCCCAATTGGCGTCTTCGCCCGCCACCGCCGTCTTCACCAGCGGCGAATTGGCGATCGACAGGGCGATCCGGCGTGCCGAGGCTTTGCTCTTCGCGCCCTCGACCCGCACCGTGATGAATTTCGTCGCGCCCTCGCCGTCGCGCGCGACCTGCTGGGCAAGATCGTCGAGGACGCTTTGCAGCGCCTTCTTCAGCGCCGGAATGCGACGGTCGTCCATACGCTTGATCGGCTTGCCGCCGGCGGTGCCGGTGGCGAAGAAAAGCAGCGTGTCCGATGTTGACGTATCGCCATCGACCGTCGTGCAGTTGAAGCTCGTCTTGACGCCATCGCCGAGCAGCGCCTGCAGCACTTTGGCCGATACCGGCGCATCGGTCGCGACGAAGGACAGCATCGTCGCCATGTCCGGCGCGATCATGCCGGCGCCCTTGGCAATGCCGCTGACCGTCACCTCGACGCCGCCGAGATCGGCCCTGGCCGTCGCGCCTTTCGGGAAGGTGTCGGTCGTCATGATGGCGCGCGCCGCCGCTTCCCAACCGTCCGGAACCGCGGATTTGGTCAGTCCGTCGAGAACGCCGCGGAATTTCTCGGCATCCAGCGGCTCGCCGATCACGCCGGTGGAGGCGAGAAAAATCTCGCCGTCCGTGCATTTCGCCGCCTTGGCCGCGAGCTTCGCGGTCAGCGCGGTCGCCTTGCTGCCCTTCTTCCCGGTGAAGGCGTTCGCATTGCCGGAATTGACGACCAGCGCCCGCGCCTTGCCGGATTTCAGGACTTTCCGGCACCAGTCCACAGGCGCGGACGGGCATTTGGATTGTGTGAATACGCCCGCAGCCGCCGTTCCCTTGTCGAACAGCATCATCAGAACGTCGGTGCGTCCCCTATAGCGGATGCCGGCCTCGGCGGTCGCGATGCGCACCCCGTTCACCGGCGCCAGCGTCGGAAAGCGCTCCGGCGCCAGCGGCGAGACCTTGCCCCCCATGCGTGCTTACTTTTTGTCGGCCGGCGCCGTGCCATCCGCGGGCGGTTTGGGACCGCCGACACGCTCGATCTTGGCCTGGTCGAGCAGCTTTTTCACGGCTTCTTCCTGCGCTTTCTTGTGGACGTAGTCCTCGATCTGGCTGCGGACTTCCTCAAGCTTCGGCACGGGACGCTGACGCTTTTCCTCGACCTTGATGATGTGCCAGCCATATTGCGACTTCACCGGATCGGACACCTGGCCCGGCTCCATCTTGAAAGCCACCTCGGAAAATTCCGGCACCATCTGCTCCTTCAGGAAGAAGCCGAGATCGCCGCCCTCCGCGCCGGAACCCGGGTCCTTCGAGATTTCCTTGGCGATAACCCCGAAATCCTCGCCCTTCTTGATGCGCTCGGCGACCTGCTTGGCCTCGTCTTCCGTCTCGACGAGGACATGGCGCGCGCGCACTTCCTGCTCCGGCTTGATTTCCTTGATGGTCTCTTCGTAGACCTTCTTCACCTCGTCATCGGTGACCGCCGCCTTGCCGACCTTTTCGAGATAGGTCTTCATCAGAGCCTGCTCGCGCAGGAACTCAAGGCGCGTCTGGAAATCCGCGTCTTCGTTCAGCTTGTCCTGTTCGGCCGCTTTGGCGACCAGTTTCACGTTGATGAGGAAGCCGATGAGCTGCTCGCGCTTCTGATCGTCGATGCCGGCCGCGCCGTTGGGGCTCAGTTCCTGGATCGCCAGCTGGACGTCGCGCTCCGTGAGTTTTTCACCGTCGACGGTCGCGACCACGGCATTGGGATCGGCGGGCTTGGCCGGCTCGGCCGGCGGGGTCTGCGCCCCGGCGGAAGCCGCCGCGAACACGAGCAAAATCGCCGCAAAGGCTGACAAAATACGGCCGGAGCGGCCGGAATAATCGTACGTCATCGAAACTGATACCTCGCCGGGCGGCTCAGGGGCCGCGGACGCCGGACACTGGCCCAAAGGGGTCGCATTGACAACCCTCCGACCCCTTCCTAATTCTCCCCCGTCCGCGGTCCGTAAGGCGGCGGAATATCCAGGGTTAATCCCTTTCTCACCTCCGCACGGGCCTCTTCGGACGCCCCCGGACAAGCTGCCAAGGAAGCCTTTCCGGCACGCGCCGGGCAGCGGCAGTTCACGAGGCTTTGATGCTTGGCGCCCTTACCCGTATTTTCGGTTCCGCAAACGACCGTCGCCTGAAGAACAACAGGCCCAAGGTCGAGGCGATCAACGCGCTCGAGCCGGAGCTCGCGGCCTTGTCCGACGAGGCGCTTCGCGCCCGCACCGGGGAATTCCGCAAGCAGCTCGCCGAGGGCGCGTCCCTCGACGATCTCCTGGTTCCGGCCTTCGCCACCGTCCGGGAAGCGTCCAAGCGCGTCCTTGGCCTGCGGCCTTTCGACGTGCAGCTGATCGGCGGCATGGTCCTGCACGAGGGCGGCATTTCCGAAATGAAGACCGGCGAAGGCAAGACGCTGGTCGCCACCCTGCCGGTCTATCTCAATGCCCTGACCGGCAAGGGCGTCCATGTCGTCACCGTGAACGACTATCTCGCCCGCCGCGACGCCGAATGGATGGGCCGCATCTACAGCTTCCTCGGACTGACGACCGGCGTCATCGTCCACGGTCTCGATGACGAGCAGCGCCGCGCCGCCTATCAGTGCGACGTCACCTACGCGACGAACAACGAGCTCGGCTTCGATTATCTGCGCGACAACATGAAGTACGACCTCGCGCAGATGGTCCAGCGCCCGCACTTTTACGCAATCGTCGACGAGGTCGACTCGATTTTGGTCGACGAGGCGCGCACGCCGCTCATCATTTCCGGCCCGCTGGAAGACCGCTCAGAGCTTTACACCACGCTCGACACGTTTATTCCGAATCTCGCGGCCGAGCACTACGAACTCGACGAGAAGCAGCGCACCGTCTCCCTGACCGAGGCCGGTAACGAACTGCTCGAAAATCTCCTTCAGGAGGCCGGTCTCCTCAAGGGTGAAAGTCTGTACGACGTCGAGAACGTCACCATCGTCCACCACATCAATCAGGCGCTGCGCGCCCACAAGCTGTTCACGCGCGACAAGGATTACATCGTTCACAACGGCGAGATCGTCATCATCGACGAGTTTACCGGCCGCATGATGCCGGGCCGCCGCTATTCCGAGGGCCTGCACCAGGCGCTGGAAGCGAAGGAGCATGTCGCGATCCAGCCCGAGAACCAGACGCTCGCCTCGATCACCTTCCAGAACTATTTCCGCCTGTACCAGAAACTGGCGGGCATGACCGGCACGGCGCTGACCGAGGCCGACGAGTTCATGGATATCTACGGGCTTGAGGTCATCGAGATCCCGACAAATCTGCCCGTGGCCCGCGTCGACGAGGATGACGAGGTCTACCGGACGGCCGACGAAAAATACAACGCCGTCATCGCCGAGATCGAACGCGCGCATGAGCGGCTGCAGCCGGTTCTCGTCGGCACCGCGTCCATCGAGAAGTCGGAGCTTCTTGCCGAGCTTCTGAAGAAGAGCGGGTTCAAGCAGATCGACTTCGGCGATCCGTCGGCCATTGAGAAACTCTACACTGCGGCACGCACCGGCAAGCCGAGCCGCCAGTTCGCCGTGCTGAATGCGCGCTTCCACGAGCAGGAAGCCTATATCGTCGCCGAGGCGGGAGTGCCCGGCGCGATCACCATCGCCACCAACATGGCGGGCCGCGGCACCGACATCAAACTCGGCGGCAATGCCGATATGCGCCTCGCCCAGGAAACCGCCAATCTCGACGACGAGCGCAAGGCCGCGAAGGAAAAGGAAATCGCGGCTGAAATCGCGAAATTCCGCGAAGCCGTCCTCACATCGGGCGAGACGCTCACCGACGAAAAGGGCCGCACGCATGAGCGCCCTGGCGGGCTATATATCATCGGCACCGAACGGCACGAGAGCCGCCGCATCGACAACCAGCTGCGCGGCCGTTCCGGCCGCCAGGGCGACCCGGGGCGCTCGAAGTTCTTCCTGTCCATACAGGACGATCTCATGCGCATCTTCGGCTCCGACCGCATGGACGGGATGCTGCAGACGCTCGGCCTGAAGGAAGGCGAGGCGATCATCCACCCGTGGATCAACAAGGCGGTGGAGCGCTCGCAGAGGAAGGTCGAGGCGCGCAACTTCGACATCCGCAAGAACCTTCTGAAATACGACGACGTTCTGAACGACCAGCGCAAGGTGATCTTCGAACAGCGCCGCGAGCTTCTCGAAGAAAGCGATCTTGCCGACACCGTGGCCGACATGCGCCACGACGTCGTCGACGAGATCGTGTCGAAGCGCATTCCGGAAAACGCCTATGCGGAGCAGTGGGACGTCGACAGCCTCGCGCAGGACATCGAGCAGAATCTCAATCTGGCTCTGCCGGTCAAGGAATGGGCGGCCGAGGAAGGCATCGCCGACGAGGAAATCCGCGAGCGCATCAGGAAGGCCGCGGACGAAATGATGGCGGCGAAGGCCGCGCGCTTCGGGCCCGATGTCATGCGCCACATTGAACGCGCCGTGGTCTTGCAGACCCTCGACAGCATGTGGCGCGAGCACATTTCGACGCTCGACCATCTGCGCCAGGTCATCGGCCTGCGCGGATACGGGCAGCGCGATCCTCTGAACGAATACAAGACCGAGGCGTTCGACCTTTTCCAGAGCCTGCTCAGCCGCCTGCGCATGCTCGTCACCGGCCAGCTTGCCCGCGTGGAACTCGTGCAATCGGTGCCTGATCCCGAGCTGCCGGAGATGGAAGCGAGCCATATCGACCCGTTCACCGGCCAGGAGGAAATCGAGGGCGCCGGCCCGCCGCCCGGCGCCGATCCTGACAACCCGGCGACCTGGGGCAAGGTCTCGCGCAATGCCGACTGCCCGTGCGGATCGGGCAAGAAATACAAGCATTGTCACGGCAAGTTTTGACGCCGGACGAGCGGCTAGGCCTACTTGCGCGAGCGCTCGTCGTAACGGGGTGCGACGAGAACCATTTTTATCTGGCTCAGGACTTGGTCCGCAGTCTGCGGGATCGGAATTGTCACGGCCTGAAAATCGGGTTTATCAACTTCGGAAGCCAAAAGACGCCCGGGGCCATCGCGGACTATGTGGATCGTACCGCCCACATCGCCGACCCGCTTCCCTCTCGAAACCAGGTCGGGTTCAAGGCGGCGCGGCTTGGAGTAAAGACGAAAATTCCCGAGTACTTCCCGGGCTTCGATTACTATGTCTGGCTGGACGGCGACACCTGGGTACAAAACATTGCGGGTGTTCTTGATCTTATCGAAGCCGCCGACAAGGCCGATCTGGCCGTACATTCCGAAACGTATATCCTCACACCGAACTCGTGGACTGTTCGTGCTTACAACAGCATGTATGTGGGCGAAGGCGAGGCATATTGGCATGCCCCCATGGTGAATGCGGGAGTTTTCTCCGCGCGCGCAGGGTCGAAACTTTGGACCCTATGGGCGGCAGAGATGACGCGTGCGGCGGAGCTTCATAGGACAGGGGCGCCGATCGTCTTCTCCGATCAGATCCCGCTTCACCGGCTGCTCGTGCGGAAAGAGCTTACCTTCTGTGAATTGCCCGCCATCAACAACTGGCTGGTTCAGTACCACCTGCCGCGCTTCAACCTCAGGCTCAAGAAGCTGCATACTCCGGCGGCGCCGCACGAGGAAATTAACATCATTCACCTCGCCGGCAAGAAAAAGGATCGGAAATTCGTGTTGGACAATGTCGGGCGTCCGATCACGCTAAAATACAGCGATGTGCGCTGGGCGTTCGCGCAAATTGGATAACTGCCGCCGGGCAAACGACCTTCTCACATATCATTATGGCAGCACGGCCGCCTTGTTGCCGGCACCCTGTCGGCAGCGCCGTCAGTTCCCGAACCACCGCTTGTAGAACGGCTTCTTCTCGCTCTGCGGCGCCATCGACGCCGTGACCGGCTGCGCTGCCGGGGCGACGGCCTTCGGTTCGCTGCTGTGGGCAGCCGTCACCGGCGCGGGCTTTGCGGCGGGCGTCGGAGCGGCATCGGCCTTCGGCGTTTCCGGAGTCTTCAGCTCCTCCGGCTTTTCATCGGGGCTGCGCAGCCAGGAGAACATCTTGCTCTCCGCCTTTTTCGGCTGCTGCGAGGCATAAGGCGACGGCACCGGCAGCGGCACGGCCGACTTCGAATCCGTCATGGCCAGCGCCACCGTGCCCGTTGTTGCCGGCTCGCTCTTCGCTACCATCACCGGTGCCGGCGGCGGCGGCTTGACCGGATCGCTCAGCGAGCGGCGCAGACGGCCGTTCTGCGGCACGTAGGCCTCGGCGGTCTGCAAGCCGGACGAGACAAGCTCGTTGAACTTCTGCTCGTCGCCACGCTTCTTGGAATTAAGCGCCATTGCGATCGCCGGGTGAACCTCATAGTTCGGGCAGGCCGCGTTCGGGTTGAACCGCCCGCCATCCTTGGGCTCGGCGTCGAACACATATTTCTGGCCGCAGACATCGACCTTCGGTTCCAGCTTCGTCAGTTCGAAATGGTCGGACCCTTCCTTCAGGTTTTCCCAGAAGGCGAAATTCTTGTCGTTACGGCGCCGCGCCATGTTTTCGGCGGTCATGCGGAACGGAAAGGCCTGAACCTGGAAGCCCGGCTGGCCGGCATGCAGCGCCTCGCGCACAACCGCGTACAGCTCGCCGATCTGCTCGTCGGTCATGGCGTAGCAGCCCTTCGACAGGCAATCGCCATGCACCATCAGATGCGCGCCGGTACGGCCGAGGCTGCGGTCGAACGCATTCGGATAGCCGAGATTGAACGACAGGTAATATTCGGAATTCGGATTCAGCTGCGCGGGCGTGACCTTGTAGAAGCCCTCGGGCGACTGGCCGTCGCCTTCCTTGATCTTGGGACCGAGCGTGCCCGAGAAACGGCAGATCTCATAGGTCTTCAGCAGCGCATAACGGCCGTCGGCGCGCTTCTTCCAGAGCTCGAGCTCGCTCTCTTCCTTGTAAATACGCACAAGGACGGGATCGCGCCGCGTCATGCCCTTGTCCTGCATCAGGGCAAGCGTCTTTGCCGGAATCGGCCGCGAAGCTTTCGTATTGCCGCCGCCTTCGGTCTGGCAGCCGGCAAGCGCCAGCGCCGCGATGCCGGCAAGTACGATCATGCTGTAAGAGCGGATCGTCATGGGTGTTTAAATCCCTCGCCGCGAAGCGGCCCCGTGTCCCCAGACACCACAGCTTTAGCCTTACGGCGGGGTTACCGCAATCGGGGCAAAACCGGGTTGTCTGGTTATAGTTTAGAGACAGTAACTTAGGCGGGGATATGGCGGCCGATGGCGAGGAATTTTTCCCGCCTGCTTTTTTTGATCTGGTCGCGGCTCATGCCGGCCAGCCCGTCGAGGGCGTCGCCGATGGTCGTGCCCACCGCCCGCATCACGGCATCGTGGTCGCGATGGGCACCGCCCACGGGTTCGGGGATGATCCCGTCGATAATTCCGAGCCTTAGCAGGTCCTGGGCGGTGATTTTCAGGTTCGTGGCGGCGTCCGAAGCCCGCGCCGAATCGCGCCACAGGATCGAGGCGGCTCCTTCGGGCGAAATCACGCTGTAGATGGAATGTTCCAGCATCTGGACGTTGTTGGCGGTGGCGATCGCGATCGCGCCGCCCGAACCGCCCTCGCCGATGATGACCGCCACATTCGGCACGCCCAGGCTCAGGCAGGCATCCGTCGACCGGGCAATGGCCTCGGCCTGCCCGCGCTCCTCGGCGTCGATGCCGGGATAGGCACCCGCCGTGTCGACGAGGGAGACCATCGGAATGTCGAACCGGTCAGCCATTTCCATCAGGCGCACCGCCTTGCGGTAGCCTTCCGGCCGCGCCATGCCGAAATTGTGCTTCAGGCGGCTTTCGGTGTCCGATCCGCGCTCATGGCCGATCAGCATGACGCTCTGGCCGCGGAAACGCGCGAATCCACCGACGATGGCGGCGTCGTCGCCATATTTGCGGTCGCCGGCAAGTTCGGTGAAATCCTCGAACAGCGCCGTGGTGTAGTCGCAGAAATGCGGCCGCTGCGGGTGGCGCGCGACCTGCGTTTTCTGCCACGGCGTCAGCTTGGCGTAGAGCTCGTTGAGAGCCTCGTCGGCCTTGCTGCGCAGGCGGCCGACCTCGTCCTCGACATCGACGCCCTCGCCGGATGTGCCAAGGGCCTGGAGCTCGTCGACCTTGGCCTCAAGCTCGGCAACATGTTTTTCGAAATCGAGATAACTGCGCATCGTATCGGTGTCGGGGTCCGCGCCGGAAAGGGGCGCAACCTGATGTCAGGCTTGCGCCGAGTCAAGCTAGTCCGAATCGGACAGCGGATGAAGATCGCGCACCATGGCGGCCATGCGCTCGTCGAGCACATGGGTGTAGATCTGGGTTGTGGCGACATCGGCATGGCCGAGAAGCTGCTGGACCGAGCGGAGATCGGCGCCGTTCTGCAGAAGGTGGCTGGCGAAGGCATGGCGCAGCACGTGGGGGCTGACGCGCTTCGGTTCGATTCCCGCGCGCAGCGCCACGTCCTTGAGATCGCGGGCGAAAGCCTGCCGCGTCAGATGGCCGGATTCGCTGAGCGCCGGAAACAGCCATTGGCTGGTTGTCCCGCCCCGGAGATCGAGCAGGTCGAGATAGGCGCGGGTCGCCTTGCGGGCCGCCTCGGTCAGCGGCACGAGGCGTTCCTTCCCGCCTTTGCCGCGAATCGACAGAATCTTGATGCCGGGTCGCGCCGCCGAACGCGGCAGGGTGACGAGTTCCGACACGCGCATGCCGGTCGCGTAGAGAATTTCCAGCAGCGCGGCCATGCGGGCGATGCGCAGCCTCTCGATGGACGTCCGCCCCGTGTCCTCGGCGCCTTGGGCCGCCGTTTCGAGCAGGATGTCCACTTCCTTGATGCTCAGCACTTTCGGCAGCGGACGGCCGCGCTTCGGCCCCGACAGCGCCGCGCCGGGATCGTCCCCGCGCAGCCCTTCCGAATAGAGAAAGCGATGGAGCTGCTTCACCGCCGAAAGCCGCCGCGCCGAGGACGAGGCGGCAAAGCCTCGCCTCGAAAGGTCGGCGAGCCAGGCCCTTATGTCGTCGGCCTCGGCCGATCCGGCATCGCGGCCGCGCCTGTCCAGAAAGCCGCAATAGTCGTCGAGATCGCGGCGATAGGCCTCAAGCGTGTTCCTGGCCGCCCCGCGCTCGGCGGAGAGCATTTCGAGAAAGCCGTCGATCGCCCTGTCCGCGTTCATTTCTCGATATCGATCGGCACGTTCACGGTCATCTCGCGCGGCTGCGGCTCGACAAAGGTCGCGAGCGCCCACACCCCGGCGAACAGAACCGCGAGGAGAAGGACAAGGTTGCGCAGAAGGCGGAACGTGCTTGGCATGGGTCCCTGGCCGCCCCTCGGGGCGGCGATTCACCGTTTTACAGGAATCATGCCCGGGGCGTTTACGCAACGCCCCTTGCGGGCGAAAGGGGATTGGTGGAAACCACCCTCATGCCTGCGACTGCCCAGACAACGATCAGTGACGAAGCCCTGGCCGCGGCCGGCGCCCAGGTGCGCGCGGCGCTCGACGGCCGCGCGGTCGTGCTCGTCGGCATGATGGGCGCGGGCAAGAGTTCCGTCGGCCGCCGCCTCGCCAAGGCGCTCGACCTGCCCTTCGTCGATGCCGACGCCGAGATCGAAAAAGCGGCCGGCATGAGCATCACCGACATTTTCGCCAAGCACGGCGAGCCGGAATTCCGCGCCGGCGAGCGTCGCGTCGTCGCGCGCCTTCTTGAGGAACACCCCTCCGTGATCGCCACCGGCGGCGGCGCCTGGATGGACGACACGACGCGGGCGAAAGTGCACGCGCGCGGCGTCTCCGTCTGGCTGAAGGCGGAAATCGACACGCTCCTGAAGCGCGTCAAGAAACGCGGCGGGCGCCCTCTGCTAAAAACGGGCGATCCCGAGCAGGTGCTGCGCGACCTTTTGGCCGTGCGCGAGCCGGTCTATGCCGAGGCGGATGTCACCGTCGTCTCGCGCGAGGTGCCGCATGAAGTCATGGTGAGCGAGACGCTCGACGAACTCGACCGGTTCCTGAAAGGCAAGGCATGAGCGCGGATGTTGTTACAGTCCCTGTTGCCCTCGGCGACCGCGCCTACGATATCCGCATCGGCGCGGGCCTGATCGACACGATCGGCAAAAGCGCGGCCGGGCTCGGCGCGCGCACCGTCGCCGTTGTTACGGACCAGAACATCGCGGCGCTGCATCTCGACCGCGCGCTCAGGAGCATCGCCAATTCCAATCTCGGCGCGGCGCCCATCGTCGTGCCGGCGGGCGAGGCGACCAAAAGCTTCAAATATCTCGAACAGGCGGTCTCCGGCCTTCTGGACGCAAAGATCGAACGCGGCGATATCGTCGTCGCGCTCGGCGGCGGCGTGGTCGGCGATCTCGCGGGTTTCGCCGCGGCGGTGACGCGGCGCGGCGTGCGGGTCGTCCAGGTGCCGACATCGCTGCTCGCCCAGGTCGACTCGTCCGTCGGCGGCAAGACCGGCATCAACACGGCGCACGGCAAGAACCTCGTCGGCGCGTTCCATCAGCCGAGTCTTGTCCTCGCCGACACCTCGACGCTCGACACCCTGCCCGATCGCGAGTTCCGCGCCGGCTATGCGGAAGTCGTGAAGTACGGGCTGATCGATGACGCCGGTTTTTTCTCCTGGCTGGAGAAACACTGGAAGGGCGTCTTTGCCGGCGGCGAGGACCGCGTCCATGCCATCGCGACGAGTTGCCGGTCGAAGGCGTCGATCGTCGCGCGCGACGAGTTCGAAAACGGCGATCGTGCTCTTCTCAATCTGGGCCACACCTTCGGGCACGCGCTGGAAGCAGCCGTCGGCTATGACGGCGCGCGCCTCGTGCATGGCGAAGGCGTCGCCATCGGCCTCGTGCTCGCCTTCCGGTTCTCGGCCCGGCTCGGCCTGACCTCGGAAGAAGAAGCCGAACGCGTTGCCGCGCATCTGAAGGCCGTCGGCCTGCCGACCCGGATCGCCGATATACCCGGCGAGGTCGGCGACGCCGGCCGGCTGCTGGAACTGATGACCCAGGACAAGAAGGTGAAGGCCGGCCGCCTCACCTTCATCCTCGCCCGGGGCATCGGCCGGTCTTTCATCGCCCCGGATGTACCGCCGCAGAATGCCAGGGATTTTCTGGACTTCGCCCTCAAGTCGTAAACCTCGTTAACCCCTCGTTGAACCTTTCAGGGGGGCTCGCGTTACTAATCCGAAGAGGGCGCTGCGGCGCCAGGGACGCGAGGGAGGCCGACATGGCCAAAACAGCGAAAATCATTGCCGGTATCGCAATCACCGCCTTTCTGGGCGCGGCAGCTGCGATCGCCCTGACCCCCGGCCCGGCGGATGCCGGCTACGGCGTCGATCAGAAGCCCCGCGCCGTGACCTCCAACACCGCCGCCAAGTCCGATATGGGCGTGCGCGCAGCCGACACCCGTGAGGCGCTTCCGGCGGCGTTCGAAGTCGCGAAGATCCGCCAGGTCGGACCGGACTTCACCCTGATCGACTCCAAGGGCCGCGAGGTCTATCGCAGCAATCGGAGCTCTCGCACGACCACCGTTGCAAAGGATGCGCATGTTCCGTTGATCACTGGACTCGGCGTCGCCGTCGGGCGCATCGACGCGGCCTTCGAGCGGGTCAGCGACTAGCCGGCAGTCGCATTCCGCTTCGGGTGGCAATCTGCTAATCCCCCGGCATGCCTCTCCATGCGCTCGGCGATCTGGTTCCGAAAATTCCCGCAGGCCCTCATTTCATCGCGCCCGATGCGCGGCTGATCGGCCATGTCATTATCGAGGAAGAAGCAAGCGTCTGGTTCGGCGCGGTCCTCCGCGCGGAATATGAGCCGATCCATATCGGCCCCCGCACCAATGTGCAGGACGGCGTCATCGCGCATGTCGATCCCGGCTTTCCGATGCGGCTCGGCCGCGACGTGTCCATCGGCCACAACGCCATCATCCACGGCTGCACGGTCGAGGACGGCGCGCTGATCGGCATGGGCGCGACGGTCATGAACGGCGCGGTGATTGGCGCGGGGTCGCTCGTCGGTGCCAATGCGCTCGTCACGGAAGGCAAGGTCTTTCCGCCGCGCTCCCTGATCCTCGGGTCGCCGGCCAGGCGCGTCCGCGAGCTGACGGACGACGAAGTCCGGGGATGTCTTGAAACCGCGGCGGGCTATGTGAAGCGTGTTGCGATGTACACCGCGGGCTTCCGCTAGCCCTTCAGAATTTGCCGCGCCAGGCGCCGGGCGTTCTGGCGCGCTATTTCAAGCACCGTAATGACGCGGAACAGGATACCGCCGCCTCGCGGCGCGATCATCCAGTCCGCGATGGGCAGGCGCCCGCGCCACATCCGGTCCATCAGCGGATGGTTCGGATCGGCGACGGAATCGACGAAGGAAATCTCCGGCGCGTCGAGCAACAGGCGCGCTATGTCCTGGGTAATCAGCGCGCCGGGCGAGGTGCGCGCGAAAGCCTCGTCATAGGCCGTCTTGAAATAGAAGGCGCGGCCCGCGCTTGAAAGCACGAGCCCGCCGGCAACCGGCTTCCCGTCCATACGCAGAAGAACGACGCGCATGCCGCCCTGCTCCGCGAGGCTTGACGTTGCGTCGGTGATAAAGCCGAGATCGTCCGCGCTGCCGGCAAGCGGATTGCCGGTTTTTCCCTTCCAGCCGGACTTTTCAAGATCCAGAAATTCGCGCAGCGCGGCGGCCACCTCGTCCGGCGCGCGCGCGACGGTCAGCGTCACGTTTCCCTGCTCTCCAAGACGGCGGCGCATGCGCTGAAGATCGTGCCGCGATTTTTTTGGCAGTTCGGCATCGGCCTCGATGGCGACGCAGGCACGAACATGCGGGTTGATGCGCACGATCTTCATGCCGAGAGCATGCGCCGCACGTTCCAGCGCCTGCCCTGCGGCGCCCTTTTCGCTCAGTTTGGCGACATGGAAAGCATCCGCGCCGCTCGCCCGCACCCATTCCAGCAACGCCCGTGCCGCTTCGTCGGCATGGTCCCGGTCAAGCAGCGGCGTCGTCAGCGGCGCATAGGCAGGTTCGGCGCCGAGAAGGGGCAGCGGCACAACGAAGCGGCTTCGCTTCCAGTCGACCGGCCATACGCCGATAAGCTGGCCGCTCTGCCAGGCCATCAGCACGCGCGCCTGCGGATTGAGATGGCGCAGCGCCGCCAGCGCGACCGCCGGCTCGTAGAAGGCGTTGCCTTCAACCGCCCGCGAAGCCAGCGTACGCCAGGCGCCCGCATGCTCTTGCGCGGCTTCGGCGTCCAGACTTTCGACGGTGATTGCGGAGGAGACCATGCCCGTGCATACGCTGCAGTGGCTTAAAGTGACGCTAACCCGCGAACCCGCCTTGGTTAAGGAATTGCTCTTCGGCCTTGGTCGTCTCGCGGCCGAGCACGGTGTTGCGGTGCGGGAAGCGGCCGAAGCGGCGGATGATGTCGAGATGCACCTCGGCATATTCGAGACCGAGCGGGTCTTTCATCTCGTCATAGAGCGCAAGGCACAGCTCCTGGTCTTCCACCTCCTCCGAATGCATGAACGGAAGGTAGAAGAAGCCGCGCAGAAGTTTCGGCACACGATGGTGGAAGCCGCGCGCCAGCGCATAGCGGGCGACTTCCCGCGCATGGCCGTCCGTCGCGAAAGCGCGCGCGGTGCCGCGAAACATGTTGCGGGGTACCTGGTCCAGCAGAATGACGAGCGCCAGCGCGCCTTGTGCCGACTGTGTGGCGAGGTGATCGAGCATGCCCGCCGCCGCCCAGTAATGCAGCGAGCCGAGCCGGCGTCCGACCTCGGCGTCGAACTGGTCGCTTTTCGAAAACCAGCGGCCGGGCCCGGCCGCGCGCCAGAATCCGATGACGGCGCGAGGATCGACGGTTTCGGGATAGCGGAAGATCGTCATAGGCGGAGCCGCCCGCCGGCGATGCGCGACATCATCAGTTTGTCCAGACGCATGAAGGATCCGCTATTGGGATCGCGGAAGAAGATTTCCTCCTTGATCTCGGCGACATCGAAGCCCTCCTTCTGCAGTTCGAGTCTGCGCTGCTTGAACGTGCCGGTGACATCGATCGCCGGCAGGCGGCGCAGAAAGACCGGCCGCGCGTAATCCGGCAGGCGTTCGGCGACATGCTTTTCGAAGCGCGCAATATCGAACTCGTCCGTCGTTACCAGCGCCACCATTCCCGCACGTCCGTCCTGTCCCGGCACCTCGACGCCATATACGATCGCATCCTCAACGCCAGGATGATCCGTCATCGCGTTCGCCACCTCGATGGTCGACACGTTCTCGCCCTTCCAGCGGAACGTGTCGCCGATGCGATCGACGAAGTAAAAATAGCCTCGGCTGTCCTTTTTCATCAGATCGCCGGTGCGAAACCAGATATCGCCCTTCTCGGCGACATCGCGCAGGATCTTCTTCTGCGTCGCCTCGGCGTCTGCATAGCCTTCGAAACGGTTCGCCGGTTTCGACGGATCGCTCGTGATCTGGCCGATCACCTCTCCCGCTTCGCCGGGATCGGCCTCGATCACAAGCCCGTCCGGACCGCGCACCGGCTCTTCGCGCTCGACATCGAAACGCACGATTTTCACCGGGAACCGCCGTGCAATCCACCACGGAATGCGGCCGACCGCGCCGGGCGTGCCGTCCCAGTTGAAGATCGCGACATTGCCTTCCGTCGCCGCATACCATTCGAGGATGTGCGGCACCTGAAACCGCTCCTGAAATGCCGGCCAGACATCGCCGCGCAGGCCGTTACCGCAGAACAGACGGACCTTGTGTTTCGCTTCCGATGCGCTTTTGGGCGCGTGCAGCAGATAGCGGCAGAGTTCGCCGATATAGAAGACGAGCGTGGCTTCGTTCTTCACCACATCGTCCCAGAATTCGCGCGCCGAGAATTTCTCGCGGATCACGACCGATCCGCCGCCGACAAGCGTCGCTCCGGTCGCCAGCACGCCGCCGTTGGAGTGATACATCGGCAGCGCGTCATACATACGATCATCGGGTTTGACGTTCATTACGCCCGAAAACCCGAGTGTCATCGCCATCAGCCGGTAATGATTGATGTTGGCGGCCTTCGGCAGGCCGGTCGTGCCGGATGTGTAGATGAAGAGCGCGCGGTCCTCGATCGTGAGCGCGGGCTTTTCACCGGGCGTCAGCGGATCGCCGGAGAATTTCGCGACGATATCGTCGATGCGCGTGTCTTTCAGGCCTGTCTTGCCGTGCGACCAGATTTTCGGCGTCGTCTTGAGCCGCCCGCGCGCGGTCTCGAAATTCGCGATGAGTTCGGCGCCGACGACGACATGTTTGGGCGCGACGATGTCGATGCAATGGGCGAGGCTTTGCGCGGTGAGATTGGTGTTGAGCAGTGCAACGACGCCGCCCGCGCGCGTCACGCCGAGCCAGAACGCCATGTATTCCGGCCGGTTCGGCATCAGCAGTGCCACGACATCGCCTTTGCCGACACCGTTCGCCTGCGCCCAGCGGGCGTAGCGGTTCGCACGCTCGTCGAGGCCGCGATAGGTGAAGACCTCGCGGTCGGAGATCAGCGCCTTGCGGTTCCCGTGCTTGATCGCGAGTTCGGCGATGACATCGGGAAAGGTGCGGCTCTTGTTCTGCGTGATCGGCTTCATCTTGCGCAGCGTGCGCAAGGCGCCCGAGAGCAGCGCCCAGTCTTTTCTCAGGCGGGTGAACACGTTGGCTTTTCGATCCCTGTTGCGGGCGCAGTGAACCCGCGCACGGTGAAATACGCAAGGGTTCAGCGCACAAGACCCGGCGGTGCAAGCGGATTGTCGAACAGCACGCTGCGGTCCGGCGTGTCGAGCCCCGGTACGCCCGCCAGCGCGTCGTAGAGCCGCGCGATCAGATCGGCGTCGATGCCCTTGCCGATCACGACGAGCCGCGTGCGGCGGTCCTCGTCCGGCCAGCACGGCAGCCGGCGCGGCGGATGGAACATGTGCTGCACGCCATGAATGACGACCGGACGGTCGGGATCGTCCGCCGCGCGCACGAGACCCTTCAGGCGGAGGATCTTTGCGCCGTGCTCGGACCGCAGAAGATCGATGAACATGCCGAAGGCCTGCGGCGGCAGCGCCGCCTCGCTCCACAGCACCGTCGTGCGGATATCGTCGGCATGCGCTGATCCATTCTGCGTGGCTGGGAACCAATCGCGGAGCGCCTTGCGCTGTGAATGATCCGCGCCGGATGCGGCTGTGAATAATTCACTCGCCCGAGCGGCGGATGAATCGCGTTTCGGCACGGTCGGCGCGAGTTCGTCGAGCAGGCGGACGAGTTTCGCCCGCCCTGCCCCCTCCGCAAGATCGGTTTTCGTCAGCACAATGTGGTCGGCGATCGCCACCTGACGCCGCGCTTCCTCATGTTCGCAAAGGGTTTTTTCGCCGAGCACCGCGTCCACCGCAGTCACGACCCCGCCGAGCGCATAGCGCAGCGAAATCAGGGGGTGCACGATCAGCGACTGCAGGACGGGCACGGGGTCGGCCAGCCCCGTCGTCTCCAGAATCACCCGAGAGAACGCGATCTCGCCCGCGTCGCGCCGCATGAGAAGGTCCTCAAGCGTATCAATAAGATCGCTGCGCACCGTGCAGCACAGGCAGCCGCCGGCGAGCAGGGCGACATCGCCCTTCACATCCTCCATCAGAAGGTGGTCAAGGCCGATCTCTCCGAGTTCATTGACGAGAACGAGCGTGCCGGAGAGCGCCGGATCGCCCAACAGACGGTTGAGAAGCGTCGTCTTGCCGGAGCCGAGAAATCCGGTGAGCACCGTCAGCGGCACCGGGCCGCCAGCATATGTCACGGCTTCGGCTTCGGCGCCGGCTTCTTTGTCTCGGCGGACTTGGGCTTCGCCTTGGCCTCGGCCTTCTTTTCCTGCTTAGGTTTGGGCTTCGACGCGGCCTTTTTCTTCGGCTTGTCCTCGAGGTCGAGATCGGCGGGCTGCACCCCTCCGCTGCTCGGCGACAGTTTCGCGGCAAGCTCGATATATTCTTTCGGGCCGTTCGGGTTCGGCCCGAGGAAGATCGGCACCGGTTTGACCGGCGCGGGAGCCGTAAGCAACTGCTTGGGTTCCGCCGCATAGGCGGTCACGAGGCCGGACAGCGCCTTGTTGCCCCGCGTCTGTACGATGTTCTCGCCGTCGTCCTCGGTCTCGCCGACCGCCTCGCCCTGGCTTTTCTTCTTCTCGCAGATTTCGGCGCGCAAATTGGGCGCGTCGCCGCCCATCGCCGGCAGCGTCGCCACTTCCTGGCCCGTGCGCCAGAACGTCCATTTGCCGAAACCGGCTTCAAGCAGCTCGGCGGCGCGTTCGGTCCGCTCGTTGGCGGATGGAAAACCCAGCACAACGGCGATGAGATGACGCTTGCCGCGCGTCGCGCTGGCGACAAGGTTGAAGCCAGAGGGACAGGTGAAGCCGGTCTTCATGCCGTCCGCACCCTTGAAGCGGCCGAGAAGCCGGTTATGGCCACGGATCGTGCGTTTGCCGAGTTGCAGCGCACTGATGTCATACAGCCCGGCATGCCGCGGAAAATCCCGATAGAGCGCACGCGCGAGAATCGCCATGTCGCGCGCCGACGTCACCTGGTCGGGATCGTGCCACCCGTTCGGATTCCTGAACCGGCTCTGCGTCATGCCGAGCCCCTGCGCGATGCGGTTCATCTCGCCGACGAAGGCATCGACGCTGCCGCCGACGCCCTCGGCCAGAGTGACGGCGACATCGTTGGCCGACTTCACCATCAAGATCTTCAGCGCGTTGTCGACGGTGATGATGGTGTTGACGGGAAAGCCCATCTTGCTCGCGGGCTGGGCCTGCGCGGCCGCCGTGTAGAGCAGCGGAGTATCGAGCGACACGCGGCCCTCGCGCACCGCCGACAGCACGACATAGGTCGTCATCAGCTTTGTCAGCGACGCCGGATACCAGGGCGCGGTCGCCTCTTCGGCGTGCAGCACGCGGCCCGACCCGGCGTCGATGACGACGGCGGGGCGCGCTTCGGCCAAACCCGGGAGAAACACCGCGACGGCAAGAAGATAAACAATGCGCTTGAGCATCAGCCTACATGCATCTTTCAGGTGCGCCCTGAATAACGCCGCCTGCCCGCACCCGCCAGTCAGCGAATGGTCACGGCTTCGGGAGGTCCCGGCATCACCGGCACAGGACGGGTTTCTGGTTCCGCCACCACCATGGACCAAAACACCTTGTATTTGTACCCCGGCGCCTGGGCCACTGCGATTCCGATCCGCGTGGCCTGCGGCATCAGCATGTTTTTCTTGTGGTCGGGGCTGTCGCGCCAGCCGGAGAAAGCTTCCGCCAGCGTCTGATAGCCACCCGCGACGTTCTCGGAGATGCGGACATAGTCGTAACCCGCCGCCTTGGCGCGCGCATCGAGATTGCCGGAGCCGACATCGTGGCCGACCTTGGTCTTGCGCGCCATTTCGAGCGCATGGGCCTTGGCGATGCGGTTCAACGCCGGATCGACCGTAACCGGTCCCAGCCCGTTGTTTGCGCGGTACCCGGAGATCATGGACGCGGCTGACGCGGCATCCACCTCCGAACCTGGCGCCGAGAGATTCAGATAGAAGCTTGGCTTTTCCGGAACATTGTAGGTCGCCGAGCAGGCCGACACCGCAATGGTCCCGGCGACGATGGCAAAATTGAACAGGCCGGACAGGCCGAAATGATTGGAACGGGTCACGCGGGGCCTCAATTTCTAAACAACTCAGACGGCGGGAGAGGCCGTTATCCTGATCTTCTTGGCCTGAAATTCTTTCAGAACCGCAAAATACAGCTCGCTTCTCGCGCCGGCGACCTGCCGCGGAGACGGAACCGAACAGCGCAGCTTCCACTGAACGCCAAGGTCGGTCGTGCCGATGATGAGCACTTCCGGTGGCGGCCTGTCGACGATCACCGGCAGCGCGGCGGTCGCCTCGAGCAGGATGGAGCGTACTTCCGCGATATCCGCCTCATGCCCGGTGCCGATCTGAAGCTGGACGATTCCAAGCGAATTGAAATGCGTCCAGTTGCGCACCGGCTTGGTGATGAGATCCGAATTCGGAACGATGAGGGTCGAGTGATCGAAAAGTTCGATCACGGTGGCGCGCACCGATATCCGCCGCACATTGCCCTCTTCGGCCCCGACCCCGACCCAGTCCCCGACCTTGATCGGACGCTCGGCAAGCAGGATCAGTCCCGACACGAAATTCGACACCACGGCCTGAAGACCGAAACCGATACCGACCGACAGCGCACCCGCGACCAGCGCGATCCGGTCGAGCCCCACACCAAGGGAAGAAAACGCCAGCCCGATCGCCAGCAGCACGCCGGCATAGCCCGTCGCCGTGCGGATCGAGTTTTTCAGGCCTTCATCGAGTCGCGTCCGCGGCAGATAGGTCTTGTCGAGCCAGCGTTGCACTCCTCGCGTGAGAACGACGCCGACGACCAGAACCGTCAGCGCAGCCAGCACAGTGCTCAGCGATATGGAAAAGCCGCCAAGTGCCACGCCGCCGAACGCACGCCGGATCCATCCTGTCACGTCGACCGACTGCAATCCCCACGGCGCGACGATGAGCAGAACCGCGAGCGCAATCAGGATGAGCCGCAATACGCCCGATATGATCGCGCAAAGCTGGTCCAGGCTGCTCTTTCGAAGGCCGACCGTGCCGTGCGTCAGCTGGCCGATCCGGCTTGCCGGCCACCAGCCGCAAACGAGATCGTCGGTCAGCGTCAGAAGTATGTACAGAACGGCGCTGACGATGCCGATCCAGATCATCTGGTTGGCGATGAAGAAGGAGAAGGAGATGTAGCCGATCAACGCCGCCGCGATGATGACGGCGATTGCCGCCCACGCGGCGAGACGGATCAAGCTATGAAACCACACTTCCTCATGAGGCGCTGGCGCTCCATCCGGCTCCACCTCCGCTGCCGCCTTTGCCGGACGCAGCGCCAGTCCGAAAATGACGGCGATCAGAACCGACGCGACGCCGTCCGTCATCATCACCGGCGCAAGGCCGATGCCGATCACGTCAAAAAACGCCAGGAGGGCATGGGCGACGCTCGCGACCGCAACGATCCAGATCGGATAGGGCGCGAGGCGGCGCGCCGCTTCGTCCGACAGATCGGGGAGCCGCCAGCTCGGTTTCTGCGGTGAAAGCACCGCACGGCTGAGACCCGTTACAAACGCCGCGAAGCCGGTCAGCCGGAGAAGAGCCTCGAGGAAAGGAACGGCGCGCGTGGGCACGAAACCAAGACGCGTCAGTGCGCCATAGACCACGAGAGCGGCGGCAAGCGGCGCAATCGTTGTCGTGAAAACCGTCCATACGGCGCCAAGCGAGCGGCGCAAGCGCGTCGGCGGCGTCGTCTCGGCGAAGTACAGCTGGCCGAGCCGCTGTATCCATTTGCGCACCGGCCAGACGATGACCACCGCGAGGATCAGCGCGCCGGCAAGAACCAGCCCGCGCCTTTGATGAATTCCATCCGCGACAAGCCCGCCCCAACCGCGCAGGAGATTGGTTGTCGCGACGAGGCGCCTTGGCACCTCATCGATAACGGAACCCCATAGTCCCGGATCGAGCAGGGAGCGTGAACGTGCGAGTACCTTGACCGCGAATAGATCGCGCCGTTTCTGCGCCGCGGTGTCGGTCAGTTGATCGGCCTGGACGGCCAATGCGCTCGCCCGCTTCAGCACCTCGTCGATGGGTTTCCTGGCGTCGATCTGGGCCTGGCGCTCCTGGGTCAGTTCGGGACTTTCGGGCGGCTGTCCTTCCGCCGGGGGCTGGCCAAGCTGATCGAGCCGGGTCTGGATCGCCTGCGCCCGCGGGGCCAGCGCCTCGCTTACCGCTGCGGCGCCCGCCCGTGCTTCCTGGACCCGACGCTGGATATCGGTCAGGACCGCGTCGTCCAAGGCGCCCGCCGAGAGTTCCTGCTCGATCTGGTCGAGCGTCGCCTTCACGCCGTCGAGTCGCCGGTTCTCCTCTTCCTGCGCCAACGCGCCGAAAGCGGCCGCGACAACGCCCGCCACGATCAGGATCAGGCAGAATCGCCGAAGCGGCGCAAAGCTGTGTGACAGAAAGGTTTTCATGCGGTCCTGGGGGACAGGCGAAAAGCGCAAGGCCGGGGATGACGGCAGGCTCTCGCTCACGAATGTGGCGGGGGAGAGACATGCCCGACATCCCGGCGATTCATCGATCTGGTACCGGGGAAAGCCATTGTGGCGCGGAATTCGCTTCACTTTCTTCTCCGCTGGCCGATGACTTTTAACCCGAACCGGACAGATTGACCGCATGGCCAACCCAAAGACGCTCCGCGTGCTGTTGACCGAGGGCGCGTCCACCTCGGCGCGCGAGGCCGTGACCGCGCTAGGTCTGGCGGGCCATCATATCGAAGTCATGGACCCGGATGCGCAGTGCATCTGCCGCTTTTCCCGCTTCGTCACCAGGGTCCATCGCTGCCCGCCGCTCGCGACGGACCCGAAGGCCTATCTCGCTTTTGCGCTCGATCTTCTGCGGAGCGGGCGCTTTGATCTTCTGTTGCCGATTCACGAACAGGGGTTGCTGTTTGCAAAGGTCGCGCGGGGAATCCCGCAAGACGTCGCGATCGCGCTTCCGGCATTCGCGGACTACGCGACCGCGCTTGATAAAAAGTCTTTCTCGGCCATTCTCGCCGAGATCGGCGTGCCACAGCCGAAGACGCGCATCGTGGCCGGCGCGGCCGAAATTCCGCGCGAAGGCTTTCCGTTCATCGTCAAACGCCCGATAGGCACGGCAAGCCGTACCGTACAGATTGTACGAACCGAGGCCGACGCCGCAAAGGCGCGGGACGTCTTCGCCAGTCCGGAAGGTGAACTCCTCATCCAGGAACTGATCGACGGGCCGGTTGAACACGCCCAGGCGCTGTTCGATCGCGGGCGATTTGTGGCGCTGCATGGCTACCGGCAAATCTTGCGTGGAGCCGGCGGCGGCGAGGCGCTCAAGGAAAGCATCTATCGCCTGCGTGTCGTCAGCGAGATGAAAAAGATCGGCCAGCGGCTGAACTGGCATGGAGCACTATCCGTCGATTATCTGCTGAAGGACGGCGTTCCCTATTTCATCGACTGCAATCCGCGCCTCGTCGAACCGATGAGCGCCCATTATTCCGGCCTCGATCTTATCGGCCTGCTGCTGCGTATTTCGCGCGGCGAGCAGCCACCTGAAGCCCAGCCGCCAAAAGAAGGCGTACGGACTCGCCTGTCGATGCAGGCCCTTCTCGGCAAGGCGCTTCAGACCGGATCGCGCATTGAGATCATCAAGGAAATCTGGCGGTTCTGCACCGCGACCGGAATCTATAAAGGCAGTCGCGAGGAACTGACGCCGGTACGCCTGGACTGGATGGCGTTCTTCCCTGTCGCCTTCACGGCAGCGGCGGTGCTCGCCGCGCCGCGAACCGCGCGCATTTTGCCGGAATGGGGATGGGGCGCGGGACTTTTGACACCGGAAACGATACGCGTCATTCGCGACGAGATATGATAAGTACGGCGAAGTACGGTACATGTACGTACATTGATGCCGAACCGGCGCATCCCACAAAGGGTTGACATTGTCTAGTTGAACGGTAGAGAGTGCCTCGGCCAACGGAGACACGAAAAAATGCCGCCGTCGTCCCTCGCCTACACCGAAGCATTCGCTCTCGACGCAGACGAGCCTCTGGAGGGCGGCAATTATGCGGCTCGCGATATCCGTAACGAGCTGCTCCGTGCGTTGCCGCGGAACGAGCGGGAGCGTGCGCTCGCTCTGGCGGAACTTGTTCCCCTGAAACCGCGGCAAGTTCTTGTTGAAGCGAACCTTTTTATCCGGCACGCGTATTTTATCGAAACGGGAATTGCTTCTGTATTGGCAAGCGCCGAGCCCCGTAAACCGATGGAAGTGTGCCTCGTCGGACGGCGCGGATTTGTCGGAATTCCCATCGTTCTCGGCACGGGCCGTTCCCCCATGCGCATCATGGTGCAGATCAAGGGCCATGCGTGGCGAATTCCGGCCGCGGAGTTCGAGACCCTCGTCAGCGAATGCCCTACGCTTCGCAAGGTCCTGTACGCGCATATTCAGGGTCGCCTGATCCAGGAAGCCTTGCTGAATGTATGCAATGCCTGCCACACAATGCCCGAACGCATCTGCCGTTGGCTTTTGATGGCCCGCGACCGTATGGGCAGCGATACGATTCCGGCGACACATGATCTCATCGCCCGTATGCTGGGCGTACGACGGCCCGGGGTTACCGCGACACTTGGAAACCTCGAAAAGCGCGGAATCATCCAGTTGGTCCGGGGAAGCGTGAACGTCCGCCAGCCGAAGGCGCTCGAGCGCTGCGCTTGCCGATGCTCCCATCGCATAGACGCCGAGTATGAGCGGCTGCTGAAAAGCTCGATCCGGAGCTCTTCTCCGGGCTACAGCGCACTTTCCGGCGACATCTGATTTTCTGTAAATACATTTATGGCCGGATATCCGGCGATATAGTTGGTTCGCTCGCGCACACAAAGCGGCTTTACGGGGCTGGCAATCCACCGCCCGCGTCTTGTTGTCTAGGCTGGTCCCCGCGGCGCGCTTCTCCTTGCGGATTTTTTCTCTCTTCAATCCCGAAGTGACGCGCTGCGGGGACAGCAACGCCTTGAACATTCGCAACTTCGCCGCACATGGGGCAGCCGTTTGTCCGCTACCGGACACACGGCGCGCGCCGCTGAATTGACCTCGGCGGCCCCAACTGTTGGGTTGTTACCTGTCAAAAACTAGAAACTTAACTTGGGGAGAATATGTAATGCACAAAGCACTCTTGGCCGCCGTGGCTGCTGCTTTTGTCGTCGCTCCATCGGGTGCGTTTGCATGGGAACCGACCAAGACGGTCGAGTTCATCGTGCCGGCCGGCTCCGGCGGTGGCGCGGACCAGATGGCCCGCACGCTCCAGGGCATCGTCCAGAAGCACGAGCTGATGGATCAATCGCTTGTTGTTCTGAACAAGTCGGGCGGCGCCGGCGGCGAAGGCTTTCTCGATGTGAAGGGATCCGAAGCCAATCCCCACAAGATCGTCATCTCACTGTCGAATCTTTTCACCACGCCCCTGGCCACCGGCATTCCGTTCAACTGGAAGGACATCACACCGGTCGCGATGCTGGCTCTCGACGAGTTCATCCTGTGGGTGAATTCGGATTCGCCGTACAAGACCGCCCAGGACTACGTCAAGGCCGTCAAGGCCGGCAAGGCGAACGAGTTCAAGATGGGCGGCACCGGCACCAAGCAGGAAGACCAGATCATCACGGCTGCGATCGAACAGTCGACGGGGTCGAAGTTCACCTATGTTCCGTTCAAGGGCGGCGGAAGCGTCGTTACGCAGCTTGTCGGCAACCACATCAACTCGTCGGTCAACAATCCGATCGAAGCGGTTGCCCAGTGGCGCGCCGGTGCGCTTCGTCCGCTCTGCGTCTTCGACACCGAGCGCATGCCTTACAAGGCCGAAATCGCGGACGGCAAGAGCTGGAGCGACATTCCGACCTGTAAGGAAGCCGGCCTCGACATCGACTATTTGATGTTGCGCGGTATCTTCATGCCGGGCGGCGTGACCGACGAGCAGGTCGCCTTCTACGTCGATCTCTTCAAGAAGGTTCGCGAAACGCCGGAATGGAAAGCGTTCATGGATAAGGGCGCCTTCAATCAGAGCTTCATGATCGGCGACGAGTTCAAGAACTGGGTTGCCAGCACCGAGACCCGTCACAAGGAGCTCATGGAAAAGGCCGGCTTCGTCAAGTAAGCCGGACACCCACGCGGTCGACTCACCCCGCCGGCACACGCCGGCGGGGTTTTTCGTTCCTTGTTGAACATATATTGCCGCAGGCGGCACCGATGCGGGACTCTTGGTGCCGGACGCGATACTCATCATGCGACCGCATCGACCAGGAGAGCCAGATGAGCGACGACAACGAGGAATTCGCCAACCAGATTCGTAAATTCCTGCGCGAGGTCGGCGTGACCTCACAGCAGCAGATCGAACGCGCCGTCGGCGCGAGCGGAAAATCGGCAGGCAAGATAAAACTGAAAATGCACCTGTCGTCGCCCGACATCCCGCTGGACCATACCGTCGAGCGGGACCTCGATCTGTCGTAAGAGATACATATGTCCGATGAGGCGGCTTGCGAAAGCGGCCTTAGGCATGGCCGACGCGCAAGCTTTCAGATCATCCCCGCGCCACGCGCCCATTTGTATTTTGCGCCGAGAACCTCGACCGGCAATTCGGTCGAGTAGGCATAGGCGGGGATGCCGCG
>LNFM01001843.1_pt1 | contig 46394 bp, 41 predicted proteins | sample 596031 | NCBI WGS metagenome assembly LNFM01 (sample SAMN04254537, study PRJNA301005) | activated carbon metagenome | isolation source: dual media filters at the Ann Arbor, Michigan drinking water treatment plant | place: USA: Ann Arbor
GCGCCGTCGGAACCGGCAAGCCCTTCGCCGGCATCGGCCAGGCCGTCGGCGACTTCGCCCGGCGGCGCGGCTACACCCTGGTGCGCAACCTCGCCAGCCACGGCGTCGGCACCTCCCTGCACGAGGAGCCGACCGAACTCGCCACCTGGCCCGACGCCTCCGAGCGCCGCGTCATGGCCGAGGGCATGGTCTTCACCGTCGAGCCCTTCCTCTCCCTCGGCGCCGAAATGGCCGAGGACGGCGAGGATCCCTGGACGCTCTACGCCCTGCCCCGCGCCCTCACCGTGCAGTACGAGCACACGGTCGTCGCCACGCGGAACGGGCCGATGGTGCTGACCCTGGCGGAGCGGTAGGGGACGCGACGTGACACTGCCGAGCGTCGGACCACGGCCGGGCGTATGACCGTCAGCCGGTTCGGGGGACTGCCATAACTCCACGCCCTGGATGCCCGGCAATGCGCCGGTTGAGAATTGGCCGGCACACTCGACAGCCACGACAAGCGCCGTATGGCGATACAATTTTTGCAATATTTATATTGACTCACGCACGTCTTGGGTGTGCACTTTTAAGCGGTGGCGCTTGGTGTCGGAGTAACGCTGACATCTGAAACGGAGCGCCGTCGTTGAGCAGAACGTGGCCGTTGGGGTTGTAATTCCATGCGCCTCTCGATCAACGCATGTGTAGTTGCGGTGGCTCTGTTTGTCGGTGGCTGTGGCACACAGGCACCTAGCCTACGTGAATGGCCAGTCACCAGCGATCGTGAAGAAGGCGACATGATCGCTACAATCGTTCGCAGCCTGGGTTGCGAGTTACGCTTTGCTGTCACCCGGGTCGTAGATCACGATTACAACACCGCACCATTCAGACAATCCCGCAACATCTACACGGCATTCCTCAAGGACTGGGGCGTCCAAGTCGCACTCAACTTCACGATTGTGGAACGAACGGGCTTCAACCCGACGCTGCTTTTGACACCGCCATCGACTCCGTCGTCTGTCTTCACCTTATCCGCTGGCACGTCTGTGAGCGCGGAGGCGACACGGATCCAGAAGATGAACTTCTTTTACACCGTGGCGGATCTCTACCGGCCAGCTGAGTTCAGCAACGGGCGAGGCCGGGAAGCATGTCGCGATCCCAGCGGAAACAGGGAGGGATCACTGCTGGTCGATAGCGACCTGCGATTGATATCCCTCATCCAGGGGCGCCTCGGAACAACGATGCTTGGCTTTGCCGGAAGTCCGGGAGCCCCTGCTTTGCTGCCCAATGAGAAGAACGTTCTGTCGCAGAGCATCGCATTCAAAGTGGTAACGTCCGGCAGTGTCACACCGACGTGGCGCCTGGTGAGGGCGACGGTCAACCCATCCGGATCGCTGCTCAGTACCGGGCGCGATAGGACGCACGAACTCGTCTTCACATTCGGGCCCCTTGACCGATCAGTTCGTGGCGCCCGCGCGCTCGTCCCTCTGGCACAGCAGACGCACCTGCAGACCCAGTTGCAGACCGGCATTCGCAGTTCACTGATCTCACCCTGATGGAGAAACTCCGTGAGAAAGCCGAACAGCCGCAAGAAGGGCAAAGACGAGACGCGCACATCCTCGAAAACGACGCGGGACACGCAGCCCAAACGCGCGGCCGCGGCGGCAACGGCCAATGAAATCCAGAAGCTCATCTCCGAGGCCAAGCTCAGCGACACTGCGCTGACGGAGATCATGCTGCAGTGCGCCACCGCCCTGTCGACGAGGCGCACCGTCAAGCTGTCCGGTCTGGAAGTCGCGCAAGCCAGATCGGCGATGTGCTATTTGAGCTTCCCAAACGACCCAAACGTCAGCCTGTGGCAAAATGGGTTCAAGGTGGGAACGACAACGCTGACGGAGGCGCAGGCACGGGGTATACCGGCCTGTGGCTGAAGAAAACCTACAACGGCGTTCACGATCGTGAGCGGGACCGCTAACGGGTGTCCCCTGCCCCGTCCGAATGCCCTCCCCGTTCCTAAGCGCGAGACGTCTAGCGGTCTGCTCTGACAAAGTGTGCCTTGAGCCTTGAGTCGGGTCGCGCTGCAAAATGACAAAGATCTAAGAATATCATCCTATATACCACACAGCGTTACGCTGCCGCAAGCCCTGAGCGGCCCGCGGCGCGGCGGCGCATCCTTAACGGCTGCTTTACCACGCCGGGCGGTTGCCCCCCTCCCCGGAAAGGAAGCGTCAAGGAAAACGGCCTGATAACCACCTCTTCGAGGCCACATTCCCGTTCGAATGAGGTCGTTCCGCGTTGCGTATCAGGACGGACCTTCGCCCATGCCCGTTTGCCTGGCCCCGACCGCTCCCCGAATCCGCCCGTCGATGTGGGCGGGCGTCGCCCTCACCACCCTCATCCTCGCCGGCTGCGCCCGGGGCGAGGTGTCCGGCGGCGATGCGGCGGGACAGGCCGCCGGCGGCGAGGTGACGGCCCAGCTGACGAGCTATGCCGCGGCGGATCCGGAGACCACCGCCTCGATCTCGCGAGAGCAGCAGGTCTGGCGGCCCTCAGGCGGTGCGGCGAGCGAGGCCGACGTCTCCGCCCTCGGCCGCGTCGCGGCGGCGGCCAGGCGCGGGTCGGCCGAGCAGGCGACCGCCGCCCGCGACCAGATCCGCGATCCGGTCGCCCGTGTGCTGGCGGAGTGGATGATCCTGCGCTCCATCGACACCGTCGGCTTCGACCGGCAGGCGGCCTTCCTGCGCGCCAATCCGGCCTTCCCGGCGAGCCAGCGCATCCGGCTGCGCGCCGAGGGCTCGCTCCTCGACAACAATGCCGGTCCGGACGTGGTCCGCGCCTTCTTCCAGGGCAACCCGCCGCGCTCGGCCAAGGGACGGATCGCCTATGCCATCGCGCTGAAGAGGGCCGGTGACAACGCCCAGGCCCTCCGGCTCGCCCGGGAGGTCTGGCACGAGTCGGATCTCTCCTCGGATGCCGAGGAGCGGCTGCTCGCTGTGTTCGGATCGTCGCTCGGCGCGAGCGACCACAAGATGCGGCTCGACCGCATGCTGCACGAGAACGAGCAGGCGACGGCGTTGCGGGCAGCGCAGCGGCTCGGGGCGGGCCAGGTGGCGCTGGCGCGGGCCTTCCTCGCGGTCGGCGGCCAGAAGCCGAACGGCGGCGCCCTGCTCGCCCAGGTGCCGGCCTCGCTGCACCGCGATCCCGCCTATCTCTTCGCGCGGGCCCAATGGCTGCGCCGCGAGGACCGCGCCGGCGAGGCGGCGGCCATCCTCGTCGCCGCGCCGCGCGATCCGGCCGTGCTGGGCAAGGCGGAGGACTGGTGGGTAGAGCGGCGCGCCATGGTGCGCAAGCTGCTGGACGCCGGCCAGGCGCGCACGGCCTATCAGGTGGCCGCCACCCATGCGGTGCGCTCGGGCGGCCACCGGGTCGACGCGGAGGCCCATGCCGGCTGGCTGGCGCTGCGCCACCTCAACGATCCCGCCACCGCCATCCGCCATTTCGAGGCGGCGCGTCAGGCGGCGACGACGCCGATGTCGCAGTCGCGCGCGTCCTACTGGCTCGGCCGCGCCCACGAGGCGGCGGGACACCAGGGCCCCGCGCGCGCGAGCTACGAGGCCGCCGCCCGCCACGCCACGCACTACTATGGCCAGCTCGCGCGCGCGAAGCTCGGCCTCGCCGACCTGCCGATCCGCCGGCCGCAGAGCACCACTCCCGCGAGCGCCGCCTACGCGCACGCGCTGAGCCTGCTCTACCGCCTCGACGAGCGCGACATGGCGCGCGCGATCCTCGCCGACCTCGGCATGCGCGCGAGCGACCACGGCACGCTCAACGCGGCCGCGGAGGTGGCGGCACGGGCGCGTGACGCGCGCGGGGTCGTCACCCTCGGCAAGCTCGCCAACAATCGCGGCCTGCCGTTCGACCTGCACGCCTTCCCGACCCACGGAATCCCGAACTACGCCCATGTCGGGCCGGAGGTCGACCGCGCGGTGGTCTATGCCATCGCCCGGCAGGAATCGACCTTCGACCACCGGGCTGTGAGTCACGCGGGCGCGCGCGGGCTCCTGCAGCTCATGCCCGCCACCGCGCGCGCAACCGCCCGCACCCACGGCCTGCCCTTCGACCAGGGCCGGCTGACCAGCGACCCCGCCTACAATGCGCGCCTCGGCGCGGCGCATCTCGGCGAGCTCGTGGCCGAGTTCAACGGCAGCTACATCCTGACCTTCGTCGCGTACAATGCCGGCCGCTCGCGCGCCCGCGAATGGATCGAGAAATACGGCGACCCGCGCGATCCCCGTGTGGATCCCGTGGACTGGGTCGAGCGCATCCCCTTCACCGAGACGCGGAACTACGTCCAGCGCGTCATGGAGAACGTCCAGGTCTACCGTGCCCGCCTCGGCGGCGGCTCGGCCCTGCGCATCGAGGCGGACCTCCGGCGCGGCCGCCCGAACTGAAGCGGCCGCTGACGTTCAGATTCCGATTCAGGGCCAGTTGCCGAGTCCCGCCAGTAACTTGCGCCGGGCGGCGAAAGTTCTGATTCCGATTCAGCAGGGTCCGTCAGCCCGGCCCGACCGGCGCGGTGACGGCGATCGCAGGTCCGGCCGGAAGCGCGGCGCGATGGGAACCACGAGGACGACCGCGCCCGCACGGCCCCTGGCGGACGCCGTGCGGCACAGGATGTCGGCAGCGGCGGCGCATCATCGGTTGCGGACGGGCAGACAAAACCGTCGCCACACGACCGCCCTCCCCGGTCCGGCATTTCACCTGGGACAGGGCCCGGAGCGCGGCCGGCGCTCACCGGGCCGCCCGAGGCGGATCAGCCGCGCAGGGACTTGCGCAGGGGTTCGCGCTGGAGGGTCGCGGGCTCCATGGCCTGCACCAGCTGGCAGTAGGACGAGCCCGGCAGCGGCGGGGCGAAGACATAGCCCTGGGCGGAGCGGACGCCGCGCCGGCGCAGCGCCTCCACCTGCTCGAAGGTCTCGACCCCCTCGGCGATCACCTCCATGTTGAGGTGCGCGGCGAGGTCGATGAGGCTGTCGACGATGGCGGTCGACTGCCGCTCGGCCCCCAGCGCGTCGATGAAGAGCTTGTCGATCTTCATCACGTCGACCCTGAGCTTCAGGAGGTAGCTCATGCCGCCGTGGCCGGTGCCGCCGTCGTCGAGGGCCACCCTCACCCCCATCTCCTGGAAACGGGCGATGATGGCGCGCGCCGCGTCCATGTCCGGCAGCGGATCGCGCTCGGTCACTTCGAGCAGGACCTGGGAGAGCTGCACGTCGGAGTGGGAGAAGATCGACACGACGTCCCCGACGATCCGCTCGTCGCGGAAATGGGCGGCGCAGAGGTTGAAGCCGCACTTGAGGTCGGGGCGGGACGCATAGGTCGGGCCGAGTTCGGCCGCGGCCTGGCGCATGAGGTCGAGCGTCAGAGGGAAGATGAAGCCCGAGCGCTCCGCCTCGCCGATGAAGGCGCCCGGCGGGATCAGGCGGCCATCGGGCTTGCGCCAGCGGACCAGCACCTCGCAGCCGAGGATCCGACCGGTGTCGAGATCGATCAGCGGCTGGTAGTGCGGAATGAATTCGCCGTTGCGAAGGGCCCGGTACATGTCGGCTACGGGGCCGCGCTCGCGCCAGCCGAACAGGACGAGGCCGGCGAGGCCGATGCCGAAACCGAGCCCGCCGCCGACGGCGGCGCCGACCACCCACCCCTTCTGCTGGCGCCAGGCCCCGGACGAGGCGGCGACCTCCACCCGGACTGGATATTGCGCCGATTGCACCGACGCGGCCACGTCGGGCGTGCCGCCGACCCCGCCCGGGCCGTGCACGGAGACGAGACGGCCGCCCGGCACCAGCTCGATGTCGACGCTCAGGCCGATGTTGGATGCCTGCACCTCGCTGTAGGGCACGAAGAGGCCGACGGCGATGATGCCTCCGGTCATTCCGCCCGACGGCAGGGCCATCGTCATGCGCAGCGCCCGCCCGTGAGGACCGCGCGTGAGGGCGATCGCGAGGGACAGGTTGGGATCGCGGGTGGCGAAGGGCGTCGAGGCGGCGGTGATCTGAACGAGGCTGCCGATGTTGTTGCAGCGGATGCGGCCGTCCGGGCCGATGATGGCGATTTCCTTGAGGACGGGCGATTCGAAGACGAGAACGCTCAGGTGCTCGCGATCGCCGGCGTCACAGGCCTCGATCTGCCGTCCCTGCGCCTCCTTGAGCGACAGCGTGGCGCGCTCGATGGCGTTGTTCATCCGCCCGAGGATCATCTCCGCGGTCTGGGTGACGTGGGACTTCACGCTGCGGTAGAGCCAGGCCTCGGCAGCGAAATAGGCAACCAGCGGCAGGCCGGCGACCAAAAGCGCTGACACCAACCATACCAGGCCTCTGTGCCTCGAGACCGAACGCACGGCCACCCCTTCGCCCGCCACGCAACCGGCGATCAACAGCCGAGATCACGTAAAATTTTCAGCAGTTTAGGGGGCGTCGCTTAATGGTATCTTTCTTGACCCAGCGTCACGGGTTTCTTTCCTGCTCCTGCGCCTCCACCACGGCCAGCGCGGTCATGTTGACGACGCCGCGCGCCGTGACCGAGGCCGTGAGGATATGGGCGGGGCGCGCCTGGCCGACGAGGATCGGCCCCACCGGCAGGGCGTCGGCGAGGACCTTGATCACCTGGAAGGCGATGTTGGCCGCCGACATGTTCGGCATGATGAGGACGTTGGCGACGCCCTGCAGGCGCGATTGGGGGAAGACCCGCTCGCGAAGTTCGGGGAGCAGCGCCGAATCGGCGTGCATCTCGCCCTCCACCTCGAGGCCGGGGGCGCGCTCGCGGATGATCTTCAGGGCCTTCTGCATCTTCACGACCTGATCGTCGTCATGGCTGCCGAAGTCGGAATGAGACACGAGGGCGATCTTCGGCTCGAGCCCGAAGCGGCGGACGTGCTCGGCGGCGGTGCACACCATGTCGGCGAGCTCGTCCGGGCTCGGATCGGCGGTGACGTGGGTGTCGGCGAGGAAGAGCGGCCCCTTGGAGGTGATGAGCAGGGACAGGGCGGCGAGGCCGTTCGAGCCCTCCTTCAGGCCGATGACCTGACGGATGTGGCGCAGATGGGTGGTGAAGCGGCCCTCGACGCCGCAGATCATGGCGTCCGCGTCACCGCGCTCCAGCGCCACCGCGGCGATGGCGGAGTTGGAGGTGCGGATGATGGTGCGCGCCGCGTCGGGCGTCACGCCCTTGCGGCCGGTGCGGTCGTGGTAGGTGGCGACATAGTCGCGGTAACGGGGATCGGACTGGGGGTCGATCAGCTCGAAGTCGACGCCCGGCTTGAGCGACAGGCCGAAGCGCTCCAGCCGCTGCTCGACCACCGCCGGGCGGCCGATGAGCACGGGGAAGGCCAGCCCCTCCTCCACCACCACCTGGGCGGCGCGCAGGATGCGCTCGTCCTCGCCCTCGGCATAGATGACGCGCTTGGGGTTCTGCCGCGCCTTGTCGAAGACCGGCTTCATGAGCAGGCCGGAGCGGAAGACGAAGCGCGACAGCTCCGCCTCGTAGGCCTTGAAGTCGGTGATCGGCCGGGTCGCGACGCCGGTCTCCATGGCGGCGCGGGCGACCGCCGGGGCGATGCGCAGGATGAGGCGCGGATCGAAGGGCGAGGGAATGAGGTTGCCGGCGCCGAAGGTGCCGACCTCGCCGCCATAGGCGCGGGCGACCACGTCGGAGGGCGCCTCGCGGGCAAGACCGGCGATGGCGCGGACGGCGGCGAGCTTCATCGGCTCGTTGATGGCGGTGGCGCCGCAGTCGAGGGCGCCGCGGAAGATGTAGGGGAAGCAGAGGACGTTGTTGACCTGGTTGGGATAGTCCGACCGGCCCGTGCAGATCATGGCGTCGGGTTTGGCGGCGCGCGCCTCCTCCGGCATGATTTCCGGATTGGGATTGGCCAGCGCCATGATCAGCGGCCCGGCCGCCATGCGCTGGACCATGTCGGGCTTCAGAACGCCGGCCGCCGACAGGCCGAGGAAGATGTCGGCATCGCCGATGATGTCGCCGAGGGTGCGGGCGTTGGTGTCCTTGGCATAGACCGCCTTGTAGGGGTCCATGAGCTTCTCGCGGCCCTTGTATACGACGCCCTCGATGTCGGAGACCCAGATGTTTTCGGTCCGGGCGCCGAGCTCGCGCAGCAGGTTGAGGCAGGCGATGGCGGCGGCGCCCGCGCCGGAGGCGACGATCTTCACGTCCTCGATCGACTTGCCCATGAGGGCGAGCGCGTTGGTGACGGCGGCCGCGACGATGATCGCGGTGCCGTGCTGGTCGTCGTGGAAGACGGGAATGGCCATGCGCTCGCGCAGGCGCCGCTCCACCTCGAAACACTCGGGCGCCTTGATGTCCTCGAGATTGATGCCGCCGAAGGTCGGCTCCAGTGCGGCCACCACCTCGACGATGTGATCGACCTCGCGGGCGTCGATCTCGATGTCGAAGACGTCGATGCCGGCGAACTTCTTGAACAGGACCGCCTTGCCCTCCATGACCGGCTTACCGGCGAGCGGCCCGATGTCGCCGAGGCCGAGGACCGCGGTGCCGTTGGAGACGACGCCGACGAGATTGGCGCGGATGGTGAGTTCCGCCGCCTGGGCGGGGTCGGCGACGATGGCCTCGCAGGCCGCGGCGACGCCGGGCGAATAGGCCAGCGCCAGGTCGCGCTGGTTGCCGAGGGGCTTGGTCGCCTGGATCTCCAGCTTTCCGGGCCGCGGCAGCCGGTGATAGACAAGGGCGCCGGATTTGAGATCGTCGGTGATCGACTTTGTCATGCCAAGGGTCTCCTCGGCCGGTCATGCGCCGGCCGACCCGCCAGCGTCAATGTCCGGCATTGTCGCGACGGCGGGAAGACCGCGTCGCGGGGCAGCATCCCTGCCGCACGGGAAAAGATGGCACAGGGCGCGTTGGCCGTTGCGGGGCGGCGGCGCTCGGGCTAATCCGGCCTCTTCCAGCGAGACGAGCGCCGTGACCGACACTCCCCACCCGAAGAACGGACTGACCTATGCCGAGGCCGGCGTCGACATCGACGCGGGCAACCGGATGGTCGACATGATCAAGCCGCTGGTGCGGGCGACGGCCCGGCCGGGAGCCGATGCCGAGATCGGCGGCTTCGGCGGGCTGTTCGACCTGAAGGCGGCCGGCTTCAAGGACCCGGTCCTGGTGGCAGCCAACGACGGCGTCGGCACCAAGATCAAGATCGCCATCGAGACCGGCAAGCACGACACGATCGGCATCGACCTCGTCGCCATGTGCGTCAACGACCTCGTGGTGCAGGGTGCCGAGCCGCTGTTCTTCCTCGACTATTTCGCCACCGGCAAGCTGTCGCCGGAGGCGGCCGCCCAGGTGGTCAAGGGCATCGCCCTCGGCTGCCGGCAGGCGGGCTGCGCGCTCATCGGCGGCGAGACCGCGGAGATGCCCGGGCTCTATGCCGACGGCGACTACGACCTCGCGGGCTTCTCGGTGGGCGCCGCCGAGCGCGGCACGCTGCTGCCGCGCAAGGACGTGCAGCCGGGCGACGTGGTGCTCGGCCTGCCCTCCTCCGGCGTCCATTCCAACGGCTATTCGCTGGTGCGCAAGATCGCGGCGGTCTCCGGCCTCGGCTGGGACGCGCCGGCGCCCTTCGACGCCGGACGCAGCCTCGGCGAGGCGCTGCTGGAGCCGACGCGCATCTACGTGAAGAGCATCATGGCGGTGCATCGCGGCACCGGCGCCATCAAGGCGCTGGCGCACATCACCGGCGGCGGCTTCGTCGACAACATTCCGCGGGTGCTGCCGGAGGGGACCGGCGCCGAGATCGACCTCTCGGCGATCGCCGTCCCGAAGGTGTTCGGCTGGCTGGCCGAGGTCGGCGGCCTCGCCCAGGCGGAGATGGTGCGCACCTTCAACTGCGGCATCGGCATGGTGATCGTGGTGTCCGCGGGCGAGGCGGCCCGGGTGAGCGAGGCCTGCGCCCTCGCCGGCGAGAGCGTGGTGACGCTCGGCCGGATCACCGCGGCATCGGCCGAGCCGCGCGTCACCTTCACCGGGGCGCTCGGGCTGTGAGCCGGAAGCGCGTCGCGGTCCTCATCTCGGGGCGCGGGTCCAACATGGCCGCGCTGATCGAGGCGGCGAAGGCTGTGGACTATCCGGCCGAGATCGCGCTCGTCCTGTCGAACGTGCCGGGGGCCGGCGGCCTCGCCGTCGCGGCGGCCGAGGGCATAGCCACCGCGACCGTGGACCATCGCGCCTACGGCCGCGACCGCGAGGCCTTCGAGCGGGCCATGCAGGCGGTGCTGGAGGCGCAGCGGATCGACATCGTCTGCCTCGCCGGCTTCATGCGGATCCTGACGCCCTGGTTCGTCGGTCGGTGGGAGGGGCGGATGATCAACATCCACCCTGCCCTGCTGCCGGCCTACAAGGGGCTCGACACCCATGCGCGGGCCCTCGCCGACGGCGCCACCGAACACGGCGCCACCGTGCATTTCGTGACGCCCGGGATGGACGAGGGCGAGACCATCCTGCAGGAGGCGGTGCCGGTGCTGCCGGGCGACACGGCCGAGAGCCTGGCGCGGCGGGTGCTCGAGGTGGAGCACCGCATCTATCCGCAGGCGCTGCGGATGATCGCGACGGAATACACCCTGCTCTGAGCCTCAGCGGCCGAGCAGCAGGCGCTCGAGATCGGCCGGCTGCTGCTGCGCGAGGAACGACACGGCGAAGCCTTCGGGGAAGTGGCGGCAGACGCGGGCCGGCACGCGGCCGACGGTCAGCAGCGTTCCGATGGGCGGCACGCGGTCGGCGGAGAGCGCCGCGCCCGACACAGACATGTCGAGGACGAGGCAGGAGAGGCAGCGGCCGTCGGCGAAGGTGATCTGGCCGAACGGCTCGCGCGGCACGATGCGCTGATGCTGGCGGAGGTCGCGGGTGTCGTGGGCCTGGTGCTCCTGCATCCAGGCGAGGCGGGCGACGATCCGCTCGCGCTGCCGGGGTGTGAGCATCAGCGTCAGTACGAAGCCGCCGGTCATGACGCGGCCGACGCGGCCGACGAGCTTGCCGAAGCTCGGGATATAGGCGCTGGCACCGTCGCCGAGGCGGGCCTTCGCGGGCGTCGCGAGCATCAGAGAACGGCTCGACATGGTGATGGCGCGGCAGGGGTGTTCGCGGCGGCGTCCGGCCTCGTCCCGCAGGGCGGCGAGCGAGCAGGTGCCGTCGAGGCTCATGATGACGAGCGGGTCGTCGCTCCGCGCGGCAACGGCGACGACCGCAATGTCCGGATCGAACGTCATGGCGGGCAATCAACGCATTCAAATGACTTGATGGAGAGAACCTAGACGATTCCAGCTCAATCAAAAGTACAAATGCGACCGTTTTTGATTTTTTACCGAACGGATACGCGATGGCCCCTGTATTTTACCAACCGTTCCAGTTCTTACTACTGACGACCGCGCCCCGTGCCGGCCGGCGACGGGCTCAGCCGGCGAGGAGGAGCTGTTCGAGGCTGCCCGGCGGCAATTCCTCGAGAAAGGCGACGGCGAACCCTTCCGGGAAATGGCGGCAGACGCGGGCCGGAACCCGTCCGACCACCAGCAGCGTGTTGAGGTCCGGCACGATGTCGGCGGAGAGCGCGGCGCCGGTCACCGACATGTCCATCACGAGGCACGACAGGCAGCTGCCGTCGGCGAAGGTGATCTGCCCGAAGGGCTCGCGCGGCACGATGCGCACGTGCTGGCGGAGGTCGCGGGTGTCGTGGGCCTGGTGGTCCTGCATCCACGCCAGGCGCTTGGCGATCCGCTGCCGCTGGGCCTCGCTCGCCATGAGGCTCATGACGAAGCCGCCGTCGAGCACGCGGATCACGCGGCCGGACAGCTTGCCGAAGCTCGGGATGTAGGCGGTGGCGCCGTCGCCCATGATGGCGCGGGCGGGCGCCGCCAGCATCAGCGCCTGGCTCGACATGTTGATGGCCCGGCAGGGATATTCGCGGCGCTTGCCCGTCTCGTCGCGGTGGGCGGCGAGCTGGCAGGTGCCGGCGAGGCTCATGATGACGCGCGGCTCGGCGCGCCGTTCGACGTGGACGTCGCTCGCGAAGACGGTCTGCATTTTCATGGGCGCATACCCATTGGACGGGGGCTCATCGCATGGCTTGTGCCACGCCCCCGCGAACACGCGTTTAAGACGTTATGAAAACTTGATTCTATTCAGCCGAATATACGGTACGGTCTGTTTTCGTAACGTCAATACCAACGCAATACTTGACGCAGCGTCACCCGTCAGGCCAGACGGATCCAGACCTTGTTGTCGTGGAAGGCGGCGCCGCCGAAGGGCGCCACGGCGTCGGCGCCGGTGAGCATGTTGATGCCGCGCCCGCCCTCGTGGTCGGCGTTGGCCCAGAGCCCCTCGGCGATCAGCGTTCCGGGCCGCGTCTGGTCGGTCACCTTCGCGTGGAGGATCACCGTGCCGCGCGGCGAACCCACCTCGACCTTGGCACCGGCCGCGATGCCGAGCCGGTCGGCATCGGCCGGGTTGACCATCACCTCCGGCCGGCCCTCGCGCTTGCGGGAGGACGGGGTCTCGGCGAAGGAGGAATTCAGGTAGCTGCGCGAAGGCGAGGTCGCGAGCTTGAAGGGATAGGTTGCGTCCGGCTCCTCGGTCACAGCCCAGTGGTCGGGCAGCGAGGGCATGGACTCGACCGGCCCCATCGTGCCGATGCTGGCATAGGGGACGTTCGGCCAGTCCGGCTTGAAGCGGAACTTCCTGTCGCCATAGGCGAAGCCGTTGAGGTAGTGCGCCTCCTCGAACTTCGGCTGGACGTCGCGGAAATTGGTGGCCTCGAGCTCGGCGAAGGTGCCCCAGCCCGACTTCTGCAGCGTCCAGTCGATGATCTCGCGCGGCGTCATCTCGAAGCCCGGATGCTCGGCGCCGAGCCGGCCGGCGAGGTCGGTGATGAGCTCGTGGTTGGAGCGGCACTCGCCGGGCGGGTCGATGAGCTTCAGCCCCAGCATGATGTGCTGGTGGCCGCCGCCCTGGTACATGTCGTCGTGCTCCATGAACTGGGTCGCCGGCAGGACGATATCGGCCATCTTCGCCGTGTCGGTCATGAACTGCTCGTGGACCACGGTGAACAGGTCTTCGCGGGCGAAGCCGGCGACGACCTTGCTCTGGTCCGGGGCGACATTGACCGGGTTGGTGTTCTGGATGAGGAGGGCGGTCACCGGCGGGCCCTCGGAGCCGTCGGGCCGGCGCAGGGCCGCGGCCTCGCCGGTGAGGATGGCGCCGATGCGGGACTGGTCGAGGGTGCGCACCGCCGCATCCTTCACGTCCAGCCCCTCGATCAGCGATTTCCGCCAATGATAGATGGCGCCGTTGTTGTGGAAGGCCCCGCCCCCCTCGTATTTCCAGGCGCCGGTGACGGCGGGAATGCAGGAGGCCGCGTGCATGTTCACCGCGCCGTTGCGCTGCCGGCCGAAACCGTAGCCGAGGCGGAAGAAGGTCTTCCTGTTCTCGCCGACCAGCTTCGCGAAGGCCTCGATCTCGGCGACCGTCAGGCCGGTGATGGCGGCGGCCCAGGCCGGGCCGCGGGACTGAAGATGTGATTCCAGTTCCGCCGGTACGTCTGTGAAATCCCTGAGATAATCCCGGTCCGCGAAGCCGTCGCGGAAGAGCACGTGCATGACGGCGCAGGCGAGCGCTGCGTCGGTGCCGGGCTTCAGCACGAGGCCGAGATCGGCCTGCTTCACGGTGTCGGTGCGGTAGATGTCGACGACGACGATCTTGGCGCCGCGCTCCTTCCGCGCCTTCATAGCGTGGGTCATGACGTTGACCTGGGTGGAGACCGGATTGGTGCCCCAGATCACCACCACGTCGGCCTTCGCCATCTCGCGCGGATCGACGCCGGCGAGGCGGCCGGTGCCGGCGATGAAGCCGGACCAGGCCATGTTGGTGCAGATGGTGGAATAGAAGCCGGAGTACTTCTTCACGTGACGCAGGCGGTTGATGCCGTCGCGCTGCACGAAGCCCATGGTCCCGGCATAATAGTACGGCCAGACCGTCTCGGCGCCGTAGCGCTTCTCGGCCTCGAGGAACTTCTCGGCGGTCATCGCCAGAGCCTCGTCCCAGGAGATGCGCTGGTAGGTGCCAGACCCCTTCGGCCCCTTGCGGATCAGCGGGTGGAGGAGCCGGTCGGGGTGGTGGATGCGCTCGGCATAGCGGGCCACCTTGGCGCAGACGACGCCGGCCGTGTAGCTCTGCGCGGGGTCGCCGTGGACGCGGCCGATGGTCTTGCCGTCGATGACCTCCACCTCCAGCGAACAGGCCGAGGGGCAATCGTGGGGACAGGTCGACTTCAGGCGCTGGACGCTGACGGGGGCGTTCATGGCGGCTCCGGTGTGCAATGCAAACTGGAGCCTATCCAAACTGCAGGGTGCGGCGCCAATAAAAAAGGCGGGCCGGAGCCCGCCTTTCCATGCTGTCCGTCGTTAAGCGGCGATCAGGCCGGCAGGATCTCGTTCTGCGAGAAGAACTGGGCGATCTCGATGGCGGCGTTCTCGACCGAGTCCGAGCCATGAACCGAGTTCTCGCCGACGGAGACGGCGTAGAGCTTGCGGATGGTGCCCTCGGCGGCCTGGGCCGGGTTGGTGGCGCCCATGATCTCGCGGTATTTGGCGACGGCGTTCTCGCCCTCCAGCACCTGCACGACGACCGGGGCCGAGACCATGAAGTCGACGAGCTCGCCGAAGAAGGGACGCTCGGAATGGACCGCGTAGAACTTGCGGGCCTCGGGCAGCGACATGCGGATGCGCTTCTGGGCGACGATCTGCAGGCCGGCGGCCTCGATCACCGCGTTCACGGCGCCGGTCAGGTTCCGCTTGGTGGCGTCCGGCTTGATGATGGAGAAGGTGCGCTCGATGGCCATGGATCGTTCCTTGAGGGAATGTGGGGATCAGGTGGCGCGCTTCTAGCAGCGGCCCGTTGCGCCCGCAACGCCCCCTCTCCCGCCTCGACGTGCGGTCGCTGAACGCCACGTGAAGGACGGTCTCAGAACGCGTTCAGCGCCCCCGCCCCATCATCCTCCCATGATCGCGAAACGGAGCGATCCAGCGACTGGAGATGGTCACGATGCGCAGCCTGGTTCTGTCCACCCTCGCAGGCCTCGCCGCCCTGGCGGCCGTGGCCGCCGCGCCGGGCGATGCCCGGGCCCAGGGCGTCGGCATGGCCGGCGTGATGCCGGTGCAGTGGGGTCCGCATCCCGGCTGGGACGGTCCGCGCCGCCACCACGGCCCGCCGCCGGACTGGGGCCATCGCCCGCCGCCGCCGCACTGGGGCCACCGCCCGCCGCCGCCCCCGCCGCACTGGGGCTATCGCCCGCATCGCCCGGCCTATGTCGAGCCGACCTGCTGGCGCGAGCGCCGCTGGGTGGAGACGCCCTGGGGTCGCGAGATCCGCCACGTGAGAATCTGCCGCTAGCCGACCGGTTCACGCGCGGGCCGTCCAACGCCCCACCCGAACCGGCCAGCGCGGGTACGGGCCCGCCATCGGAGCGATCCGGTGGCGGGCTTGCCGCGTTCAGGCCTCCAGGATCTTCGCCTTGAACAGGGCGCCGGCCGCGAAGGCCGCCGCCGTCGGCACGATCAGGAAGAGCCAGACCTGCGACAGGGCTGTGCCGCCGACGAAGAGTGCCGGCCCGAAGGAGCGCGCCGGATTGACGGAGGTGCCGGTCACCGGGATCAGCAGCAGGTGGATGGCGGCGAGCGTCAGGCCGATGGCGAGGCCGGCGACCGCCGGCGACCCCGCCTTGGAGGTGACGCCGAGGATGGTGACGAGGAAGAGGAAGGTGCCGACGAACTCGCCGACGACGGCCGAGGTCACGCCGTAGCCCTTGGCCGCGTCCCAGCCGTTCTGGCCGAGGCCGGCGGCCGTGACGTCCCAACCGCCGGCCTTGCCGCTCAGCGTGACGTAGAGAATGGCCGCACCGACGATGGCGCCGGCGAACTGGGCGGCGACATAGCCCGCGAGGTCCGACGTCGGCATGCGACCGGCGGCCCAGACGCCGATGGAGACCGCCGGGTTCACATGGCAGCCGGAGACCGGACCGATGCCATAGGCCATGGCGACGATGGCGAGGCCGAAGGCGAGCGCGATGGGCAGCGTGGCGAGCGCCGAATAGGGCTGGCCGGCACCGAAGACGGCGCCCTGGCCGCCGAGGGTGACGACGCCACAGCCGATGATGACCAGCGCGGCGGTGCCGAGAAACTCGGCCACGTATTTCTTCATGGATCCCGTCATGGCGCATGCCCTCCCCGGCTGTCGTCCCCGCCTCGATCGCCGGGGATTCGCGGCATCATAACACCGCGGCGAACGGGGACATGCGCAGTCTCCCGGAGCTTGACGGGCGACGCCATCGCCCGGCCCGGCTTGCAATGGCCGGCCGCCTCCTTCAAAAGCCGGCCATGCTGCAGATCAACGACCTGACGGTGCGGGTGGCCGGCCGCGTGCTCATCGACAACGCGTCGGTGACGCTGCCGCCGAATGCGCGCGTCGGCTTCCTCGGCCGCAACGGCACGGGAAAATCGACCCTGTTCAAGGTCATCCAGGGCGAGATGGCCGCCGACGGCGGGTCGTTCAAGCTGCCGGCGCGCGCCCGCCTCGGCGGCGTCGCCCAGGAGGCGCCCGGCGGGCCGCAATCCCTCCTCGACTTCGTGCTCGACGCCGACAAGGAGCGGGCGCGCCTCCTCGCCGAGGCGGAGACGGCGAGCGATCCGCACCGGATCGCCGAGATCCAGACGCGGCTCGTCGACATCGACGCCCATTCCGCCCCCGCCCGCGCGGCGGCGATCCTCGCCGGCCTCGGCTTCGACACGGCGGCGCAGGCGCGGCCCTGTTCGGATTTCTCCGGCGGCTGGCGCATGCGCGTGGCGCTGGCGGCGGTACTCTTCACCGCCCCCGACCTCTTGCTGCTCGACGAGCCGACCAACTATCTCGACCTCGAAGGCACGCTCTGGCTGCAGGACTATCTCGCGGGCTATCCGCACAGCGTCCTCCTGATCAGCCACGACCGCGACCTGCTGGACGCCTCGGTGGAGCACATCCTGCATCTCGACCAGGGCAAGCTGACCCTATGGAAGGGCTCCTACACGACCTTCGCGAAGTCGCGGGCCATCGAGATGGCGGTCCGTGAGAAGGCGGCGAAGAAGCAGGAGGACAAGCGCGCGCACCTGCAGAGCTTCGTCGACCGCTTCCGCGCCAAGGCGACCAAGGCGCGGCAGGCGCAGTCGCGGCTGAAGATGCTGGAGAAGATGGAGGCGGTGACGACCATCGTCGACACCGACGTGCCGCCCTTCGTCATTCCGGAGCCGGCGCGCAAGGCCTCGCCGCCGATCATCACCATGGAGGGCGCCTCGGTCGGCTATGCCGAGGGACAGCCGATTCTCCGGCGCCTCGACCTCCGGATCGACGACGACGACCGCATCGGGCTGCTCGGCGCCAACGGCAACGGCAAGTCGACCTTCCTCAAGCTCATCTCGGACAGGCTGAAGGCCATGTCCGGCCGCATGGTGCGCGCCGACAAGCTGAAGATCGCCTATTTCGCCCAGCACCAGCTCGACGAACTGAGGCCGGCGGAGAGCGTCTACCAGCACCTGAGGCGGCTGATGCCCGACGACCCGGAGGCGAAGGTGCGCGCCGCCTGCGCCCGCTCGGGCTTTTCCGGCGAGCGCTCGGACACGAAGGTCTCGTCGCTCTCGGGCGGCGAGAAGGCGCGCCTCCTCTTCGCCCTGGCGGTGTTCGAGGGGCCGCACCTCCTCATTCTCGACGAGCCGACCAACCACCTCGACATCGACAGCCGCGCCGCCCTGGTGGAGGCGCTGAACGGCTATTCGGGCGCCGTGCTGATCGTCTCGCACGACCGGCACCTCCTCGAATCGACGGTGGACCGGCTGTGGCTGGTGCGCGACGGGACGGTAAAGCCCTTCGACGGCGATCTCGACGACTACCGCAAGATCGTGCTGTCGGGGGCGGCGGCGCCGGCCGACAAGGCCGAAAGGGCCGCGCGGACGGCCGAGCCGAAGCCGCCAGCGCCGACGCGCAGCGAGACCAAGGCGCTGGCGAAGAAGGTCGCCGAGATCGAGGCGGCGATGGAGAAGCTGCGCGCGGACATCGACAAGATCGACCGCATCCTCGCCCAGCCCGGCTACTTCGAGGCGCACCCCGACAGCGCGGCCCAGGCGGCGAAGACGCGTGCCTTGCGCGAGAAGCAGCTCGCCGAGGCGGAAGAAGCCTGGCTCGAGGCGAGTGGGGAGCTCGAGGCGGCGGGGTGAGGCGCGGCCTCAGTTCTCCTTGATCGTCTTGCGCCACCTGGCCCTGAGCACGCTCGGGCGCTCGGGATAGCGCTCGTCGAGGAATTCGGCGGAGGCGATGCGATCGGTGCGGAAGGAGCGGAAGTCGCGGCGCAGCTCGCACCAGGCGATGAGGTGGCGGACGCTGTCGAAATAGCCGACCGCCACCGGCCAGAGGATGCGCTGGGTCGCCCTGCCCTGCTCGTCGCTGTAGCCGAGCGAAATCTTCTTGCCCTCGTGGATCCAGCCGCGGACGCGGGCGAGGTCGATGCGGTCCTCGGTCGGCTCCCAGGCGGGACCGGTGCGCGAGACCGGGTCGAGGGCGACGTCGCGCAGCTTCTCCGGCACGATGGCGGCGAGCTTGGCGATGAGGTCGGCGGCGGCGCGCGAGAGCGCGGGATCGCCGCGCGACTGCACCCAGCGGGCGCCGAGGGCGGCGGCCTCGATCTCGTCGGATGTGAGCATCAGCGGCGGCAGGTCAAACCCGCCCTCCAGCACGTAGCCGAGGCCCGCCTCGCCGCGGATCGGCACGCGCTGGCCGATGAGCGTGGAGATATCGCGGTAGATGGTGCGCTTGGACGTCTCGAGCTCCGAGGCGATGGCCTCGGCGGTGAGCGGCCGGCGCGAGCGGCGCAGGATCTGGATGATCTGGAAGAGTCGGTCTGAAGGTCTCATGGCGACATCCTGCCGCAGCGCTGCTGACATCGTTATGACAGCAGGCTGGCAACAGAGCCAGCCTCAGCGGCGGAACCGGCGCGACCAGGCGTAGACGAGGACGACGGCGAGACCGACGGCCGAGACCGACAGGCCGATCATGACCGGGACGTAGCCGACGGCGCCGATGGCGAGGCTCGCGGGGAGCGCGATGACGGTCATGGCGGCGAAGAAGGTGGCGTTGAACACCGCCATGGGCGTGGCGCGCTGCTCGGGCGGGGTGCCGTCGCAGATCCAGGCCGACAGCACCGGAAAGCCGATGGAATGGCCGAGGCCGAAGACGAAGCCGGCGACGACCACCCCTGTGATCGACTGGGAGAGGGCGACGAGGACGAGTCCGGCGGCGAGCAGCATGGCACCGCCGGCGACCACGGCGCGGCGGTCGACGTTCTCGATCAGGGCGAGGCCGCCGAAGCGCACCGCGAAGATGGAGATGGTGAAGGCGGTGAAGAAGGCCCCGACGATGATGCCGCGCTCGACCAGGAAGGGCGCCGCATAGGCGCTGATGAAGCCGAACATGTAGCCGTAGACGACGGCGGCGAGCAGCGGCAGCCAGATGCGTGGGTTCCCGAGGAGGCCGGCGATGCCGCCCACCGGTCCCTCCGTCCGGTCCACCGGGCGGATGGTCCACAGGAGCGGCAGGCCGAGCACGGCGGGAATGGCGCCGGCGATGAAGTAACCGTTGGGTCCGAAGGCGTGATAGAGCACCTCCGCCAGGATCGGCCCGAAGGCGTAGGGCAGAGGCGCCATGGCCGAGAGCAGGCCGAAGAGCCGGACGAAGCGCTCGCGGGTGAGCCGCGTCGAGCCGTAGGTCATCACCGGCGCGTGGAACAGCGCGAAGCCGGTGCCCTGGATGAGGCGCGAGGCGAGCGAGCCGAGGAAGGTCTCGTGGGTGAAATAGAGACTGATGAAGCCGAGCGTGGTGAGCACCGCGCCGATGCGCACCGTCTGCAGGATGCCGATGCGGTTGGCGAGCGGGCCCGAGAAGAGGCTCATCAGCACCAGCGGGATGCCGTAGACGGCGATGAGCAGGCCGATGTCGCGGTGCGGGAAGCCCGCCTCCTCCCAGACCACCGCCAGCAGCACGGACTGCTGGTTGGTCATGGCGGTGAGGAAGATGATGGCCGCGAGGCGCCAGAATTCGGACCTGGCGGCGAGATCGACGAATCCGCGGGGAGGCTCGGCCGCAGGCAGGGCGTTCACGCCCGCTTCCCCCAGCGGCCGTTCTCGTCCTGCTGCCAGTAGGTGCAGGCATGGCCGGCGGACTTCGCCGCCTTCCAGCTCAGGCGGGCCTGGTCGAGGGCGTCGGGATCGTTGCCGTCGAACATCAGCACGATGCGCTCATAGGCCGCCATGTCGGCCGGCAGCGCCGCCCCGTCCACGAGGAAGCGGACGGTGGCGCCGTTGACGCGGTCGGGCCCCGACGTCAGCAGCACGGGCTGCAGGGCGGCATCGGCCTCGCGGTCGGTGCCATGGGGCAGGAAGCTCTCGTCCGCATAGGTCCAGAGCAGGGCGTCGAGCGCCTCGACCCTCTCGGGTGAGGCCGCTTCGACGGCGACCTTCCAGCCGCGTTCCACCGATTTTTCGAGCAGCACCGGCAAGACCCTCTCGAGCGGCTGGTTCTGCAAATGGTAGAACAGGATGTCGGTCACGAGTTCCGTCGTTTTTGCATGGCTCCGGGCGATCAGCGCTCGTAGCCGTCGGCGACGAACCTGTCGAGCAGCCTGACGCCCCAACCGGAGCCCCAGCTGCGGTTGATGTCGCCCTTGTTGGAGTTCATCGCCGTGCCGGCGACGTCGAGATGGGCCCAGGGCACGTCGCCGACGAAGCGCTGGAGGAACTGCGCCGCGGTGATCGAACCACCATAGCGGCCGCCGGTGTTCTTCATGTCGGCGAACTGGCTGTCGATGAGCTTGTCGTACTCGGCCGAGAGCGGCATGCGCCAGACCTTCTCGCCGGTGGTCAGGCCCGCCTCCGTCAGCCCCTTCGCCACGTCGTCGTTGTTGGAGAAGAGGCCGGCATTCTCCTGGCCGAGGGCGACGATGATGGCGCCGGTGAGGGTCGCGAGATTGACCATGGCCTTCGGCTTGAACCGGTCCTTGGCGTACCAGAGCACGTCGGCGAGGACGAGCCGGCCCTCGGCGTCGGTGTTGATCATCTCGATGGTCTGGCCGGACATGGAGGTGAGGATGTCGCCGGGCCGGTAGGAGTTGCCGTCGGGCATGTTCTCGACGAGGCCGATGAGACCGACGACGTTCGCGCGCGCCTTGCGGGCGGCCAGCGCATGCATGGCGCCGACGACGGCGGCGGCGCCGCCCATGTCGCCCTTCATGTCCTGCATGCCCTCGCCCGGCTTCAGCGAGATGCCGCCGGAATCGAAGCAGACGCCTTTGCCGACGAGGCAGACAGGCGCCTCCCCGTCCTTGCCGCCGTCCCAGCGCATCACCACGACGTGGCTGTCGCGGGCCGAGCCCTGCCCGACGGCGAGCAGCGCGCCCATGCCGAGCTTCTTCAGGTCCTTTTCGTTCAGCACCTCGACGTCGACGCCGAGGCGGGCGAGATCGCCGGCACGCTTGGCGAATTCGGTGGGGAAGAGGACGTTCGGCGGCTCGTTGACGAGATCGCGGGCGAGATCGACGCCGTCGGCGACGGCCTCGCGCGCCTTGAAGGCCTTGCGGGCGGCCTTCTCGTCCGCGACCAGAAGGGTGACGGAGCGCTTGCGGCTGCCGGTGTCGCCGTCCTTCTTCTTCGTCTTGTAGCGGTCGAAGCTGTAGAAGCGCAGGCGCAGGCCGAGCGCGAGATCGGCCGCCTCGTCGGCGCTCAGCGGGCCCGAGGCGGTGGCGAGGACGACGCTCGCCTCGGTGGCGGCATCGGGCAGGCGGGCGCAGATGGCCCCGCCCAACTTGATCACGTCGAGTTCCTTCCAGTCGGCGGACTTGCCGATGCCGGCGGCGATCAGGCGCGAGGCCCCGAGGCCCTCGGGCGCGATGATGTCGAGGAAGCTGCCCGACTTGCCCTTGAAGCCGTCCTGGGCTGCGGCGCGCCCGAAAAGGGCACCGGCCGAAGACGGTAGGGAGGCCGCCTCGGGCAGGGCCATGTCGTCGCCGACGAGGCAGACCAGAAGCCCCGTGACGGAGGCGGAGAGCGGCGCGAAGCTGATCTTGAGGGTATCGGACATGGAGCCAACTTGCTGTGGATGAGAATCGGGCGCAATGCCCTGATGGATCACACTAACGCGACGTTGTGGCCTGTGGGAGACGCCCCGCCGGGAATCGGCCGTGCGGGGCCGCGCGACCTTGCCGCCGCCATGATCGGCTTCTAACCCTGACCTTCACACAAGCGCGGGTTGGCGGACCCTGCACGAGCATGAGCCGGGAATGGGATCCCTCGAACGCTACATTTTCCGGCAGGCCGCTCTCGCCTTCGCGGCGGGGCTGTTCATCCTGACTCTGGTCGTCTGGATCACCCAGGTCCTGCGGCAGCTCGACCTCGTGACCAACAGCGGCCAGACGATCGCCCTGTTCTTCATGATGACGAGCCTCGGCATTCCGGTGCTGCTGGCGCTCATCGCCCCGATCGCTCTGTTCATCGCCGTGGTGCAGACGCTGAACAAGCTCAACAGCGATTCCGAGCTCATCGTCATGTCGGCGGCCGGCGTCTCGCCGGCGCGCATCGCCCGGCCGCTGTTCATCCTCACGGCGCTGGTGATGCTGTTCGTCGGCACGCTGTCGCTGTGGCTGACCCCCTCGTCGATCCGACACTTCCGCCTGCTGCTGACGCAGGTCCAGGCCAACCTCCTCACCGCCATCGTGCGGCCCGGCCAGTTCACCCAGGCCGACCGCGGCCTGACCTTCCACATCCGCGACCGCGCGGCGGGCGGCGTCCTGCTCGGGATCGTCGTCTCCGACACGCGCGATCCCCAGGTCCACATGATCTACGTGGCCGAGCGCGGGGTGATCACCGAGCAGCCCCAGGGCACGTTCTTCGTGCTGGAGAACGGCAACCTGCAGCGGCGGGAGACCAAGGACGGCAACACGTCCATCGTCGTCTTCGACCGCTACGCCTTCGATCTTTCGCAGCTGACCCAGGCGGCCGAAACCATTTATAGACCATCCGAGCGCTATACGTCGGAGCTCATAAACCCCGACCCCGCCGATCCCATGCTGGAGAGGTGGCGTGGGCGGTTCCGTCAAGAGCTGCACGACAGGTTTGCCGCGCCGCTCTACCCACTGGCCATGTTGTGTATTGCGTTCGCCATGCTGGGACAGGCCCGTACGACGCGGCAGAGCCGCGGAGCCGCGATCGCCGGTGCGATCATCATCATGGCTGCCTTCCGCGGCGGCGGCTTCGTCGTGTCCGGCATCGTGGCGGCGCGCCCGGCGGCGGTGCCCTTCGTCTACCTCCTGCCCATCGCCACGATCCTGTTCTTCGGCGCGGTGTCGCTCGGCCTGATCAAGGTCCGGCCGCCCGAGGTCCTCACGCGCCTGTCGAACGAGATCACCGACCGGATCACCCGGATGATCGCGGCACGCACGGCGCAGGGAGGCCGCGCCTGATGGTGTCGACCTTCTCGCGCTACATGACCCGCAAGTTCCTCGCCGCGGTGGGCGGCACATTCCTCGGCACCTTCGGCCTCGTTCTCATCGTCGACTTCGTCGAGCAGCTGCGGCGGGTGGAGGATGCGCTGCGGGCGCCGACCCATCTGGTGGCGCTCCTCACCATCTATCGCGTTCCCGCCTTCATCGAGATCGTGCTGCCTTTCGCCGTGCTCGTCGGCGCCATGCTGTGCTTCCTCGGACTGTCGCGGAAGCTGGAACTGGTGGTGGCCCGCGCCGCAGGCCTGTCGGCCTGGCAGTTCCTGACGCCGCCGGTGGTGCTGGCGGTGCTGCTCGGGATCTTCGCCGCCGCCGTCTACAACCCGGTCGCTTCGGACTTCCGCGAGCGCAGCTTCAAGCTCGAATCGGACCTGTTCGGTCGCGCCGTCTATGTCGACCAGCGCACCAATTTCTGGCTCCGCCAGGCGACGCCGGACGGGCAGACCGTCATCAATGCGTCGTCGGCCACGGAACGCGGCCAGCGCCTGACCGGCGTCAGTGCGCTCGTCTATGGCGCGGACGGGGCGTTCAAGGACCGCATCGACGCCCAGTCGGCCGAGCTCGGCGACGGATTCTGGCTGTTGCGGAAGGCCATCGTGACGCCGGTGGGCGCCGAGCCGACCAAGCATGAGACCTATCGCCTGGCGACGCAGCTGACCGCCGAGCAGGTGCGCCAGAGCTTCGTCATGCCCGAGCAGGTGTCGTTCTGGGAACTGCCGCAATTCATCGAGCTCGCCCGCCGCTCGGGCCTGCCGACGGCGCGTTTCGAGCTGCAGTACCAGCTTCTGCTGGCCCGGCCGCTGCTCCTGGTGGCGATGGTGCTGGTGGCCGCGGCGGCCAGCCTGCGCTTCGCCCGGCTCGGCGGATTGGGCAAGACGATTCTGGGTGGCGTGGTCGCCGGATTTTTGCTTTACGTGGGATCGGAACTGGCCGGCAATCTGGGGCGCTCCAATCTGGTGCCCCCGGTCCTCGCCGCCTGGTCGCCTGCATTTATCGGTGCGTTGATGGGTTTCATGGTTCTACTGAAGCTGGAGGACGGCTGATGCTTCGCGCAGCACGCCGTCAGGCGGCTTCCCCGACCCGAATCGCCCGCTCTGCCCTGACCGCGACCGCCAGCCTGCTGGCCATGGTCGTCGCGTCGGGCGGACTTGCCCCCCTGCGCGCCCAGACGGTCGATGCATCGGCGGAGACGCGGTCCTACATCCTCGACCCGACTCAGGTGCAGAATCTGCCGGCGCCGCCCTCGCCCGTGCGTTCGGCCGGCCCTCCCGCCGCCATTGCGGGGCCGACATTCTCCTCCACGCCGCCGGGCACGCCGATGCAGGTCAACGCCGGCCAGCTCGTCTATGACGAGCGGACGAGCCGGGTCTCGGCGCGCGGCAACGTGCAGATCTATTACGACGGTCGCACGATCGAGGCCGACGTCGTCACCTACGACCAGCGCTCGGGCCGTGTCCGCGCGACCGGAAACGTGCGGATCACCGAACCGTCGGGCAACATCGCCCACGGCCAGGACATGGAGTTCGACCAGCAGTTCACCAACGGCTTCATCCGTTCGCTGAACCTGGAGACGCCGGACCGCCGGTTCATCGGCGCCACCGACGTGACGCGCGAGGGCGGCGACACGACGACCTTCGAACGTGCCGCCTATACGGCCTGCGCCTCCTGCCGCGCCGACCTGTCGAAGCCGCCGACCTGGGTGATCAAGGCCAAGCGCATCATCCACCGCGAATCCGAGCGCACGATCTATTTCGAGGACGCGCGCTTCGAGATGTTCGGCGTGCCGATCGCCTACATGCCGCGCTTCTGGGCGCCCGATCCGACGGTGCGCAAGGCGTCCGGCATCCTGGTGCCCGGCATTGCCGGCTCCAACCGCACCGGCATCGGCGTCGAGGTGCCCTATTTCTGGAACATCCAGCCGAACTACGACCTGCTGATCGCGCCGCGCTACTATTCGCGCCAGGGCTTCATGCCCATCGCCGAGTGGCGGCATGGCTTCGAGAGCGGCTATTATTCGATCCGCGCCGCCGGCATCCGGCAGAACGACCCCGGCGTGTTCACCTATTCGAACGGCACCAACGAGGTCGGCAACCGCGAGTTCCGCGGCATCCTGCACACCACCGGCATGTTCCGCATCACCGAGCGCTGGTCGGTGGGCTGGGACCTGAACCTGATGTCCGACACGGCCTTCCTCAGGGACTATTCCCTGTCGTTGCCGGGTCAGACGGAGGCCAATTCCCGGCTCTTCCTGCGCGGCCAGGGCCCGCGGAGCTGGTTCGACCTGTCGGCCACGCGCTATGTCGGCATCACCGCGACCGACGTCGACAACAAGATCCTGCCGACCACCCACCCGGTGCTCGACTATTTCAAGGTGCTGGACCAGTCGGTCCTCGGCGGCGAGTTCTCCTGGCGGACCAGCGTGGTCAGCCTGTCGCGCGAGGCGGCGGACGTGTCGCGCAAGAACCCGCTCAGCCCGATCACCTGCGACCGGACGCAGCCGCGCGTCCCTGGCGTCAATCTCGACCCCGCCAACTGCCTGGTGAACGGCATCGACGGCAACTATTCGCGTGCCTCGGCCGAGGTCGCCTGGCGCCGGCGCGTCATCGACGCCATGGGCCAGGTGTGGGAGCCCTTCGTCTCGGTGCGCGGCGACGTGACCTATCACCACCTGAAGGACAACAGCGCCGTGCTGGGCTCCTTCTCGCGCCTGGCGCAGGACGACCGGGCCTATACCCGCCTCATGCCGGCGGTGGGCCTGACCTACCGCTATCCCTGGATCGCCGGGAACGCCTACGGTACGACGACCGTCGAGCCGATCCTGCAGATCATCGCGCGGCCGAACGAGCAGAACATCGGCTACATCCCGAACGAGGACTCCCAGAGCCTCGTCTTCGACGACACCAACCTGTTCCAGGTGAACAAGTTTTCCGGCTGGGACCGGGTCGAGGGCGGCGGCCGCCTGAACTACGGCCTCAATGTCACGCACCGGTTCTTCAACGGCTCGAGCGTGAACATCATGTTCGGCCAGTCGCTGCACCTGTTCGGCATCAACTCCTTCTCCGCAGGCGCGCTCTACGACATGGCCGCGACCGGTGCCAATTCCGGCCTCGACAAGCAGCGCTCGGACTATGTGGCGCGGTTCCAGTACCAGCTCGACCGCAACTTCCGCTTCTCGGCGCGCGGCCGCTTCGACGAGCGGACCTTCGCCGTCCAGCGCGGCGAGCTCGACGCCACGGGACGCTTCGGCCATTTCGCCCTGACCGGTACCTACGGCTATCTCGCCCCGCAGCCGGACCTCGGCTATCTCGTGACGCGCAGCGCCATTGGCGCGGCCCTGTCCTACACGGTCGCCACCAACTGGACGGTCTACGGGGCGGCCCGCTTCGCCTTCCAGCGGCAGAATCTGCTGGCGACCAGCGCCAACAACCTGCCGCTGTCGGAAAGCAACAAGGTCGAGGGCCTGACGCTCGGCGTGAACTATCTCGACGACGCGATGCAGCTCGGCTTCTACTACTCGCGCGATTTCGCCGCCGAGGTCGTGACGCTGAACAACGTCGCGACGACGCGGGACGTCCACCGCTTCATGTTCAGGTTCAACCTGCGCACGATCGGCGAGCTGACCCTGTCCCAGAACGTCTCGAACTGGTTCAATCCGCCCGCGCAATGAGCCCCCTGCCCTGATTGCGCCACCCTCATGGGCGAGGGAGCAGGCTCGGCATCCATTCTCTTCCCAAGGAGGCGCCACCATGGTCCTCGTGCGACCCTTGCTCGCCGCTGCTCTCGCCGTCGCCCTTCCGGCCGCGGCCTTCGTCGCGTCGTCCCCGGTCCTGGCCCAGGAAGGCCGGGTCATCGCGACGGTCTCCGGCGTGCCGATCACCAGCTTCGACATTCCCCAGCGCCAGCGCCTGCTGCAGATCCGCGAGGGCCGCCCCCATTCGGCCGAGCAGGCGCTGCAGGACCTGATCAACGACCGCATCAAGTTCGCCGAGGCGCGGCGCTACCGGGTCGAGGCGAACGAGCAGCAGGTCAACGCCGCCTATGCGCAGGTCGCCCAGCGCTCCGGCATCGATCCGCGCGGCTTCGACCAGGTGCTGCGCTCCCAGGGCATCGAGCCGCGCGTCTACAAGGGCAAGCTGCGCGCCGACCTGTCCTGGTCGAACCTGATCGGCGCCCGTTACGGCCGCACCATCTTCATCACCGATACGCAGCTCGTGGATGCGCTGGGACGGCGCCAGGGCGCGACCCGGCCGGTGAACTACGTGCTGCGACCTGTCGTCCTGCTGGTTCCGGCCACGGCGCCGCCCGCCCAGGTGCAGCGCCGGATGGCGGAAGCCAATGCGCTGCGCGGCCGCTTCTCGAGCTGCGCCACCGACCTCGAGCAGGTGGGCCGCATCCCGGACGCCGCCGTGCGCGAGCAGTTCCGCCGCCTCAACACCGATCTCAGCCCGCAATTTCGCCAGGTCCTCGACCAGACGGCGGTGGGCAAGCTGACGCCCCCCAGCCGCACCCAGCAGGGCATCGAAATGATCGCCGTCTGCTCCAAGGAAGAGGCGAGCACCAGCGACACCGCGGCGCGCAACCAGGTGCGCGAGGAGATGACCACGGCGGAGATGAAGCGCATCTCCGACACCTACCTCGCCCGGCTGCGGCAGACGGCCGTGATCAATTACCGCGACGGCCGCGGCGAGCGTCGCTGACCGGCGCGCGATGATCCTGCCCCTCGCCATCTCCATGGGGGAACCGGCCGGCATCGGCCCGGACGTCGCCCTGATGGCCTGGCGGGACCGTGCGGCGCACCGCCTCCCTCCGTTCTACGTGATCGGCGACGCGGGACTGATGGAGGCGCGCGCGGCGCGCCTCGGCATCGGCGTGCCCGTGGTGCCCTGCCTGCCGGAGGAGGTCATGGAGACCTTTCCCTACGGCCTGCCGGTCCTGGACATCGGCGACGGGATCGCGGACCGTCCGGGCGAGCCGACGGCGCAGACCGGCCTCGTCGTCATCGAGGCGATCCGGGCGGGCGTCGACCACATCCGCTCGGGCCGGGCGGGCGCGATCGTCACCGCGCCCATCTCAAAATCGGTGCTGGCGGAAGCCGGTTTCGCCCATCCCGGCCACACCGAATTTCTCGGCGAACTCGCCCGCGCGTTCCGCGTCGGCCCGGTGCGGCCGGTGATGATGATCTGGAGCGAGACGCTCGCCGTCGTCCCCGTCACCATCCACATCCCCGTCGCGGCCGTGCCGGAGCGGCTGACGACGAACCTGATCGTCGAGACCGGCGCCATCGTCGCCCACGACCTCGCGACCAAGTTCGGCATCGCCCGACCGCGGCTTGCGGTGTGCGGCCTCAACCCGCATGCGGGCGAGGACGGGCTGATCGGCCGCGAGGACATCGAGGTGGTGGCTCCCGCTGTGGCGGAACTCCAGCGCCTCGGCATCGCCGCCACCGGCCCCCATCCCGCCGATACCCTGTTCCATCCGGCGGCCCGCGAGACCTACGACGCGGTGCTCGGCATGTACCATGATCAGGTGCTGGCCCCGGTGAAGACCATCGCCTTCGACGAGGGCGTCAACGTGACGCTCGGCCTGCCCTTCATCCGCACCTCGCCCGACCACGGCACCGCCTATTCCCTCGCCGGCACCGGCACGGCGCGCCCGACCAGCATGATCCAGGCGATCGCGCTCGCCGGCCGCCTGGCGCAGAAGAAGTCCGCCGCTTGAGCGCGATCGACCCCCTGCCGCCGCTGCGCGAGGTCATCGCCCGCCACGGGCTGATGGCGAAGAAGGCGCTCGGCCAGAACTTCCTGCTCGACCTCAACCTGACGGGCCGCATCGCCCGCGCCTCGGGCCCGCTGGAGGGCGCGACGGTCGTCGAGGTGGGCCCCGGCCCCGGCGGCCTCACACGGGCGCTGCTGGCCGGCGGCGCGGGCCGCGTCATCGCCATCGAGCGCGACGCCCGCTGCCTGCCGGCGCTGGCCGAGATCGCGGCGGCCTATCCCGGCCGGCTCGAGGTGATCGAGGGCGATGCGCTGAAGGTCGATTTCGGGACGCTGACGGGCGGCGCGCCGGCCCGCGTCGTCGCCAACCTGCCCTACAATGTCGGCACGAACCTGCTCACGGGCTGGCTCACGGGAGAGGCCTGGCCGCCCTGGTACCAGTCGCTGACGCTGATGTTCCAGAAGGAGGTGGCCCAGCGGATCGTCGCCCCTCCCGGCAGCGACCCCTATGGCCGGCTCGGCGTGCTCGCGGGATGGCGCACCACGGCGCGGATCATGTTCGACGTCGGCCCCTCCGCCTTCGTGCCGCCGCCGAAGATCACCTCGTCGGTCGTGCATCTGGTGCCACGGGCAGAGCCCCTGCCCTGCGCGGTGAAGATGCTGGAGCGGGTGACGCTCGCCGCCTTCGGCCAGCGCCGCAAGATGATCCGCCAGAGCCTCAAGGGCCTCGGCCGCGATCCCATGCCGCTCATCGAGGCGGCGGGGCTCGACCCGACCGAGCGGGCGGAGAACCTGACCATCGAGGACTTCTGCCGGCTGGCGCGGCTGGCGGCGGGGTGAGTTTCCTCAGCCCGGAATACGGCCGTTGCCGAGAATGACGTCCAGATCCCGGCCGAGCTCGGCGATCAGCGCCTCGAGCTTCGGCCGGCGGCGCTGCTTCAGCCGCTCGGCGTGGAGGATGGCCTTCAGCTCGGCGAAGGCGCGGCCGAGATCGTCGTTGACGAGGATGTAGTCGAAATCGGCCCAGTGGCCGATCTCGTCGCGGGCCGTGCGCAGGCGCTTGAGGATGGCGGCCTCGTCGTCGCTGGCGCGGCGCTTCAGCCGGGCGATCTGCTCGGCGACCGAGGGCGGCAGCAGGAAGACGGTGGCCATGTCCTCCCTCACCATGGCGGCGAGCTGGCGCACGCCGGCGACGTCGATGTCGAAGAGCACGTCCTTGCCGGCGGACAGCGCCTCCTCCACCGCCCGGCGCGGCGTGCCGTAGCAATTGCCGTGGACCTCGGCCCATTCGAGCAGGTCACCCGCCTCGCGCATGCGCTCGAAGGCGGGACGGTCGATGAAGTGGTAGTGGACGCCGTCGATCTCGTCCTTGCGGCGGGCGCGGGTCGTCACCGACACCGACAGGGCGATGTCGGTCTCCTCGGCGAGGAGTTGGCGCGTCAGCGTGGATTTCCCCGCCCCCGAGGGCGAGGTGAGGATGAGCATGAGGCCGCGGCGGGCCGTGACGGGGTCGGCCATGCCTACTCCAGATTCTGGACCTGTTCGCGGAACTGCTCGACCACCGCCTTGAGGGCGAGGCCGGTGGCGGTCAGCGTCACGTCGTTCGCCTTGGAACAGAGCGTGTTGGTCTCGCGGTTGAATTCCTGGGCGAGGAAGTCGAGCTTGCGGCCGACCGCCCCGCCATCCTTCATCAGCTTGCGCGCGGCGGCGACATGGGCGTCGAGCCGGTCGAGCTCTTCCCGGATATCCGCCTTGGAGGCGACCATCAGGGCCTCCTGGTGCAGGCGGTCGGGATCGAAGTTGCGGCCGGGCTCCATCAGCGCGGCGATCTGGTCGGCGATCTTGGCGCGGATCGCCTCGGGGCGCCGGCAGGGATTGTCCTCGGCCTCGCGCTTGAGGACGGCGATCTCGTCGAGACGGTCGGCGAGCACCGCGCCGAGGGCGGCGCCTTCGCTGCGGCGCATGTCGAGGAGGCGGGCGAGCGCCGTGTCGAGGCCGGCCAGGACGTCGGCGACGAGGCGGGCCTTCTCCTCCTCGCTCTCCTCGGCCTCGACGACGTCGATGACGCCCTTGATGGCGAGAAGGCCGTCGATGGCGGGGGCGCGGGCGTCGATCCGCTCGGCCACGAGACGGGCGGCCTCGGCGACCTGCGCCAGGACCGCCTCGTTGATGCGCACTTCCACCGCGCCGGTCTCGCGCTTCACCGAGAGGGAGGCGAAGACGGAGCCGCGGGCGACGGCGGCGGAGACCTTCTGGCGGATGGCCGGCTCGGCCGAATCGAGGCTCGGCGGCAGCCTGAGCTTGACGTCGAGGCCCTTGGAATTGACCGACTTGATCTCCCAGGCCCAGAGGGCCGCGCCCGTCACGCCTTCGGCACGGGAAAATCCCGTCATGCTGGACAGGGCCATGGCTTCCTCTGCGGCGGACTGATCCCGAGGGCGTTAAGTCGCCGCCGGGGCGAGGTCAAGCGTCCTCGGCCAGTGCCGCGTCAGCGGGTGGCGCGCGGCGGGGTTCCGGCAGGGGCCGCGGGCGTGTCGGCGGTGGCCGCGGGCGTGCCGCCCTGCTCGGCGCGCTCGCGCTCGATGCGCCGCCAGTTGGCGACGTTGCGGTTGTGCTGCTCCAGCGTCTCGGCGAAGACGTGGCCGCCGGTGCCGTCGGCGACGAAGAAGAGGTCGCGGTGGCGAACGGGGTTGGCGACGGCCTCCATGGCGGCACGGCCGGGATTGGCGATCGGCGTCGGCGGCAGGCCATCGATCTGGTAGGTGTTGTAGGGCGTCAGCCGCTGGATCTCCGACTGGAGGATCGGCCGGCCCAGCGCGCCGCGCCCGCCGACGATGCCGTAGATGATGGTCGGGTCGGACTGCAGGCGCATGCGGCGGTTGAGGCGGTTGACGAACACGCCGGCGACGCGCGGGCGCTCCTCGGCCTTGCCGGTCTCCTTCTCGACGATGGAGGCGAGGATGACCAGCTCCTCCGGCGTGCGCAGCGGAAGGTCCTGGCTGCGGCGCGCCCAGATCTGCTGCAGGAGACGCGTCTGGAACTGCGTCATCTGGTCGATCATCTGCTGCCGCGTGGTGCCGCGGGTGAAGCGGTAGGTGTCCGGCAGCAGTGAGCCCTCGCGCGGGATGCGGGCGATGTCGCCGGTGAGCACGTCGTTGTCGCGCAGGCGGCCGACGATCTGCTCGGAGGTCAGGCCCTCGGGGATGGTGACGCGGTATTCGATGGGCTTGCCGTCGAGGACGATGGCGAGAGCCTCTGCGGTGGAGGCGCCGCGGGGGAACAGGTACTCGCCCCACTTCAGGTCGCCGCGCACGCCGTAGAGCTGGACGGCGGCGGAGAAGAGCAGCGCGCTGTTGATGACGCCGTTGCGCTCGAGGGTCTGGGCGATGGCCTCGGCCGTCGAGCCGCGCTCGATGAATACGGCGCGGTCCTGCTGCAGCGGGCCGGTGGCGACGAAGGCCTGGCGGGCATAGAGGAAGGCGGCCATGCCGCCGACGAGGCCGACCAGCAGCACGGTGATGATCAGGTTGCCGATGACGACCCACTGGTTGCGGGCATGGCGCGAGGCCGGCGGCGGCGGCGGCGCCGATTCGGGCTCCAGGGCCGCGCGGGGCGACTTGATGGCCGGTCGGGACCCGTTCTGCGGGTTGGGTCCGGGATGATCGCTCATGGGGCCGCGCTCTGGTCAGGTGCTCGCATCACGGTGGGGAGTGATGCGCAGGGAATGTGGCGAAAGGCGGGTCCCCGCCTCAAGCCGCAGCCCGGAAGATGACCGAGGCGTTGGTTCCGCCGAAGCCGAAGGAGTTCGACAGCACGGTCTCGATGGAGCGCTTGCGCGCCACGTGCGGGACGAGGTCGATGGCCGTCTCGACGGAGGGATTGTCGAGATTGAGGGTCGGCGGCGCCACCTGGTCGCGAATCGCCAGGATGGAGAAGATCGCCTCGACCGCGCCGGCCGCGCCCAGCAGGTGGCCGATGGACGACTTGGTCGAGGACATCGAGATCTTCGAGGCGGCGTTGCCGACCAGGCGCTCCACGGCGCCGAGCTCGATGCCGTCGGCCATGGTCGAGGTGCCGTGGGCGTTGATGTAGTCGACGTCGGAGGCACTGATGCCGGCGCGCTTGAGGGCGGCCTGCATGCAGCGGAAGGCGCCGTCGCCGTCCTCGGCGGGAGCGGTGATGTGGTGGGCATCGCCGGAGAGGCCGTAGCCGATGACCTCGGCGTAGATCTTCGCGCCGCGGGCCTTGGCGTGCTCGTACTCCTCCAGCACGACCATGCCGGCCCCCTCGCCCATGACGAAACCGTCGCGGTCGCGGTCATAGGGGCGCGAGGCGCGCGTCGGCTCGTCGTTGAAGGTGGTGCAGAGCGCCCGGCAGGCAGCGAAGCCCGCGAGCGACAGGCGGCTGATGGGCGATTCGGTGCCGCCGGCGACCATGACGTCGGCATCGCCGAAGGCGACCAGGCGGGCGGCGTCGCCGATGGCGTGGGCGCCCGTCGAGCAGGCGGTGACCACCGCGTGGTTCGGGCCCTTGAGGCCGTGGGCGATGGAGACGTAGCCGCCGGCGAGATTGATCAGGCGGCCGGGAATGAAGAAGGGCGAAATGCGGCGCGGGCCCTTCTCGCGCAGGATCAGGGCGGCCTCGGCGATGCCGTCGATGCCGCCGATGCCGGAACCGATGAGGACGCCGGTGGTGTTCTGCTCGTCGGGGGTCCGGGGGTGCCAGCCGGCGTCGTCGAGGGCCTGCTTGGCGGCGCACATGGCGAAGACGATGAACTCGTCGACCTTGCGCTGCTCCTTCGGCTCCATCCAGTCGTCGGGATGGAAGGCGGCGGGCGCGTCGCCGCGGGGGATCTGGCAGGCGATCTTGGCGGCGATGTCGGAGACGTCGAACCGCTCGACCTTGGAGGCCCCGCTCTCGCCCTTGATGAGCCGAGACCAGGTTTCCTCGACGCCGCAGCCGAGCGGCGTGAGAAGGCCCATTCCCGTCACAACTACGCGGCGCATCATCGTCTCACCCATGTCCCGCCCGGTGAACGAAAAGCCGGAGACGCTGCGCGCTCCCCGGCTCTTCGGACGTCAAAGTCGAATTTGACGGTGCTGAAATCAGGCGCTGGCGGCCTTGTCGAGGAACTTCACGGCGTCGCCGACCGTCAGGATCGTCTCGGCCGCGTCATCCGGGATTTCCACGCCGAACTCTTCTTCGAACGCCATGACGAGTTCGACGGTGTCGAGGCTGTCGGCCCCGAGGTCGTCGATGAAGCTCGCGGTCGGAACGACCTTCTCGGCATCGACGCCGAGCTGTTCCACGACGATCTTCTTCACGCGTTCAGCGGTATCGCTCATTAGATTATCCTCGTTCCATCCGACGATGAGGCACCGCTCTCGAACGGATGCGGTGTGCGGCTTAGAAAGTCTTGCAGGCGGCGCGCCGCGTCGCCGTGAATTCCGGATCGATTGGGAAGCCCCTTGCCCGAACCTGAAGGCTCTCTATCACAGGCCTTCCGGTTTTGCCAGCACGCCTCCCAAACGACGAATAACCCAACTAGATCATGGCCATACCGCCGTTGACGTGGAGTGTCTGTCCGGTGACGTAGGCCGCTTCCTCCGACGCAAGATAGACGACTGCGGCGGCGATTTCATCCGCCTGCCCCAGCCGGCCGGCGGGAACGCGCGTCAGGATCGTCTCCTTCTGCTTGTCGTTCAGGACGTCGGTCATGGCGGTTTCGATGAAGCCGGGGGCGAGGCAGTTCACCGTGACGTTGCGGCTGGCGATCTCGGCGGCGAGCGACTTCGACATGCCGATGAGGCCCGCCTTGGCGGCGGCGTAGTTGCCCTGGCCGGGATTGCCGGTGACGCCGACCACCGAGGTGATCTGCACGATGCGACCCCAGCGCTTGCGCATCATCAGCTTGGCGGCGGCGCGGCTCAGGCGGAAATTGGCGGTGAGGTTCACCTGGATCACCTGGTCCCACTCCTCGTCCTTCATGCGGATGAAGAGGTTGTCGCGGGTGATGCCGGCATTGTTGACGAGGATGTCGAGCCCGCCCATGGCCGCTTCCGCGGCCGGCACCAGCGCGTCGACCTCGTCGAGGGCGGAGAGGTTTGCGGGGAGCACGTGGGCCCGCTCGCCGAGGGCGGCGGCCAGCTCCTCGAGCTTCTCCCGCCGCGTGCCCGAAAGGGCGACGGTGGCGCCGCGGCCGTGCAGCGCGCGGGCGATGGCGCTGCCGATGCCGCCGGTGGCGCCGGTGACGAGGGCTGTCTTGCCGGTCAAGTCGAACATGGTCGAACTCCCTGTCAGCCGCGCGCGGCCTTGAACGCCGCGACGTCGTCCGGCGTTCCTATGGCGGTTCCGGTGGCGCCGTCGGCAATGCGCTTGACGAGGCCGGTCAGCACCTTGCCGGAGCCGATCTCGTAGAAGGTGGTGACACCCGCCCCGGCCATGGCGGCGACGCATTCGCGCCAGCGCACCGTGCCGGTGACCTGCTCGACGAGACGGCGGACGATCTCCGCGGGATCGCTGACGGGGGCGGCGACGACGTTGGCGACGACGGGCACGACCGGCGCTTTCACGCTGACCTTCGCCAGGGCCTCGGCCATGGCGTCGGCGGCCGGCTGCATCAGGGCGCAGTGGAAGGGGGCGGAGACGGGCAAGGGAATCGCGCGCTTGGCGCCCTTGGCCTTGGCGATCTCGCAGGCCCGGTCGACGGCGGCCTTGTGGCCGGAGATGACGACCTGGCCGCCGCCGTTGTCGTTGGCGGCCTGGCAGACCTCGCCCTCCGCCGCCTCGGCAGCGACCGCGACGACCGCCTCGAAGTCGAGGCCGAGGATGGCGGCCATGGCGCCGGTGCCGACCGGCGTCGCCGCCTGCATGGCGTTGCCGCGGATGCGCAGCAGGCGCGCCGTATCGGCGATGGAGAAGGTGCCGGCGGCGGCGAGGGCCGAATATTCGCCGAGGGAGTGGCCGGCGACGAAGGCGGCGTCGCGGGCGAGGTCGAGACCGGCTTCGGCCTCGAGGACGCGGATGGTGGCCAGCGAGACGGCCATCAGTGCCGGCTGGGCGTTCTCGGTCAGCGTCAGCGTCTCGATCGGCCCGTCCCACATGACGGCGGAGAGCTTCTGGCCGAGCGCCGCATCGACCTCGTCGAAGACCGCGCGCGCGGCGGGAAAGGCATCGGCGAGCGCCTTGCCCATGCCGACGCTCTGGCTGCCCTGACCGGGAAAGGTGAATGCGGCTGTCATGGACCGGACCTCGCGACGCCCCTGAAGAAGGTGCGCGGGACTGGCATCGGGCCGGCGCGGAGTCAAGCGAGACGCTCGCCTGTCGACAGTCCGGACCGTTTCCAACCGCCCTCTTGCCAGCGGGCCGCCGATCCCTGATATGTTACACTATAACGTATGAGGATCCCATGTCCCCGGACCACCGCCTGCCCGTCACCGTCCTCTCCGGCTTCCTCGGGGCCGGCAAGACGACCCTGCTCAACCACATCCTCAACAATCGCGAGGGCCGCAGGGTCGCCGTCATCGTCAACGACATGTCGGAGGTGAACATCGACGCCGATCTCGTCCGTGACGGCGGGGCCGACCTGTCGCGCACCGACGAGAAGCTGGTGGAAATGACCAACGGCTGCATCTGCTGCACCCTGCGCGACGATCTCCTGACCGAGGTGCGCCGCCTCGCCGAGGCCGGGCGCTATGACTACCTGCTGATCGAGGGCACGGGGATCGCCGAGCCGCTGCCGATCGCCGCCACCTTCTCCTTCCGTGACGAGGACGGCCGGGCGCTGGAAGACGTGGCGCGGCTCGACACGATGGTGACGGTGGTCGACGCGATCAACCTGCTGACCGATTTCGGCAGCCGGGATTTCCTCAGGGATCGCGGCGAGACCGCCGGAGGCGAGGACGAGCGCACCCTCGCCGATCTCCTGACCGACCAGATCGAGTTCGCCGACGTGGTGATCGTCAACAAGATCTCCGACGTGGACGCCGAGCGCCGCGATCTCGTCCTGAAGGTCGTGCGCGGGCTGAACCCCGATGCCCACGTCATCACCACCGACTTCGCGTCGGTCGACCTCGACGAGGTTCTCGACACGGGCCGCTTCGACCACGAGAAGGCCGAGATGCATCCGCTGTGGGCCAAGGAGCTCTACGGATTCAAGGATCACGTGCCGGAGACGGAGGAATACGGAATCTCATCCTTCGTCTATCGCGCCGCCCGCCCCTTCGACCCCAAGGCCTTCGACGCCTTCCTCAAGGCGACGTGGCCGGGCCTGATCCGCGCCAAGGGGCATTTCTGGCTGGCGACGCGGCCGGACTGGTGCGGGGAGCTGTCGATCGCCGGCGCCGTGTGCCGAACGTCGGCCATGGGATTCTGGTGGATCGCGGTGCCGAAGGCCCGCTGGCCGCAGTCGGAGGAATGGCGCGAGATGCTCAAGAGGCACTGGCACCCGGTCTACGGCGACCGCCGGCAGGAACTGGTGTTCATCGGAACGGGCATGGACGAGGCGGCCATGCGTGCAGCGCTGGATGGATGCCTGCTCGGCCGCGCCTCGGCCACACGCTTCAACCCCGACGCGTTCGCGGGCCTGCCGGACCCCTTCCCAGCCTGGCGGCGGGAGGCCGACGCGGCGTGACCGCGCCTCAGTGACCCGGGCGATCCGTGATCGTCACGACCAGTTCCTCGCCCTCGAAGAACAGGGTCTCGGTGCCGGCGGATGCTTCCTCGGGCACGGCGAGCTCGACCTCGCCGCGGGCGACGGCCTCGACCAGCGCACGGCCGAGGGAGCGGCGTGCCGTCTCGTCCTCGGCGAACACGCCGAGTTCCTCGCAGGTGCGGTCGAACTTGCGCTTGATGAGGGTGAGGTCGCGCGCCGTCAGGACGCAGCTGCGACTGGGGGTGTGATGAAGGTCGGCCATGGATTCGCTCCCGGAAAGGTCCGCCTCGCGAACTATTTCTTCTTGTTTCATCGCATCACGGCAGGATCATGGCGTCAGTCGGCGAGGCTGTAGCGCTTCTTCTTTTTCGGCGGAGCGCCGCGGGTGAGGTTCTCCGGGCTCGCCGGCCGATCGACACGGGTCCCGGCGCCGATCTCGTCGCCGCCCGCGCGGTCCTTCCCGCGGTTGCCGGACCCGGCGTGCCCTTCGGAGCCGGCCTCATGCGGACCGTCCGGTCGTCCCGTCCCCGGCTTCAGCGTGCTGGCCATCATCGTCTCCCCCGTTCATCCGCATCCCACAACCCGCCTGCCGGGGGCGCGGTTCCAGGGCGGGGCGCGAAAACGTCACGGCCGCTGCGGCAACGGCCTTGAATCCGCGCGGCGATCGCGTATAAGGCCGCCTTCGCTTCGGACGGCCGGTGGCTGAACGGACGGCAGGCTCGCCTGCAGGATGGTGTTTTCCATCCGTCGTCCGGTGTCTCCGCCTTCGAGAAAACTGTCGGGCCTGTCCAGGGCTCGGGGGGCTTCGCGCCGGACAAAGCGTCACTCGAACCGGAGACAGGCCGAATGCCTCTCTATGAACATGTGTTCCTGGCGCGCCAGGACGTGACCTCTCAGCAGGCGGAAGCGCTTGCCGAGCAGTACAAGGGCGTCATCGAGGCCCATGGCGGCTCGGTGCCCAAGGTGGAGCCCTGGGGCCTGAAGTCGATCGCCTTCCGCGTCCGCAAGAACCGCAAGGCCCACTACACCCTGATGAACATCGATGCTCCCCCGGCGGCGATCTCCGAAATGGAGCGCCAGATGGCGATCAACGAGGACATCCTGCGCTTCATGACCGTCAAGGTCGAGGAGCTCGAGGAAGGCCCGTCGGCCATGCTGCAGAAGCGCGACCGCGACGATCGCGGCGAGCGCGGCTTCGGCGGCGACCGCGGCTTCGGCGGCGGCGGCGGTCGTGACCGCGGCTTCGGCGGCGGCGGTGGTGGTGGCGGTGGAGGCGGCGCACGCCGTTTCCGCGATCGTGATGGCGGGGATGTCGAAGCCTCCGCCGATGTCGAACAGACGGAGGAGTGACCATGTCTGCCGCAGCCGGTGGCGCCCGTCGCCCCTTCTTCCGCCGTCGCAAGACCTGCCCCTTCTCCGGCCCGAACGCGCCGAAGATCGACTACAAGGACGTCCGTCTCCTGCAGCGCTACATTTCCGAGCGCGGCAAGATCGTTCCGTCCCGCATCACGGCGGTCTCCGCCAAGAAGCAGCGCGAGCTCGCCCAGGCGATCAAGCGCGCGCGCTTCCTCGGCCTGCTGCCCTACGTGATCAAGTGATCTGCCTGCGGCGGGACGCGCTGCGTCCTGCCGCCGGCTCGGAACGTGCCTTTTAACGACGTAACTCGTCGGCCGTGCCGGTCCTGACCGCCGCGGCTGAAGCTGGGGCTCCTCCCCTAACCCTCTGCCATGAGCGGGACAGCTGACGATGGGACCGACCCTCGCCATCGCCTTTGGGGCAGGACTTGCCTCCGCACTGCTCTTCGCGACGCTCGCGTCGGGGAGCCCGATGGCGCTCATCCTGTTCTATTTCGCCGCGCTGCCCGTGCTCATCGCCGGGCTCGGCTGGGGCCACTACGCCGGCGCCTTCGCCGGCACGATCGGGGCCCTCGCCCTGTCGGTGGCGCTGCGTTCCCAGTTCGGCCTGTTCTTCTTCTTCTCCGTCGGCCTGCCCGCCTGGTTCCTCACCTATGCGGCGCTGTCGCTGCGCCCGGCGCCGCGCGAGGACGACCCCGAGGCCGTCGAGTGGATGCCGGCCGGCATGCTCCTGACCCTGATCGGCGCCGGCGCGGTGCTGCTGACCCTCTTCGCCATCATCGCCCTCTACGGCCTCGACTACACCGCCTTCCAGGCCTCCATTCGCGTCGCGGTGGGGCGCACGCTCGACCAGGTGCGCGCCAGCAACGTCGACCGCGAGGCCCTGGTCACGCTGATGGCCGCCGCGGTACCGGTCGCGGCCGCCGTGGTCTGGACCTTCGTCACCACGGTCAACCTCTATTTCGCCGGCCGCATCGTCCGCGCCTCGGGCCGCCTCATCCGCCCCTGGCCTGACCTGCCGGCGCTGAAGCTGCCGAAGTGGACGTCGCTGGTCCTTCTCGCCGGCTCCATCGGGTCCTTCGCCTCGGGCTTTCCGGGCCAGATCGCGGCGATCATGCTGGCGGTGGGCCTCGCCATCTACGCGCTCCAGGGCTTCGCGCTGGCGCACGACATCACCCGTGGCTGGGGCATGCGGGGTTTCGCCCTCGGCCTGCTCTACGCCCTCACCTTCGTCATCGGCTGGCCGATGATCTTCGTGGCGCTCGCCGGCCTCGCTGACGTGCTCTTCGACATCCGGGCGCGGCGCAAGCCGCCCGCGCCTCCCCTCAACACCTGAAACAGACTGACTGATCAAGGAGCATCATCATGCAGGTCATCCTTCTCGAGCGCGTCGCCAAGCTCGGCTACATGGGCGAAGTCGTGGACGTGAAGCCGGGCTATGCCCGCAACTTCCTCCTCACCACCGGCAAGGCGCTGCGCGCCACCGAGGCCAACCGCAAGAAGTTCGAGACGATGAAGGCCCAGCTCGAGGCCCGCAACCTCGAGATGAAGAAGGAAGCCGAGGCGGTCGCCGCGGAGCTCGACGGCACCTCCTACGTGCTGATCCGCCAGGCCGGCGAGACCGGCCAGCTCTACGGCTCGGTGTCGGCCCGCGACCTGTCGGACGCCATCACCGCCGCCGGCATCACCGTGTCGCGCGCCATGATCCAGCTCGACACCCCGATCAAGACGATCGGCCTGCACAAGGTCACCGTGTCGCTGCATCCGGAGGTCGACGCGACCGTCACCGTCAACGTCGCCCGCTCCGAGGGCGAGGCCAACCGGCAGAGCGAGGGCGAGGACCTCACCCAGCGCGCCGACGAGCCGACCTTCGAGACCTTCAACCCGGAAGAGTTCGGCGACTCCGAGGGCTGAACCCGGCGCCGCCCCCTGCGGGGGGCGTTCTCCCATCCAAACGAAAACGCCCGGTCTCGCGACCGGGCGTTTTTCTTTTGGGCGGGGCGTGACGGCCGCAGGGCGTCCCGCCCTCCCTCGGCGTCAGTAGCGGGCGATGATCGGGGCCGCCGGCAGGGCCGGAGCGCCGAAGAGGTAGCTCACGCCGACGCGCACCGCATGGGTGTCGACCCGGTTGCGCACGTCGGAGGCGTTGACGTTGATCGCGCAGGGGTCGGTGGCAAGGCACGAGCGCGAGCCGTAGGCGGTGTAGCGGTACTCGGCGCGGATCGACCAGTTGTGGGTCAGCTTGTGCTCCATACCGGCGCCGATGACCCAGCCCCAGCGGGTCGCCGAGTACTTCACGACGTGGCCGATGGGATTGTTGCAGTCGTCGAGCACGGTGCAGGCGGTCATGTTGGCGACCGCGAAGCCGCCGAGCAGGTAGTACATCGACTTGTGGTGCACGAAGCCGGCGCGGGCCACCAGCGAGGCCTGCCAGTTGATGCCGATGCGCTGCTGGTACTGGTTGCCGCCGACCGCCGGTGCGGTGAAGGCGACGTTGCCGTTGTACCAGGGGGAGTTCGACTTGCCGCCCGGGCCGTCGAGGCTGAACTCGGCGCCGAGCAGGAAGGCGCCGAACAGGCGCTGGATGCCCAGGTGGACGCCGTAGTTGAACTGGGCCTTCATGTAATCGTATTCGAAGTTCCAGACCTGCCGGCCGGTGCCGTCGTCACGCGTCGTCCCGGTGGCGTCGGAGTGGAAACCGCGGTTGTGGACGAACTGGGTGCCGACATGGCCGCCCAGGTAAACGCCACTCCACTGGTCGCTGTACTCGTAGGACGGCGCGACCACTTCCGATCCGCGAAGGACCGGGGCACCGAGATCAGCGGCTCCGGCGGCGCCGGACGTCAGGAGAACCGCAGCGGCGGCCATGGGTATTGCGACACGCTTGAACATGGGAGCGCCCCTTGGAAATGAACGATTCACCGCGATTGCGGCTCGCATGAGGGATCGCACGTTAATCTTAACGTTAGGTTTCCAACGGCCGCCCAAGTAACGCGGGGGTTGTAGTCTTTCACCGGCGGCGACTTGCTTGGGCCCGGGCGTGGTTTCCGGGCCACAGCGGTCCGCCCTCAAGCCAGGGCGGGAGTCAACCGTTCTCCTGCGACGCGCTCCCTTCCCGGGAGGGCCTGTGAGAATCGGGGAGAGCGGGCGATGATGGGCGCTGCTGCCAAAGGATTGGCCCCGGCACCGCTCAGCTCTGCTAGACAGGCCTGCCGAGCACAGACCCAGAAGCCCCATGTCCGCCCTGCCCGCCCTGAAATCCGTCGGTCCGTCCGACCTGCCGTTCCGCCAGGCCCCGCACAACATCGAGGCGGAGCAGGCGCTGCTGGGCGCGATCCTCGTCAACAACGAGGCCTTCTACCGCGTCGCGGATTTCCTCGAGCCGAAGCATTTCTTCGACCCGCTTCACCAGAAGATCCACGAGATCTCCTCGCAGCTGATCCGCGCCGGCAAGATCGCCACGCCGGTGACGCTGAAAACCTTCATGAACGACGCGGCCATCGACGTCGGCGGCATGACCGTAGCGCAGTATCTCGGGCGCCTCGCGGCGGAAGCCACGACGATCATCAACGCCGAGGATTACGGACGGGCGATCTACGACCTCGCCATCCGCCGCAACCTGATCCTCATCGGCGAGGGCATGGTCAACGTCGCCTACGACGCGCCGGTGGACATGCCGCCGCGCCAGCAGATCGAGGATGCCGAGAAGAGCCTGTTCGAGCTCGCCGAAACCGGCCGCTACGACGGCGGCTTCCGCCGCTTCACCGACGCGATGGCGCGCGCCCTCGACATGGCCGCCGCCGCCTACCAGCGCGACGGCAAGCTGTCGGGCATCTCGACCGGCCTGAACGATCTCGACCAGCGCCTCGGCGGCCTGCAGCACTCCGACCTCGTCATCCTCGCCGGACGCCCCGGCATGGGCAAGACGGCGCTCGCCACCAACATCGCCTTCAACATCGCCAAGGCCTACACCTTCGAGGTGGAGCCCGACGGCACCCACAAGACGACGAACGGCGGCATCGTCGGCTTCTTCTCGCTGGAAATGAGCGCCGACCAGCTCGCCACGCGTATCGTCGCCGAGCAGGCGGCAATCCCCTCCTACAAGATCCGGCGCGGCGACATGCGCGAGGACGAGTTCTACAAGCTCACCCAGGCGGCGCAGGAGATCCAGTCGCTGCCGCTCTACATCGACGACACGGGCGGCCTGTCCATCGTCCAGCTCGCGGCGCGGGCGCGGCGGCTGAAGCGCCAGCGCGGCCTCGACTTCATGGTAGTCGACTATCTTCAGCTTCTGTCCGGCTCGTCGAAGAAGGGTGAGAACCGCGTCCAGGAGTTGACCGAGATCACCACCGGCCTGAAGGCGCTCGCCAAGGAGCTGCACGTGCCGATCATGGCGCTGTCGCAGCTCTCCCGTCAGGTCGAGAACCGCGACGACAAGCGCCCGCAGCTGTCGGACCTTCGCGAATCCGGCTCCATCGAGCAGGACGCCGACGCCGTCATGTTCGTGTTCCGCGAGGAATATTACCTGAAGAACAAGGAGCCGAAGCCCGGTACCGAGGAGCACCTGAAGTGGCAGACCGACATGGCGCAGGTCCATGGCCGCGCCGAGGTGATCATCGGCAAGCAGCGCCACGGCCCGACCGGCACGGTCATGCTGCAGTTCGAGGATTCGGTGACGCGCTTCTCCGACCTCGCCGACGCCGACCGCCTGCCCGAGCGCTTCGAGTGACCGCATGACCATTCCGCTGAGCGAGGCCGGTGCGGTCCTGACCATCGACCTCGGCGCTCTCGCCGCCAATTACCGCGCGCTCGTCGCCATGGGGGCAGGCGTACCCACTGCGGCGGTGGTGAAGGCCGACGCCTACGGGCTCGGCATCGAGAAGGCCGGCCCGGCGCTCGCCGCGGCGGGCTGCACCACCTTCTTCGTCGCCCATCTGTCGGAGGCGAAGCGGCTGCGCGCCGCGGTTCCGGCCGCCACCATCTACGTGCTCAACGGGCTCTTCGGCGCCGCGCTGGATGCCTACCTCGCCCACGACATCCGCCCGGTCCTCGGCAGCCGCGAGGACGTGGAGATCTTCGCCGCCCATTGCGAGACGGTCGGCCGCCGTCTGCCGGCCGCCGTCCACGTCGACACCGGCATGAACCGGCTCGGCCTCGACCTCGCCGAGGCTGCCCTGCTGGCGGAGCCGGGCGCGGCGTCGCTGGCCTTCGAGCCGGCGCTGCTGATGAGCCATTTCGCCTGCGCCGACGACCCGGCCCATCCGCTCACCGCCCGGCAGATCGACCGCTTCCAGCAGATCCGCGGCCTGTTTCCGGGCATCCCCGGCTCGCTCGCCAATTCCGCCGGCTGCACGCTGCCGGCCGCACGCCACGACCTGATGCGCCCGGGCGTGGCGCTCTACGGCGCGCGCTTCGTGGCGGATCGCGCCCCGCTCTCCCCGGTGGTGACGCTCGAGGCGCCCATCATCCAGGTGCGCGGCGTCAGGGCCGGCGACACGGTCGGCTACGGGGCGTCCTGGACGGCGGCGCGCGCCAGCCGGATCGCCGTCGTCTCGGTCGGCTATGCCGACGGTTACCTGCGCCAGGCTGGTTCCACCGACCGCAAGACCGGCGCGCCCATGCGGGTCAACGGCGTCCTCTGCCAGCCCGCCGGCCGCGTCTCCATGGACCTCGTCGCCATCGACGTCACGGAGGCGGGTGCCGTCGCCGCCGGCGACACCGCGACCCTCATTGGCGACGGCATCGGCGTCGACGACGTGGCGGATGCCGCCGGCACGATCGGCTACGAAATCCTGACGAGCCTCGGCAGGCGCTACCACCGGCGCTATACCGGCTGACATGGCCCGCTCCACCACCACCTATGTCTGCCAGTCCTGCGGCGCGACCTACGGCCGCTGGCAGGGCAAGTGCGAGAGCTGCGGGGCCTGGAACACCATTGCCGAGGAGAGCGTCGCGGCGACCGGCGTCGGCGGCGCGCCGGCCAAGGGCGGCAAGTCGCGCGGGCGAGCCTTCGCCCTCGCCGGCCTCGACGGCGTCAACGACCAGGCGCCGCGCACCGAGACGCAGGTGGGCGAGCTCGACCGGGTCTTCGGCGGCGGGCTCGTCAAGGGCTCGGTGATCCTGATCGGCGGCGATCCCGGCATCGGCAAGTCGACGCTGCTGATCCAGGCCTCGGCCCGGCTCGCCCGCATGGGCCACCGGGTCGTCTACATCTCGGGCGAGGAGGCCGTCGGCCAGGTGCGGCTGCGGGCCGAGCGGCTCGGCCTCACCGCCTCGCCGGTGGAACTCGCCGCCGAGACCAATGTCGAGGACATCGTCGCCACCCTGTCCGAGGGCGTCACGCCGCGTCTGGTGGTGATCGATTCCATCCAGACGATGTGGACGGATTCGGTGGAGAGCGCGCCGGGAACGGTGAGCCAGGTGCGCTCGGCCGCGCAGGTGCTGATCCGCTTCGCCAAGAAGTCCGGGGCCGCGGTCATCCTCGTCGGCCACGTCACCAAGGACGGCCAGATCGCCGGCCCGCGGGTGGTCGAGCACATGGTCGACGCGGTGATGAGCTTCGAGGGCGAGGGTGGCCACCATTTCCGCATCCTGCGTGCGGTGAAGAACCGCTTCGGTCCGACCGACGAGATCGGCGTCTTCGAGATGACCGGCAAGGGTCTGCGCGAGGTGCCGAACCCCTCCGAACTCTTCCTCGCGGGGCGCGATCTCGGCGCGCCGGGCACGGCCGTCTTCGCCGGCATGGAGGGCACGCGGCCGGTGCTGGTGGAGATCCAGGCCCTCGTCGCCCCCTCCACCCTCGGCACGCCGCGGCGCGCGGTGGTCGGCTGGGACCCGGCGCGGCTCTCCATGGTGCTGGCCGTGCTCGACGCCCATTGCGGCGTGCGGCTCGGCGGCCACGACGTCTATCTCAACGTCGCCGGCGGCCTGAGGATCGCCGAGCCGGCGGCGGACATGGCGGTAGCGGCGGCCCTCGTCTCCTCGCTCTCGGGGGCGGTGCTGCCGGCGGATGCGGTCTATTTCGGCGAGGTGAGCCTCTCCGGCGCGGTCCGGCCGGT
>LNFM01002134.1_pt1 | contig 46388 bp, 42 predicted proteins | sample 596031 | NCBI WGS metagenome assembly LNFM01 (sample SAMN04254537, study PRJNA301005) | activated carbon metagenome | isolation source: dual media filters at the Ann Arbor, Michigan drinking water treatment plant | place: USA: Ann Arbor
GCCGTCGGCGTGTCCGTGAACGACGCGGCGCGGCCCTGCATCGCCCGGTAGATGTTGGCAAACGCGCGGCCGTTGGTCGTGATACGGCTGGTCGGGATGACGTTGCCGGCGAACTGCTCGCCGGTCTGCGGGTCGCGCAGGACGCCATCGTCGGCCGTCCCGACGAGACCGTCGGCGCCACGGAGACGGAAGGAGAAGTCGCCGTTCAGTTCGGCCGTGGTGGGCAGCGTCTGCCGCGACGGGTTGGTGAAGCGGTTGATGGTGCGGTACTGCTGACCGCCGAAGAAGAACAGCTTGTTCTTGATGATCGGACCGCCCAGCGCGCCCTCGAAGTTGCGGAACTCCAGGGGCGGCTTGGTGCGCTCACCCGCGGCGTTGCGCGGCGCGAAGTAGTTCGGCGAATCGAACTTCTCGTCGCGGAGGTCGTAGCGCGCGGTGCCGCGGTAGCGGTTGGTGCCGCTGCGGGTGACGACGTTGACGGCGGCGCCGCTGTTGCGACCGAGTTCGGCCGAGAAATTGGAGGTCTGGATCTTCACCTGATCGATGAAGCTCAGGCTGACGTTGTTGACTTGGCTGCCGTTGGACCCCGAGTCCTGGTTCGAGGTGCCGTCGATGGTGAGGTTGTTGGTGTTGCCGCGGTTGCCGTTGATCGACTGCCCGGTGGTGCTCAGGCTGGTGGCCAGGGCGAGCGGGTCGAAGTCCGTCGCGACCGAACCCGGAATCAGCGACGCGAGTTCGAGGTAGTTGCGGCCGTTGAAGGCCAGGTCCTTGATCTGCTGCGAGTCGATGGTGCGGGCGACCTCGCCCGAGGTCCGGTTGACGGCCTCGCCGGCGACGGCGGTCACTTCGACCGACTCGGACAATTCGCCGACCCCGAGGCTGAAATCTGCCGTGAGTCGGCCGTCAGCGGTCAGCTCGAAGCCCGTGCGCTGCTGGCGCCGGAAGCCCTGGAGCTCGGCCGTCACACTGTAGGAGCCGACCGGGAGGTTGGTGATGGTGAAGGTGCCGGATTCGTCGGTGACGCGGACCGTGGTGAGGCCGGTCCCTTCGTTGACGACGGTCACCGTGGCGCCGGGCAGGACGCCGCCCGACGAGTCGGTGACCTTGCCGTCGATACGGCCGGTGATGGTTTGGGCGAGTGCCGGCAGGGCACTCAGCAGCAGGGCGAGGCAGAAGTAGAGAACCGTGCGCAGGGCACGTTGGTTCCCCGACCTCGAGTCGTGAAACATCGAAAGCTCCTTGAGGACCGAGTGGTCTGACAACTAGGTGACGGCATGCTAAACCGTCACACCATTGTGAAAAAAGAGAAAAGATTTCGTGTAGGAGGAATCGCTCGGGGACCTGACCGGTCCGCCTTACAGATTCCCGGTCTTCATCTGCTCGAGCATGTAGTCGCAGCTGCGGACGGTGAGCGCCATGATCGTCAGCGTCGGATTCTGGCAGGCGATGGACGGGAAGCCGGCGCCGTCGGTGACGAACAGGTTCTGCAGCTCGTGCGCCTGCTGGAACTGGTTGAGCACCGACTGCTTCGGGTCGGCGCCCATGCGGGCCGTCCCGACCTCGTGGATGCCGTAGCCAGGAATCTGCCGCGCATTCAGCCGAATCTGGATCCGCCGTCCACCCAAGGCCTCGAGCATCTCGGCGGCCTGCACCGCCATGTCTCGGCGCAGGGCGAGCTCGTTGTCGGTCCAGCGCATGGACACCCGCAACACGGGGATGCCCCAGGCGTCGACGACATCCCGGTCCAGCGCCACGTGGTTGTCCGCGTGCGGCAGGCACTCCCCGAACCCGCCGAGACTGAACGTCGTGCTGGTCTCGCGCAACGCGGCCTTGTAGGCGGCACCGAAGCCCGGGGCGTTGCTGCGCAGGCCCGTGCTGCCGCCGCCCTGGTAGCCGTAGCCCCGCAGGAAGTCCTTCGACGCCGACGCCGGCTGGCCGGGCAGGTTGCGGAACCGCATCAGGTAGATGCCGTTCGGGCGGCGCGGACTGCCCGGGCCCATGACGGTGCCGGCCAGATCGGGGAACTCGGCGGCCGCTCCGCCGCCGCTGATGTGATCCATCAGGTACCGGCCGAGCACGCCGCTGCCGTTGGCCAGACCGCCGTCCTGGCTGTTGAGGAGAATGCGTGTGGACTCGAGCGCCTGCGCGGCCAGCACCACGACCCTGGCATGGACCTCGCGCACCTGTCGCGTGGCGCGGTCGACGTAGCGGACGCCAGTCGCCTTGCGGGTCGCGGGATCGGTCAGCACCTGCGACACCATGGCACCGGTCACGAGGGTGGTCCGGCCCGTCGCGACCGCATCGGCCACCGTCGTGAAGGCACTGTTGAAGTACGAGTGCGTGGCGCAGCCGTGCTCGCAGGGCCCGCAGTAGTGACACGCGCCGCGCCCGTTGATCGGCTTCGTGATGTTGGCCGACCGCCCCAGCGTCATCGTGCGCCCGAACTGGCGTCGCAGGCGATTGCGCACGCCATGCTCGACGCACGACAGCCCCATCGGCGGGTGGAAGCGGCCATCGGGCACCACCGCGTCGGGCCCCTCGGCGATGCCGGTGATGCCGACGTACTCCTCCACCAGGTCGTAGTAGGGGGCGAGGTCCGTGTAGGTCAGCGGCCAGTCGATGCCGTGACCATCGTGGCTCGCGGCCTTGAAGTCGATGTCGCCCAGCCGGTAGCTCTGGCGGCCCCACACGTTGGTGCGCCCGCCGACGACGCGCAGGCGTCCCATCCACGCGAACGGCTTGTCGCTCGGCGTGGTGTAGGGCTCGTCGATGTCGTTGGCGAACCAGTGGTAGTTCCACTCGCGACAGGCGTAGCAGTCCTTCTGCTTCGGTCGCGTGCGCCGAATCACCTCATCGGCCCGGGCCCGGTAGGGCAGGGCGTGGGCCGGGACGTGCTCCTGGTAGTCGGCATCGGTCAGCGCCCGCCCGGCCTCCAGCATGCACACCTGCAGCCCGGCCTCACTGAGCCGCTTGGCCGCCCATCCCCCCGAGGCGCCCGACCCGACGACGATGACGTCGAACCGCGTGCCGGCGACGGCCGCAGACGAGGCGGGGGCCTGCACTAGACGGTCCCGGCCTTCATCTGCGCCATCAGGTGATCGCAGGAGCGCACCGTCAGCGCCATGATCGTCAGCGTCGGGTTCTGGCAGCCGCCGGACGTGAAGCCGCTCGCATCGGTCACCATCAGGTTGCCGATGTCGTGGGTCTGCTGGAACTGGTTGAGCACCGAGGTCTTCGGGTCGGCCCCCATGCGGGCGATGCCCATCTCGTGGATGCCGTAGCCAGGCACGCGATCGAGGAAGAAGAACGGCCGGATGTTCCTGCCACCGGCAGCCTCGAGCATCTCGGCCGCCGCGTAGCCCATGTCCGGGATCATCTTCTTCTCGTTCTCCTTCCACTCCATGGAGATCCGCAACACCGGAATGCCGAACGTGTCGACGACGTTGGGATCGAGCGCGACGTGGTTGTCCTCGTAGGGCAGCACCTCGCCGAAGCCCGAGAACGCGAACTGCGTCACGCCGGAGTTGGCGACCGCCTCCTTGTAGGCCGGGCCGAAGCCGGACACGCCGTAGTTGAAGTTGTTCGAGCCTCCGCCCTGGTAGCCGTAGCCGCGCAGGAAGTCCTTGTGCGCAGGCTCACCCGGCCGGTTGCGGAAGCGGATCACGTAGGTGCCGTTGGGCCGGTTCGGGCCGTTCACGCTCGGCTTCTGCGCATGATCGGGGAACTCCGCGCTGGCGCCGCCGGCCACCCACGTGTGGTCCATCAGGTACTTGCCGAGCACGCCGCTGCTGTTGGCCAGGCCGCCTTCGCGGCTGTTGAGCAGGATGCGCACCGACTCGAGCGCCTGCGCGGCCAGAATCACCACCCGCGCATTGACGTCCTTCAGCTGCCGCGTGGTGCGGTCGATGTACGAGACGCCCCGGGCCTTCTTGCCGCTGGCGTCCATCAGCACCTGGTACACCATCGCGTTCTGGATGAGGGTGCACTTGCCGGTCTTGAGCGCATCGGCCACGGTCGTGAAGGCCGAGTTGAAGTAGGAGTGCGTCATGCACCCGCGCTCGCACGGCCCGCAGTAGTGACAGGCGGCGCGGCCGTTGATCGGCTTGGTGATGTTGGCGGCGCGTCCGATCGTCAGCGTGCGGTTGTGCGACTTCTTGATGACGTTGCGCACGTGGTGCTCGGCGCAGTTGAACCCCATCGGCGGATGGAACTTGCTGTCGGGCAGCATCGGGTCGTTCTCGGGCATGCCCGAGATGCCGACGTACTCCTCGACCATGTCGTAGTACGACTCGAGGTCCTTGTAGGCGATCGGCCAATCGATGCCATGGCCGTCGATGCTGGCGGCCTTGAAGTCGTAGTCGCTGAAGCGATAGCTCTGACGGCCCCAGACATTGGTGCGGCCACCGATGATGCGGGTGCGGCCCTGCCAGGAGAACGGCTTGCCCTGCGGCGTCGTGTAGGGCTCGTCGTTGTCGTTGACGAACCAGTCGTAGTTGTACTCGGTGCAGGCGTAGCAGTCCTTCTGGCGACCACGCGTCTGGCGGATGCGATCGTTGGCGCGGTTGCGGTACTCGAGCGTGTGCGCCGCCGCATGCTCCTTGTAGTCCGCATCGGTCAGCGACCGCCCGGCATCGAGAAGGGCGACGGAGATGCCGGCCTCCGAGAGCCGCTTGGCGGCCCAGCCGCCAGACGCGCCCGATCCCACCACGATCACATCGAAGGTCCGACCCGCTTGATCACGCGAGGCTTGCGCCACTGCTCGACTCCTGGCTGAGGAAGAAAGGTGAACGGCAGCATAGCCATTGGTCTGCTCGTGGGTCAAATGGCGCGACGGCCCGCGATGATGTGCTATGGTTCGGCGAAACGCTCACCATGGAGGAGTTCCGCGCATGAAGGACGGTCGTACGCTGCCGGTCATCCAACCCTCGCCCGAGGGCGGCCTGTCTCGGCGCTCCGCGCTGCAGACGCTGGCTGCTGGACTCGGCGCCTCCCTTGCCGTCCCCGGATTGGCGGAGGCCAACGCGGAGCAGGTGCACCAGCACGCCGGCGCCGTGGCCGCGCAGACGCGGAAGCCCGCGGCGGCCAGCAAGGCCGCCCCCTACGTGCCGACGACCTTCGATGCCCACCAGTTCGCCACGGTGGTCGTGCTCGCCGAATTGATCGTGCCCGGCGCGAAGGCCTCCGGAACGCCCGAGTTCCTCGACAAGTTGCTCACCGTGGAATCGCCCGAGACGCGCCGACGCTTCATCACGGCCCTCGGCGCGATGGATGGCGCGGCCCTGAAGGCGAAGCAGGCGCCCTTCAAGGATCTGGCCGCGGCCGACCAGGTGGCCCTGCTGACCGAGGCCTCGACCGGGCAGCCGAGTCGTCAGCCGGTGTTCTGGAAGAAGGGCGATCCGATTCCCGTGCCGGAGACGCCGGCTGGACCGACCACCCTGCGTGACCACTTCGATCACATCAAGGGATGGGTCTCGGGCATCTACTTCGCGTCCGAACCCGGCCTCAAGGAACTTGGCTACACCGGCAACGTGTTCCACGAGAAGTACGTCGGGTGCGAGCACGACGGCAAGCACGCATAGGGGCTCAGGGCTCAGGGCTAGCTGGCGCGGGTGCGACGCGCCAGTGAGCCCTTCGCGAGCGCTCTGAAGCTGCGGGCCGTCCGCAGGCCGTCCAGGCGCCGCACCGACGTCGCCTGATCGTGGACCGGCACCCCGAACAGACTGAGCTGCGGGCCGTCGGCCGTGAGTCCGCTGGCGACGACGCTCACGCGCGTCGGGGGATCGCCGTACTTCCACAGGCGCGCGGCCAGGGTGCGTGCCACCGGAGCCAGGTCCGCGCGCTGCCGTGTCGACTCGCGCAGCGTGAAGCCGCGGCTGCGAAACCGCTGATCGGCGCCCATCACCCGCACGGTGACCGCGTGAGCGAAGGCGCCGATCTGCGCCAGACGCTGCGACACCTGATCGGCAAGATGCTCCGCGGCGAGCTGGACGTCCTCCGAACCGACCGGGGCGGGCAGGGGCAGCACGCGGGTCAGGCTGCGGGGAAGCGTCGTGCTCGCCAGGGCGCGCGGTTCCTCCGCGCGCGCCGACCGCCACGCAGGGGCCCACCCGCTGCCGATGATCCGCTCGGCCTCGTGGGGGGCCAGCGCGGCCAGCGCACCGATGGTCGTGATGTCGTGCGCGATCAGCCGGTCCTGCGCGGCCGTCGACAGGCCCACCAGCCACCGCAGGTCCAGCGGGGCGAGGAACCGCTCGTCGTAGCCAGGCAGCACCTGCAGCAGGCCGGACGGCGCCACGAGTGCCGCGGCGACGCTGGCCGCGACCTCCGTGTCGGCGATGCCGGCGGCCGAACTCAGGCCGAGTTCGGCCCGGATCGCGCGCTGCATGGCGTCGGCGGCAGCCGCGAGGGAGCCCGAGCGCACGGCTGACGCCGGGATGACCGCGCGGTCGATGGCCACCCAGTCGACCTCGGCACACCAGCGCCGCACCAGCTCGTCCAGTTGGGAGGTGGCTTCGGCGTAGCGGTCGAGGATGCCGGGGACGAACCGGGCCTGCGGCGCCAGACGCGCCGCCTCCCGCAGCGACTGTCCTGGGCGGACGCCAGCCTGTCGCGCCACCCGGCAGGCCGCGACCACCTGGCCCGGCCCCGTCGCAGGGCCGCCGACGATAAGCGGCACGGTGGGCGCCAGGGCCTCCCAGCGGCGCTCGACATCGACCACGAAATCCGGAAGCACGAGTGTGAGCAGCGTCGCCATCGTTCACTCCCTGCACGGTTGGACGCCTGACGGAGAACAAAAGGCGAAGTATCACCGCACGAGAAGGGCGCGTCCCTGCGCCCGTGATGGGGGAGTGACGCGCCTCGCTGACCGGGTCTGACAGCGGTCGTGCCGCGGCGGACCGTCAGGGCCAGGAACCCCTCGTCAGTGCACCGGGTCCCCCGACCAGCCCGGCGCGCCCTGCTTCTGCGACTCCGTGAAGGCGCGCAGGTGCTCCTGCAACGCCGCGATCATCGTGGGGATGAACGGCACGGGGACGACAACCTTCGCCTTCACGGGGGCGGGGACGATGTGGTCCCGCTCGGCCGCCTGCACGTCCTGCGGCGAGAGCGGCTGGACTTCGCAGAAGGTCAGCGTGAAGTCGAATGGCGTGTTCGCCACGGCGCAGAAGTTGGCGTAGACGCGCGGGACGTCGGGCGTCTCGGCCGGCACGATCGTGAAGTTGATCTGGCGGGACTCCGGGGGCGGCTGCTGGCTCATGCCCGTCAGTATCGCCGCATTACGCCAATCACCACGCCCTGCACCTGCACGTCAGCCGCCGGCACCACGATCGGCGCCATCGTCGGGTTGGCCGGCTGCAGGCGCACCTGATCCTGCTCCTTGTAGAACTTCTTGAGGGTGACGTCGGAGCCCGTGAGCAGCGCGATGACCATCTCGCCGTTACTCGCCGTCTTGCGGTCCTCGACGATGACGAAATCGCCGTCGCGGATCTGTTCGTCGATCATCGAGTCGCCCTTGACGCGCAGCACATACGTGTCGCGCTTGCCGACCAGTGCCTCGGGGACCGTGATGGTCTCGGTGCTGGTGATCGCCTCGATGGGGCGACCGGCGGCCACATACCCCAGCAGGGGCAGTTCGAGGGCCCGGCCACCGATGCGGGCCGGGATGAGCTCCACCGACCGGCTGCGATTCCAGGCGCGCTTGATGAACCCCTTGTCCTGCAGGTTCGTCAGGTGCTTGTGGACCGTCGCCAGCGACGACAGACCGAAGCGGCGACCGACCTCTTCCAGACTCGGGGCGTACCCGTGCTGCTGGATGAAATCGTTGAGGTAATCGAGGATTTCTCGCTGACGTTTCGTGAGCGGCTGCACGATGGGAACTCCCGGTCACTCCGGCCACGGCCGCCCGACACTGGGCGTGGGCGAGGATGGCGGGAGCGTATGCAAATAAAAAGCGAAAGTCAAGCCGTCCGACCAAATTCCGAATGCTAGACTCCAAACGCTCAGTGGACCCGATGCCGACCCCGCCGCTTTCGCCTCGTGCCGTTCGATTCGCCGTGGCGTGCCTGGCCGTCGTGACCACCCTCGCCGCCGGCGCGCCGGTCTCGCTGGTGGGCCGGGCGGCGCACGCGGCCGCCGGCAGTCGCCTCGCACAGCACGGCATCGCCGCTGCCGACCGCATGCAGCAGAAGCTCGAGTCGATCGTGCGCTTCGGCGCCATTCCCCGCCTCGAGACCCAGAGTACCGTCATCGAGGAAGCGGAAGTGAACGCCTACATGGCGCACCACCTGCAGGCCGAGATCCCACCGGGCATCTCGACGCCCACCTTGCGGATCCTCGCCGACAACCGGCTGAGTGCCACGGCCACCCTCGATCTCGACGCGATGAATGCCGGACGCCCCCCGAGCGAGGGCTTCGATCCCCTGCGCCTGCTCACCGGCACGCTGCCCGCCAGTGTCAGCGGGCGGCTCGTGACCGAGAACGGGACCGGGCGCTTCGAGCTCGAGACGGCCCAGCTCGGCGGCATCCCACTGCCGCGGGCGCTCGTGTCGCAGCTCGTGGCGCGGTACGACGTCAACATCGACGATCCCTTCGACCTGCCCTCGAGCATTCGCGAGATTCGTGTCGAACCCGGACAGGTGACCGTCCTGCAGTGACCCCGGACGACCCCCTCCAGGCCCCGCTCGGCGACCTGCCCGGCGTGGGGCCGTCCCGTGCCGCCGCCCTGGCGTCTGCGGGCCTGCACACCGTCGAGGATCTCCTCCTCCGTTTTCCCCTGCGGTACGAGGATCGCGGCCACATCGTGGCGATCGCCTCGCTGCGCCCGGGCGTCGCGACCGTCTCGGGGGAGGTGCTCGAGGCGGAGGTGCGGCCGACGCGCCGACCCCGCTTCACCGTGTTCGAGGTCACCGTCGGCGACGCCAGCGGCACGGCCCGTGCCGTGTTCTTCAATCAGCGCTTCCTGGCGCAGGTGTTCCGTCCCGGGCAGCAGGTCGTGCTGCACGGCAAGGTCGAGTGGACCAGCCTCGGCGCCCAGTTCCAGTCGCCACAGTACGAGTTCGTCGACGTCACCGCCCTCAGTGACGGCGACAGCGTGCACACGGGCCGCATCGTGCCCGTGTACGAGCGGATCGGCCCGCTCACGCCGAAGCTGCAGCGCGATCTCGTGGCCCGGGCGCTCGATCGTCTGCCCGAGTCGATCACCGATCCGCTGCCGCAGGAGGCCCGGCGCGCCCGTGGCCTGCCGTCGCGGCGCGAGGCGCTGCTCGACACGCACTTCCCGCCGGAAGGGACGTCGGTCGAGGTGCTGAACGCGTTTCGCACACCGGCACAAATCCGCCTGATTCTGGAGGAGTTCGTCCTGTTCCAGCTCGCCCTCGCGGAGCAGCGGGCGCGTGTGGTGACGCGGGCGAAGCCGCATCGGGTGGAGGTGTCCGAGGCGACGCGAGCGCTGGCCCGCCGCGTGCTGCCGTTCACGCTGACGCCCGGACAGAAGGAGGCCCTGCGCGACATCGTCACGGACCTGCAGCGGCCGACGCCGATGAATCGCCTGCTGCAGGGCGACGTCGGTGCCGGCAAGACCATCGTCGCGCTGCTGGCCGCCGTGGTGGCGATGGCCAACGGGCTGCAGGTGGTGCTGATGGCCCCGACCGAACTGCTGGCCGAACAGCATGCCCGCACCGTCGCCGCGCGCCTCGCCGACACGCCGTTCCGGTCGGTGTTGCTGACGGGCAGCCAGCGCAGCGTGGCGCGGCGCGACGCGCTGGCCTGTATCGCCTCGGGGGAGGCCCAGCTCGTGATCGGCACCCACGCCGTCCTCGAGGACCCGGCGATCTTCAACCGGCTCGGGCTCGTGATCATCGACGAGCAGCACCGATTCGGCGTCGGTCAGCGGGCGCGCCTGCGCAGCAAGGGGGCGCTGCCCGACGTGCTCGTCATGACGGCGACGCCGATTCCCCGGACGCTCACGCTCACGGCCTACGGCGACCTCGACGTGTCGGTGATTCGCGACCTGCCGCCCGGCCGTCAGCCGGTGCTGACCACGGCCAGGCCGGAAGTGCGGCGTGAGGAGGCCTACGCCTTCGTGCGCGAGCAGGTCGCCGAGGGGCGCCAGGCGTACGTGGTACTGCCGATCATCGAAGACAGCGACAAGATCGACGTCCGCGCGGCCGTCAGCATGGAGGCGGATCTGCGCGCGGGGCCGCTGGCGGGGCTTCGTCTCGGCCTGCTGCACGGCAAGCTCAAGGCGACGGAGAAGCAGGCGGTGATGCAGGCGTTCGTGGCGCACGCCCTCGACGTGCTCGTGACCACCACGGTGATCGAAGTCGGCGTCGACGTGCCCAATGCGAGCGTGATGATCGTCGAGCACGCCGAACGGTTCGGCCTCGCGCAGCTGCATCAGCTGCGAGGGCGTGTCGGGCGCGGCGCAGAGCAGAGCTACGCCATCCTGCTGTTCGAGCGTCCCCTGAGCGAGGACGCGCGCGAACGCCTGAAGGCGATGACCGACACCACCGATGGCTTCGTGATTGCCGAACGCGATCTCGCCATTCGCGGGCCCGGCGACATGTTCGGCACACGGCAGGCCGGGATGCCGACGCTGCGCATCGGCGACCTGCGCCGCGACCAGGATCTGATGACGGAGGCGCATGCGATGGCGCGCGTGCTGATGGAGCACTTGCCCCCGGACGCCGTGTCGCGGCGACTGGCGCGCCAGGCCTGGGCCGGGCGCTTCAACCTGGCGCAGGTCGGCTGATGCGGATCATCGCGGGGACGCTCAAGGGCCGCGTGCTGCAGGGACCGACATGGGACGGGGTGCGTCCCTCGTCCGACCGCCTGCGCGAGACGCTGTTCAACATCCTGACGCCACGCGTCGCCGGGGCGCGGTGGCTCGACGTCTGCGCCGGCACCGGCGCCGTGGGCATCGAGGCCCTGAGTCGTGGCGCGGCTGCCGTGACGTTCATCGACGAGGACCCCCGGGCCACCGCACTCGTCGCGGCCAACCTGCGCAAGTGCCAGGTCACCGAGGGCTATACTATCGAGCGGCGCAACGCGCTCGCGCGCACGCCGGCCGTTCGCGGCGGACCCTTCGACATCGTGTTCCTCGACCCCCCGTACGCGCAGCGCTCGCTCGAGCCCTGGCTGCACCTGGCGGCCGGCCTCATCGCCCCGGACGGCCTCGTCGTCCTCGAACACGCGTCACGTCTCGAGGCGCCAGCCGCGGTGCCGGGTCTGACGCTCGCGCGCCGCCTTCGCCAGGGCGACAGCGCGCTCGCGTTCTACGAGCCCGGTCCGTCCGGGACGGAGGTCTGAATGGCCGACGGTCGCACCGCCCTCGTCGCCGGGTCGTTCGATCCGCTCACCAATGGTCACCTGGACGTGGTCCTGCGTGCCCGCCGGCTGTTCGACCGCGTCGTCGTCGCCGTCCTCGTCAATCCCGGGAAGTCGCCGCTGCTCACGCTCGACGAGCGTCTGGCCCTGATCACAGAGAGCGTCGCCGGGGCGCCGGGCATCGAGATCGTCGCGTTCGACGGCCTGCTCGTCGACGCGGCCACCCGCCACGGCGCCTCGGTGGTCGTCCGCGGGCTGCGCTCGGTGACCGACTACGAGCACGAGTGGCCGATGGCGCGGATGAATGCCGCGCTGCTGCCCGGGCTCGAGACCGTCTATCTCCCTGCGGCGGGGGAGTTCGCGCACGTCAGTTCGAGTCTCGTCCGACAGATTCATGCGATGGGCGGATCGATCGGGGCCTTCGTGCCACCGGCCGTCCTCGCACACCTGCGTCGCCGCACCTAGGCCTGCCCACACGCCGCCGAGATCACCGCATGCTCGCAGAACGCACGACCCGCATCTCGTCCTCCCCGACCATGAAGGGCCTCATCGCCGCGGAGCGCCTTCGACAGGCCGGCGTCGACGTGGTCGACCTCAGCGCGGGGGAGCCAGATTTTCCGACGCCAGCGCACGTGAAGGAGGCGGCACACGCCGCCATCACCGGCAACTTCACCAAGTACACGCCCAACAGCGGGACCACCGAACTGAAGCGGGTCATCGCGGCGCGCTACAAGGCCGACTACGGGGTCGACTACGACGAGGCCGAGATCATCGTCACCGCCGGCGGCAAGCAGGCGCTGGTGAACGCCGCGCTCACCGTGTTCGGCCCCGGCGACGAGGTCATCACGCATTCGCCGGGCTGGCCGACCATCGTCGAGCAGATCAAGCTGGCCGAGGCGACGCCGGTCATCGTCACGGCCTCGCCCGACGACGGGTTCGCCCTGCGTGCCGATCCGTTCCTCGCGGCGATCACTCCGCGGACGCGCGCCATCGTCATCAATTCGCCGGCCAACCCGACCGGCGCGTTGATGACGGAGGGCGAGATGATTCGCATCGCCGACGCCGCGGCGGCCCGCGGTATCTGGGTCATCCTCGATCTCTGCTACGAGAAGCTGATCTACGACCCGGCCGCCCACAACCTGCCCCGCGTGCTCGTGGAGCGGATGCGCGATCGCACGATCCTGACCGGGTCGGCCTCCAAGGCCTACGCGATGACGGGGTGGCGCTGCGGCTGGTTGCTCGCCTCGCGCGAGGTCGTCGCGGCCTGCAACGCCATCCAGAGCCATTCGACCAGCAACGTATGTTCGATCACGCAGAAGGCCGTCGTGGCCGCCCTCGGCGGGCCGCAGCAGTGTGTCACCGACATGCTCGACGAGTATCGCCGGCGGCGCGACTTCATCTGGGCCTTGCTGTCGACCGACCCGCGTCTGGTCTGTGCCAGGCCGGCGGGCGCGTTCTACCTGTTCGTGGACGTCTCGGCGCTGCTGTCGCCGGACAGCCTGAGGACGAGCGCGGCGTTCTGTCAGGCGCTCCTCGAGACCAAGCACGTGGTGGTCACGGCAGGGGAGGCCTTCGACGCGCCGGGCTTCTTCCGCGTGTCGTACGCCGCGTCGATGGAACGACTCGAGGAAGCCGCGCGCCGCATCCACGCGTTCATCGGCGACCTCGACGCCGGCGTCCACCCGCCGGCGTGACCGGCATGGCCGCCGGCCCGCCCTACGGACCAGTCACCGAGGCGTTTGTCGACGCCCTTCGCCTCGCCGTCGGCGCCGAGCACGTGCGCACCGACGACGAGGCGAGGGCGACGTATGGCGCCGACGCCCTCAAGAAGGGGCATCCGGCCGACGTCGTGGTGTGGCCGGCCGACACCGCCGAGGTGGCAGCCGTGCTGCGCCTCTGCACCGCCCATCGCGTGCCGGTCGTGCCACGAGGTGCCGGCACGGGCTACACCGGCGGGGCCGTACCGTCCTTCGGTGGCGTGGTGCTGGCGCTGCAGCGCCTCGACCGCATTCTCGAGATCGACGAGCGCAACCTGCTCGCCGTCGCCGAGTGCCACGTCGTCACCGGCGACCTCCAGCGTGCCGTCGAGGCCGTCGGTCTCTTCTATCCGCCCGACCCCGCGAGTCTGCCGACGTCGACGATCGGCGGCAACGTCGCCGAGTGCGCGGGCGGTCCGCGCGCCTTCAAGTACGGCGTCACCAAGCGCTACATCCTCGGCCTCGAGGCTGTCCTCCCATCCGGCGAGATCATCCACACGGGTGGCAAGAGCGTGAAGAACGTCGTCGGCTACGACCTCACCCAGTTGCTCGTGGGATCGGAGGGGACGCTGGCGGTGATCACGCGGGTGACCGTCAGGCTCGTGCCGCTGCCGCCGACGCAGGTCACGCTGCGGGCGACGTTCACGACGATCCGGGCGGCCGTGGACGCCGTGACGAACCTCATTCGCGCGCGGGTCGTCCCATCGGCGCTCGAGCTGATCGACGGCGACTCGCTCGAGGCCGTCGCCACGAATCTCGGCACACGTGCCCTGGCGCCGGAGGGAACAGGGGCGCTGCTCCTGCTCGAGGTGGACGGCCTGCCCGAGACGGTGGCGGAGGAGGGGCGACGGGTCGAACAGGCGTGTCGGGAGGCCGGCGCCACCGAGGTGCTGGTGGCGCACGACCAGGCCACGCGCGAGGAACTGTGGCGAGTGCGGCGGGCGCTGTCGCTGTCGCTGCGCGTGCTCGCCCCGATGAAGGTCAACCACGACGTCGTGGTGCCGAAGGGACGCGTGCCCGAGCTCTTCGACCTGATCGACCGCCTGCGCGCGGCCTCACCCGGCGTGCGCATCCCGTGTTTCGGTCACGTCGGAGACGGCAACATCCACGTCAACATGATGCTGGATCCGGCGGACCCCGTGGCCCTCGAGGCCGCCCGGGTGGCCGAACGTGCGCTGTTCGAGGGCATCGTGGCGCTCGAAGGCTCCATCAGCGGCGAGCACGGCATCGGCTTCTCGAAACTGCCGTTCGTGCCACTCGAGCTCTCGCGCATCGAGATCGACCTGCAGCGACGCATCAAGGCCGCCTTCGATCCGCTGAACATCCTGAACCCGGGGAAGATGTTTCCCGAGTAGAGAGGCAGAGAATTTCAGAATTTCAGAATTTCAGGATTTCCGTACCACCTTGGCGATCCGGATCAGGGCGGTGCCAACGAGATTCTGAAATTCCGACGTCTTGCATTTCTGAAATTCTGCACTTCTGCAATTACTGGTTGGTCACCAACAGCACCGTCTCGAGGTCTCGGGACGGATCGGGCCACAGGAGGGTGCGCAGCCGGACGCCGGCGGGGTTGAAGTACTGCACCTCCGCGAGCGTGCTGGTGCGGAGGCCGTGCTCGCGGGTGAGCCGGTCCAGGTCGTCCCGCGTGATCACGCAGAGCACGCGCCGGGGCTGACGCAGGAACTCCACGACCTGCTCGGGCTGCACCAGGTCCGTCTGCTTGACGCCCGTGTAGAACACCAGATTGCGCACGAACACGCGGTACGTGGCCGACGGCTCGTGGCCCTGGTAGGCCGCGGCGTACTTGCGCGCCATCACCTGCACCGGCTCGAGATCGGCGGCCGAGGCCACCGAGTAGTGCAACGACAACAGGGTCGCAATCGAGGCCACGGTCATGGTGACCGGCAGCACCCAGCGCCGCCGCGTCCAGCTGGCGATCAGCACCGAGACCGCTCCCGCGGTGATGATGCCGGTGCAGACCAGGGCGAGCGACGGCGTCAGCACGAACAGCAGCGGGCGCGCCCGGTGCAGCAGGATACCGAGGATCAGGAACAGGACGGCGCACACCGTGCCGCACCACGCCAGCGCGCGCTGGCGGCCCGTGCGTGGCGCCACCGACGGTCCGTCGTCGGGCAGCCGGGCGATGACCGTGCGTGCCAGCAGCAGGGCCATCGGCGGCAGCATCGGCAGGATGTAGCGCGGCTGCTTGCCGATGGACGCCGAGTAGAAGATGAACGGCACGGCCGCCCAGATGATGGCGCGCCACTCGGCGCGGGTCACCGACCGCTCCCGGCGGAACACCCGCCGCCAGGTCGGCAGCCAGAGCAGGATGAAGGGCGACCACGGCATCAGGCCGCCGAGCACGATCGGCACGTAGAACCACAGGGGGCGCGGCTCGTTGTAGCGGTCGGTGGCGAAGCGTTCGAGGTTCTCGCCGATGAAGAAGCGATGGACGTACGCCAGGCCGTGGTGCTGCGCCATGGCCACGAACCAGGGCGCCGCCACGAGCACGACGATGGCGCCGACGAGCAGGACGTCGACGAGGCTGGGCAGCCGCGCGGCGTCCTCGCCGGTCGTGCTGCGTCGTTCGTGCCACCAGACGGGGATGGCGGCCAGGACGGGCAGCGCGACGCCGACCGGCCCCTTGGCGAGCAGGCCGAGCCCCATCATGAGACCCGCGAAGACGAACCACAGCCGCCGTCGCGACACGCTCAGCGAGGCCGTCGCGATGGGGGACCCGATGGCTTCGATCAGGCCCCACGTCGAGGCGGCGATGAAGAAGGCGAGTGGCAGGTCGGGCAGCGACAGCCGGCCGATGGAGAAGTAGCCGAAACTGGTCGCCACGACCGTCGCCGCGAAGAACCCGGTGGCCGCATCGAACCACCGGCGCCCGGCCAGATAGGTCAGGATGGCCAGCCCGAAGCCGGCCAGTGCCGAGGGGAAGCGCGCCGCCGCCTCGCGAACCCCCGCCACCGTGTAGGAGGCCGAGACCAGCCAGTAGAACAGGATGGGCTTCTGGAAACGGAGCTCGTAGTTGTAATAGGGCGTGAGCCAGTCGCCGGAGGCCACCATCTCACGAGAGGCTTCCGCGTAGAACGCCTCGTCCGAATCACCGATCGCGCCGCGGCCAAGGCCTGCGAAGAACGTCAGGAAGCAGACCAGGCCGAGTATGAGCACATGCCGCGACACGCTGGCCGGATTCTACACCATGGGTTTTCCGGCTATACTGGCGCCTCACCTCGTGGTTCCAGGGACCCGCCTCGCGCGGCGCGCGTGCCGCGCCGACTCCCGGCTCGCCCTCACCCCTTCTCGACACCGCAGACAGCATGGCACCAGCTCAGAAGCGCTCCGGCGGCCGCCGCGGCCCCCGCCCCTCAGGTCCCCGCCGCCCCGTCAACGACATTCCCGACGTCGCCAACGATCCCCCGCTCGACCTGCCACCGGAGGGCAGCGAGGCCAGCCTCCGGATCGGCCAGTTGAAGGAGATGAACATCCAGGCCCTGATGCAGGTGGCACAGGACCTCGGAGTCATCGGCGCGACCGGGTTGCGCAAGCAGGAGCTGATCTTCCAGATCCTGAAGGCCCAGACCGAGCAGAGCGGCTTCATCTTCTCGGAAGGGGTGCTGGAGGTGCTGCCGGACGGCTTCGGCTTCCTGCGGGCGCCCGACTACAACTACCTCGCGGGCCCCGACGACATCTACGTCTCGCCGTCGCAGATCCGCAAGTTCGACCTGCAGACGGGCGACACGATCAGCGGCCAGATCCGGCCCCCGAAGGACGGCGAGCGCTACTTCGCGCTCATCAAGGTCGAAGCCGTCAACTTCGAGGCGCCCGAGTTCGCCCGCAACAAGATCTTCTTCGAGAACCTGACGCCGCTCTACCCGCAGGCCCGGTTCTCGCTCGAGACCACCAAGGACAACCTGGCGGCGCGGGTGCTCGACCTGATGACGCCGGTCGGCAAGGGGCAACGCGGCCTGATCGTCGCCCCGCCCCGCACCGGCAAGACGATGCTGCTGCAGAACATCGCGCAGTCGGTCGTGCAGAACCATCCCGAGGTGTATCTCATCGTGCTGCTCATCGACGAGCGGCCCGAGGAGGTCACCGACATGCAGCGGTCCGTGCGTGGCGAGGTCATCTCGTCCACCTTCGACGAGCCGGCGCAGCGGCACGTCCAGGTCGCCGAGATGGTGATCGAGAAGGCCAAGCGACTGGTCGAGCACAAGAAGGACGTGCTCATCCTGCTCGACTCGATCACGCGTCTGGCCCGTGCCTACAACAGCGTGTCGCCGCCGTCGGGCAAGGTGCTGTCGGGCGGCGTCGATTCCAACGCCCTCCAGAAGCCGAAGCGCTTCTTCGGCGCGGCCCGCAACATCGAGGAGGGCGGATCGCTGACGATCATCGCCACCGCCCTCGTCGACACGGGTTCACGCATGGACGAAGTGATCTTCGAGGAGTTCAAGGGCACCGGCAACATGGAAATCCACCTGGATCGCAAGCTGGTGGACAAGCGCGTGTTCCCGGCCATCGACATCACCAAGAGCGGCACGCGCAAGGAGGAACTCCTCATCCCGAAGGAGGACCTCAACCGCATCTGGGTGCTGCGCAAGGTCATCAACCCGCTCTCGGCCACCGAGGCCATGGAGCTGCTGATCGACAAGCTGGCCAAGTCGGGCACCAACGCCGACTTCCTCAACGCGATGCACAAGCCGTAGAGACAGGCTCAGGGCTCACGGCTGTGGGCTCTGAAGGGCCGGCTCCTGGCGCAGGGCTCACGGAGTCTTGTAAGCCCTGCGCCGTCGTTCCGCCCTGGGGCTGGTCGTGCGCGTGTCAGTGCACGACGGCCTGACGCTTCTCGAAGCGCAGGGCCCCGTCGACGAGGTCGAGCGTGACCTCGTCGCCCTCACGGAACTCGCCCTGCAACACCGCCATCGCGAGCGGGTCCAGCACCCGCTTCTGCAGCGTGCGCTTGAGCGGCCGCGCGCCGTAGAGCGGGTCGTACCCCTCGTCCACCAGCGCGAGCCGTGCAGCCTCGCCGAGGTGCAGCGTGATCTTCCGCTCCTGCAGCCTGGCCAGCAGCCTGGCCATCTGCAGGTCGATGATCTGGCCCATGTGGGCGCGGCCGAGCGGGTGGAAGACGATGATCTCGTCGATCCGGTTGATGAACTCCGGGCGGAAGTGCTGACGCATGGCGTCGAGCACCTCGCGCCGCGTGCCCTCGTCCACCAGCCCCTCGTGCATCGCCCGCTCGGCCAGGTACTGGCTGCCGAGATTCGAGGTCATGATCACGACGGTGTTCTTGAAGTCCACCGTCCGCCCGCGGCCGTCGGTCAGCCGCCCGTCGTCGAGCAGCTGCAGCAACACGTTCAGGACTTCCGGGTGGGCCTTCTCGACCTCGTCGAACAGGACCACGGCGTAGGGCCGTCGCCGCACGGCTTCGGTCAGTTGCCCGGCCTCGTCGTAGCCGACATAGCCCGGAGGCGCGCCGATGAGCCGCGATACGGCGTGCTTCTCCTGGTACTCGGACATGTCGATGCGCACCATCGCCTGCTCGTCGTCGAAGAGGAACTCGGCGAGGGCGCGCGCGAGTTCCGTCTTGCCGACCCCTGTTGGCCCCAGAAAGACGAAACTGCCGAGGGGACGATTGGGGTCCTGCAATCCGGCTCTCGCTCGTCGAATGGCGCTGGCCACGGCATGAATCGCCTCGTCCTGGCCCACCACGCGGTGATGGAGGCGGTCCTCCATCTGCACGAGCTTCTGGACCTCGCCCTCCATCAGGCGGCTCAGCGGGATGTGCGTCCACTTGCTGACGACCTCGGCGATGTCCTCCTCGTCGACCTCCTCCTTGAGCATCCGCGGGACCTGCTGCCCCTCGACGCTGGCCTTCTCCGCGGCTTTCCGGCGCTCCAGTTCGGGCAGCCGGCCGTACTGCAGCTCGGAGGCGCGGGCGTAGTCTCCCTCGCGTTGCGCCTGGTCGATCTGCTGGCGCACCTGTTCGATCTCGCCGGTGATGGCGCTCGAGGACTGGATCGCGGCCTTCTCCTGCTCCCACTGCGTCTGCAGCCGGGTGCGCTCCTCCTTGAGGTCGGCCAGCTCCTTTTCGAGCTTCAGCAGGCGGTCCTGCGAGGCCTGGTCGGTCTCCTTGCGCAGGGCTTCACGCTCGATCTCGAGCTGCATGAGGCGGCGTGACACCTCATCGAGCTCGGCGGGCATCGAGTCGATCTCCATGCGGAGCCGCGACGCGGCCTCGTCGATCAGGTCGATGGCCTTGTCCGGCAGGAAGCGGTCCGCGATGTAGCGGTGGCTGAGGACCGCCGCCGCCACGAGGGCGGCGTCCTTCAGGCGCACGCTGTGGTGCAGCTCGTACTTCTCGCGCAGGCCGCGCAGGATGCTGATGGTGTCCTCGACGCTCGGTTCGCCGACCAGGACGGGCTGGAAGCGTCGTTCGAGCGCCGCATCCTTCTCGATGTGCTTCCGGTACTCGTCCAGCGTCGTCGCGCCGATCGTGTGCAGCTCGCCACGGGCGAGCATCGGCTTGAGCATGTTCGAGGCGTCCAGCGACCCCTCGGAGGCGCCGGCGCCCACCACCGTGTGCAGTTCGTCGATGAACAGGACGATCTGTCCCTGCGCGTTGAGGATCTCCTGCAGCACGGCCTTGAGCCGCTCCTCGAACTCGCCGCGATACTTCGCGCCGGCGATCAGCGACCCCATGTCCAGCGCGACGATGCGCTTGTCCTTGAGGCCCTCGGGCACGTCGCCACGGACGATGCGCTGCGCCAGGCCCTCGACGATGGCGGTCTTGCCGACGCCGGGTTCGCCGATCAGCACGGGGTTGTTCTTGGTCCGCCGAGACAGCACCTGGATGACACGGCGAATCTCGTCGTCTCGCCCGATGACGGGGTCGAGCTTGCCCTCGCGGGCGAGCACGGTCAGGTCGCGGCCGTACTTCTCGAGGGCTTCGTACTTGGCCTCCGGGCTCTGGTCGGTCACGCGCTGGGTGCCACGCACGGCGACCAGCGTCTCCAGGATGCGATCGCGCGTCGCGCCGACGGCCTGCAGCGCGAGCACCCCGGGCGTGCGTCCGCCTTCACCGGTGATGGCGAGCAGGAAGTGCTCGGTGCTCAGGTAGGCGTCCTTGAGCTGCGTCGCCTCCTTCTCGGCGGCGTCGACCAGGGTGCGCATGCGGGGGCCGAGTCCGGCCTCGCTGCCGCCATAGGCCTTCGGGCGCTTGTTGAGGTCCTGCTCGACGGCGCGGCCCAGCGCCACGGGATCGATCTGCATCTTGCGCAGGACCGCCGGCACGATGCCGCCAGCCTGGCCGACGAGCGCCGCGAGCAGGTGCTCCGGGTCGATGTGCGGGTGATTCAGGCGGGTCGCGAGCTGTTGCGCGGCGACGACGGCTTCCTGGGCCTTCTCGGTCAGTCGATTCAGATTCATGATTTCCCCCCGGTCGATATCAAGTCGATGGGACAGGTCCTGCGTGTCAGCCTCTAGACAGGTTGCGCCTTGCGAAGCTCCGCCAGCGCCTCGTAGTGGAGCCGTTCCTCCGGCGTGAGCTCGGTGGGCACCTGGAGATCCAGGGTGACCAGGAGATCGCCGCGCTCACCGGCCTTGCCCAGGATCGGGCGACCGTGCCCGCGCAGCCGGAGGACGGCGCCGGACCTGGCGCCCGGCGGCACCCTGGCCCGAATGCGCGTGCCGACCAGCGGCAGCACCTCGATCTCGCCGCCGAGCACCGCGACCGGAATGGCGACCGGGACGCGGGTCGCGAGGTCGTGGTCGCCGCGCGGCTCGAAGCGGCCGTGTGGCGCGATCCGCACGCGGAAGAAGACGTCGCCCCCGTCGGAGGCGGCGCGCACCTTCTGGCCGTCCCGAATCCCGGCAGGGAAGCGCACCTCGAGCGACCGCTCACCGTCCGGCCCCGACAGCGTGACCTTGCGCGACGTGCCGTTGAACGCCTCCTCGAGGCTGATCGCCAGCTCGTGCTCCTGCGGTGCCGCCGCCGGCCGGCGCGATCGTGTGCGGGTCCGCGCGCCATTCGGGTCGGCGCCGCCCGCGCCCCCGAAGAAGGTCTTGAAGAAGTCGGAGAAGGGATTGGCCCCCTCGCCGAACATCTCCTGGAATTCCTCCGGAGAGACGTTGCGATAGCTGCCGCCGGGTGCCCCTCCGGCGGGCCCGCCCCGGGGCGCCCAGCCACCGCCGAACGGGCTGCCACCCGCGCGCGGGTCGAAGCCGGCCTTCTCGGCCTGCTCGTAGGCCTTCCAGTTGGCGCCGAGTTCGTCGTACTTGCGCCGCTTGTCGGCATCGCCGAGCACTTCGTAGGCCTCGTTGAGCTCCTTGAACTTGCTCTCGGCGCCGGCATTGCCAGGGTTCACGTCGGGGTGGTGCTTGCGCGCCAGCCGGCGGAAGGCCTGCTTGATCTCCTTGGCGGAGGCGGTCTTGGCCACACCGAGCGTGGCGTAGTAATCGCGGAACTCCATGCCGCCTCCTCTCCTCAGAGCCCGAGCATCGCGCCCAGGCGATCCAGTTCCTGCGTCAGCCGCCGGGCCGAGGCCCGCGACCAGTCGCTGCCGGTGGCCAGGGGCCGAATGCGTTGCAGCACATCGGCCACGGCCAGCAGTCGTTGCACCCCCGCGAGGTTGATGCCCGCCTCGTCGACCAGGTGCTTGATGACCCGGAGCCGTTGCAGTTCATCGTGCGAGTACACCCGCATGCTGCCCAGCGTCCGGGTCGGCCGCACCAGGCCGAGGCGCTCGTACTTGCGCAAGGTCTGCGGATGCATGCCCAGGTGACGCGCCGCCACGCTGATGAGGATGAACTCCTCCTGCGGCATCGCGTGATCCCTGCGGGGCCGGTCGTCGCTCATTGACACAGACCGAGTCTATGACTTGATGCGAACCGTGTCAATGTGCTGCCTCGCCGAGCGTCAACCCGCGGGCGGCCGTCCGCTCGCCGCGTCATGGCCGTAGGCGTCGGCCTGCGGTTGCCGCATACTGGATGTCTGTGCCTGTGCCGGACATGGCGTCCGGGGGGGCAGGCGCAGCCGAGGCATCGTGGATTTCGTTCCTTCAGATCTGCTGACCATCGGGCTGCTCGTGCTGCTCGAGGGCCTGCTCAGCGCCGACAACGCCCTCGTCCTCGCGATCCTGGTGCTGTCGCTGCCGCGCGACCAGCAGCGCAAGGCCCTGCGGTACGGCATCCTCGGTGCCTTCGCCTTCCGCGGGCTGGCCACCATCTTCGCGGCCTACATGATCGGGCTGGCGTGGGTGAAGCTGGTCGGCGCGCTCTACCTGCTCTGGCTGCCCATCCAGCACTTCCGCGGCGGCGATCACGAAGCGCGCAAGAACATCAAGCCGGCGACGAGCTGGCTCGGCCTCGGCGCCTTCTGGACCACCGTCGTCAAGGTCGAACTGACCGACATCGTGTTCGCCATCGATTCCATCCTCGTGGCGGTGGCGATGTCGCCGAAGCTGTGGGTGATCATCACCGGCGGCCTGCTCGGCATCGTCGCGATGCGACTGCTGATTGGTCAGTTGCTCGCCGTGGTGCAGCGGTTCCCGGCGCTGGTCGACGGCGCCTTCGTCATCATCGCGTGGGTGGGCATCAAGCTGCTGGTCGAGTACGGCCATCAGATCGGCTACATCCACTTCGAGATCCCCAAGTGGCTGTCGCTGGGGCTGATCGTCGTCATCTTCGGCGGGTTCTACCTCTACGCCCGCTACCAGGGGCCCGTCGACGTGCCCGACGACGATGCGGCGGACCTGTTGAAGGAGCACTCGGAATGATCGACATCCTCTACGAGCACCCGGCGTGGTTCGCCCGGCTCTTCGAGGCCCTCGACGCCCGTGCCGTGCCGTACCGCCGTGTGCACGCCGGGGCCTTGCGCTTCGTGCCGGACTGGAAGCACGACGCCGGGGCACGCGCGGCCGCGCCAGACCTCCTCGTGAACCGCATGAGCCCGTCGGCCGATCGCCGTGGCCATGGCCACGGCATCCTGCCGACCCTGCAGTATCTCGAGTCGGCCGAGGCGGGTGGGGTCCGGGTCATCAACGGGGCTCGCGCCTACAGCTACGAGATCTCCAAGGTCCGACAGATGGCCCTGCTGGCCGACCTCGGCCTGCCGTTTCCCAGGACGCGCGTCATCAACGCCGCCAGTGAGGCGGTCGCCGCGACCGAGGGCCTGCGCTGGCCGGTCGTCGTGAAGCCCAGCGTGGGCGGGAGCGGGGCCGGTGTGCTCCGATTCGACCGCGAGAGCGACCTGCGGGCGGCCGCCGAGGCCGGGCAACTGGACTTCGGTGTCGATCACCTGGCCCTGGTGCAGGAGTTCATCCCGGCGCGGGACTCACAGATCACCCGTGTAGAGGTTCTCGCGGGGAAGTACCTCTACGCGATTGCCATTCCCGTCACTGGCCAGAGCTTCAACCTGTGCCCGGCCGATCTGTGCGAACTGCCGGCTCCCGGCGCGCAGGAACCGGTCGGTCCGGTCGAACTCGGCGGCAATTGCGCGATCTCGCTGCCGTCGGCCGGCAAGCGCGCCGTGCAGGCGCACCCGCCGCAGGCCATCATCGACGCGGTGGTGCGGATGACCGACGCCGCCGGGTTCGATGTCGGTGGCGTCGAATACGTGGTGGACGACCGCGACGGGCAGCCGTACTTCTACGACCTGAACGCCCTGTCGAACTTCGTCGCCGACGCGCCCTCCGTGATCGGATTCGATCCGTGGGTGCCGTTTGTCGACTTCCTGGTCGAGGCCCATGCCACGGCCAGCTCGCGACGTCGCCTCGCGGCGACGGTCTGACGCACAACCGGGGCGCGGCCCCTGAAGGAGTAGAGACACCGATGGCTTATCCAGAATTCCTGATCGCTCCGATGCGCGAAGAACTGACCGATGTCGGCTTCACCGAGCTCCGCACGGCCGCCGACGTGGACCAGGCAGTCGCCCAGCAGGGCACCACGCTCGTGGTCGTGAACTCGGTCTGCGGGTGTGCGGCGGGCAAGGCACGCCCCGGCATCGCGCGCGCGATGCAGCACGCCGCCAAGCCGGATCACGCCGTGACGGTGTTCGCGGGTGCCGACATCGACGCCACCGATCGGGCCCGGTCCTACTTCACGGGCTACCCGCCGTCGTCGCCCTCGCTCGGGATCCTGCGCGACGGCAAGCTGGTGTACATGATGGAGCGGCACCAGATCGAGGGGAACTCGGCGGATGGCATCGCCCAGGCCCTGACCGCCGCGTTCGACAAGTACTGCGCCACGCAGAACGCGTAGGCGTGCGCTCGGCCGGGCGCCTGCGGTCAGGCGCCCGGCACCGCCGGTGGGGGCAACTCCGTGGCGTTGGGGTGGTCGGGGTGCACCAGCGTCAGCGGGCGCCCCCGTCTGTAGGTCTCCCACGTGCGGCCGACCATGTCGGCCATGGTGCCGATGAACGCCGGATGCGCGTTGACGGCCGACGCACGAGCCATCGGCAGACCCAGTTCGTCGCAGGTCGCCCGGGCTTCGTGATCGAGGTCGTAGAGCACCTCGATGTGGTCGCAGACGAAGCCGATGGGGCTCAGGACGACCGCCTTCAGGGTGCCGGTCGCGTGTGCAGCCCTCAGGTAGTCGTTGACGTCGGGGTCCAGCCAGGGGTCCTCGGGGCGTCCGCTGCGGCTCTGGAACACGAGATCCCAGTCGCTGACCCCCAATCGCCGCGCCACTTCGGCCGCGGAGCTGCGCAGCTGAAGACGGTACGACTCCGCGCCGCTCATCGACATCGGGATGCTGTGGGCCGTGAACACGAGGCGCGCGGCCGTCCGGGTCTCGGCCGGCAGGGTGTCCCGGGCCACCAGGACGTGGTCAGCCACCGCCGTGAGGAAGCCATCGTGGAGGTGCCAGTCACCGACGTAGGTCACCTCCACCGGGCGCTGCCCACCTGCCCAGACCGCCTCTCGCGCCTGCAGCACATTCTGCTTGTACTGCGTACAGCTCGAGTACGAGCGGTGGGCCGCCGCCACGACGCCGATGGCCCGCGTCACGCCATCCTGGGCCATCCGGGCCAGCACGTCGGGCAGCAGCGGCGTCCAGTTGCGCGCCCCGATGTAGACGGGCAGGTCGAGGCCCCGCCGCGCCAGCTCGGCCCGCAGCCCGGCGGCCTGCGCGTCGGTGTACTCGGTGATCGGCGACACGCCGCCGAACAGCTCGTAGTGATGGGCCACCGCCTCGATGCGCTGCGGCGGGATGCGCCGGCCACGAAGGACATTGGCGAGGAAGGGGCGGATATCCGCGGGACCGAGGGGCCCCCCGAAGGAGACGAGCAGGACGGCATCGAAGGGCGCGGGCATGGCTGCTCCGATAATAGACTCCGGGGAACGTGGCCGTGATTCACGGGCGTGCCGACACCCCGGTCGACCTCCGACTCCCGACTCCCGAGTGCCTATGAGTACGATCCTCCTTACGAACGACGATGGTGTGGAATCCGAGGGCCTGCATGCGCTGGCCGAGGCGTTGCGGCCGCTCGGACGGGTGGTGGTGTGCGCGCCGGTCGGCGAGGCCAGCGCCATCGGCCATGCCCTCACGCTGGCCAGGCCCCTGCGTCTGCGCACGATGGGCCCGGACATCCACGCGGTGGACGGCACGCCCGCCGATTGCGTCAACATCGCCATCTCGCAGGTTCTCGAGGGGCGCCTGCCCGACATGGTCGTGTCCGGCATCAACAAGGGGTGGAATGTCGGCGACGACGTCACCTACTCGGGGACGATCGGCGGCGCGCTGGAGGGCGTGTTGATGGGCGTGCCCGCGGTCGCGGTGTCGATGCAGCGCGGCCCGGTGTATGACTTCACGCATGCCGCGGCGGCGGGTGGCGCCGTGGCTCGCGAGGTGCTCGAGCAGGGGTTGCCTTCTCGGGTCCTGCTGAACGTCAACGTGCCGCAGGGCGTGCCGAACGGCTGGGCCACGACCATTCAGGCTGCGCGGACGCACACCACCAACGTCCTGCGTCGCGAAGACCCCTGGGGGCGGCCGTACTTCTGGCTGGACGAGGGGCGAGTCGAGTGGGCGCCGCGCGCAGACACGGACTACGAGGCGGTCAAGGCCGGCCGCATCTCCGTCACACCGCTGCACGCGGATCTGACCGCGCATGCGGCGATGGCAGGGACCGCCGCGATGGTGGAGCGGGCACGCACGCGGCAGCGCGGGTGAGGCCTCAGGCCTGGTAGTTCACGAGCTGCCCCTTGCCCGAATTGCCTGCGCCCTCGATGAGGCGCACCATGGCTTCGGCCTCGCGCTTCTTCTCCTGCAGCGCCTTGCTGACAGCCAGGGTCGTGCGGTCCGTGCGGGCGGCCACGGTGGCGTCGCTGCCCGTGCTGGCGATGGAAGGGATCCCGGTCATACGAAGGCAATCGGCGGCCGTGCCGGGAACTTGAGGGCTGGTGCGTGCGCCGCATTTTTTTGGCAGGAGCGCGTTCCGGGATTGCAGCCGTCGCGGGTGTCGGTGTAGACTCGTCGAGTTGTCGGGGCGTGGCTCAGCCTGGTAGAGCGCTCGGTTCGGGACCGAGAGGTCGGAGGTTCGAATCCTCTCGCCCCGACCAGAAGATTCGAAATGGCCGGACACTCGCAAGAGCGTCCGGCCGTTTCCTTGTTCGCCGTTCCCGCCGCCCGACACCTCAGGGCGTGCGCCGCACCCGTGGTGGCAAGGCCGACTTGGGGAACTTGGCCACCACGGTGTAGTTCGGGTCGACGACGTTGGCGATCCGGCTGACGCCCCCCTGCGACACCACCTGATACGCCTCCATCTTGTCGAACCCGTAGTCGTCCACCAGCCACTGGATCAGCTCGACGTGGGCGATCCGGAACGCATCCACGAGCGGACGCACGCTTCCGGCCACCATGATGTGGGTCTCGTCCTCGATCCGGGGCCAGGCAATCTTCCGGCCCTTGATGACGTCGAACTGCAGCGTCACGTCCATCGTGGTCTCGAGGCCCGAGCCGACGATCTCGCCATCGCCCTGCAGCGCGTGCCCATCGCCGAAGTAGAAGTAGCCCCCCTCGTGAAACACCGGCAGGTGGACGGTCGCGCCTTCGCGCACGTCGGAGGCGTCCATGTTGCCGCCGAAGTTGCCGGGCCAGAGGCCGCCCCAGGCCTCCTGGCCGGCCGGGGCGACGGCCACGCGGCCCAGCATCGGGCGCAGGGGGAGCTCGATGCGCTTGCTGGCCGAGTTGGGCAGGTCGAGGATGCCGACGTTGCGGGTGCGGTCGAGGGTCCAGACGAAACGCCTCGAGGGCAGCGGGTCGTTCAGGATGCGCGTCCGACTGTCGCCGGCGACGGCGCTGATCCCCATCGGCACGACGGCGGACACGGCGGTGTCGCGGTTGGGCCGGAGGCGGATGATCTTCACGACGAGCGTGTCGTCTGGCGTCAACCCCTCGATGAAGAACGGCCCGACCTCGCCGGGCCACGGCCCCCCGGCCTTCTCGTAGTAGTCGCCGGGGCGCGAGAACGTCTGTGATTCGACGATATCGCCCGGCTTCAGCCGAAGCACCGGCTCGCGCACCGCGAAGGTCGGCACGCCCGCGGTCGGTGTGAACCGATGCGTCTCGGCGGACGCGGCCGCAGCCGACACGAGGGCGAGGAGGAGGGCGGAACCGGCAGAGATGCAGCGCATGGCGCCGCATGGTATCGCGTCGGGGAGCGCCAGGCGCCGGGCGCTACGGGCCGGGGGGCGTCGGCGTGGCGGGCAGTTCGCCCTGCCTGCGCCGGACGACGTCGCCGACCGCGGTGAACAGGTCTCGCGGTTCCACGGGCTTGGCGACGTGCCCATCGAAGCCCGCGGAGAGGATCCGTTCGCGATCCTCGAGGCGCGAGAACGCGGTCACGGCCAGCGCCGGTGCCCGGCGCACCCGGGGATTGGGGAAGCTGCGCAGGGCCCGGATGAGATCGAATCCGTCGCGCCCCGGCATGCCGATGTCACTCAGGACGACGTCGATCTCGAGGTCGCCGAGCAGGCGGAGGGCTTCGCCGACGGTGGCCGCCGCTACGGGCACGGCGCCGACGTTCTCGAGCAGCACGCTCAGCATCTCGCGCGAGTCCGCGTCATCTTCGATCACCAGGATGGAGAGGCCGCGCAATTGGAGCGCGACGTCGTCGGCCGAACGGAGGCCCGATGCCGGTGGCGACGCTTCCCGGTCGTAGGCGCCCTGCGCGGCTGGCAGCGTCACCGTGGCCGTGGTGCCGAGGCCGCTGCCGGCGCTGTCGACCGCGACGCGCCCACCGTGCATCTCGACGAGTTGCCGACTGATGGCGAGCCCGAGTCCGAACCCGCCGGGCCGGCGGTGGTCTGGCGTGGCCGGGCGCAGGCGGTCGAACACGAAGGGCAACGCCGAGGGCGAGATGCCGCCGCCGGAGTCGCGGACCTCGACGTGGACCTGTCCACCGTCGGCCCAGAGCCGGAGCCGGATGTGTCCGTCGGCGGGCGTGAACTTGACGGCGTTGCCGAGCAGGTGGGCAAAGACCTGCTGCAGTCGTGTCGGGTCGCCGTGCACCATGGGCGCCGTGGCCTCGATCTCCGACTCGAGGTGGAGGTCCCGGGCGTCGGCCACCGGGCGAATGGCCTCGAGCGCCCGGGCCACGATGTCGGTGACGTCGACGGGATGCACGTCGAGGCGAATCTGTCCGGAGATGATGCGGCTGGCGTCCAGCAGTTCGTCGATGAGCCGCCGTTGCACCTGGACGTTGCGCTCGAGGACGTCCACGGCCCGGGTCGTCTCGTCGGCGCCGAGCCCGCGCTTGAGCAGACTCGTCCAGCCGGCGATGGCGTTGAGGGGGGTCCGCAGTTCGTGCCCGAGGGCGGCGAGGAACTCGTCCTTCATCCGCGCCGCCTCCTCGGCGGCGCGTCTGGCGCGTTCCTCCGCGGCCGTCAGTTCCTGGTTGACCTGCACCAGACTCCGCACGTCGTGCTCATCGGAGAGCGTGCCCACCCAGAGCCGCACGTCGGCCGTCGTCTCGCCGATGGGCACCGCGCGCCACGAGTGCCATCGCCAGACGCCGTCGCGCACACGCCACACGCGGCAGCGCCCTTCGTGGCGCTGTCGGCGCTGCACCGCGGCCTGCCAGGCCGTGCGCAGTGCGGGCCAGTCCTCGGGGTGGAAGGCCTGCTCGAAGTCGGTCGGTCGTTCGTGGCCGGTGCACTGGCGGCCGGCGCTGTTGATGAAGTCGAACTGGCCGTCCGCGGTGGCGGTCCAGACGATGATCGGCAGCGCATCGGCGAGGCGGTGGAACCAGAACGTCGCGTCGGGAGGCGGAACCGCCGGCGGGGGAGGCATGGGAGGCATGGCGTGCGACACGCACAGGCGCACCCGCAGTGTACTGGCATTCCCGGATGTGTCGTCCGGAATCTGTCGCGAGTTTCTTACGGCACAGCTGTCGCTCGGCACCGGCCCAGCCGGCCGCGCGCGGCGGGTCGCCAGCCTGTCGAGTTCGGCAAAATGGGCGCGGCCCTTGCAACTCCAGGGCGGTGTCCCGGCGTGGAGCCGGGGCGTGCGCGCACGATGCGCCCTGACCTGGAGATTTCGTGACCATTGCCACGCTCGACCCAGTGCTCGATCGACTTGCCCGGTTCACGCATGCGCCCATGCCGGTGGTGAGCCTCTATCTCGACCTGTCCGGCAACGCGCAGGGCCGACAGACACATGAGGCCTTCCTCGACGAGGCGTTTGCCGAGCCGAGCGCCACCTACGCCTCCGACTCGACCTTTCGCGACGCGCTCGCGCGTGACGCCGCGCGCATCCGGCAGTACCTCGCGTCCGAACTCGACGCCTCCGCGGCGAGGTCCCTCGCCCTCTTCACCTGCAACGGTGGCGAGGAGCTGTTCGAGGCCATCCCGCTGGACCTGCCGCTCGAGGGACATCTCCTCTATGTCGACGACGAGCCCCATCTGTTTCCGTTGGCGCGTGCCGCGGAGCAGTACGCGACGTATGCCGCCCTGGTGGTCAACACCAACGCCGCCCGGCTGTTCGTGTGCGCGACGGGCGCCGTCCAGCACAGCGAGACGATCGAGAACGTGAAGACCAAGAGTGTCGCGGCCGGAGGGTGGTCGCAGGCGCGCTACCAACGTCACGTCGAGGACCTGCACCTCAAGCACATGAAGGAAGTGGCCGAGGCGGTCGAGCGGACGGTTCGCGTGGAAGGGGTGCGAGCGATCATCCTGAGTGGCGAGGCGCAGGCCATCACCCTGCTGCGCAAGCAACTGCACGACACCGTGGATGCGCTGGTCATCGATGTCATGCGGCTCGACGTCACGGCGCGCGAGCACGACATCCTGGCGGCGACGTTGGCGGCGTTCCGCCGCAACGACGAAGAGACCGACCGGGAGGTGGTCGAGGCGCTGCTCGACGCGTACCGCTCCCGCGGGCTGGCGACGGTTGGGCCCACCGGCGTGCGCGCCGCGCTCGACCGTGGCCAGGTCGATACGCTCGTGGTGCCGGCCGCACCCGGCACGTTGGCCACGGACCACGCCTCGGCCACACTGCCGGCGACACCCTCGGGAGACGCGTCCCGCCGCCTGGACGAGGCGCTGGTCGAGGCGCTGGTCACCGAGGCGCGCCGCACCGGGGCTGGTGTTCGCTTCATCGAGGACGCGGCCCTGCTGGAGCACGCCTCGGGTGTCGGCGCCTTCCTGCGCTACCGCGTGTAGCGTGGGGCCCCCGGCGACCACGGTCGCCGGGGGCTGCGATCAGCCTCCCGCCGGACGCCGGCGCATCCAGTCGCCGCTGACCAGCGCCGCCGACCACACGAGCGCGGTCGGCACGAGGTAGATGACCATGGGGATGGGGCCGAGCGCCCCGTGGCGCAGTTCCCAGACCACCCACAGCGTGAAGGGCAGGAGGGCCCACACACGCAGCGACCATCGGGGAAGTCGTGGCGCCGTGGCGACCGCCAACAGGGCCAGCAACGCCCAGCAGGCCGCCCACCGCGTCAGCGACACGTCGTCGTGCCACGCGCCGTCGGTCGACGGCTGCCCGGACCAGCGAAACCCGAGCACCAGCGCGCCGATGAGCCACGCCACGCCGGCGATGCCGACCGTCGTGCCGATGGTCCCCCTTGCCTCCGTCATGTGTCGCCTCCCCCTGGGGTCGTCAGGTGGCCCGGCACTACTGCGCCTGGCAGGTCTGACATTCGATCGGGCAGAACCCACCAGCCACCGACGTGCAGCCGCCGCCTCCCGCACCCCCACTGCCGCCGCTGCCCACGGCGGCGCCGCCGCACTGCGCCGGGTTGGCGAACGTGCAGAAGCAGTAGACCACCTGGGCATTGCACTTCTGGCAGGACCAGCTGCCCGAGAAGGGCCACCACCAACTGCCGGCCGTGCACCCGTTGGTCTCGTAGCACTTGTCGTGCTGGTCGCAGCAGGCACGGAAGATGGTGCCGTCCAGCCAGTGCAGGTTGTCGCACCCCGGCTCGTTGACCAGCGTGCCGGCGCGGCCGAACGCCCAGCCGCGCGCCCAGAGACCGGACAGGCCCGCGGTATCGGAAACCGCCGGCGTGGCTGCCGCCCCGGACACGGCCAGCGCGAACGACGGCAGGGGCGTGGCGAGGCGGGCCACCTGCGCGAGTGGGCCCATCACGCCTGGCTGGCCGAACAGTCGCGCCGCCGCCACCGGCTCGACCGGATCGATCGACGCGGCGATCTGGGTGGCGAACTGATAGGCCTGCACATTGGCCCAGGCCATCGTCGGCGTGAAGGTCCACCCTCCAGGCATGCGGTCAGGCAGGATCACGCCCTGTGACCCGCCCTCGATCTTCCAGGTCAGGACCTGTGCCGTGTCGAACCAGCGCACGAAGCCTCGCTGGGCGCCGGTCGTGCGATCGACGATGACGGCCGTGAAGCGTGACCGATCCACCTTCGGCCCCTTCCGAGGGGCCCGCGGGTGCGTGTCGATCCTGGTGCGCACGATGACCTCGTCGAACTCCGTCTCGACCCGTTCGACGCGAGCCGACAGCTGTCCGGCGGAGGCGCCGCGGCCCAGCGCGCGTCGGCTGCGGCGCACATGGCCATCCCATGCGCCTTCCTCACCGGCCACGTCGACGGGCGTGGTGCTGGCGGCTTCGTCCACGTGCAGGGCGTACAACTGGTACGCCGCCCAGTCGAGGCTCACCGTGGACTGCTCCGGCAGACTGAACTCCGACAGGCGGCCGGCGGCTCTGGCGCCCTGCCACTGCGCGCGGCGCGCGTCACCGGCGATCCGCAGCCGACTGCGCTCCACCCCCGCGCGCGAGCGCAGCACGGCCTCGACGACGTGGTCCGTGTTGCGCCGCACTTCGACCACGGCATCGGGAAATGTGGTGGTGACGCGTCGTGCACGGCCCTCCAGCGCATGAAAGGTGCTACCCATGTTGACGCTCTGCGCGGCACACACGCCGGGCACGAGCAGGAGCAGGGCGGTCGCCACCGCCTGCGACGTTCGACACATGGACGTCTCCTTCTCCGGCAGGCACGCTGCCGGACGTGGAGCGGGCCAACCTCCCGAACGTCCGATTCATGTCCTCGCAAACCTCGCGCCATGTGCGGTGTCGCGTCGTGACGCCGGGAGACGCAGCATCTGCCACACCCGATCGCAGAAACTGCCATGATCGACCGCTCGGGAAGTGGCAGACACTGCCATCCGTGGCATCACGCTCGCGTCCACGGTCGCCCAGGGCGAAGCGTCGTCGCGTCTCTTGCTAGGATTAGGGCCTTTGCCGCGGCGCGCGGCCCGGGCAGGCACGGTGTGCGAGGAGATCAGCATGAGGCGGGGAGTACCCAGCGGACGCGTGGCAGCGATGGTGGTCCTGGCGCTCGGGCTCGGGGCCCAGGCGATGACGCAGGCGCAGCCGGCAGCGGCGCCGGCGGGTGGTGACCTGTCGGTGTTGTCCACGCTCAAGTGGCGCAACGTCGGGCCGGCGCGCGGCGGGCGCTCGATCGCGGTGGCCGGCAGCGTCGCCCGGCCGCTCGAGTACTTCTTCGGCGCGACTGGCGGTGGCCTCTGGAAGACCACCGATGGCGGTCTGACGTGGGCGGCGGTGGGGGACGGGCAGTTCAAGACCTCCTCGGTCGGGGCCGTGGCCGTGGCGCCGTCCAACCCCGACGTGGTGTACGTCGGCTTCGGTGAAGTGCAACTGCGCGGCAATGTCATCCAGGGCGACGGGGTCTACAAGTCCACCGACGGTGGCAAGACGTTCGCCGCGGTGGGGCTGGCGGCCACGCGGACCATCGGGCGCATCCGCGTCCATCCGGCCAACCCGGACATCGTCTGGGTCGCGGCGCTTGGCGAGCCCTACGCGAAGACGCCCGACCGCGGCGTGTACAAATCGACCGACGGCGGGAAGACCTGGACGCGCGTGCTGTCACGTGACGACGGCACCGGCGCCGTGGACCTCGTGGTCGACCCGACCAACCCGGAGGTGCTGTACGCATCGCTCTGGGAGGTGTCGCGGACGCCGCACTCCCTCTCGAGTGGTGGCCCCGGCAGCGGGCTGTTCAAGTCGTTCGACGGTGGCACCACCTGGACCGAGATCACGCGTCGTCCCGGCCTGCCGACCGGCCTGCTCGGCAAGATTGGCGTGTCGGTGTCGGGTGCCGACGGCAATCGCGTGTACGCCATCATCGAGGCGGCCGATGGCGGGCTGTTCGCGTCCGACGATGGGGGACTGACGTGGACGCGGGTGAGCGAGGATCGCAACATCCGGCAGCGGGCGTTCTACTACACGCGCGTCTATGCCGACCCGAAGGCCCGCGACACGGTGTACGTGCTGAACGTGAACTTCCACAAGTCCACGGACGGGGGCAAGACGTTCACGTCGATTCGTGTGCCGCACGGCGACAATCACGATCTCTGGATCGCGGCCGACAATCCGCAGCGCATGGTGCAGGCCAACGACGGCGGCGCCAACGTGTCGATCAACGGCGGGACGTCGTGGACGGGGCAGCAGTATCCGACGTCGCAGTTCTACAACGCCTTCACGACCAGCGACACGCCGTACATGATCTGCGGGGCGCAGCAGGACAACACCACGGCCTGCATCTCGAGCAACGGCCCGGCCAGTGACTTCTACCCGGTGGGGGGCGGCGAAAGCGGCTACATCGCGCAGTCCAATGTCGACCCCGACGTGTTCTTCGCCGGCAGCTACGGCGGCATGCTGACCCGCTTCAATCGCCGCACGAAGGTCTCGCGCGCCGTCAACATCTGGCCCGACAACCCGATGGGGTACTCCGCCGGGGACATCCGCGAGCGCTTCCAGTGGACGTATCCCATCGTCTTCTCGCCGCTCGAGAAGGGGGTCGTGTACGCCAGTTCGCAGCACGTCTGGCGCAGCACCACCGGCGGTGACCGCTGGGAGCGCATCAGCCCCGACCTGACCCGCCACGATCCGGCCACGCTCGGTCCCTCCGGTGGTCCCATCACGCTCGATCAGACAGGCGTCGAGACCTATGCGACCGTCTTCACGGTGGCGCCGTCGCGGCTCGAGCGCGGCGTGATCTGGGCCGGAAGCGACGATGGGCTCGTGCATGTGACCCGCGACGCCGGGAAGACGTGGAAGAACATCACGCCGACGGGCCTGCCCGCGTTCGCACGGGTCAGCCTGATCGAGGCGTCGCCGCACAAGGCGGGGACGGCGTATCTCGCCGCCAACCGCTATCAGAAGGCCGACCGCGCGCCCTACGTGTTTCGCACCGACGACTACGGGGCGACCTGGACGCCGATTGTCGGCGGGCTGCCGGGCGATGATTTCGCTCGCGTCATCCGCGAGGACACCGTCCGCGCCGGTGTGCTGTATCTGGGCACCGAGCAGGGGCTCTACATCTCCTACGACAACGGCGGCGCCTGGCAGTCCTTGCGCCTGAACCTGCCGGTCACGCCGATTCACGGGATCGTGGTGCAGGGCAACGACCTGGTGGTGGGGACGCACGGCCGCGCCTTCTGGGTGCTGGACGACATCGCCGCGCTCCGGCAGTTCGCGCCCGACCTGGCGAGCCGTCCGCTGCACGTGTTCGCGCCTGGCGTGGCGACCCGCCGCCTCGAGATGACGTTGCCCATCGACTATCTCCTGCAGGCCGAGGCCAAGGCCGTGACCATCGAGATCCTCGATGCGCAGGGGCAGGTTGTGCGCACGGTCAGGAACGAGGCCGATCGCAAGCCGGCCGCCGGCGCTGGCGACGATGAGGAGGGCTTTGGGCCGCCCCCGGCCCGCGTCACCACGAAGAAGGGCATGAACCGCTTCGCGTGGGACATGCGCATGCAGGCGGCACGCGACTTCCCGGGGCTCATCATGTGGGCGGGGCGGGTCGCGGGGCCCATCGTGGTGCCTGGTCGCTATCAGGCCCGCGTGACGGCCGACGGGCAGACGCAGACGGTCCCGATCGAGATCAGGGCCGATCCGCGCAGCCGGGTCCTCGACGCCGACCTGAAGGCGCAGTACGCGCTGGCTCGCCGTATCAATGCGCGCGTCAACGAGGCCAACGAGACGGTGCTGCGCCTGCGTCACATGAAGCAGCAGATCGAGGCGCGCGTGAAGGCGACCGCGGACCTCGCGCCGCAGGGGAGTGCGCTGGTCGCGCAGCTGACCGAGATCGAGGGCGAGATCTACCAGTACCGGAATCGCAGCAGCCAGGACCCGCTCAACTACCCGATTCGGCTGAACAACAAGCTGGCCGCCCTGCAGGGCGTGGTCGAGGCCGGCGACGGCGCGCCGACGGCGCAGAGCGTCGCCGTGTTCGAGGACCTCTCCGCACGGCTCGACGCCCAGCTTCGTCGTGTCGACGCCGCGGTGGGCACGGACGTGGCGGCCTTCAACGCCACGCTCGCCTCGAAGCAGCTCGCCCCCGTCGTCACCACGGTCCCGACCCTCGAGGAGGTGGCCGCGATGGGCACGACGGTGGCCGATCTGGAGGCTGCTGTGGCCAACGAGCGCACGGCCGCGCGGTTCTGGTAGCCGATGCTGCGCGCGACGGTGTTCCTGGTCAGTGGCCGCGTGCAGGGCGTGGGGTTCCGCGCCCATGTCGCCGAGGCGGCCCGCGCGGAGGGCCTCGACGGCTGGGTGAAGAACCTGCCCGATGGCCGTGTCCACGTGCATGCCGAAGGGGACGCGGAGGCGGTGCGCCGCTTCGAGTGGCGTGTCTGGCAGGGCCCGCCGATGGCGCGGGTGGATGACGTGGCATCCGAGGATGCGCTGCCGGAGGGCAGGCGCGGCTTCCGGATTGCGTGACGCAGGCAAGGGCGGGCGCGCCGGGCGCGTCCGCCATCGAGGAATCTCCAGGACGACATGACCGCTGAATTGCTCAAGGCCAAGATTCGCCACGTGCCCGACTTTCCCAAGCCGGGCATCCTGTTCTACGACATCACCACCTTGTTGCGTGATCCCGAGGGACTGCGACTGGCGCTCGACGCGCTGGCGGCGCCGTATGCGGCCGCCGACGTCGATCTGGTCGTCGGCATGGAGAGTCGCGGGTTCATCTTCGGGGCCGCGCTGGCCGATCGCCTGGGCGCCGGGTTCGTGCCGGTGCGCAAGCCGGGGAAACTGCCCGCCGCCAGTGTGCGGGTGTCCTACGACCTCGAGTACGGCTCGGACGCCCTCGAGATCCATGCTGACGCGATCCTGCCGGGGCAGCGCGTGCTCATCGTGGACGACTTGCTGGCCACGGGCGGCACCGCCCAGGCGACGATCGAACTGGTGTCGGGTCTCGGGGCCCGCATCGTGGCCTGCGCCTTCCTCGTCGAGTTGACGTTCCTGCAGGGGCGGGCGAGGCTCGGCACCACGCCGGTGCATGCCGTTCTGCCCTACGACGACTAGCGCAGCCTTGCTCAGGCACGGTAGGGCAGTGCATCATGGCGGATGGTCCGGAGGTCGGACGTCCCCCGTGGGGCCGAACAACGGACGTGTGAGCGTGTAGCTCAGATGGATAGAGCGGCCGCCTCCTAAGCGGCAGGTCCCCGGTTCGACTCCGGGCACGCTCACCATCGGCCCCCGCGGGAAAGCCGCCGGCCGGATGACACCATGAACAAAGCCGAACGCGAACAACTCAAGCACAACGAGGCGGCCGACGCCCTCGTCGCCGCCAATTCCTATCTGTCCCAGCACGGGCGCACCATCGCCCTCACCGCGGTCGCGGTGCTGCTGCTGGTGGCCAGCGTCTTCGGCTACCGGGCCTTCAAGGCGCGGACCGAAGAGCGCGCCCAGGCGCAACTGGCGGAGGCGGTCGAGATTCTCAATGCGCCCCTGACGCCGGCGCCGGCGCCCGGGGCTGCCCCGACACCGGCGGCCGCGGGCACCTACGCGACCGAGGCCGCGCGGGCCGAGGCGGCGCTCACGCAGTTGCTGACCACGGCGGAGGCCTTTGGCGGCACCGATGGCGGCATGCGGGCGCGCTACTACGCGGCGTCTCTCTACGCGGAGACCAACCGTCCGAAGGAAGCCGCCGACGCCTATGCTGCCGTGCGCGACCAGGCCGGCGCCTCGACCCTGCTCGGGCGCATGGCGTCCCTCGGCCTCGCCAGCATGCAGGTGCGCCAGAAGCAGTTCGATCCGGCCATCAAGTCGCTGCAGGACCTGTCGCAGCGCCGCGACGGCCCGCTGCCGCTGGACGCGGTGCTCGTGCAACTGGCCGACGCCTACCAGCAGGCCGGCCGGTCGGCCGAGGCCTCGCAGGCGCTGCAGCGCGTCATCGACGAGTTCCCGCAGAGCCCCTACGCCGCCGACGCGCGCCAGCGCGTCGAAGCCCTCCAGGCGTCCGTCGCGAAGGCGTCCTGAGCCCGTGAATCCCGCGCGCGCGCTCCAGACGGTGGCCGACCTCGGGGCGCGCGCCCTGTCGTCCACCCCGGTGGGCGACCTGCTCGACGCGGGCATGCGCCTGGCGCGTGAGGTCACCCAGAGCGATCACGCCGTCTTCTTCGAGCGGTCGCCCGGAGGAGACGCGTTGCTGATGCGCGCCGGCATCGGCTGGCGCCCCGGCATCGTCGGCCGCGTCTCTCTGAGCACCGGCCAGGGCTCGTTCGGACGCTACATCCTGCAGCAGCCCACCCGTATCGTCGATGCGCTGCCATCGCACCCCGAGTTCGGGCTGCCGGCGGTGCTGCGCGAACACAACGTCGAGTCGATGGCGTGCGTGCGCCTGGACGGGATCGGCCATCCGCTCGGCGTGGTGGCCGTCTTCAACGTCAACGACGGGTTGCCCAGCACCGAGCATCTGACGTTCCTCGAGGCGCTCGGCAACATCCTCGCGACGGCCATCCTCCGCCAGGTCACCGAGGAAGGGCTGCTCCAGAGCCAGATCCGCCTGCAGAGCGTGCAGAAGATGGAGGCGATCGGGCGCCTCGCCGGCGGCATCGCCCACGACTTCAACAACCTGGTGCAGGCGATCGGCGGCTACACGGAGATCCTCCTGCGCCAGTTGCGCGAGGATGACCCGCTGCGGCGCAACGCCGAGGAGATCAAGAAGGCCGGCGATCGCGCGGCGGCGCTGACGCGCCAGTTGCTCGCCTTCAGCCGTCAGCAGGTGCTGCAGCCCTCGCTGCTCGACGTCAACCACATCGTCCACCACGTCGAGCAGTTGCTGGCCCGCCTGATTGGCGAGGACGTCGAGCTCCGGACCTATCTGTCCGACGACCTCTGGCCGGTGAAGGCGGACGCGGCGCAGCTCGAACAGGTGCTGATGAATCTCGCCGTCAACGCCCGAGACGCCATGAAGGATGGCGGGTTGTTGACCATCGAGACGGCCAACGTGGAACTGACCCGCTCGGTGGACGGCGAGCCGTTCGTGGTGGTGGCCGGTCCCTACGTGTTGCTGGCGGTGACCGATACCGGCACCGGCATGAATGCCGAGACCAAGGCGCGTGCCTTCGAGCCGTTCTTCACGACCAAGCCGCCGGGCCAGGGCACCGGCCTCGGGCTGTCGATGGTCTACGGCATCGTCAAGCAGAGCGGCGGCTACATCTGGGTGGACAGCGAACTCGGGGCGGGGACGCGCATCCGCATCTACCTGCCGCGCGCCGACGAGATGCTGCTGCCGCTGGAGTTGCCGGCCGAGGTCGAGGTCACGCCGTCGGCCGCCGCCGCGCTCGCCGAGGCGGCGGATCGGCACGCGCCGTCGTCCTGCTCACTGCTGCTGGTCGAGGACGAAGACGGGGTCCGCGAACTGATTCACGAGTGGCTGTCGGCCCACGACTACGTCGTCCACGCGGCCGAGGATGGGCAGCACGCCCTGCAGGTCGCCGAGGGTATCGAGCAGCTCGACCTGCTCATCGCCGACGTCGTCATGCCGACGATGGGGGGGCCGGCGCTGGCCAAGCGCCTGCTGCAGGCCCGCCCGGACCTGAAGGTGATCTTCGTCTCCGGCTACGCCGACGAAGCCATCGGCGACCGTCGGATGCTGGAAGATGGGGCGAGTTTCCTGCAGAAGCCGTTCACCCTCGAGGAACTGCTCAAGAAGGTCCGGGCCGTGCTCGACGATCGCCGGCCTAGCCGAGCGCCTGGCGGGCCGCATTGAAGAGGCCCGGGGCCCGCACGTCCGCGTGGGCAATCCACGCCGCGTCGAGGTCCAGGTAGGGAAAGACGGCGTCCTCGAGGACGGCGTCGCCTTCCGGCTGGCAGCCGAAGCCGTAGCGGTGACTGAGCAGGTTGGCGGCGTAGCAGATGGCGGCGGCCTGCGGATCGGCGGCGTCCTCGAAGGCATGGTGGTGCTGCACCACGTCACGCACTTCATCGGGCACGTTCCAGAAGCCGAGGGCCAGGGCGCCGCACACCGCGTGGTACTGCACGATGGCGGCGTGCAGTTCATCGGAGCGGATCACCGCGTCGTGCTTCTTCTGGTACTGGTGGGCCGTCTTCATGATCACCAGCTTGCCCAGGTCGTGGAGCAGACCGCAGAGGAAGCTCTCGTCGACGTCCCCACGCGTCTTGTCGGCGACCAGGTGCGCGACGTAGGCGGTGCCGATGGCATGTTCCATGAAGCGGAACCCCTCCTGGCCATAGACCTCGGGCGCCTTGAACTGCGACTGCATGGACACGGTCACCACGACGTTGCGCACGGTGCGGGTGCCGAGCCGCACGACCGCATCGGACACCGAGCGGAGGGGGCTCATGGCGCCATAGAGCGCGGAGTTGGCCATGCCCAGCACGCGGGTGGCGAGGATGGGATCCTTGCTGACGACCGACGCCAGCGTCGAGATCGTCACATCGGGGTCGCCGACGAGGTGAAGGACCCGCTGCGCCTGGTCGGGCAGCATCGGGATCGACAGGTCGTCGGGCCGCAGCCATGGATGGTCGGAGTTGCGCAGCGCGAGCGCGGCGCTCGCCGCATCGGACCCGGCAGGCGTGCTCATGCCCGTCGCACCCGGGTGGTGATCACCAGCTCGACGAAGATCTCGTGCTCACCCATGCGGAACGGCAGCATCGTGCGCCGGCCATCGGTCAGTGGCGTCATGTAGAAGTCGGAGCCCATCGTGACGGTCGGAATCGAGATGGCCCAGGCATCGCCGTCGGTGGCCATGCGGGTGCGGAACGACCCGGCGATCATGTTCGTGATCTCGCCGATGGCGTCGGCCACTTCGGGCTTGGACGGATCGGCGTCCGCGTCCATGCCGAGCAGGGCCCGGGTGATGCTGCCGGCCCCGGCGAACGTGGCGTAGAACACGACGAGACCGGAGCGCGAGCCGCCGAAGCCGATCTGGCCGACGACGTTGCTCTGCGGGCGAAGGGCATCACCGTCGATCGGCGTGCCTTCGGCCAGGGACGTGCCCACCATGGTGCCGAACACATCGCGTGTGCACGCACGGAGGGTCTCAATCATCGGCTGAGTCGACTGAGGGTCGACCGCAGTGGCCGGGGATGCCATGGTCCGCTCCAGTGGCGACAGCCTCAGTGGGCCATCACCGCATCGATCTTTTCCTTGATGGTGTCGGGCGTGAAGGGCTTCACCACGTAGTTGTTGACCCCGGCCCGCAGCGCCTCGACGATGTCGTCCTTGGCGGCGTTGGTGGTCACCATCAGCACGGGCAGTGACTGCTTGCCTTCCATCCCCCGCAGCGCGCGGATGAACTCGATGCCGTTCATCTCGGGCATGTTCCAGTCGGTGATGATGAGGTCGACCGTCCCCTCGCTCACCTTCTCGATGCCCTCACGCCCGTTGCCTGCCTCCACGATCTCCGTGTAGCCGAGTTTCTTGAGCGTGTTGATGATGATGCGGCGCATCGTCGTCGAATCGTCCACCACAAGAAAGCGCATACGCCTCCGGCTTGCTAGACTGGGATGCCGGGCGAACTGCCCGAGCCCTGGTGCCTCAGGGGCCTAATCGGCCCGGATCGTCGCGGGCTTGAGATAGGATGGCCGGCGCAAAGGAGTGACGTGTCCCCTTCCGAACCGATTTCCGTGGCGCCCGAGACCGTCGGCGCCCCCGCCCGAGACCTTGGTGCCGGCGACTACGTGTTCGCCAACCGGCTGATCGCCCTCGAACTCGTGCTCCCCAACGTCACCCACGAGATCAACAACGCCTTGCAGGTGATCGGGGGGCTCGGCGAGATCATCGCGACCAAGCCCGGGATCTCGGACGACGTCGCCCAGAAACTCCAGCGGATTCACGGGCAGGCCGTGCGGTGCTCGGGGCTGCTGCGGGAACTGCTCAACTACGCGCGCCGTGACGAGGCCTCGCCGACGACCGACGTCCCGCGCAGCATCGAACGCGCCCTGAATCTGCGCCGGTACCATCTGGCGCGGGCGCGCGTGACGGTCCACGTCGAGCCGACGGCCGAGGGGACGAGTGCCGCGCGGATGGACTCGCAGCACTTCGAGCAGATGCTGGTGAACCTGGTGCTGAACGCCGAGCAGGCCATGGCCGGGCGGCCCGACCCGGTGATCCGCATCGGGTATGGTCGGGAAGGCGACACCATGGTCCTGACCGTGTCCGACACGGGGCCGGGCATCGACCTGGCGCGCGAGCAGGAGTACTTCCGGCCCTACATGACGACCCGCGACGGCGGCATCGGGCTCGGCCTGACCGCGGCCCGCGCGCTTGCCCAGTTCAACGGCGGGTCCCTGCGCTTCGTCGGGCCGTCGGACGTCGAGGTCCGCGTGCCCGCCCACTCCTGATCCCGGGCAGGCGGCAGAAGGGGGTGAGTGACCGTCCGGCCAGTCCCCTCCGTCCGGGCGTCTAGGCCGTGGCGCTGATGTCGTCGGGGGGACTGGCCACGTTCAGACGATTCAGCTTGTCGATCAGGGTCGTCCGGCTCAGCTGCAGGAGGCGCGCCGCCTGCCGCTTGTTGCCGCCGGTCTTCTCGAGGCAGCGCACGATGAGCTCGCGCTCGAGCTGCGAGACCACCTGGGTGAAGTTGATCCCCTCGTCGGGAATGGCCACGGTCGGCAGGAGCAGCGACGAGGCTGGGGCGCAGATGTCCTCGGGCAGGGCGCGCGCCTGAATCTCGGTGTCCTGGCCCGTCATGGCCACCGCATGCTCGACCGCGTTCTCCAACTGCCGGATGTTGCCCGGCCAGCTGTAGTTCATCAGGGCCCGCATCGCGTCCTGCGTCAGCGTGCGTGACGGCAAGTTGTTGTTGCGGCAGGACTTCTGGACGAAGTGGCGAGCCAGCAGGGGGATGTCTTCCTTGCGGTCGCGCAGCGGCGGCAAGGTGATCGGGATGACGTGGAGCCGGTAGTACAGGTCTTCGCGGAAGGTCCCGTCCTTGACCATCTTCTTCAGGTCCAGGTTGGTCGCCGCGACGATGCGGGCGTCGAACTTGATCGACTTGCTCTCGCCGACCCGTTCGATCTCCTTCTCCTGCAGGGCCCGCAGCAGCTTGGCCTGCATCGGCATGCTCATCAACGCCACTTCGTCGATGAACAGCGTGCCTCGGTGCGCCAGTTCGAACCGGCCCACCCGGGCCTGGACGGCGCCCGTGAACGCGCCCTTCGAATGACCGAACAACTCGGCCTCGGCCAGCGGCTCCGGAATGGCTGCGGCGTTGAAGGCCACGAATCGCTGGTCGGCCCGCGGGCTGTTGTGGTGCAGCGTCCGCGCGATGAGTTCCTTGCCCGTGCCCGTCTCGCCCTGAATCAGCACGGTGCTGTTCATCGGCGCCACCAGTTCGAGCGTAGAGAAGACGTGCCGCATCGGCGCGCTGTGGCCGATCACGCTGTCGAAGCGGTACCGGTCGCGCAACTGGGCGCGCAGGTCGGCGTTCTCCTCCCGCAGGCGCCGCTGCTCGAGCGACGTCGTCAGGATGCGCGCCAGCTGCGAGAGCTGGAAGGGCTTGATGAGGAAGTCGATGGCGCCCCGGCGCATCGCGGAGACCGCCTCGGCCACGCCCCCGAACCCCGTGACCATGACGGCCAGGATGTCGGGATAGCGTCCGACCGCGGCGTCCAGGACATCGAGCCCGTCGGCGTCGGGCAACCGGAGGTCGATGACGATGGCGTCGTAGGCAAAGCCCTTGAGCCGATCGAAGGCATCCGCGCCGTCGGCGCTCTGGGCGACGACGAAGCCCTGTTCGGTGAGGGACTCGGCGATGGTCTGACGAAGTTCGGCCTCGTCCTCGACCACAAGGACCGAAGGCTGTGGACGAGCGGTCACGGGCACCTCCGCACAGGACACGACGGGACCGGGGACGAAGGACGAACGACCGACAACGCGTCGACCCGGCGAGAGGCCCAGTATTGGGCTGAACTGTGTCGCATGTCAAACGAGATTGTCGGTCGGCCGACAGTGGGACTTTACAGGCTGAGCAAAGATAGTCGGTAGAACGTCAGTCGGACGGATGGCACGAGCTTTGGCCGCCGATCGGGCGGTTCGGATAGGATGCACGGCGAGGAGCGCGCGTGACACAGGGCCAGGAACGGCAGTCGGTGCTGATCGTCGAGGACGAGGCGGACATCCGGGAGTTGCTCTCGGAGTACTTCCGCGCGCGCACCTTCGATGTGGTCGGGGCAGCGGACGGCCGTGCGGCGCTGCTGGCCATCGAGCGCGATCCCGACCGCTTCTCGCTGGTCATCACCGATCTGCACCTGCCAGGGGTCGACGGGCTGGCGGTGTTGCGGGCGGCCCGGGCGGCCAATCCCTCCGCGTATGTGGTGATCGTCACCGGCTTCGCCTCGCTCGACACGGCCATCCAGGCGGTGCGACTCGGGGCGTACGACTACCTGACCAAACCGTTCTCTCTGGGCCAGATCGACGTGGTACTGCAGCGGATCCACGACATCCAGGTCCTGCACGCCGAGAACAAGCGGTTGACGCGCCAGGTCTCGCAGAAGGACGCGGTGGACCTGCGCCAGGCGCTGTTGATGCGTCTGGACGGCATCGAAACCCGACTGACCCGGATCGAAGCCGCGCTGCGCGCCAGGAACTGACCGGCAGGCCGAAGAGCCGGTCGGATTGTCGGTTCTCCGACGCACGTTCCGGCCTCCCGTCAGGGCCGGCGTCGTCCGGTTCCAGAAATCTTCAGCAAAGTCGTGGGGGTGGCGGAATGGCGTCCTTCTTGCTCAAGAGCAGGGCGGGACGCCTCCGGACCGGTAATCGGCTTCGGGCGGCGGACCTTGAACCGGACCGACCATGCCTCTCTCCCCGATCACCTCGGACGCGCAGATGATGAGCGCGCTCCGCCAGACGCTCAGCCGTGCCGCGGCCAAGCAGGTCGTCTCGGCGAGCAACCTCGCGAACCTGAGCACGCCCGGGTACAAGGCGCAGGAAGTCGACTTCGACACCACCCTCGACCAGCAGGTGGGTGGCGGCCGCCTCGCCGTGACCAACAGCCGGCACATCGGTGGGGGGGACCAGTCCGTCGGGGAGTACCAGACCCGCACCTCCGAGGACGTGGCGGGCCGCCGGGACGGCAACACGGTGCAGGTGGACCGCGAACTCCTCAACATGACGCGGGCGGCCGGCGAGTTCGCCCGCGCCCAGACCGCCCTGGCGGCGAAGTTCCGGCTCGTCCGGTACGCCATCAACGAGTCCCGGTAAGGCAGGCGCATGTCGACCCTCAATACCGCCGTCACTGCCGCCGCGAGCGCCCTCGCCGCCGAACGCACCCGCATCGAGGTCGCCGTCTCGAACCTGGCCAACGCCGAGTCGACGCGCAGCAACGGCGGCACGCTGTACCGCCGCCGCGACGTCGTGCTGGCCGCCGACACGGTGCAGAGCTTCGACGGTGCCCTCGGCAAGGCGACGGCCACCGGCGTCAGGGTGGCCGCGATTGTCGAGGACACCACGCCCGCCCAGCGCCGGTTCGACCCCTCGCATCCGGACGCCGACGCGGAGGGCTTCGTGGAGATGCCCAACATCACGCCGGCCATGGAGATGGTGGACATGGTCGGCGCCTCGCGGGCCTACCAGGCCAATCTCACGGCCATCAACCTCATTCGCGACCTGGTCTCCAGGGCGCTCGAACTCGGAAGGTCCTGACCATGGCCCTCGACGCCATCAGCGCCAAAGTCATCACCGGCGTGGGTACCACCACGCTGCCCACGACCTCGTCGTCCCTCGAGGGCGATGGCGGCGAGAGCTTCGGCGCGTCGCTGTCGCGCCTGGTCGGCACGGTGGAGGAGAGCCACAACAGCGCCAATACGGCCGTCACTGGCATGCTCAACGGCCAACTCGACGTCCATGACGCGATGATCGCCCTCCAGCGGGCCGATCTCACGCTGCAGTTCGGTGTCCAGGTACGCAACAAGCTGATGAACGCGTACCAGGAAATCATGCGCATGCCGGTCTAGGCGTCACCGCCCCCGCCTTCCAGGATTCGAGCTCTCCGTGGCATCTCTTCCCGTCCAGTGGCAGGCCGTGGTCGACCGCAGCAAGGCCGTGCGCGCCTCGCTCTCGACCGGCCAGCTCGTCTCGCTCGCCGCCGTCTTCGTGGGCGTGCTCGCCATGGTGATCGGCTCCACCTGGTACCTGAATCGCACCGAGTATCGGGTGCTGTTCAGTGAGCTCAACGGCGAGGAAGCCGCCGCGGTCGTCGATCGCCTGAAGGCCGACGACATCGACTACCAGCTGCAGGACAACGGGCGCACGGTCCTGGTGCCCACGGGCAGCACCGACAACCTCCGACTGCAGTTCGCCGGTGAAGGACTGCCCACGAGCGGCCGCATCGGCTTCGAGATCTTCGACAAGGTGGCCTTCGGACAGACCGAGTTCCTCGAGCACGTCAACTACCGTCGCGCCCTCGAAGGCGAACTGGCCCGCACCATCTCCTCCATCTCGGAGGTGCAGGCAGCCCGGGTCCACATCGCCATGCAGAAGGAGTCGCTGTTCGGCGCCCGCGAGCAGCCCGCCAAGGCCTCGGTGACGCTGACCCTCAAGGGCACGCGGGCGCTGGCCCCGCAGG
>LNFM01003631.1_pt1 | contig 46372 bp, 51 predicted proteins | sample 596031 | NCBI WGS metagenome assembly LNFM01 (sample SAMN04254537, study PRJNA301005) | activated carbon metagenome | isolation source: dual media filters at the Ann Arbor, Michigan drinking water treatment plant | place: USA: Ann Arbor
ACGCGGTGCAGAAGGACCGTGCGCAGCACATCGCAGCATTTCCGCTTGCGATTCCGCTGATGGCAGGTCCCGGCGCAATCACGGCAACGCTGCTGATTGCGGGCCGCGCCGACGGCCGCCTAACCTATCTGCTCATGCTGCTTGCCGTCATTGCTGCAGTTGTCGGAGTGTGTTTGGCCGCTTTTCTTTCCGCCGGCCCCATCTCGCGCAGGCTCGGCACCACTGCCAACCTCGTGCTCTCGCGCCTGCTGGGCATCATCCTCGCTGCACTAGCCGTGCAGTATGTCATCGACGGTCTACGCGCAGCACTGTGGGCATAACTCCAATGCATGCCAGCAGGCACCCGGTGTGGTGCGCATGGTCTCACACGATGGCAAGGCTGGTGAGCACACTTCGGTAGGCAAGCTTGCATGCACGGCGAGACATGCTGATGGAGCGCGCGGCGAACTGCGCTGACGCAACGTGTTGGGTCATGTCGTTGCACCAATGGGTGTCGCTCTTGCTGACCGGGGTGGGCCGTCATATAGCACGGCGATCTTGGCAGAGGTCGACGTTGGCTCGCATGCGGCCCGGCGCTCCGGCCCGAGGAGAGCAAACATGGTTGGTATTGCCGGCATTCTCGTCGCTCTTGGACTTCTGATCTTTCTGTCGTATCGGGGCATCAGCGTCTTGTTGCTCGCGCCGCTGATGGCGTTGATTGCGGTCGTGTTCGCTGGCGCGCCGGTGCTCGCGTCGTATACGCAGATATTCATGCCGGCGCTCGGCAGCTTCATCGTGCAATTCTTTCCCTTGTTCCTGCTCGGCGCCGTGTTTGGAAAGCTCATGGACGATACCGGGGCGGCCCGGTCGCTGGCTCGCCAGGTCGTGGCTTGGCTGGGCGAGGGCAGAGCAATCCCTGCCGTCGTGCTGGCCTGCGCCGCATTGACCTATGGCGGCGTTTCCTTGTTCGTAGTTGCCTTTGCCGTCTACCCGATCGCTGCTGCCATGTTCGAGCACGCCAACTTGCCCCGTGCACTGATCCCGGCGTCGATAGCCCTCGGCGCCTTCACGTTCACCATGACGGCGCTCCCGGGTACACCGGCCATACAGAACGCCATCCCCATGCCCTTTTTCGGGACCACCGCCTTCGCGGCGCCCGGTATCGGGGCCATTGCCGGGTTGATCATGCTGGTGTTGGGTCTGTTCTGGCTCACTTACCGAGCGAGAAGCGGCTCACTGACCAGCCCAGGCGCAGCGGCGCCACGAGAGCTCACACGCAAGGAGTTGAGGGAATACGCGCAATCGGAGGGATATGACGTCGTGGAGATCGCGTCTCCACAAACCCCGAGCGTGGACAACCTCCCTGCCGCCTGGGTTGCGGCTGCGCCGATCGTGCTTGTCGTGCTGCTCAACTATGTCTTCTCGGCGCACGTGCTTCCCGCCCTCGACTCGAGCTATCTTGCCGACAAGCGCTTCGGCGCGGTCAGCTTCACTTCGGTCAGAGGCGTGTGGGCAATCCTGCTGGCGCTGACCGTGTCGATCGTCGTTATGGTGCTGCTCGGTCGGAGCCGACTCGAGAATCTCAAGGCCACGCTCGACGACGGGGCCAACGCGGCAACTGCGCCGGCGTTCAACACCGCGTCGCTCGTCGGCTTTGGAGCCGTCGTCGCCTCCCTGCCCGCCTTTGCCCTGATCCGTGACGGCGTTCTCAGCATTGCGCCGGGCGATCCGCTCATATCGCTTTCCATCGCCGTGAATATCCTGGCTGGGATTACCGGATCGGCGTCGGGCGGCATGAGCATCGCATTACAGACGATGGGCAGCACGTACCTCGAGCTCGGACTGGCGGCTGGCATCCATCCCGATCTGTTGCATCGGGTAACCGCCATTGCCACCGGTGGGCTCGACGCGCTACCCCACAACGGCGCCGTCATCACGCTGCTGGCGGTATGCAGGATGACGCACAAAGAGGCCTATCGCGACATCTTCGTCGTGGCTTGCGCGATCCCGATTCTCGCGCTCATTGTCATCCTCATCATTGCGCGTCACACGGGATCGTTTTGAGCGTTGTCCAGTGTCCACCTGTGCCCGCTAGCTAGCCGTTGATGCGCACGTAGTATGCGCCGGCCCAGGCTGCCAGCACGGTGAGTATCAGTCCCGGCATCACGCGAAGTTCGAACTGGCGGTTGCCGCTGGTGCGGGAAAGGATCATCCTGACGGCCGAGTTCGTTGATATGCCGGCGAGGATCGGCAGCACGGCGTCGCTCGGCGCGATCTTGCCGGACGCAACCAGCAACGCGACGGAGATTGCGGCCGAATGGGTGTTGACGAGGCCAGCAAGGGCCGCGGCGAGAACTATTCCGGCGTTGCCCAGCCATTCCTGCAACGCGGCCGAGGCGACCAGGATCGATGCCAGAGTGAGCGAGAACACCAACGCCGTCGCCAGGCTGAACGCGCGCGTGGATTGGTTGGCCGGCTCTCCTTCGCTGGGCCGGCGTAGCGCCAGAATGGTGCACGTCCCACCGTAAAGGGCGGCTACGATGCCCGCGGTCATGAGCGGGACCATCAGGGCCTGCAGAGTGGCCTGGTTGACTGCCGCAAGAAGCAGAGCCATCTGAACAATCGTCGCGACGGACGACAAGGACGCTCCGGCAACGGCCGAAGCCAAGAGGTTAGGCGCTTTGGCGACCCGATCGCCCATGGCATTGATGGTTGCGGTGCTCGATATGAATCCGGATACGAGACCAGTGAGCGGCAACCCCAACCGCACGCCGAACAAGCGGATCGCAACATGGCCATCACGAGGATGACGACGATCCATAGCGCATAGGGGTTGAGCGTTGCGTAGGGTCCCATAGGCTGATCGGGAACAACCGGCAGCACGACGAGGGTTGCGGCTGCCAGCAACAGGCCGTCGCGCAGCTCATCCTCGGTCAAGACAGAGCGCACGAATTTATGCAGTGGCTCCCGGGCGGCAAGCAGGATCGCTACAACGACGCCGACGCCGGCCGCGATTTCCGGCCTGCGAATCGAAAGTCCACCGAGCAGCACGGTCATCACGAGAGCAATCTCGGTCGTCAGGCCGACGTCTTCGTCTTTTGCGCGCCAGTAGGCGACTGCCGTCAATACAAAGACGCCCACCATGGTTGTTGCCAGGAGCAGCTCCCCGCCGGCGAGGACGCTTACAGCTCCCGTCAACGATGCGATGGCGAACGTTCTTATGCCCGCGGGCACGGGCGATGCGTCATGCGCCCTGCGGCGCTCGCGCTCGGCACCGATCAGAAGTCCGATGCCCAGCGCCTCCACCAGGTTGAGCAGGACCAAAGGCTCAGTGCTCATCGAAGGCAATCTTTCCTTGGCTGGGTCGTAGCGCCATGATCGGGTCAAACTCCACTTGGGCTCGGTGTGACTTTGCGGCCGTGCATCAGGCAAGGTCACGAGGTTTGGTTATCGATACGCCTGTCGATAGCCATCACTCGTGGCGGAGCGTCATCCGTCCGCGCGATGCCCGCCAGGCAGCTTGGGCCGCTATCGCTCGGCGCTCTTGATTGCCGCACCTCCTCTGTGAGCGCTCATCCCGGCAACCGTTGGCCTCACAAACGCAGGACCCAGGGTCCGACCGTCAGCACAAGCAAAGCAACGGTCGCGGCGCCCGCCAGATCGAGGATAACCCCAACCGTCAGCATCTGCTCGATACGGATCAGGCCGCCTCCATAGACGATGGCGTTCGGTGGCGTCGCCACGGGCAGCATGAAACCCACTGACGCTGCCAGTGCGACGGTCATTGCGAGAACCACTGGCTCGAGCCCGATGCCGATCGCCATGGCGCCGGCGACCGGTAGGAAGATGGCTGCAATGGCCGTGTTGCTGGCGAGTTCGCCCAGGAGGATGACAAGAACAGCGACCGCCAGAACGAGAGCGATGAGTGGCAAGCTTCCCAGACCACTGGCCGCGTTGCCCACCCATGCCGCGAGCCCCGACGACTTGATCGCCTCTGCCAGGGAGAGCCCCCCGCCGACAAGGACAAGGATGTCCCAACGCACGCACTGCGCATCCTGCCAGGTCAACAATGGCCTGCCGCCTTTTCTCGCCGAAGGCAGCAAGAACAGGAGTATGGCGGCAGCAACGGCAATGCCCGCGTCCGAGAGGTTGAGCCGCGGAAGCATGGCTTGCAGCAGCGGCAAGGTCATCCAAGCGATGGCCGTCAACCCGATGACTGCAGCGACCAAGCGCTCGGCAAACGACATCGTTGCGAGCTTGATCCCGAGCGCTTCGTCACCTCCGAGGGCACCGCGGTCGAGCGCCGGCAGCGAGAAGCGCAGAAAGCCTCGTGTCAACACCACCCAACTCAGAGGGAGAAGAATGATCACCGCTGGCACACCGACAAGCATCCACGCGGCAAAGCCAATGCTCACGCCATAGGTGTCACGCATGAAGGCCGCGAACAGGGCGTTGGGCGGCGTCCCGATCAGGGTGGCCATGCCGCCAATCGAAGCCGCATAGCCGATGCCCAGCATCAACGCCGCGGAGAACTTGGCGACCTCGAGCTCGAGACGATCTTCGGTGCGGCGTCGGACGGCGGCGATAACCGACTGACCGATCGGCAGCATCAGCATGGCGGTTGCGGTGTTGCTCACCCACATGCTCAAGAATGCAGTGGCGATCATGAGGCTGAGTATCAGCCCGGGCGCCTGCCTGCTGCCTGAGCGCAGCACGTGATGCGCCAGCCGTCGGTCGAGACCCCATTTCTGGGTGGCTCGCGCCAGCAGGAACCCTCCCAGGAACAGGAATATCAGGGGGTGCGCGTACGGTGCAGCAGCCGCCTCGATCGTCTGGATGCCGAGCAAGGGGAACAGCACGAACGGCAGCAACGCCGTCACGGCCAATGGCACCGCCTCCGTCATCCAAAAGCTTGCCATCAAGAGCGCAACCGCCGCGACCTGCCAGGCTCCTTGCGACATCCCGACCTGAGGTGGAGCCAGCAGCATGGTCGCGGCCACCATCAGTCCCGCCGAGAGCCCCAAAGTGCGAGGCCAGCCAAAGTGTGGCTCGTTGATCGTCACCGGGGCAGACATCACCAGCCTCGCTTCGGGCCTCAGTTCGGGAGATCGCTTTACGCGGCGCTTGCGCCGCACTCTGTAACGATACCCGCCCGCGCTTCGGCGCCAAGAAGTTCAGCCCGGAATCGCGAAGAGCCGGCAAAGCCGAGGGTAAGCGCTCGTCCATCACGTGCACCAAAGCGTGTTCCCGCACGTTGACGGATGTCAATGCATGGGCAGCCGGTTGCTGGATTTTGCCAACCAGATGGCGAGACATCGCAGGAGCCAGCTCGGCCATGCATCATCAGCGCACAAGATCGGCGCCGGTCCTTGGTGACGCGAGTGCTGGCGACGCGCGCCGCGACCAAGTTGGCAGCTCGGTATGAAAACAAATGCGCGCCAACGACCAATTCGGCATCAAATTGTTCTCAAAACTGACGACTGGGAATTGCGACATGGCAATTGACATCAATCAAGGCAAGGATGTCTCGGCTGCCCACCGCGTGGACTGGACGCCCTACCTCGCCGGAGCGGGCATTGGTGTGCTGAGCTGGGTGGTGTTCGTTGTCGTCGCCAACCCCATCGGCGTCACGACGGCATTCTCGCAACTGGCTGCCGGTGCCGCACTGCCGATCCTCGGCACCGACGCCGTCGCGCAGAATCCCTATTGGCAGCGGCACCCGCTGAGACTTGACTACGGCACGTTGTTTCTGGTCGGCATCTTTCTTGGAGCGCTTGCATCGGCTGTCGCATCCCGCACCTGGCGGATCGAGCATGTGCCCTCGGTGTGGCGCGAGCGGTTCGGTCCGTCGATCGCAAAGCGCTATGCGGGGGCTTTTCTCGGCGGTGCACTGGCGCTGTATGGCGCGAGGCTTGCGAACGGATGCACCAGTGGCAACGGGATCTCGCAAGGGCTGCAACTTGCTGTCGTTGGCTGGACCTTTCTCGTTGTCATGTTTGCATCGGGTCTGGCGACGACATGGCTGCTGTTCCGCACCACCACCCGCTGAACGTTCAGGAGCTCGGGAATGTTTCCGGTAACCGGCATCGCCGCTCTTCTACTTGCAGTCGTCTTCGGATTTGCCTTTGGCTGGCTGCTACACCGTGGTCGCGTGACCAACTACGACGTGATCGTCAACCAGTTTCGACTTCGGGATTTCACCGTCTTGAAAGTCATGCTCACCGCGATCATCGTTGGCGGCCTCGGCGTGCTCGCTCTCGTCGATCTTGGGGCGGCAACGTATCATCTGCGGGACGCCAATATGCTGGCGGTCGTTCTCGGCGCGGCACTATTCGGCGTCGGAATGGTGGTCTACGGCTACTGCCCGGGTACTGGCGTGGCCGCCGTCGCGACCGGCAGCGTCCATGCTCTCGTCGGCGCCGGCGGCATGGTCTTGGGAGCGATACTCTATGCCGTCACTTTCGATTGGGTGCGGGAGGCAATCATTCCTGTAGGGAGCCTCGGCAAGGCAACACTCACAACTTTGACGGGCATCCCGCCCTTGTGGATCTTCGGCGGGCTCATTGCCGGCGCCGTGTTGTTGTTCTGGATCATCGAGCGGCGAGCGGGGGCGCCGTAGGAAACGTCTGCTATCGGAGTTGTCTGCAATATGCGCACTGGCAAGCCAGCGGAGTCCGAGCCATGAAAAGCCACGCTGTACCTGAGATCGCCAATGATCTTGCGGAGACCACACGCAAGGACATGATCGGCGCTCTGGCGGGAGTGCTGGATGACGTGTACTCGCTGATGATTCGCACCCACGTCTATCACTGGAATGTCGAAGGGCCGTTGTTCGAGCCGGTGCACAATCTCACCGAGGCGCAGTATACGGCCATGTTCGCGGCTGTCGACGAGATCGCCGAGAGAATGCGCGCCCTCGATGGCAAGCCGGCCGTGAAGGTCAACGGCTTTCCGACCGGGGTATCCAACCTGCCTGACGCGCAACCGGCAGAAGGCATGATCGCCGACCTCGTTCAGAGGCACGAAGCCGTCATAAGGCGCATGCGCAAGGCTGTTGCCGCGGCCGATGAGGTGGATGATGTGGCCACAGCCGACATGCTGACCGGGCTGATCGCGCGACATGAGAAAGACGCCTGGATGCTGCGCTCGACGATTCGTCGTTAGCGTGCGGCGGCGCAAATCGACATGAAAGGTGACTTTGCAGATCGGCGCGCATTGCGACCCCAAGTCAGGAACCCGGCGCTATCCTCGCGCCCAGCCGGCGCTCGGCTCGCCGCGCTCCTCGCAGCCGACAAGGCACCTGCCGATTATCCTCGCAACACCGCGGCCGCTCGCGCTCTCCGGGTGACGTCGGCACTGGTTGCGGTAGGGCCGTACGCGCGCCGGAGAACGCATTGACCGATTACCTGATGCTCGCTGCAGGGCTTTTGCTGCTGATTGGTGGAGCTGAGCTTCTCGTGCGTGGCGCCTCGAGGCTCGCCCTTACCTTTGGTGTTTCCCCCCTCGTGGTCGGACTGACCGTGGTCGCCTTCGGGACCAGCTCACCGGAGGTGGCGGTGTCGGTGCAATCAGCGTTGCAGGGCCAGGCCGAAATTGCGGTTGGAAACGTGATCGGCAGCAACATCTTCAACGTTCTGCTGATTCTCGGCATATCCGCCTTGATCGTGCCTTTGATCGTCAATCAACAGCTGATCCGGCAAGAGGTCCCAATCATGGTCGGCACCTCGTTGCTGTTGCCTGCGCTGGCCTGGGATGGCGGCTTGTCGCGCATCGACGGACTGATCCTGACCGGCTGCCTGGGCATCTACACGGCCTTTCTTATCATCCAAAGCCGCCGTGCGAACCGGACCCCTCCAGCGCTTGCGCCGGCGGCCGGCGACGCCCACCGGGGTTGGCACGCCAAGCTTGCGGCCCAATTCGGACTGATCGTCGCCGGCCTGGCTCTGTTGGTACTGGGCGCAAACAGCCTCGTTGCAGCGGCCGTCGCGATTGCCAAGGCCCTCGGCGTCAGCGAAATGGTCGTCGGCCTCACCATCGTTGCGGCAGGTACGTCCCTGCCTGAGGTTGCGACCTCGCTCGTGGCTGCGATCCGCGGGCAGCGTGATATTGCCGTCGGCAACGTCGTCGGCAGCAACATCTTCAACATCCTGGGCGTGCTCGGCCTGTCCGCGGTCGTAGCCCCTGGCGGCCTGATCGTGGCACCGGCAATGATGGCATTCGACATACCGATAATGACGGCCGCGGCAATCGCATGTCTGCCGCTCTTCTTCACGGGCAATCTGATTGCGCGCTGGGAGGGCGGACTGTTTGCTGTGCTCTACGTCGCCTACACCATGTACGTGGTGCTGGCAGCGCAGCAGCACGATGCGCTGTCGACCTACGGCTTCGTGCTCGGCACGGTCGTTCTGCCGCTGTGCGCATTGACGATTGCCATCATCGCCTGGCGTGAGTGGCGTGCCAGGCATCGATCCGGGTATCCAAACATGCGTGACACCGCATAGAGCAGGCGGGATCGGTACCGCAATCATCGTCGCCGTGGTGGGCCAGCCATCGTCAGCGTGCGGTCGTCGCGCCTTGCGCCACAGGGCCTTGACCGCCACCACGTCTACGGGCGCGGCGGCGAGGAGGTCCTCCGCGACACTGCCGAGCACAGCATGTGCGATGCCCGATCTGGCATGCGAGCCCACAGCCACAAGGTCCGGCCGGAGAGCGGCGATCTGATCGCGGATGACGCGCTGAACCGGGCCTTCCAGTAGGACAGTCTCAAAGCGCGGCGCGGCGTCACCGAGCGCGGCCGCAAGTTGTCGCGCGCTTTCGCCGATGAGCGCCGATACTCTCGCTCGCTCGTCGCGAGTGAGTTGGTTCTGCGTTTCGTGGCCCAGAAAGGCCGTGAAAGGGCGACGCGTGGCATGAACGAGATGGACTTCACCTTTGGGAACGAGACGGGCAGCCATGGCGGCGGCCGCCTGCGCGTGCGTGGAGAGGTCGACTGCCACGAGCGCCCGCAGGTTCGGCCCCTTGACCGCATCCTTCACGACGAGCACCGGCAAGCGGCCGTGGCGCAGGACACGCTCGGCCGTCGTCCCCTAAAACAGCTCGCGCGCATCATTGCGATGAATGCCGAGCACGATCAGATCGGCGCCGTACTCCTCTGATCGCTGGATGATGCCTGCGCAGTCAAGCCCGCGAATCACCTGTTGCGCGAACTTCGCCGACCTTCCAGGGGGCAATGCGTTCATCTGCTGGGCGATAGCGGCTCTTGCGGCTGCTTCGTGTTGCAGAGTAATGCCTTCGATGAGAGTTTCGTCGACGATGTGAATGATCTCCAGCTCCGCCTCGAACTCATCGGCTATCGCAATCGCGCGGTGCAGCGCGCGCTCGCAACGTTCGGAGAGATCGGTCGCCATCAGAACTTTCTTCATTGCGGACCTCCAGCGGCCAGGGACAGGGCTTGGACGCCTGCGTTGCAGGCTTGGCTTGATTGCACGGCGCTCCGATCGAATGGTCAACCTACGCATAAGTCAAGCGTTGCGAACGCGAACCGCCACAGCCGGGCGAGATCGAGCCGCGCTCGCCCCGCGCTCGCGCGAGCCGCATCCCGCGGCACGCCCGAAGCATGCGTATCTCACGGACCAGGGCTGCAGCTTGCCCGCTCCTGTGGATTAGATATCAGCGCAGGCTGCAGGCGAGCGCCAAGAGCCGACTTCCCGGCCCAAGAGCACACCTGGGCCGGTGTCGCGCGGCGATGGTGGCATGCATCGGCAGCGCAGAGACGAACTCGCTCTCGATGCGCTCTTGGAGGGCGGCGCGAGCGGCGCTGGTCGCACCTCGAGTATGGAGCCCGCCTGTTGCCGGGTGGCATGGCGTTCCGGACGATGCTCTACTGCGCGTTGCAGCAATCGGCAGTGCTCAGCGATCAGGCAAGAGCGCATTGATCGACGGGGCCGGCGAGATGACGGAAGGCAGGCGAGCACGCGGGAGAATACCGTCATTCGAGACCTGCCAACGAGTCCGCAGTCTCGCGACCGTTGCATCCTGGCAACTCGACAAGATGAGGGCCTCGAGGTTCGTTGTCGTCCGAAGTGCGCTTGTCGGTCTCCCCGGGTGTTGCCCGCGCTGGCCCGTCGTGGTTCGCGGGCGATCGCACCGGATACCGCGCCTGCCGTTTGTCCACTCAGCGAGTTGAACACGTACGCTGGAGCGAGCCATGCCTGCGACGCTGTTGGAATGGATGGAATTGCTGAGCTACGTCGTTACAGTCTTCGGTCTGCCGCTGGCGATCTACGTATTCCTGGTCGAGCAGCGCAAAGAGCGTCAGGCCGAGGAGGAGTCCATACACCAGCGCCTGTCCGACGAGTACAATGACTTTCTCAAGCTTGTCATCGACAACTCCGATCTGCAATTGCTGAGCCGTGCCGCAGCGCCGGCAGGGTTGTCGGAGGAGCAGCAGGAGCGCAAGCAGGCCATGTTCGGCATCCTGGTAGCGCTGTTCGAGCGCGCCTACATCCTCGTCTACGAAGACGACATGGACCGGCAGCGCCGCCGGCTCTGGCAAAGCTGGGAGGACTACATGCATGACTGGTGCAAGCGGCGTGACTTCCGAGAGGCACTGCCTCAACTTCTCGAAGGCGAGGATCCCGATTTCGCGCGCCACATCTTCCGCCTGGCCGGTCTGGGGGCGGAACGAGGCCCCGAGTGAACGTGCGCAAGACCAGCGGATGAGGCTCGAGGAGTCATCGCGCACGCACGTCAACTGATAGCCAGCAGGATGACGGCCGCCACGAGCAGGACGGCAAGACCCGCACGTCGCGCCAGCACAACCTCGGCCTCGGATAGCACTGCCTCGGCGCGGGATAGCCCCATCCGCAGTGCGAGCCCTGGCCGCGGCGAAAGGAGGTCAGGCTTGGGCAACGCTCGGCGCACAGCCGACGCGAAGTTCGCTCCTCGCCATGCCCGCAGCAGCAGCAGCAACAGATCGCCCGGCGGCAAGGAGAGCCTGTCGACGCTCCACTGCAGTCTCCGGCCGGCGAGCGCAAGGGCCAGCCCGAGCCCGATCGGCCATACGGCATTGGCGAGTTCGCCGAACGAGATGCCGAGATCGACGGGCGCTTGTGCGAAAAACCAGATCGGCCCAGCACAACCAATGACGAGCAGCCACCACCCGGCCCACATCCCCCAATTCGGAGCATGGGCGCCGGGACTGGACGCATGTCGCGCCAGATACAAAGTGCGCAGCATCACCAGGGTGGTCGCAGCGGCGGCAAGAGACAGGGGCAACGCCACACTCTTCCAACCTGCCGCGATCACGACGGCCTTCAGCTCCGCTTTGGCGACGGCGCCGCTGGTGAGCGGAGCACCAGCAAGAGCGAGCGCGGGCAGCACCATGCCGCCCGCGACAGCGCCACGAGCCAGTCTTGACGCCACGCCAAGCATGCTCACTCCAAGAAACAGGAGAGCTTTGGCGAAGGCATGATGGAAGGCATAGAGTGCGGCGGCGAGCCCGGCTGCAGGAGCAGCTTCCGGGGCCGACAGTGCGACGCCGAGCAGAACGGTGATGAACCCCATCTGGCTGATGCTGGAATAGGCGAGTGCGGACTTGGGCTCGCGTTGGAGCGCCCCGATCAACGCGCCGCCAAAAACTGCGGTAAGGCCCAGCATGATCATCGTGTGGCCCCAGCCCGGAGCAGCAGTCCCGAGCGGCAGAAAGCGGAGCCACCCGAGCAATCCAGCTTTGATCATGGCGCCCGATAAGACCGCGCTCGCCGGGGTGGGGGCGGCCGGATGTGCCAACGGCAACCAGACGTGCAAGGGAACCGCACCGACTTTGATGCCGAGTGCTATAAGCGTCGCCGCGATCGCCCAGTCTCGAGTCGGCGCCGCAGTCGACGATGCGATGAAGTCCGAGAAATAAATGCTTCCGGAAAGGTTCATCCAGAGCACGATGGCCACAAACAGCGCCAACTCGCCGGCAATGACCAGCACGATGTAGACGCGTCCGGCATGGAAGGCATCGGGTGAACGCGTGTGCACCACCAGCCCGTAAGACGCAAAGCTCATCAGCGCGAAGAAAACGTAGAAGCTGACCGCGTCCTGTGCGAGAACGACGCCGAAATTGCCAGCCATCGCGGTATTGAAGAAGGCAAAGAAGGTCGCGCGGCGCCTGTCTTCGTGCAGGTACGACCAACCATGAATGCCGGCGGCCAGCCACAACGAGGCCGTGAAAATCAGAAAGATCCGGCCTGTCTCGTCGAGCCCGACGCGCGTGCCGAGCAGCAGCCAAGGCAGATCGACGGTACCCGTGGGCGCAAACAGGGCGACGAGCAGCGCCGGCAGTGCGGCGAACGCGACGGCGGCGCGGGGCCACGACCCGACCAGCAGGAGTAGCAGCGCGACGAGTGGCGCCAATGCAGGGCCGAGCCAAAGGGCTGATCCGAGCAGAAGATCAAGCATCGGCGGGGGCTCGTGCGTGGTGCTCAACGGGCATAGCCGAACTCCCGCTGCGAGATCAGCTTGGCCCATTCAAGTGGACTGACTGGCGTGTCGGCGAAGAGACCGACACCCAATGCGAACGCAGCGGAGAACAGAACCGGCACCAGCAATGTAGCCTTGGCGTCGAAACCCGTGCCGTGCTCATGCGGCCAAGGGGCGGTCTGGGGCTGGAACCAGGCGCTGTAGAGAATGGGCAGGAAGTAACAGGCGTTGAGCAGGCTCGAGGCAGCCAGAATAACGATGACCCACCACTGGCCGGCCTCGGCGGCGCCGGTGCCGAGATAGATTTTCGTGACAAAGCCGGCAGTGGGTGGCACGCCGATCATGCCGAGCGCACCGATCGTGAAGGCGGCCATGGTCAACGGCATGCGTCGGCCGACGCCATTCATCTCGTGCACATGATGCACACCGAGCGTCTCGGCGAGGTTGCCGGCGGACAGAAACAGGGTGATTTTCATCAGGCCCTGGTTGACCAGGTGCACGAGCGCGCCGATGGTCGACAGGGGCCCAAGCACGGCGACGCCAAGAACTATATAGGAGACCTGGCTCACGGTCGAGTACGCCAGACGCTTCTTCAGTTCGTCTTGCGCGAGCGCGCGCAAGGACCCGTAGAGAATGGTAAAGGCAGACAGCACGGCGAGCGGCCCAAGGACACCCAGCGCTTCGGCGAACTCGACGCCGAACACGTCGTAAACGACGCGTATGATGGCGAACGCCCCCGCCTTGACCACCGCAACGGCATGCAAGAGTGCCGACACCGGCGCAGGCGCTACCATGGCCGCCGGCAGCCAACCGTGCAAAGGAAACAGGGCAGCCTTGACGCCGAAGCCGGCGATGAGAGCACCAAACAACAAGGTGAGCGATAAGCGTTGGTCGGTGCCCAACTCGCGCAGATAGCCGCCAGCGACGAAATCGTGCGGACCGGCAAGCGCATGACTCCACGCCACGGCGAACAGCAACACGGCCCCGCCCGCCAACGTGTAGCGAAGGTAGACCCGCCCCGCTGCAAGGGCCTCGCGTGTCCCGCGATGAATGACCAGTGGGTAGGTGACGAGCGTCAGGATCTCATAGAAGACGAACAGCGTGAACAGATTGCCCGCCAGGGCGATGCCGGTGGTGGCGACGATGCACAGGCTGAAAAAGCCGAAGAAGCGACTGCGATGCGGGGCGTTCTCGAGATAGCCGACGGCGTAGATCGTGGTCAGCGCCCAAAGCCCGGCCGACAGCGTGAGGAAGAGAAGGGCTAGGGCATCGGTGATCAATACGATGTCGAGACCCGGCACGATGGCGACGCGCACGCTGTAGTCATAGCCGTTGGCTACGCCCCGCAACATCACTGCGACCAGCACCAGTTTGACGAACGCGCCGGACAGGTTGAGCGCGGTCCGCAGCGCAACTCGCCAGTCGGCGAGCAAGAAGATGACGATGCCGGTGAGCAACGGAGTGCCGACCGCGGCGAGGGGGATCCAAGCGCCCGTCATCACCCAGCCCCAGCGTTCAAGAGCTCGCTCAACGGCCTGGCAGCGAAGTTCAACCCGACGGCGATAAAGGCCAGAACGAGGCTGGTCGCCTCCATGCCCCATGGCGCACGTCCGAAACCTGCAATCGGCGGCTCGAGAAATGCAAACGCGAGGGCGCGCAAGAGGTAGACGGCGCTGAGCAGCCCACCCAGGACGATGATGGCCGCCCACCACCAGGCTCCGGCCGCGAATGCCGCGGAGATGAGCAGCCACTTGCCGGCGAAGCCGCCAGACGGTGGCAGGCCGATGAGGCTGATGCCGGACAATGCGAAGGCGACCGCGGTCAACGGCATTCGTGTGCCGATGCCGTTGATGGAGCGGATTCGATCATGGCCATAGACCGCAAGCACGGAGCCGGCACACATGAACAGGGCGGCCTTTGCCGCGGCGTGCGAAGCTGCCAGAAGCAGCGCACCAGGCAGCGCCTCTGGTACAGATGCAACCGGGAACAGCATGAACAGGTAGCCGACCTGGGCGACGGTCGAATAGGCGACCATCATCTTGAGGCGCTCCTGCATGAGCGCCTGTACGCCGCCCCAGAATACCGCGGCGGCGCCAAGCACACCGAGCAACGTGGCCAAATGCGCCCACGCCAGCCCCGGCAGGACATGCAGCCACAGCCGTACTACCAGATAGAAGCCCGTCTTGATAACGAGCGCCGAGAGCGCCGCCGAAACCGGCACAGGCGCGTGACCGTGGGCCGGTGGCAGCCAAAAATGCAACGGAAACAACGCGGATTTGGCCAACAGCCCTGCCGTCATCAGTGCCGCGGCAGCGAAGGTGGACGGGTTGGCGTCGATACGGTCGCGCAGCTGCTGCAGATCGAGCGTGGCGTATCCGGCATAGAGGAGTTCGACGCCGACGATGTAGAGGAGGGAGCCGGCGAGAGCGAGCAGCAGATAGCGAAGGGCGGCGCTGATCGCGCTGCCGCCAGCCAGCGCGATCAAGCCGATCCCGGAGAGGCCGATCAACTCCTGGGTGACATAGATGTTGAACAAGTCTGCCGACAGATAGAGGGCGTTCATTCCCCCCCAAAGCATCAGCCACAAGGGCCAATACAGCCACGCGCGGTCGTGTTTGTCGCTCGGCAGGTCCGCGTGGGTTGGCTTGGGGGCGAAATAGCCGGCAGCGCATACGCTGATGCAGGCTCCTACCACGCCTGTGATCGCAACCATCACCGCCGCCAAGCCGTCGACGTAGAGGTCGATGCCGAGTGGCCTACCCCAGCCACCGACGGCATAGCGAAGCACGCCACTTCTCGACACGGCGAAGGCAAGCGCAATGGATGCTGCCGCGGTGGCGAAAGCCGTTACCACACCGACGAGAGCCGCAGCGCGCCGGCCGGAAATCAGTGCAATAACCGCCCCCGCCAGGGGAGCTGCCAGCAGCGCCTCCATCCACGCTGCTGTTGTCATCCGAATTCACGGTCCTCTGGCAGACGGGCGCTCCCCTCGTCCGCGAACATGCGGCGAAGAAGGGCCAAGGCCAATGCCGTAACGCAGACCCCGACGACGATGCCGGTCATCACCAGGGCATGCGGGATCGGATCAGGGGGATCGGGACGGGCGGCAAGAGCAACCAGCATCATGAAGACGCCGCTGCCGACGATGTTCAACGCAAGGATGCGCCGCAGCACATGGCGCGCTGTAAGGAAGCCGAACAGCGCGATGCACAGCATGGCCACCCCGGCGGATGCGTAGACGATGGGGGTCGTCATGGCGCATCCCTCCCGGCGCCCTCGCGCACGTTACCGACGAACAAGGCGAGCAATATGAGCGCGATTGAGATGGTGGCTGCCGCCTCGACGACCAGGATCAGCGTTCCGGCATGGCGGCTCGGAAATTCGAGGAACCTGCCGCCGCCGACGACGAGCATCACTCCAATGGCGAGGAAGACGGCGAAGCCGAAGCCGATCACCAAGCGGATGATGACGTGATTGCCAAGGTAGAACGGGCGCGCAAGGTGCAGAAGAATTCCGCCCGCCGCGAGGACGGCGGCCCCCTGGAACGCCCCACCCGGGGCGTGCCCACCGGCCCAGAGCAGGTATCCGGCAACGACGACCATGAGTGGCAGGAGGATTCTCACCAAGAGATCGAGAATCGGCCCGGCGGGCTCGGCAGATGGTTTCGGCTCGGCATCGAGCGTCCAGACGCCGAGCACGGCAAGCATCAGCACGGCGATCTCGAGCAGCGTATCGTGGCTGCGGAAATTGAGCAGCGAAGCCGTGACAGGATTTGTGACGCCACTGTGCGGCATAGCCGCCATGGCCTCGGCGGACAGTCCGCGCCATCCGGCGGGTAGACTGAGGACCGACCAGAGCAGAATTGCACCGAGGCAAGCCACGAGAAGCCCGCCGCTCAGGCGCGCCAGGTTCAGCCTCAGAGGTCGTGCCTCGTCAACGGCACCGTGCGCGCCCAGCCGGCGAAGCGCATCAAGCACCAGGGCGCCTGTGACGCCGGAGCCGATGGCAGCTTCTGCGAGGGCAACGTCCGGAGCCCTGAGGCGTACCCAGGCGAGGGACAGCAGCAGACCGAAGACGATGAACAGGATGGTCGCTTTGAATAGGTCGCTGAGCGTCAGCAATCTCCAGACGAGAAAGACGAGCAAGACGGCAAGCAATATGTCCAGGGCGGCGGCGTCAGCTGTCATGTCCAGTCTCTCTGCGTGCCTGAAGCGTCGCGTGAGCCACCAGATAACAGGCACAGGAACTTGTGAGAAGTGCCAAAGCCCACACCAGCAATAGTCTGACGACCTCCATTGGACCACTGGTTTGCAGTGAAAGCCCGAGAACAATCAGGCCCAATCCGACGTTGTCGGCCTTGGTCAAGGCGTGCAGACGGGTCATGACATCGGGAAGCCGCAAGAGACCAATGCTGCCGGCGATGAAAAAAAGCGTGCCGGCGCCGACGAGAGCCATCGATAGCCAATCAAGCACCGCCATTGTGCCCTCCGACCGGCTTGAGGCGGCGAACGAAGGCAACGCTCACGACGGAGGCCAGAAGCGCGACGACGAGGGCCACGTCGGCCAGATGCGACCTGGCGGTCGCATGCGACAGAAGGAGCAGCACGGCCACCGCACCGGTGCCCAGCAGCTGCGCCGCAAGCATCGCATCGGCGCGCGTTGGTCCGAGCAAAACGCGGCACAGACCGAGGGCGACCGACGCCAGCACGGTGGCTGCCATGAACATCATGAACCCTGTCATGGGCTCCTCGGATCTGCGCGCGCGGCATCGAGTCGGAAGAGATCGGCGATGATCTTCTCGAGGCGCACCAAGTCTTGTGGTACCTGCTCGCCTGCATCGAGAGCGTGGACAATGATGCGATCATCCTCGATACTCGCGACCAACGTTCCCGGCAAGAGACTGACGCACAGCACGAAAAAGGCTCGCGCTTGGGTCTCTCCGAGCAAGGACGTCTCATAGTCGATGAGGGCTGGGGCAATGGGCACGCGCGGGCGCAGCACACGAGCGGCCACATCTACCCCGCCCTTGAGCGATTCGGCGAGAAAGACTGCCGCGAACCGCACCACGCCGCGTGCGCTCAGTCGCCAGCGCGGACCGCGGCACGCGAGCCCAACTGCCGTGGCGGCGAGAACCGTTGGCACTCCCACAACCCACGATGCAGGGTCAGCTCGGGTGAGCGCGTACCACAGGAACGCATATCCGAAGAGCGACGCGGCAAGCCGACGCGCACTCAGGTCGACAAAGATCGATGCAATCATTGGACCCTCATCGCGCGATCACACAATGCAGTCTACGCCAAAGGCGGCATGGGAGCACGCGGATAGTGCCAAACGTTGGACATGAGCTGCCGGGCGGGCGCTCGCGCCGCAACCGCTGTCACAAGGACAGTCCCCTGCGCGAGGTAACCGGGGACCAGCACCCGATCTCGTCCAACCTCACCAACTAGCGGTGGACAAGAACGGGAATGGTGCAATGTGTCAGGACTTTCGTGGTCTCGCTGCCGAGCACAAGGGCCTTGATGCCGCGCCGTCCATGGGACGCCATCAAGATGAGATCGCAGCCCCCGGCCTTCGCCGCTTCGATGATCGCTTCATAGGGATGGTCGTTGAACACCTGTTCGGTATTGATCGGGGCTCCTGCCCTGGTCGCGATCCTGACGGCAAATTGCAGGTACTTGTGCGCGCATTCGTTGGCGCGCTCCTCGTAGAACTGGCGCGGCCTCTCCAGGCTCACGGGCCTGCCGCCTGTGCTCCACGGCTCCATCACGGTGAGTGCCGTGATCTCGGCGCCGAGCACCTTGGCGAGGGCTACGCCATTAGTTATCGCCTTCTCGGAGAGCTCCGAGCCGTCGGTCGGAATGAGAATATGTTTGTACATGTAGCCCTCCTGGCCGAGCCTCGGGATTTCGCATGCGCCCTCAGGTCAACGCTTTGCTCGGCTGCGACGGTCGCAGCGCCATGAGCTCCGCGGGTAGCGGGAACACGATCGTCGAGCTCCTCTCGCCGGCGATATTGAGCAGCGTGCCGAGGTAGCGCAGCTGCATGGCCTCGGGTTGCTTGGCCAGGACCTGAGCGGCCTGCAACAGCTTCTCGGAAGCCTGCAGCTCCCCTTCGGCGTCGATGATTTTGGCCCGTCTCAACCGCTCGGCCTCGGCCTGCTTGGCGATGGCGCGCACCATGTTCTCGTTCAAGTCGATGTGCTTCAATTCGACATTGGAGACTTTGATGCCCCAGGCATCCGTTTGCTGGTCGAGGATGCGCTGCACGTTGGCGTTGATCTTTTCGCGTTCGGCGAGCATCTGATCGAGCTCGTGCTGACCGACCACCGATCGCAACGTCGTCTGCGACAGCTCGCTGGTTGCCTGATTGTAGTCTTCGACCTGAATGATCGATTTCTCCGGGTCCATCACGCGATAGTAGATGACAGCATTGACCCTGACCGAGACGTTGTCGCGCGAGATGACGTCCTGCGGCGGTACGTCGAGGACGCGCGTTCTCAGATCCACGCGAACCAACTGCTGGATAAGCGGGATGACAATCACCAGGCCGGGGCCCTTCACCTTCCAGAAGCGGCCAAGCATGAAGACCACACCCCGCTCATACTCGCGCAGGATGCGAAACGCGTTCATGAGCAGCGCGATAAGGATAAGCAGCGGCAGCAAGCCGATGAACTGCATAGGAAATTGTGTCCAGTCTGGCATTGCGGCACTCCTTATTTCACGGGTTCGACAAAGAGGGTCAGGCCCTCGCGCCGCGAGACGCGCACGGCCTGTCCCGGCTCCAAGCTGCGGTTGGCCTGCGCCGACCAAATTTCGCCGTGCACGCGCACGCTGCCCTCGCCGCTGGCCCATTCGATGACCTGGCCGAGGCTACCGATCATCTGTTCCGCGCCGGTCACAACTTTGCGCTGCCGGGCTTTCGTGGCCATTGCGAACACGAAGGTCGACAGAAACAAACTGCTCAGGGCGGCGACGACAATCAGCGGCCAAGCGACCCGCATCTCGAAGTCCGCGCCGGCAGGATCGAAGAGAAAGAGTGCGCCGGCAATAAACGCCACCGCGCCACCAATGCCCAGAGCGCCGAGACCGGGCGAGAGGGCCTCCGCAGTCATCAGGGCAATTCCGAACAGCAGCAGACCGAGGCCAGCGTAGTTGACGGGCAGCAACGCCAGCCCAGCAAGCGCCAGGAGAAGACAAATGCCGCCTAGCACTCCCGGCCCGACCAAGCCAGGCGCGTACATCTCGAACAGAATGCCGTAGACGCCGATCAGGAGAAGGATGAACGCAAGGTTGGGATCGGCCAGGATGGACAGCAGCTGCACCCTGAGCGTCGGCGAGAGCATCGTGAGTTTGGCGTCCTTGGTGGACAGGCGTTTGTCTCCGGCCACCGTCGAGACGATGCGACCGTCGATCTGAGCAAGCAGATCCTGTGTGTCGCGCGCGACGATGTCGACCACGCGCTCTTTGAGCGCCTCCTCCGCGGTGAGCGTGGCCGCGCCGCGTACAGCGTTTTCAGCCCAGTCGACATTGCGTCCTCGCATCTGAGCCAGGCTGCGCAGGAGGGCCACTGCGTCATTGACGGCCTTCTGATCCGCGGTTGCAGCAGGCTTGTCGGTCGCGGGCTTGTCCCCCGCCGGCTTGTCGGTCGGCTCCCGCTTGGGGTCTTGCCTCCCCGGGGCGCCGGGAAGAGTGATCTGGATCGGTGTCGCGGCACCGATGTTGGTGCCCGGCGCCATGGCAGCGATATGAGCGGCGTAGGTGATGTACGTCCCGGCGCTGGCCGCATGACCTCCGCTCGGCGAAACGTATACGGCGACGGGCACGCGCGAGGCCAGGATGGCCTTGATGATGTCACGCGTCGACGAGACGAGACCACCGGGCGTATCGAGCTTGATCACCACGAGCTGAGCGCCTTGGGCCTCAGCTTTGCTGATCGCAAGCGAGACGTGTTCGCTGGTCGCCACGCCGATTACGCCCTTGACCTCGATGCTGACCACGGGCGCAATGGCATCCTTCGCGATCAGGAGCGAGGTTGCGCTGCCAAGCACGAGGATGAAGGCCATCGAGACGGCCAGAAGCACGCGACCACGTCGGCAAAGCTGGAACCGTTCGGGTCGGGTTTGCGATAGCATTGGCGGCCTCGAGTTACCACAGCCCGCCGGAAGCGACGCACCGCATATTCATTGGCCCGACGAGCCTCAGGCGGCGGGACGCATTGTCTCGCGTGTTGCGGTGTCGATGGTGTTCTGAGCCTTCGAGGTCGCTTCGGCCAAGGAGGCCTGCCCGAGCTTCATCATTTCCGCGAATTCCCGTTGGTAGTCGGAAAACGCCTTCTGGAAGAAACCGGAGTACACGCCGTAAGCATCCTGGGGACTTGAGCACTTTGCCAGGTTGTGCACGAGTGCCACGTCTTCTTGGAGCCGTTGCGCCAGGAATGTAACCCAATGGCGGTTGATCTCCGCCCAACCCGTACCGGCTTTGTCGTTGAATTCAGCCATGCCCGCAACGAATGGTTCGCACGCCTGCAGGGCTGTGCTAAACGGTGGCGAAAGGCCTTCGGCAATTGGGCGGTTTGGGCTCTTGAGCATCGCTGTACTCCTACGAATGCGCTCGGCGTTGCTGGAACCGCCAGAATTCATGCTTTGCGTGCATGTTGCATTGATTTCCATCAAACGGCGACAGTGAGCTCAAGGCGAGATTGCCACCTTGAGCACGCCATCGCGCTGGTGCGAGAATAATTCATAGGCGGCTTCGATATGGTCGAGCTTGAACCGGTGGGTCACCAGCGCCCTCAGGTCTGCCCGGCCCTCGCCAATGATCGACATCAGTCGCCGCATGCGCTCCTTGCCCCCCGGGCACAGGCTGGTGACGATCTTGTGGTCCCCGAGGCCGGCACTGAACGCGGCAAGCGGGATCTTGAGATCAGAGGAGTAGACGCCGAGGCTTGACAGCGTGCCACCCGGGCGCAGAACCCTGAGGCATGCCTCGAAGGTTTGTTGGGTGCCGAGTGCTTCGATGGCAACGTCGACGCCGCGTCCGTCAGTGATGCGCATGATCTCGGAGACCGGGTCCTGCCGGCGAAAATCGATGACGTGGTCGGCACCGAGCTTCTGGGCGACCTCGATGCGCGCGGAGACGGTCTCGACTGCAATGATCGTCGAAGCACCCATCAGTCGAGCGCCGACGGTCGAGCACAATCCGATCGGGCCTTGCGCAAAAACGGCGACGACATCTCCGATCTTGATGGCGCCACTCTCCGCGCCCGCGAAGCCCGTCGACATGATGTCGGGGCACATCAAGACTTCCTCGTCCGAGAGGACGTCGGGGACGGGCGCGAGGTTCGCCATTGCGTCGGGGACCAGCACAAACTCCGCCTGGCAGCCATCGATGGTGTTGCCGAACTTCCATCCGCCGATCGCCTTCCAGCCGTGCGCAGTATCGACGCCGTCCTGGGCATGACAGCCGCACAGCGAGGCGTTGCTGTAGCCGCTCGGCGTGATGGCGCCGCAGATGACACGTTGGCCCTCGCTATAGCCTTTGACGGCTGATCCCAGCTTTTCGATAATGCCGACAGGTTCATGACCGATGGTCAGGCCCCTGCGGACCGGATACTCGCCTTTCAGGATGTGCACGTCGGTCCCGCAGATGGTTGTCGTCGTTACCCGGAGCAGGGCGTCGAGTGGCCCGACATCGGGTATTGGCTTGTCGTCGAGCACAATGCGGCCTGGTTCGACGAAGATCGCAGCCTTCATATTGGGCATGGGTCTTTCCTTTCTTGGCGCGATGTTGGCACGGGCAAGCAGGCGCGGCAGAGCCCAGACGATTATCCAAGCTGCGACCTCCAAGTCGCGGGCGTCCGCCATCGGGAGCCGGCGCGCGACCACGCCGCGACTGCTTGTGCGGTGCGTGGCAGGCGACGTCGACCCCTCGCGTGCGCCCATGGCCGTTGTTGCCTGCAACGACCGCAGACGCCTGCTGATACGCCGGTTGACTTTGCTTTCACGCGGCGGCTCATGCATGGCAATGGATGGTCAGTATGTCGCACGGCACCGTCTGCAAGACGCGTTCCGCGACGCTGCCGAGAAGGGCTCGCTGAACACCCCTACGACCGTGAGTGCCAAGCACCACCAAATCCGTCGGCTGTTGCTGCACGAATGTGCTCATGACCGTGTCGGGGTCGCCATGCCGGAAGTAGGTTTGGATCGTCGCCCCCCGAGGTCGGTCGCCACCGCCCCCGGACGCGTCCATGGCACATTCAAGCAAGGCGTGGATGGCGCTTTGCCTGCTTGCCTCGTATGCGGCGATCGCCGAGCCTGGATTGGCTGTGCCCACGAAACCGATGTTGTAGGCGTGGACGGCGGTGAAGGAGCAGCCCGGAAAGAGAGCGACGGCGCGCTCCAATGCATGTCGAGCCGGCTCCGAGGCGTCGACGGCGATGGCGATCGACCTGTAAGGTGCGCTGACCCTGTTTCGCACACAAAGCACTGAAACCCTGGGCTCGCGAGTGAGGTGCTTCACGGTCGAGCCGATCAGCCGTTCTCGAATGGACGGCACGCGGGGAAGTCCGGTGACGAGGATGTCGCAGCGCAGCTTTTGTGCAAACGCAAGGAGGGTTTGTGCGACGGGTCCGGACGCGAGGTGGTGCGAGATCTCAGGAAGAGGATCGTCCCGATGGTGCTTGACAAGGCGCTCCAGCAGCAAGCGAGCGGCCTTGCGTTGTGGGGACTTTGTGGCGACAGCGTGCTCAACGACATGCAGGACAACCAAGTGTGCGCGCCACAGCCGTGCGAGCTCAATGGCACGGTCGAAGGCACGGTCACACGCTGGCGTGAGGTCCGTCGCCAGGAGAAGTTTTTTTGGGAAGACAGGTGCGCTTGGTTGGCCTGTCACAGCGCGTCTCCGTGATCTCGAGCCGACCGCGGCAAAGCCTGCTCGTTCCCCGTATTCGCTCGACATGCAGCCCGCACGGACAAGACATCGCATGGTAGGGACCTAAGGAGCGCCTCGGCAACGCTGCCGGTGAAGTCGCGTTGCGCACCGGTACGCCCGTGCGTCCCCACAACGACCAGATCGGGCGCGTGCTTGCGTACGTACTCGGCCATGACGGCTGCCGGCGCCCCCCGCTCCAGACGCATGTGCAAAGAGCTCTCGGGGTCGGTCTGCCGGAGAAAATCGGCCATCCTCATCTCGACAGCCCGCAGCGATGAACCTTGCCCGCTCCCCGCCGCCGACATCTCATAGGCGTGCACGACGGTGAAAAATGCCTTGGGGAACAGCGTCACAGCGCAATCGAGGGCATGCCTCGAGGGCGGCGAGAAGTCGACGGCGACCGCTATGCGCTGATAAGGGCCGTGTCTGCGTCTTTGGACGATGAGAACCGGATGATCACAGTGGCGCAGGATGCGCGCCGGCGTGCTGCCGAGGAGCTTTGCGCCCAAGGTGCCATCGTGACCTCGCCCGGTCACGATCAAATCGCAGGGCCCATCCTGCGCCTTTGCGACCACTCGCTCCGCGGGATCACCGACAACGACATGCGAAATGATGCCGTGTTTGAGATCGGCTTGGCTGTCACGCACTAGGCGCTCGATCTCGGTTTCGGCTTGTTTGAGCGTGGGTGCCACGCTCCAAAGTCGCAGCGAGGGCGCTTCGATCACATGCAATACCGTGAGGACCGCTCGCCACTCCGAGGCGTGCTCCGCGGCGCGATCAAAGGCGCGATCAAAGGCGCGATCACAAGCCGGCGTAAGATCGCTGGCCAGGAGGACGTTCTCAGGTACGCCGCGGCTCCGACTTTCTGTCACAGCTCTACTCGCGTTTGAAGGGTCGAGGTCGAGAGTACGTCGGCAACGTATTTATAAGTGTGCGTGCTCCATCGTCATTGGACGATGCCGTCGGCTACTCGGAGCTGAGGCGCCGACGGCTTGACCCTCGATAACGTGAAGGACGCCAAGCTGCGCGCCATTGGCCACGAGCTCGGACGTGCTCCAGTACCGGATCGTGGCACTCTCCGAGGCCAGTAGCCCGTTCCTTGGCAGCTCAGCCTGCCAAGGCATGTTTTTAGGCGGTACTTTGCAACAGAAAACATCGGCCAGATGCTATGCGCCTTGATCTTCATCAATGAAAGCGGACGCCAACAGGTGCCGGCTTGGTTAGTTTTGCGAAGCGGCCAGTGGTCCGTCGAGACAATGGTTCCACGGCGCCTGCTCTAGCGGGGCCGGTGCGGGAAATTGATAATCCGGCTTGCCCAGCAAGCTCAGCAATGCCTTGCGACGCGGGGGCCTTGCATGACGGGCCGCAATCCGAGAAGGCAGTCCCGCGGCGCGCTCTTGAGCCCGCGCAATGATCGGGCTCAACCCAGCAAAGAGGATGGCCGCGGGGCTGCTGCGAGCGGCCGCACCAGCGGGCAGCCCGCTGGCATGGCCGCGATCTTGGCGTCGATGATGCCCTTGGAGGCGCGCTCCAGATAATGGGTGACATGGGGTGATGGCGGCTGGTCGCATCAAGGGCACTCCGGAGTAACTTGAGGGGTGCTCACCTGACCGCTCCACTGATTCGGCCAGGAGGGCACCCTATGACCAAGAGCGCGGCCAGCACCGCAAGCAAGACCTATGCCGGTCTCGATGTGTCGCTGAAGGAGACCGCAGTCTGCATCGTCGATGACGCCGGCAGGATTCTATGCGAGCGCATGCTGCCGACCGATCCGCAAGTGATCGCCAAGTGCCTGGGCAAGCACGCACCGACCCTCGAGCGTTTCGGCCTGGAGAGCGGCGCCACATCGGCCTGGCTGTGGCGCGAGTTCCGCGCACTTGGCCTTCCCGTCGTCTGCCTCGACAGCCGCCACGCGCATCGCGTGCTATCGATGAAGCGCAACAAGAACGACCGCAACGACGCACGCGGCCTGGCCGACCTCGTCCGCATGGGCTGGTACCGCGAGGCCCGGGTCCGGTCCCTCGATGCGCAGCTCATCCGTTCCCTGCTGCTGTCCCGCCAGCAGCTGCTGCAGTCGCGGCGGGCCATCGAGAACCAGATGCGTGGCGCCTTGAAGACGCTGGGCGTGATGACCGGGTCGACCAAAGGACGTGGGTTCATGCCGCGTGTCGTCGAGCTCAGAGCCGACAACGATTGGCTCAGCTCCGTCCTCGATCCGCTGCTCGCCGCCCATGCTTCGATCGCCAAGCAGCTGAAGGCCATGTCGGCCAGCGTCCTCGACACCGCGCGCAGGGACGGCGATGTGCGCCGGATGATGACCGTGCCGGGCGTCGGGCCCATGACCGCGCTCGCCTTCAAGGCCGCCATCGACGATCCGCAGCGCTTCACGTCGTCGACGAAGGTCGGCCCATATCTCGGCCTGACGCCGCGGCAGTATCAGTCCGGTGAGAGCGAGTGGATTGGCGGCATCGGCAAGTCCAATGATCCGCTGTTGCGCAGCTATCTCTACGAGGCTGCCGGCGTACTCATGACGAGGCTGCGCCGATCCTGCCCGCTGCAGCAATGGGCGTTGCGCCTTGCCAAGCGCATCGGCTGGAAGCGCGCCTCCATCGCCGTGGCGCGCAAGCTCGCCGTGATCCTTCACGCCATCTGGCGCGACGGCACCGTGTTCGAGTGGAGCACGACCGAGCCGGCCGTCGCGTAGTCGAAGAGCTTCCGCACCAGCGGAAGGCGTCCCTGCCGGGACGACGGGCAGATTGACCTCGTAGCGACCGTGGCGGGCCTTGACGCACCGCGTGGGTGACATATGAGGCATCTTCTCGACGAAGCCCATCCTGAGGCGGAGCATCCGACCTCGTAAAGAACCTTGCGCCCGGCATTGGTCGTCGTCAGTCACGCGTACCTGCAAAGAATGCCGCGAAGGATTTGGGCGGCTCCCTCCCTTCGGTCGGGCCACGCTCTATCGCGCGGCAGAAGGTGCCGCGCGACCGAGCCCCGCTTGCACGGAATGCGCGGGGCTCGGCCCATTCGGGTTGCGATCGTTGCCGCGTAGTCTGCGTGCGAAGCATCGAGATCTCGGGCAAGCGCCTCCTGCAAACGACGGGCGGCGGCTGAGATTCTGCGCCCGCCAATCACGTGGCGACAGCTCCGCAACCCCACGTTCCATCAGCGTCCTACCGTGCTCGAAGCCGTCAAGGACAAACCCTCACGGGCGCGCAAGTGCGCGTCCTTGACCGCTTCTCCGCGCGGAAGGAAGGGCTCGGCGTTGTGGGAATGAAGGGGAGTGGTCAGCAAACAAAAAAATCCGAATACGTGGCCCGTGCCCTTGACACGACCACCCACCATCAAAGAACGGTCTCTACCCGGATCTTGACCGAACCCGCCGGCTTGGTGGAATCGAGCTCCTGGAAGGAGAAGAACAGCGTGCCGGAGCGCTCGACGATCTGCTGCACGGGCGTGAAGGTCGGCTGATCCATGCCGCATTCATAGCTCGTCAGACGGATTGCGCAGGTGATCCAGGGAATGCGCGCGGCAACCTTGGCTCCCCAGAGGATCTCGTTGGTGTTGGCGCTGTAGGAGGAGGGCCAGACGTCGGCGATGTCGAAGGGTGATTTGATGTGGCCAGCCGCAACGTCGGCGCCGAACATCCACTGCATGAGATCGGCATCGAGCGGGAAGTATTGCGCCCACAGGATCGGATAGCCGTGGGCTTGCAGATCGGCTTCGACCTCGTGACCGATGCCGGCATCCATATGGTAGGGGCGAGCGAGCACCATGATGCACGCCCGTCCCTCGCTGGCGCACAATTCCAGTATGGCACGGCTCCGCGAACGGAGTTCGGCGTTGAAGTCGGCGAGCGCGCGGTAGCCAGCCTCGACAGCGTGTTCCGTTTCGGAGAGTGACAGGCCGGGTAGAACGTGCTTCAGCCCGTCGTGAAGCTGGCGCGGCACGAGCCGGGGCTCGGCCAGCGAGACTAGCGGTGCGACATAGGCGATGCCGTTCTCGGCGAATACATCGCGCTCCTTGACAAAGCCGGCCCTGATGTTCTCCGGCGCGGCCATCACCCGCGGGCAGGCGAGCGACTCCATGACATGGCCGCCGAGGAAAGAATCGAGGGAATAGATCATCGGCGAGAACAGGATGTCGATCTTGCGCTTCTGCCCGAAGATCAGTTCGCCGTAATGCCCTGACACGCACTTGACCGGATAGCAGCAATCCACGGTGCCGCGACCGCGGCCGTATTCACGCCCTTGTTCCTCGGACGTGTCAGAGGAAAAGACGACGCGCTCGTTTGGCACGCCGAGCGCGCCGAAGAAGCCGAGCCAGAATTGGTGCGTCGTCCAGATGTTGAGGACCTTTGGAAGCCCGATCCTGAGCTTGGCGCGCGCCTCAATGTCAGCATCCCGCCCAGGCGCGACGGAAGGCGTGCGTTCGAACCACTTCGCCAACATTTGGATAGACACGACGCCGCTCCTCCATATCGGCCTTCACGACCTTCATCTCGTTGACATCCTCGACGAGGCCCTTGGGGCAGGAATTGCCGCTGATGACGCGCTCCCAGCCCTTCGCGACGGGAACCTTGCTCCACGGCCGGCCCTTGGCGCCCGGCGGCCGCACGTCGATGAAAGCGCGCTTGCAGTTGACCGGGCACCAACGGCAGATGGTGCTGCTGCTCGTCGTGGTCCGGTACTCGAGCGCCTCGATCGTCTCGAAGCCGCGGAAGCGGCTCAGGCTGACGCCGTCCCACGCCTCCAGGGCGCACAGGGCGGCACCGATGGCGCCCGCCTCGCCGGAATGGGGATGAATGACGACCTCGGCGTCAGGCACCTTGGAGGTGATGAAATCAACCTGCGCCTTGACCACGGCAAGGTTGCGGTGGGTACCGCCCTGCAGCACGAAACGGCGCCCAGCCGCGCGCAGGTTCTGCAACTGCCCGGCATAAATCCACACGTTGAGCGGCAGGACAGCGGCAAGCGAGGCCATGATCTCCTCGGCTGTCCAGCCTTTGCGCTGCTGATTGACGATATCCGACTGCAGGAAGACGCCGCAGCCCATGGCCAGTTTCGGCATCGATGTCGCTGCGAAGGCTTTGTCCGCATAGTCCTCCAGGGCAATGCCGTAGCGCTCAGCCACCCCTTGCAGGAACGCCCCATTGCCCGATGAGCATTGAGAATTGAGGCGGAAGTCGGCGACCGTGCCTTGGCGCAGGATCATGATCTTCACGTCCGTGCCGCCAACGTCGCAGATCACGTCGGCATCCGGAAACACCTCGATCGCCGAACGAGCATGGGCGACGGTCTCGACCACGCCGATGTCGGCGCCGAGGATGTCCTTCAGGAGATCCTTGCCGTAACCGGTCAGCGCCAGAGCTGCCACCTTGCCGACGCCGGCGGAGCGGAGATCGGCGAACAGCGCCTTGGCGTCCTCGATCGGGTTGCCTTTCGACTGGACGTAGCAAGAGTAGATGAGCTCGCGGTCCGGCGCGAGCACGACTGCCTTGGCGGTGGTCGATCCGAAGTCGCAGCCGACGAATAGCGCCGCGTCGGAGCGAACCGCACCCTTGGCGCCGGCAGCCTTGCCACCGGCATAGCGCTGGCGGAAACCGTCGAGATCGGCGGTGCCGCGCACCAATCCTTTGGCGCCCTGCTCAGCCTTTTCCTCGTGCTGGCCCTGATCAATCCACCAGGCGAGGCGATCGGTTCCGGCATAAACGCCGACATTCTCGGCCTCGCCCTGGCCGATTTCGACGCAGCCGAGCGCCGCGTAGTAGAGCGCCTCTTCTGGCACGGTCACGAGTTCCTGCGGCCCAAGCCCTTCCGGCGGTGCCACGCCACGCTCGCGCCAGAGCTTAGCCAGATGGTGGCGCCAGGCCTGCTGCAGCCCGGTGAAGAACAGGTTAGGGCCACCGAGCAACAGCACCTGCGGCGCCGGAGTGTTGCCCTTGGTGAGGGTGGCAAGGTTCTGATAGACGACCGCCTCGAACAGGCTGGCGATGATCTCTTCGACCGGCACGCCGCCCTTCAAGAGCGTGTTGGCGTCAGCCTCCGCGAAGATGCCGCACTTCGAGCTGACTTTGTGCAGGCTCATGCCGTCGTAGGGCATCCGGGCCAGCGCCTCCGGCGGGATTTGCAGCTTGCGCGCCGTCTTCTCGATGAAGGTGCCGGTTCCGCCGCTGCACGCCGACTGCATGTAGACCTGCTTGGACTTGCCCTTGCCGGAGGCGGTGAAAAAGATCGTCTTCATGTCCTCGCCGCCGATCTCGGAAACAAACCGCACGTCGGGGTGAAGCTTCTCCACCGACGCCGCGACGGCCACCACCTCCTGGACCAGCTTGCCGCCGACGAGCGAGGCGATCACGCCGGCACCCGAGCCCGTGAAGAAGACGCGGTCGCGCCCAGGCACAAGCCCGCACGCTTCGTGCATGCGGCCGAGGAACTCGTGCACCTTCTTCGCCTGACGCGTGCCGTGACGCTGATAGTCGCGCCACACGACCCGGTCGTTGGCGAGCGCGACGGCTTTGACCGTGGTCGAGCCGACATCGAGGCCGATGATGGTCATGCCACCCTCCGTGCGGCCGGCGGCGCGGCGGCCACCTGACCCGTCGACGCGGCGAGGTGGAGCAGCGTGTTGGCGCGGAATCCGATAAGTGGCGCGCTTCATGTCGGGCCGCGCGTCAATGAGCGGCTGGGCGTCCTCCGGCGTCAGGCCGGTGCGCTGCATCGCCTCGACGTATTCGGCGATCGCCCGCCGTTTGGCCTCGGTGAGGATCATCTGACAGCGCGACAGCGCGTGCACCTCGGCATCGCCTTTCACCTCGATCGGGGCATAGAGAAGATCCGGATGCTTGCCCACGACACCGGCCATCGCGCCGACGCTCATCGTGTTCGGCATGCACGCATAGGGCGAAAGCTCGCAGATCATGTGGGCCTTCTTGTGCGTATGCGCCCACAGGGCCTTGCCGACCAGCATGTCGCCCTCGCCGCCGGAAAGCTTGTGATGGAAATAGGGCGCCGCCAGCCGCCGCAGCTCGTACTGGTCGGGTATCTCGTGCGGGCTGTTGCCGAGCGCCGCGCGCAGCCGGTCGTAGGTCCAGCGGAACAGCCGTTGCAGGGTGCGGACTGCGAGGACTTTCGGCTGGGCGAAACGGTCGAGACCGACATATTCCTCGAAGTTCTGCACGTAGAAACGCATCCAGTAGTCGAGCCAAACGGCGATGGAGGCCGGATAGACCTCGGCACCTTCGGCCTCCAGCCAGCGGTGAATGTTGTAGTTCGGCGCGCCCTCGATGGTCTGCAGGTAGAACTCGCCCGTGATCTTGACAATCGGTTTGGGTTGCAGCCGGTCGACCTCGACAGCGTCGAATTCTGCTTTCACCTCGCGCAGCACGCCAACGAAGTAGTCGGTCGACAGATGCCAGACCAGCGTACCCCATTTCTTGCCGCGGTTCGGCCGCTTGCGGAATGCTTCGCAGAGACGGTCCACGCTGGCCTCGACGGCTCGCTGCGTGGCGCCCGCTTCGACCTCGTACGGGCGAACGCGATACTCGAGGCTCTGCAGGACATCCGTGCACAGGATCGCCCAGACCACTCCGAGCGTCAGCGGCATGTTGATGTCCAGGCCGCCACCCGCTGCGGCGCCCTGGTCCATCCGGCTCTGATCCATCAGGAATAGGCGGAAGTCCTCCATGCCGAGATTGCGCAGCGCCAGCTCGTAGCTCTGATGATATTGGCCAAAGCGGCAGGCTCCACAGGAGCCGGCAGTGATGTAGGCGTATCTGCGTGCGACCTCACCGTTGCCCAGACGCTCTGCCTCGGATTTGAGGAAATTGGCCAAATTGCCGGTCGTGAAGCTGGTCGGGCAGCATTGTCCGATATCGGCGAGCTCCCTTCCGGTGAGCAGATCCTCGCGCTTGGCCTCGGGCAGCGGCCGAGCCTTGTAGCCCAGATTTTCGAACACCGCCTGGATCACGCGCTCGACGCGCCAATGAAGGCCGCCAAACAGGATCTCCACGTGCCCCATGTCCTCCTTGGTCAACGGCTTCGGAGAATAGGCGCGGTAAGGCTCCAAGCGTAGATGGTTCATGTGGTTCACAGCTCCGCCCCGGCAGTGCAGATCGTCAGGCGACCCGCGGGACGCTCAACCACAAGCAGGCCGCGCGCGGTGCCAACGGGCCGCTGGCTGGCGTGGCTTTCAACAACAACCCAGTCACCCTGTGCACCGTTGGGCTGCCGGACCTTCCGGACGCAAAGTGAGTTCCTGGACGCCACAGAACAGTGCTTCGAAACGCGTTGCGCCCTCCAAGGCCAGCAGCCACCAGCTACGTCTTCCGAGATGCCGGACCGCGAGCCATCCACGACGGATGCTGCCATCTGCTCGCTAGCTGTGTCCGGCATGAGCAGGTCTCCAGCGGTGTCATGCGCCGTCCCTGCCTAATGCAGGAGAGCGCGCATAGGTCTTCACTCGTTACGTTTCATGGGCGACGACTTGAGCCTGTCCCTGTACCACCAGATCAGCAGCCTCCTACGGAGGCGGCGCACCAACGGCACATCGACCGCCAGGACCAGCAGCCCGAGCGGCAGCATCCAGAACCCGACGACAGGCAGGAAACCGAAAAGGCCTGCGAGAATGAGGCCGATACCAATGCTGACCCGCGCGAGACGTGAGCGCGGCAGGTCGAACTGGCGTGATCCGATTTTGATCTTCATCAGCTCTGCCAACGGCGTCGCTCTCAGGAACAGTGTCGACCGTGACAAACGCTGATCTTGGCAAGAGATCGGCGTGACGGCGGGTCGAGGCAAGGGCTGGTGAGGGAATGCAAACGCCGAACTGCATCAATGTTCACGCCCTGCATGTCTTCATGCCAAGGAGAGCATAGACTGGGCACCAGCGCACAACGGCCGTGACGAGCGGCACTATGCCGATCCAACCCCAAGCCGTCGTATATGCTGGGCTATAAAGCCCAAGCGCCGCGCCTACCAATGCCAGCCCAAGAACGATGCGCAAGAGCCGATCGATAGAGCCGAGATTCGCCTTCATTGCAGTTGTCTCCTTGCCCGGACTGCAAGCCTGAGGAGTGGTGCTTGCATCGCACTAGAAAAAGAAGCGCCAAGCATGTCATTGATGAAAATCAATGGAATATCCTGCCCGGCCCCTCGCGTTGGAAAGGGCGTCGTCTATCGCCGTGGGAGGTCCGCGCTGCGGCGGCCCGCTCACGGCGGATTGATGGTTGTCAATGCCGATCAGTCGGACGCCGATCAGATGTGTCGATGTGATGAGGCAGTCCCGGGCCCCGTTGTGCAAGCAGATCGACACTACGGTTGTTTGTTGTGAGTGACAGCGCCGCAACGAGCCGGCCCCATCGGACTCGGCGCACGGGTGGAGCATGCTTCAACAAGGCCCAGATCAAAAAGCCCGGCGCGAGCAAGGGTCAGCCCTCTCTGAGCTATCGAGTGCCGGGGCATCGCCGCGCAGCTTCTGCTTGATGGCCCCGACGCTCAGCGAATACGCACCGCGAGCAATGCCCTGCCAGGACAGTGAGGAAGACCCCTCTTTGCGTCTGGCAGAGGTGTTCGACCGCTCGCTTCACTATCTCTTGTCGCGGATCACTCTTGGATTGTCACCGATGGCGCTCGCCAGCGCCTACTTCGACTGGTGCCTGCATCTCTCCGCATCGCCTGGCAAACAGCTGCAGCTGTGGCAGAAGGGTGTGCGCAAGAGCTCACGCCTTGCCGTGCATCTGGTCCATTGCGCCGCGCAGGGCGGTCATACCGATCGGGCGTGCATCGCGCCGTTGCCGCAGGACAAGCGCTTTAGCGGCGCCCGATGGCAGGAGTGGCCTTTCAACGTGATTCATCAGGCTTTCCTTCTTCAACAGCAGTGGTGGCATAATGCGGCAACCGGCATTCGCGGCGTTTCCGCCCATCACGAACGTGTGCTCGAGTTCACCTTCCGGCAAATGCTCGATGTGTTCTCCCCCTCCAATTTCGTCGCCACCAATCCGGAGTTCCTTCGCAAGACTCAGGCCGAGCTCGGGCTCAACCTGGTACGCGGCTTCTGGAATCTGGTCGAGGATTGGGAGCGGGCTTGCAACGGTCGCCCACCGGTCGGAACCGAGAACTTCCGCGTGGGCAGGGAGCTTGCCACGACGCCAGGCAAGGTCGTTTTCCGCAATCGGCTCGTCGAGCTCATCCAGTACGAGCCGGCCGGCGACAGGGTCTATCCCGAGCCCGTGCTGATCGTGCCGGCGTGGATCATGAAGTACTACATCCTGGACCTTTCCCCCGGGAACTCGCTGGTCCGTCATCTTCGCGAACAGGGCTTCACCGTGTTCATGATCTCCTGGAGGAACCCGGGCCGGGACGATCGCTCACTCGGCATGGAGGACTATCACCGGCTCGGCGTGACGGCCGCCCTCGACGCCGTTGCACGCATCGTGCCCGACACGCGCGTGCATGGCGTCGGTTACTGTCTCGGCGGTACGCTGCTCGCCGTCAGTGCCGCGGCCATGGCACGTGACCACGACGAGCCGTTTGCCACACTGTCGTTTCTGGCCGGTCAGATCGACTTCCGGGAGGCCGGTGAGCTCACGCTCTTCATCGGCGAGGGGCAGGTGGCATTCCTGGAGGACATGATGTGGGAGCAGGGCTACCTCGACGCGCACCAGATGGCCGGTGCATTTCAGCTACTGCGCTCCAACGACCTCATCTGGTCCCGCATGGCGCACGATTACCTGATGGGTGAGCGGCGACCAGTTTTCGATCTGATGGCGTGGAACAGCGATTCGACCCGCATGCCGTATCGTATGCACAGCGAATACCTGCGCAGGCTGTTCATGGCCAACGAGTTGGCCGAAGGCCGCTATGAGGTGGCAGGCCGCCCGGTCGCCCTGGGAGATATTCGCGTGCCCGTATTCGCCGTCGGGACCGAGAGCGACCACGTCGCACCTTGGCGCTCGGTCTATAAGTTCAACCTTCTCATGGACACCGATGTCACCTTCCTTCTGACCAACGGCGGACACAACGCCGGGGTAGTCTCCCCGCCTGGTCGGACAGGTCGACATTTTCGGGTAGCGACCCGGACAGAGAGGGATCGCTACATCGATCCGGACACTTGGTTGACACAAACGGCGCAGGCCGAGGGATCGTGGTGGCCGGCGTGGTTTGAGTGGCTCCGCACACACTCCCGGGAGAAGACCTCGCCCCCACGCACGGGCGCGCCGGAACGTGCACTGCCGCCGCTGGCGGACGCGCCAGGCAGCTACGTGCTGGGCTGAAGGCCTTCACGGGGATTGCTCTTGCAAGACGCCGAGCGTGGGCGCCGTCGCGACACAGCGGGCAGCGACGGCAGGGATCAAGGACACGACCGATGGAACTCGACAAGCAACAGGGCGCTGGCAGGCAGACGGCGTGGAAGCGAGGACTGTTCGTGCTGTTCTTCATGCTCGCATTCAGCATCGCACACCCCCTGCTCAATCTACTGGCAGTCGTGCAATTCCTATGGCTGCTGTTTGCCGGCGCGCCGAACGAATTTCTGCTGCGGTTCGGCCGGTCAATGTCCGTCTGGCTGGCGGACGCGGCGCGCTTCTTGGCGTGCGCCACGGAGGAGATGCCGTTTCCGTGGAAAGCTTGGCCCGATGCGGGGTGACCCTCGCCGGCACGCGCGAACATGCCCAGCCTGTGGCCTCGGGCAGCAGCGCCCGATGTCAAACGACAAGGCGCGCAGGGTGACACGCCCTGGCCGCTCGGCAAGTCCTCCCCCACCTAGACGAGGGCGACACTGGCAGCCAGCGCGAAATGCCCCGCCCCGGGAGGGACGCCGGAGCGGGGCGGGATACCGGCAAGCACAAATTGGGGGGAGGGGCTTGCGCTTGCCGGTAAGACGGAAAGGAGAGCTGGCCAGCTAAGCGACCAATGGGTATGGCGACCAATCTCGACATCCTCCGATCTCCTTGAGGATCGGTGGAAGCAGCCGGTCCGCCCGCTGCCGCTGCCGGTGATCAAGGTAGCGGTAGAGACTATCGGTTATCGCCTTGAGGAGGCGGTTGTCGCCGCCGAACGGCTGCGCGGCGACGACACCACGGTGCCGGTTCTCGCAAAAGGCAGGACCCACACCGGCAGATGCTGGGTCCATGTGCGTGATGACCGGCCGTTCGGCGGACGAGCCCCGCCGGCCGCCATGTTCTACTACTTGCGTGATCGTGGCGGTGCGCACCTCGAGGAGCACCTCTCGCGATGGCGGGGGATACTTCAGGCCGACGCTCATGGCGGCTACAATCGGCTATACGAGGCCGGTCGCATCCCGGGGCCCATCCTCGAAGTGCGGGCTGCTGGGCGCACGCGCGCCGACCATTCTTTGCGCTCGCCGGTATCGAGGCCAGCGCTCGCCGTAAGGCCGAGGGTAAAGCGCTTGGCGTCATCTCGCCCTTGGCGTTGGCGACCGTCCGGCGCATTGACGCCCTGTTCGAGATCGAGCGCGGCATCAATGGACGGAGCGTGGAGGAACGGCTTGCGCTCCGCCGGGAGCTGAGCGCACCTCTGGTCGCCGGGCTCGAAGCTCGGATGCGATCCGAGCGGCCGAAGCTGCCGCGCGGCAACGATGTCGCCAAAGCCATGGACTACATGCTCAAGCGCTGGCCCGCCTTCACGCGTTTCTTCTCCTCGGCCGAGAAGTGTCGCCGGGTCGCCCGGCGAATGTCTCTGACTGTCGCCTCCGCACTCTGCGGAGCCTGTCTCATCATGTCCCTCCTTGGGGCGACGATGAGCTGAAAACTCTCCTCTACTACGCAATCAAGTCGAACCGTCCGGTAGGTCCTGACGGGGGACAGAAGCAGTCTCAGCCGAGGCAATCACAGTGTCCAGCGAGCTCGCACCACCCAAATATTAAAGCCATCACGCGACGGCCGAGAAAGAAAGGCCCAGTGTCATGGCCGTCCCGGCGATGACCACGTTTTCGGCAACGCTCGGCGTGTGGGCCTTGCGGTGAAAAATGCCCGAATCAACGGCAAGCATTGTCAACACGACGAGCAAGAAGGAGAGCCACGCCCACGCCGGCATTCCGAGCCAATCACCGGTCATGTATCCAAAGAACAGGTCCACAGCAGGATCTCCTTTTTGGGCGACGCGTAAACAGAAAAGCAAACGTTCAGTCGCGATCGGGAAGATCGCCGAACTGGTCGGCGACGGCCGCCTTTAAGAAGTCGGCGAGCTTCAGATAGGACGCCTGTTGAGCACTTGCTCTCCGCCAGACAAGTCCCACCGTGCGATGAAGGGCGCGGCCCCTAATCGACAGAAGCCGCAGATTGGGATCGCCGACGATTTCCCGACGGACATAGAGGCCGGGCAGGAACGTGATGCCGAGCCCCATCACGACCATTTCGCGCAGTGTGTCGAGGCTGGTGCCCTCGAACTCGTACCGCAGCCTTGCCCCCATCTCGAGGCAAAGCGACTGGACGGTATCGTGGAGCTGATGGCCTTTGCCGAGGGCGAGAACATCTTGCCCCGCGAGGTCCGCGCGCTCCACCACGGCTTGACGTGCGAGCGGATGATCCGCGCCGACCGCAAGATGCAGCGGCTCGCGAAACAGAAAAGAACTCACAAAATGCGAACTTTGCACCGGTAGCATCGTGATAACGACGTCGAGCGCGCCATCTTCGAGTGCGCCAGGCAAGGCGCTCGGCGAGCTTTCTCGCACGTAGAGCTTGAGATCAGGATGTGCCTTGTGCAGCGGCGGCAGGACGTGGGGAAGAAGATAGGGTCCGATGGTCGGCGGCAGGCCCAAGCGGAGAAGACCAGCGAGCTCGCGGCCTCCGCTGTTTGCGAGCGCGCGGATCTCGCCGATGTCGATGAGGATTCGACGTGCGACCTCAACGATTTGCAGTCCAACCGACGACATAACTACCCGGTTCCGATTGCGCTCGACCAGTTGCACCCCAAGCCTGTCCTCTAGGGTTTTCAGCTGCTCGCTCAATGTCGGCTGGGTCGTGCTGCAGCGTTCGGCGGCGCGTCGGAAATGCAAAGTGTCGGCGACTGCGACCAGATACTCAAGTTGACGAATATTAGGCATCGTAGGCCCTCCTGCAGTCCGTCGCACGCGCGCTGATCGCCACGGGCCCTGGTCGTGATCGATGATATAGGGTCGACCCGATTTAGTCCCAAGCTGATAGGAAAATCCGATCAGGCCAGGGTCGGGGACCGATTGGTCATTGGCGTCGGCCTCTATTAACTCTGCGGTACCTAACGAGAGCCGGCAAATCGCCTTGGCCGTAGACGACAGAGAGGAGAAGTATGAGCGAGAGAGAACGGCCGCACGCGCGTAGCAGCATATTTGCGACGCCGCGGGGCAGAATCGCCATCTCGGTCTCGACCGAGTGGCACGGATCGGTGAATGGGCACGCCCAGGCCGTTATCGTGATCGCGTCGGAAAGTACCAGCAAACCGGGTCAGCACTGTGCAGAGGAGAGGAGGACAGAATGTTAGATTTCGGTCGCATCGGCGATATGGTCAGCCGATTCCTTGGCGGCGCGGTAACGGCCACGGCCACGGCCACGGCCACGGCCAGCAGCATCGCTGAAGTCCTGGAGCGATCAGGAATTGATTCAGCAAGTCTCGCAGGACTAAATCAAGTCCAGATTATTGAGATGCTCCAACAGCACGGCGTGAATGCGAGCCTGCTCGAGGCGGTTGACATCAATGCTGTCGCAGATGCGATTGGTCGAGGCGAGGGCTTGCACTCCGTAACCGAGATCCTGAGCCAGGCCGCGCAGCGCTGACCGTGATGATCGCTGATCGCCCAACGTTGAACAAAACTGGATACAATGATGATTCCGCCCCGCCTTGCTAAAGGATACGAACAGTTTCGGCGCGAGCAGTTCCCCAAGGAGGTCGAGCGCTATAAAGTGCTCGCCTTAGAGCAGAAACCCCATACGATGGTGATCGCGTGCGCCGATAGCCGGGTCGATCCGACGACGATCTTCCAGGCATCGGCCGGCGAGCTTTTCACAGTCCGCAATGTCGCGGCGCTCGTGCCGCCGTTTGAGGAACTTGGCCACTATCACGGCACGAGCGCTGCCGTTGAGTTCGCTGTCACGGAGCTTGGCGTAGAGTCGATCGTCGTCTTAGGTCACGCACAGTGCGGCGGCGTGGCGGCTTCACTCAAAGCTGCGGGCAACGCCGCGCCAGCTGGGCTCTTCATCGGCCCCTGGGTGGCGCTCATCGAAGACGTTCGCGACGAACTGCTTGAGCGGCGACCGCAATTGTCGCCAGAGAAGTGTCAGGAGGCGCTCGAGGAGCTAGCGATCAAAAAGTCGATTCTGAACCTCAACACATTCCCGTTCGTAGCGGAAGCTGTCTCGCGCGGCGACCTCCATCTTCATGGCGCCTGGTTCTCCATAGGCCAGGGTGAGCTAAGATGGCTTCATCACGCCCGTGGCGCATTTGAGGTCGTTTCGACGATTTCTCGCAGCCCAAATGGCAACTTCCATCGAGGCGCATCCCTCAAGCTACACTAACGCAGGGCAAAATGTGAGTCTATGCGCAACATTCCACATGGCGCGTGCGAGGTTGCGTACATTTGATCTCACCGGCTTAAGACACTGCTCGATGGGATGCCGACCGGCTGCTTCCCGTTGGCGCAATTCATGAACATCATCGAAGGGCAATCTTGAAGAGTAGAGGAAACCCTCTAGACCCGATGTTCGCCGTGTGAGGGCTGGCGGCTTGCCCGAGGATTGCGCCGGAGGACCAGCGCCGAGCCTCAGGCATGGGGGACGGGCCAGATAAACTTTATCACATAAGTTGGACTGGATGTGCACAAGGCGACCGTCTCGGTCGCAGTTGCCGAGGGTCGGCGCGGGGGGAGGTGCGCTACGTCGGCGTATTCCCAAACCGGCCGTACCATATCGCCAAGCTGGTCGAACGGTTCGGCAAGGGCGATCGGCGCTTGAACTTTTGCTACGAGGCCGACCCTGGCGGCTACGGCCTCCACCGGCAGCTCGCCGAAATTGGTCACGACTGCATCGTCGTTGCCCCATCGCTCATTCCGATCAAAGCCGGCGATCGCGTGAAGACGATCGTCGCGACGCGGTCATGCTGGCCAAACTGCAGCGAGCCAGTGAGCTGACGAGCGTTGGGTGCCCAATGTTGCGCGCGAGGCTATGCGTGATCTCATCCGCGCCCGTTGGGGGACTCGGCGCCGAAGCGGGCAACAGATCTCCATTCATTGACTGAGGTCAGTGCTTTCACGTCAACGTCATCCAAGCGGCTTCCGCTATCAAGGAAGAAGCTCTCATCCATAGCGAACACAGGGTCCATGACGCGATACATTGGCCCTCACCGTCCTCAACACGAGATGCAGTTCCAAGCGGAAGACCCGAGCATTATCTACAGGATCGCGGATGCGCCCTCACGGCACTTGCTGAGAGAGGTTCTCCGGCTTGGCATCGACCCTTCGAAGAAGGGCCGATAGTCAGCACCGCTTTTGATGATCGCATGCGCAGTGCGCGCCATCTTGGCGGTAATGGCTGTGACCGCCTTGCGCTTGAGATCGGTATTGTCGCGATCTCGCGCGATGTAGCGCTCGTATTTGGCTCGAAAGCTGTTGTCGGGTTGGCGGATAGCAACCTGGGCGGCGATCCAGAAGGCGCGCCGCAGACGAGCATTGCCGAACTTCGATAGCTTCGCGTGGCCGCGGAACTGACCGGACTGATAGGTTGCGAGATCGAGGCCGCAGAATTTCAGGAACTTTCGATGATGGCCAAAGCGGCGGAGATCGCCGGCCTCAGCGAACACGGTCAGCACAGTGATCGGTCCGATGCCCGGGATCTGCCGCAGACGCTGGTAATCCGGATTGGATGCAAGCGCCGCGTGCGCTTGCGCCTCTATCAGGTCGCGCTGGCGGACCCGGCTTCGCCCCTCGGCGATGACGATACGGAACATGCTGATCGCAGCGCTGTCTAGCGCGACCGGCAAGCCGATCGAGGAGGCTGCGGTCTCGTAAATATCGCCCAAAAGGCGAGCTTCTGAGACTTTCCTGCCGACCACGCCCCAGGACGACTCGACGAAGGCGTCCTTCGAGAGCGCGATAATGCTGGCCGGTGTCGGAAACGCCTCTAGAAAGGCGAGGAACCAGTCGCTGCGAGAGTTGCCGGCGAACCGTGCGGCCTCCGGAAAATATAATGGCAGGTAGTGCGTCAGGCTGCGATGCCAGCTGGGAAATTTTCGATGCCCACAATCAGGGAGTATTCAACGCCCGGGGACATCGCTTTCGAAATCACCTCGTGCGTCTTCGACAGCTCCTGGATATCGTTGATACCGGTGAGGAGGCGATCGGCGTAGGTCTGCGTGGCGCCGATCTAGAGCATGTGCAGGATGACCTGCGCGTCCTTCGGATCGTTCTTATCACAGCCGTTGTGCAGCGCCTAACGCGTCCTTGCCAGCGCGACTGAGGACACGAGCCGTAGCGAGACGCCGGCCTCGAGCAGGCGGAAGGCGAGCCGGCGGTGGTAGTTGCCCGTCGCCTCGAAGCCCCGCGATGACCGGCTGGCCAAGTGCCCGCAGTATCGATGAAGCGATCGTGCTCGATGCGCGTGTTCGGCATCACCAACCGGCGCCGTCGAGCAGCGCCCGGCATCTCGATCAGGACGTCGTTGCGAACTTTCGACACGTCGATGGCTACCAGGATGGCTGGAGCTGGCGTAGTCTTAAGAATGGTCATGGCCGGGCTTCTCCAAAGAGTGGGTTCGACACCTTCACTTTAGAGATCTGCGGCCCGGCCCTGACCACCTGCTTGAGCTCTGATCCTCCGCAGGCGCTCAGGGCCTCCGTCGGGCAAGTTCCCAACATGCTACGGCGCCTGCTACAAATCAAAGCTCTGGGCCGCGACCTGCCACAAGCTCGGCATCAAGCACATCCGCACCAAGCCCTATACGCCCCAGGCCATCGGCAAGGCCGAGCGCTTCATCCAGAGCGCCTTCCGTTACGTAGCCAGCAAGCGCCACCCAATTCGAACTTGCGATCGCTGCGCGAGAGCGGCACAACACCCGCCAACATCGGACGTATGGTCGGGCTGGATGAGATTGACCCGCGCAGCGTGCAGAGATCGGTTGGGCTATGAGTGAAAAGCTGGGACAGGTGCTGGGCTGGCTGCGCGAGCATTCGCGGCTCGCGGCGCTCGTGGCGCATGTCAACCGCATCGAGCGCGGCATGCTGTTGATCACGATTGTTGGGGCGGTCCTGCTGTTCGTCTTCGCCGTGCTGGCGGACGAAGTGGCCGAAGGAGACACGCGCGCCTTCGACAAGCGCGTGCTTCTCGCGCTGCGCGTAGCCGGCGATCCGGCCGATCCGATCGGCCCCATGTGGTTCGAGGAGATGATGCGCGACTTCACGGCAATCGGCGGTACCGGCGTGCTGGTGCTGATGGTGCTGGCGGTGGCGGGCTTCCTCGTGCTGACCGGCAAGGGTCATGCGGCGCTGGCGATCATTGTTGCTGTGTCGGGCGGCACGCTGGTGAGCCAGACCATGAAGTGGGCCTATGCGCGGCCGCGGCCGGAGCTCGTGCCGCATGGCGTCGAGGTCTACACGGCGAGCTTTCCGTCGGGCCACGCCATGATGTCGGCGATCGTTTACCTGACGCTCGGAGCGATGCTGGCGCGCACTCAGTCGGGCCAGGCGGTCAAGGCCTACATCATTGGCGTGGCGATCTTCCTCACGATGCTGGTAGGCGCCAGCCGGGTCTATCTCGGTGTGCACTGGCCGACCGACGTGCTGGCGGGCTGGGCGCTAGGCGCGCTGTGGGCGATCGCCTGCTGGCTCGTCATGCTGTGGCTGCAGGCCCGCGGCCAGGTCGAGGACGAGGCGAGGTAAGCTCAGAGCGCGCCGCGAACCGCAGACGTCATTCCTGGGCCGCAGACGCCGCCAGGATGCGAATGCGCTGCATGGCGCGGAGTTCGTCGACAAGCTTCTCATAGACCGCAGTCTCGGTGAATTGCTGTTCGATGGGCGGGGTCGCGGAAGGCTAAGCCCGAGCCTATGATGGCAAAGTCCTCTAACCCAGGAATCCTTCTGGCTCTGCACCAGATTGGCGTCTGGGCTCCCCTCAGGCCAACTAAAATGTGTCGTCTCGGCAAATCGCCCCCCTAATGCCGAGGATCCCGATGCCGGGCGTGAAAGCCTCGGCGGTCATGAGTTCGATGGCGAACAACAGCAGTGCGAGGTCCGCATAGTTGACTGGCAGCACTGTGAGAGCTGCCAGCGCCAGAAGCAAAGCAATTCCTCAGACCGCGCCTGGTCGGACATGGGAGACCTCCTCGCATTAGTGGCACCAGTCTGCCACGTTCGAGGAGTTGTTCAGAGGTTTCCCAATGCTTGCCTTCGGCACTCTCATGCCTTGAGGGCCATCAACCGCGTCACAAGTACTCCGCGTGCCCAGCACTCTTCTCGCCAGTCCTGCGGATGCCCATCGGTCTCACTCGGTCGGCCGCACCGCAAGCACGTCACATGGAAGTGTGCCGATGAGGCGCTCGGCGACACTGCCGATCACTGCCCGGCGCAGTCCGGTTCGGCCGTGTGTGCCGACAACTACCAGATCTGGGTTGGAGTGTTCGATGTACCGCTTCAGCCCAATATCCGGTGCTCCGATCTCGACCGCCGTTGTCAGATTCAGACGCGAAGTCCGCGCATTCTCGACGAACTCGGCGATGGCTTTCTCCGCCAAAGCCCGCATCTCCCGCTTGTGACGCTCCGCGAGATGGCCTGTCACCTTGTCGCTCGCAAGCAGGCCGTGAAGCGCATCATCGTAGACATGGACGACCGTTGCCTTCGCATCGGGAAACAGTTCCAGAGCGCACTCGAGTGCCTCTTTCGAGGGCGGCGAAAAGTCTGCCGCAATCGCCAAACTGAGATAGGGCGCGAAAGCGCGGTTGCGCACCGACAAGACCGGTTGCAGCGCGCGACGCAACACATGGTCCACCGTGGACCCTAGCAGTCGTTGAGCCAGAGATGTCCGCTCGCCAGGCCCCATCACGAGCAGGTCGATGAACAGGCGGTCGCACTTTCCGAGAATGCGCTCGGCCGGACTGCCGAGTGAGACGAGCGTATCGATGTCGAGCCCTGCCGCTTCCGGATGGCCCTTAATCTGCTGCTCGAGCAAGACCTCCGACTTGCGAACGCGTTCAGTGAAATCGCGGGCAGGCAGCGTGTTATCGACGACGTGGACGACGAGCAGAGAGGCCTTCCAGCGCCGCGCCAGCTCGATCGCACGATCCACGGCTCGATCGCAGGTCGGCGTCAGGTCAGTGGCACAAAGGATCTTGCGCGGAGGCTTCCAAATACCGGGCACGGCGAGCGCTTTCTTCTGATTGCGCCAGCATCCAAGCACGCATGCCTGTAGGTCGTCGTTGATCTACGTCAAAGACGCTTCACAAACGAAAACCTATACAAACGACCATTGAGAGACGTAGGTGGCGGCATGCTGAAAAAACCACTCTATACCGTGCGCGAGGTGGCCGAGCTCCTGAAAGTCAAGGAGGCGACCGTGCGTGGCTGGATGCGGCGCGGAAGTCTTCGCGGCGTGCATATCAGCCGGGAATGGCGGATTGCGGCCAAGGACCTCGAAGCGTTCGTCGAGGCGGGCCACGGCTCAGGTCGCGGGTCCGAGGGCAAGTTCGGGCAACATGACGTGACGACGCACGGGCTCACGCCGAAGGAAGGTCCGGATTCGCCGCTTGCGTCAGACGTCATCAGGCTGGACGACATCGACGAGCTCACGTCGGGGTATCACGAGTTCCTCGCGGAGCACTATGCCCGCGAGGCTGAGCTTTATCGCCAGCTCGCGCACCGCGGCCAGTCGCCAAAGACCATGGTGGTCTCCTGCTGCGACAGTCGCGTCGATCCGTCTCGCGTGTTCAACGCGGGTCCAGGGGCCCTGTTCGTCGTACGGAACGTCGCCAACCTCGTGCCACCCTACGAGCCCGTCGGGTTCCACGGCACCAGTGCCGCCATCGAGTTTGCAGTCACCGGCCTTCACGTGGAGAACATCATCGTCATGGGCCACGCGCGGTGCGGCGGCATCCGCGCATTTCTGGAGCGGTTCAGCACCGATCGGTCGAAGGCCTTGCACACTCCTGCAACTGGCGACTTCATCGGCAAGTGGATGTCGTTGCTTCGCCCCGCCTGGGGTGACGTTGTGAAGGAGAACGCCAAACTTGACACCGAGCGGCGACAGACGGCGCTGGAGCACGCCGGCATTCGTCTGTCGATCGAGAACCTGCGGACTTTTCCGTTCGTGAGAGAGAAGCTGGCGCGGCGGGAGCTGTGCCTTTCAGGCGCCTATTTCGACATCGCGACCGGGCAACTCCAGACACTCGACCCTCAGTCCGGAAGGTTCGAAGTCGTGACGCAGTAGAGCGTTGCCGGCCGACCGATACGGCTGCGCCGCAAATGACCGTCTTCCCGAAGGACCGCTATGGACATCCTCGTTCACGTTAAGGCCCATGAGATGCGGTCGGAGCCCGTTGGGGTTGCCACCAGGCTCGCCAAGGACCTGGGTGCACGGCTGACCGGTCTTCACACCTTGCGCGACATGGCGGCGCTGAGGAACATGTTCGGTGACGGTGCCGCAATCGTCACGCAGCGCCAAGCTGAGTGGGACTCCAAGACAGAGGCCGCAAAATCGCGCTTTCTGGCCGACCTGCGAACGCAACAGCTCGACGGCACTTGGTTGCAGGGTGAAGGTCAAGCCAGCGAGATGCTGTCGTTCATGGGCCGCTTGTACGATTTGGTCGTCGTCGAACAGACCGGTGCCGGCGATCCCATCGACTGGGATCCGGTCGAGGAGACCGCCCTCGGCAGTGGCGCTCCGACGCTCGTCGTGCCGAGCGCCGGTAATTTCCCTCGGGTTGGCGAGCGCGTCGTGATTGCCTGGAACCATAGCCGCGAGGCTTCGCTCGCGGTCCGCGGCGCAATGCCGATACTCGTCAGGGCGAAGGAGGTTGTCGTGCTCTCGGGCCAACGCCGCGAGTCTTTCTCAAGTATCACGCACTGGCCTCCACATGATCTCGCGGAGAGTCTGCGCTGCAAAGGCGTCGCGGCAAGAGCCGCGCGCCTTGTCATTGAGGGCGTGACGGATGGAGCCGGGTTACTCAAAGCGGCTCACGCGCACAGCGCCGATCTCCTGGTGATGGGTGCCTACGGTCGCTCGTGGATGCGGGAATGGTTGCTCGGCGGCGCCACACGTCATGTCCTTCGACACATGGACCTTCCGGTTCTGGTTGCACATTGATCTGATGCAGCAACTGAGCGGGGCCGAGCTGCCAAGAAATCTCAATGTGTTTCGGGAATACCTATTAAATGCCGGTCTACGCAGCATCAGGATGAACCATCGTGAACAACTATGAGGCCGTTCTCGCCATTCTTTGAGTGACCATGGTTCTCGCGATGTTTCTGTTCTTCATCTATCAGCTTTGGTGACAAGAATATGAATCCCTCTTGGACGTCGGGTTTTGGGTTTTTCCTGGCTACGGTCGGCTCCGCGATCGGTCTCGGAAATATCTGGAGGTTCGCTTACCTAGCCGGCGAGAATGGCGGCGGCGCCTTCATTGTCGTCTACGTCGTCGCTGTGGCATTCATTGCCTTGCCGGTGCTGTTCGCCGAGTTTCTGGTCGGGCGGTCTGGAGGTGCGGATCCGACGAGCGCCTATCCAAATCTATCGAAACGCTCAGGTGTTGCCGTCATCGGTTGGATTGCCGTCATCGGTTGCTTCGTGACGCTCGCTTACTATGCCGTCATCGCGGGCTGGGTCGCGCGCTACCTCTCCGTCGCGCTGATGGGCCGCCTGGCTCCTGGTTCCGGCGAAAGCTACACGGACGCCTTCAACGCCTTTACCGGTCATGCCGTCGCGCCGGTGCTCTGGCAGGCCGGGGTGATGGCCGCAACGGCCGCTATCGTGGCGGCAGGTGTGACCGCGGGGATCGAGCGGCTCTGCCGTCTGCTGATGCCAGCGCT
>LNFM01001844.1_pt1 | contig 46366 bp, 39 predicted proteins | sample 596031 | NCBI WGS metagenome assembly LNFM01 (sample SAMN04254537, study PRJNA301005) | activated carbon metagenome | isolation source: dual media filters at the Ann Arbor, Michigan drinking water treatment plant | place: USA: Ann Arbor
CGCCTGCACGACCCGCGCCGCTTCGGCGCGGTGGTGCACGCCGCTTCGCTGGACGATCCGGTGGCGCGCAAGCTGTTGGGCGGTCTGGGGGTGGAGCCGCTGGAGGCCGACTTTGATCCCTGGCGTTTTCACCGCGCCCTGCACCAGCGTCGCGCGAGCATCAAGCAGGTGCTGCTTGCTGGAGACACCGTGGTCGGTGTGGGAAACATCTACGCCTCGGAAGCGCTGTTCATGGCCGGCATCAGGCCCACGCAACGAGCTGACAGGCTGAGCAAGCCCCGGGTGGCCCGCCTGCACAGCGCCATCGTCACCGTGTTGCGCCGCGCCGTGGCGCTGGGGGGCAGCACACTCCGCGATTTCTCCAGTGCCGAGGGGCAAAGCGGCTACTTCCAGCTCGACGCCATGGTGTACGGGCGGGAGGGCATGCCCTGCCGAGTTTGTGAAGCGACGATCAAGTCGATCCGCCAGGGTCAGCGTTCCACTTACTACTGCCCGCATTGCCAGAAGCCTTGAGAGAGCCAGCCGATGCTATATTGCCTGCAACCCTCAAGACTTGGCCCATGAGCTTCAATCAGGAATTCGACGAACACGGCGCCTGGCGCAAGCAGTTTGCACTGCGTCTCAAACTCCTGTCCGAATGGCTGATCGATCACGATCTGCTGGAAGCAGGTGTGCGTGAGCGGCTCGAGCAGTTGCACGCCCAGGTCAAGAACGACAAGATCATGGTGGCTTTCGTGGCCGAGTTTTCGCGCGGCAAGTCCGAGCTGATCAACGCCGTGTTCTTTGCCGGTTATGGCCGGCGCATCATGCCGGCCAGCGCCGGGCGCACGACCATGTGTCCGACCGAACTCGGTTACGACGCCGAGGTGCCCCCTTGCCTGCGGCTGCTGCCGATCGAATCCCGCCTTCAGCCGCAGTCGCTGCTGGACTGGCGCAACGCGCCCGACAAATGGGAGCGCGTGAACCTGGACGTGAACGACCCGCAGCAGTTGGCCCGCGCCATCCAAAAGGTGGCCGAGGTGCGGCGCGTCACGCCGAAAGAGGCCGCCGCGCTGGGCTTCTGGAATGACGAGGTGCCGGACGACAACCCGCTGCTGGGGAGCGACGGGCTGATCGAGGTGCCCAAGTGGCGCCATGCCCTCATCAACATGGCGCACCCCTTGCTGAAGCAAGGGCTGGTGATCCTGGACACCCCGGGACTCAACGCGATCGGCGCCGAACCCGAGCTCACCGTGAGCCTGCTGCCGCAGGCCCACGCGGTGGTTTTCATCCTGGCTGCTGACACGGGCGTGACCAAGTCCGACCTGACCATCTGGCGCCAGCATCTCGCCGGCCTGGGCGAAGGCCAGGAGTCGCGCCTCGTGGTGCTCAACAAGATTGACACCATGTGGGATGCATTGAGCTCGCCCGAGCAGGTGCAGTTGCAGATCGCTGCGCAGCGCACCGATTCGGCCGACATCCTGGGCCTCTCGCCGCTGCAGGTGCTGGCGGTGTCCGCGCAAAAAGGCCTGCTCGCCAAGGTCAACCGCGACGACAAGTTGCTGCAGGCCAGCAACCTGATGGAGCTGGAAACCGCGCTCGGGCAGGGCCTTCTGGGCCAGCGCCGCAAGATCCTGCGCGGTGTGGTGGCCAACGGCATCCAGTCGCTGCGGCAGGAAACCGGGCGCCTGGTGCACACCCGGGCGCGCGATCTGGTCGAACAGATCCAGGAGCTCGAAGGACTGCGCGGAAAGAACGCGGGCGTGATCAAACAGATGCGCTTGCGCATCGAGCAGGAGCAGGCCGAATTCGACGCCAGCGGTGCCAAGATCCAGGCGGTGCGCTCGGTGCACCTCCGGTTGCTCAAGGACCTGTTTGCGATGCTCAGCGCCACGCATCTGAAGGATGCCGTGAACGGCTTGGCTCGGGCTCTCAAACAGCCAGGGATCAAACTGGGCGTTCGGCGCGCCTACGGTGAAACCTTCGAGCGCCTGGGTGCTGACCTGGCCCACGCCGACCGGCTGGCGGGCGATATCCAGTCCATGCTGGAAGGCAGCTTCAAGGGGTTGAATGCCGAATACGGCTTTTCGCTGCAACCACCCACGCCGCCCCAATTGGCCCAGTACGGCAAGGATCTGGATCTGATCGAAAAAAGCCACCTGCAGTACCTGAGCCTGGGCAATGCCTTGAGGCTGGCGCAGCCCGAATTTGCCGAGCGCCTGGCTCGCGCCCTCATGAGCCGCTTGCGTGTGGTGTACGACACCGCGGTGAACGAGGTCGAACTCTGGAACAAGTCCGCCGCCGCCCAACTCGATGCCCAGTTGCGTGAGCGCCGGCGCAACTTCAGTCGCCGCATAGAAGCGGTCTCGCGGATCCAGCAGGCCGCAGGGGGACTGGACGAGCGCATTCGCGAGCTGCAGTCCCAGCAGGCACAGCTGAACCTGATGGATGCCAAGCTCACCGATCTCACCGAGCAGCTCATGGCCGCTCCCGACGAGGCATCCGCAGCGCTCGCTGAAACCGTCGCGGCATGAGGCGGGCAGAAGCAGGCGTTGGCCTGCCTTCTCGGGTGGGCTTTGCCACCTTGCTCATCCATTGGCAGCGGCAGGCAGGTCGCAGCGGATTGCCCTGGCAAGGCACGCGCGACCCCTACCGCGTGTGGTTGTCCGAAGTGATGCTGCAGCAGACCCAGGTGAGCACCGTGCTCAACTACTTTCCGCGCTTTCTGGCGCGTTTCCCGAACGTGGGCACGCTCGCCGAAGCGCCTGCCGATGAGGTGATGGCGCTCTGGAGCGGGCTGGGGTATTACAGCCGGGCGCGCAACCTGCACCGCTGTGCTCAGGTGGTTGTGGCCGAGCATTCGGGTGTGTTTCCAACGGACGCGAAGACGCTGCAGACCCTGCCCGGCATCGGTGCTTCGACGGCCGCGGCCATTGCGGCTTTCTGCCACGGAGAGCGCATCTCCATTCTTGATGGCAATGTGCGGCGCGTGCTCACCCGGCTGCTCGCGTTCGACGGCAATCTTTCGCAGGCCGGTGCGCAGCGCGAGCTCTGGACGCTGGCGCAGGAACTGCTACCGGCAAAGCCGGGCCCGGACGACATGACCGCCTACACACAAGGTTTGATGGACCTCGGGGCCACGGTGTGCACGCGAAGCCGTCCACAGTGTGATCGCTGCCCGGTTCGGCCTCTCTGCCGTGCTGCCAAGGCCGGCAATCCGCTCGACTATCCGCTGAAGACGCGCACCCTGAAACGGCGGCACGAGAGCTGGTGGTTGCTTGTGCTGCGCGATAAAACCCTGGCCGGTCAACGGGTCTGGCTTGAGCGGCGGCCTGCCCGCGGCATCTGGGCCGGTTTGTTTTGCACGCCGGTGTACGAGAGCGAAAGTCTCGCCTGCTCGACCTTGCCACCCGGTCTGACGGGCCAGATCCAGGCGCTCGCGCCGGTGGCGCACAGCCTGACCCACCGCGAGCTGCGCCTGCACCCGTTGTTGCTGGACGGCCAGCCCGACCCAATGGTCGAAGGTCGGGAGGGGCAGTGGGTGGCGCTGGCGATGCTGGAGCAGGTGGGTCTGCCCGCGCCACTGCGGCAGTTGCTCGCCCAGCTGCCGAACTGAAGCGAGATCTCAGCCGCCCGCCGCGGGTGCCTGACGGGCCAAGACGGACGGCCAGCCATCGATTTCGCGGTGGCGCAGCCGGGTGGCCCAGTCGGGTGCGAACACAGCCCCCAGGCGCTCCACCAGGTAAACCGACCGGTGCTGGCCGCCGGTGCACCCGATCGCAACCGTCACATAGCTGCGGTGGTCGAGCTGCATTTGCGGCAGCCACTGGCGCAAGAAGTCGCCGATCTGTTCTTCCATGCGTCTGACATCGGGCTCGGCCGCAAGGTAACGGGCCACGGGCGCATCGCGCCCGGTCAGTGACTTGAGCTCGGCGACATAGTGGGGGTTGGGCAGCATGCGCACGTCGAACACGAAGTCCGCGTCCATCGGGATACCACGCTTGAAGGCAAAGGACTCGAACACCAGCGTCAGCGTTGCGTGGTTCGTGCCCAGAAGCTCTTTGATCTGGCTGCGCAACTGGGCCGGGCGCAGCAGGCTGGTATCGAACACCAGCGCCTGTTCACGCAACTCGGCGAGCAGTTCGCGTTCGTGTTCGATCGCGTCGGTCAGCGCACGGCGCTGGTCGTCGGTTTCCTTGAGCGACAGCGGGTGCATGCGCCGAGTTTCGGAAAAGCGGCGCACCAGGGTGTCGGTGGTGGCGTCCAGAAAGACCGTGGTCAGGTGGACCGTCCGGCCCGAGACGCTCTTGAGTTGAGCCAGGCGCTCGGGCAGACCGGGCAGCGAAGCGGCACTGCGCACATCGATGGCGATGGCCACTTTGCGCGTGCCATGGCTCTGTTCCAGCGCGATGAAAGTCTGCAACAGTTCGGGTGGCAGGTTGTCCACGCAATAGAAGCCCAGATCTTCCAGCGCGGTGATGGCCACCGATTTGCCGGAACCGGACATGCCGGTGATCAGCACCAGCTCGATGCTCATGGGCGCTGCGCCTAGCAGGGTATCGGCGTCGCTCATGCCGCGAGCAGTTCGCGGGCATGGGCCAGCGAGACTTCCGACTTTTCGTTGCCACCCAGCATGCGCGCGAGCTCCCTCACACGGTCTTCGTGCGAAATTGACGTCACCGTGCTCACCGTCTGTTGCCCGGAGCGCTGCTTGCTCACCAGCAGGTGGTGGTCGGCACAAGCGGCCACCTGGGGCAGGTGGGTCACGGCCAGCACCTGGCGGTCGCGACCGAGTTGCCGCATCAGCTGACCCACGGTGTGCGCCACGGCCCCGCCAATGCCCGCATCCACCTCGTCGAAGATCAGCGTGGGCGCGTGGCCGAGGCGGCTGGTGATGACCGAGATCGCCAGGGCGATGCGCGAGAGCTCGCCGCCTGAGGCCACCTTCCCGACCGGACGCGGCGTCACGCCGGCATGGCCTGCCACCAGAAATTCGACCTGCTCCCAGCCATGGGCTTGGGGCTCTTCAAGCTGGTGCAGGGCCACCTCGAACCGGCCGCCCTGCAGGCCCAGGGTCTGCATGGTTTCAGTGACCGCCTTGGACAGCTTGGGGGCGGCCAGCTGGCGCTGCTTGCTGAGCTTTTGCAGCTCGCTCGCCAGCGCTTGCCAGGCCTGACGCTCGGCCTGCCGCAGGCCTTCGAGGTCCAGCGCCTGGTCAACTTGCGACAGTTCGGCTTTCCATTGCTGGTGCAGCTCGGCCAGCTCTTCGGGTTGGCGTCGGTATCGGCGTGCGAGCGACATCCACAGCGACAGCCGCTGATCCAGCGCGGCCAGGCTCGCCGGGTCCGGCTCGGCGTGGCGGCTGTACTGGCGCAGGCTGTGCACGCTGTCCTGTACCTGGGCGAGCGCGCCTTCCAGGGCTTCCAGCGGCCCCGCGAACTGCGGCTCGATGTGGGCCTGCGCCTGCAGCGCGGCGATGGCCCGGTGAATCAGGGTGGCTGCGCTGGCCTCATCGTCTTCCAGCGTGGATGCAGCCAGCTCGGCCGCGTCCATCAGCGCCTGTGCGTGGGCGAGGCGGCCGTGTTGTGCGTTGAGTTCTTCCCACTCGGCGTGGGCGGGCGCGAGCTTGTCCAGCTCGGCAATCTGCCAGGCCAGGCGTTCGCTTTCCTGGCGCAGGTTGCCCTGGCGCTCGGTGGCGGCGTCCAGCGCCTTGCGGCGATCGCGCCATTGCGTCCAGGCTTTGGTGGCAGCTGTGGCATCGATGCCGGCGTAACCGTCGAGCAGGGCGCGCACGGCGTCGGCGCGGGTCAGGCTCTGCCAGGCGTGCTGGCCATGGATGTCCACCAGATCGTCGGCCAGGGTCTTGAGCTGGGCCATGGTGGCAGCACTGCCGTTGATCCAGGCGCGGCTGCGGCCATCGGTGTCCACCGTGCGGCGCAGCAGCAGCGCTTCTTCGACCGAAAAACCCTGTTCTTCGAGCCAGGGGGCGATCTGTGGGGGGGCGTCGAATTCGGCGGCGATCTCGCAACGCGCCGCGCCTTCGCGCACCACGCCGCTGTCGGCACGGGCGCCCAGCGCAAGCTGGAGTGCATCGATCAGGATGGACTTGCCGGCCCCGGTCTCACCGGTGAGCACGCCAAAGCCGGTCTCCAGTTCGAGATCAAGCGACTGCACGATGACGAAGTCGCGCAAAACGATGCGTCTGAGGCTCATGGACGTGAGGATGAAAACCCGGGTGGACTGAACCGCCGTATTTTGACCGGGATTCAGCCGCCCTCGTTCCAGTGCAGCTTCTTGCGCAACGTGTCGAAGTAGCTCCAGCCCACCGGGTGCAGCAGTCGCAGCGTGTGTTCGGAGCGACGCACCACGATGCGATCGCCGTGCAGCAGGCTCGTGAGCGACTGCATGTCGAAGTTGGCGCTGGCGTCCTTGCCGGAAACAATTTCGACCGCGATCTCGCTGTGCGACGGCAACACGATGGGCCGGTTCGACAAGGTGTGTGGCGCGATCGGCACCATCACCCAGCCGCCGATCGCCGGGTGCAGCAGCGGGCCGCCTGCCGAGAGCGAGTAAGCGGTGGATCCGGTGGATGTGGCGATGATCAGGCCGTCGGCGCGCTGGTTGGCCACAAAATGGCCGTCCACCTCGACGCGCAACTCGATCATGCTGGCCACGCCACCGCGATTGACCACCACGTCGTTGAGCGCGGTGGCCTGGAACACGCAGCGCCCATCGCGCCAGACGCTGGCCGCCATGAGGGCGCGCGGGTCTTCCTCATACTCGCCGTGCAGGATGGGTTTGAGACTGTCGCGAAAGCTCTCGAACGGAATGTCGGTGATGAATCCCAGCCGTCCCTGGTTGACGCCCACCAGCGGCACACCATAGCGGGCCAGCTGGCGACCAATTCCCAGCATGGTGCCGTCGCCGCCTACCACCAGTGCGAGCTGGCAGTTCCGGGCGATCGCCGGAACATCCAGCGCAGGGTATTGCATCAGGCCGGTGCTCAGCGCGGTGTCTCTCTCCAGGGATACGTCGCAGCCCTGGTCGTGCAGGAAATGGGCGATCTCGTCCACCGCATCGCGCGAGCCGGGCGCCTGGTATTTGCCGATGATGGCCACATGGGCAAAGCGCAGGCCCGCTGTTGCTGGCGCCTGGGCTGTGCGGTGGTCGGTAGACAGGCTCATTCGCAAATTACAACACAGCATCCTCCGTGACCGACCCCCGGAAACCCTTGAAAACCCGGGCCCGCAGCCGTCCCGAGCTCCTTAGAATGAAAGCATGCTGGATGATCGCGCCAAGTTGCTGCTCAAAGCCCTCGTCGAGAGGTACATCGCCGACGGGCAACCCGTGGGCTCGCGCACGCTGGCCAAGGCCGCCGGCCTGGAGCTCTCGCCCGCGACCATCCGCAACGTGATGAGCGATCTGGAGGAGATGGGGCTGATCGTCAGCCCGCACACGTCGGCTGGGCGCGTACCCACAGCGCGCGGCTACCGCCTGTTCGTGGACACCATGCTCACCGTGCGGCGCGATGGCCTGGCTTCGGTGGGCGACATGAGCACCGCCGGCATCGAGTCGGGACAGCCCCAGCGCGTCATCAGCCACGCTGCGCACATGCTCTCCAGCCTGTCGCATTTCGTCGGGGTGGTGATGGCCCCTCGTCGCGCCTCGGTGTTCCGTCACATCGAGTTCCTGAGCCTGTCCGATCGCCGTGTGCTGGTGATCCTGGTTTCCCCCGATGGCGATGTGCAGAACCGCATTATTTACACGCAGGTGAACTTCACCCAGTCGCAGTTGCTGGAGGCCGCCAATTTCCTCAATGCCCACTATTCGGGCATGACCATGGAAGAGGTGCGCGCGCGGCTGAAGACCGAACTCGACGCGCTGCGCGGCGAGATCGCGTTGCTCATGCAGGCGGCGGTGGAGATCGGGGCCGAGTCGGACTCGGTGCAGGACGAAGTCGTGGTGTCTGGGGAACGCAACCTGCTGTCGGTGAGCGAGTTGTCCAGCGACATGGGCAACCTGCGCCGCCTGTTCGACCTGTTCGAACAGAAGACTCAGTTGGTGCGTCTGCTCGATGTGTCGGCACAGGCCGATGGCGTCCGCATCTACATCGGAGGCGAAAGCCAGGTGGTGCCATTTGAAGAGCTGTCGGTGGTGACCGCGCCCTACGAAGTCGATGGCCAGGTGGTTGGCACGCTGGGCGTGATCGGGCCTCAGCGGATGCCCTACGAACGCATGATCCAGATCGTGGACGTGACAGCCAAGCTGGTGAGCAACGCGCTGAGCCACGGCAAATGAACAGTGTGGTTGCGCGGCCAGAGGCTGTCCAGATAGCGTCCTACAATGCGCAGTCGTGCGCGGGCCGTTAGCTCAGTTGGTCAGAGCAGAGGACTCATAATCCTTTGGTCGTTGGTTCAAGTCCAACACGGCCTACCAAAGATCCCTTGTATTTGATGAAAAGCCTGCTATCTTTTTTGGTGGCTGGTCTTCCCTCTGTTGCGTTTATTCCAACTTCGTACCAGCTTTCTAAGCAATGCAACGCAGTTGCAAATTTGCGTCAATCACGTGATGGTCAGGGAAAATCTGACCAATCTGCTGGCACCTGACTCCAACAAGTCACATAGGTCAGTTTTGAATCGGCGCCAACACATGGGTGTAGGGAGGTTCTGGGCGGAAGAGAGGCATGCGGCATTTTCGCCCACGCGCTCGACCGGCGCGATGCGGGGCTTTTAGGGTGTGCGTTGCAGCGTTTTGGGTGCGCATCGGGTATTCCCCGATGTGGTTGTGAAACCGGTTTCATAAACTGGCGTCACTTCGAAATAACGACTGTTCACCGTGAATTACCAGTTCCAGTTCGATGCCGTGTTGGCCGCGTGGCCCTTGCTGCTCAAGGGCACCTGGATCACCGTGCAGCTGTCGCTCACCGCCACCGTGCTGGGGCTGGTGGTGGCCATCTTTTGTGCCTGGGGCAAGACGGGCGGGCCGCTCTGGCTGCGATTTTTGATCAGCGCGTACATCGAGGTCATCCGCAACACGCCGTTCATCGTGCAGCTGTTTTTCTTTTTCTTTGCGCTGCCGTCCATCGGGCTGCGCTGGTCGCCCTACACCGCCGCGCTCACGGCCATGGTGGTCAACCTGGGGGCCTATGCGGCCGAGATCGTGCGGGCGGGCATCGAGTCCATTCCCAAGGGGCAGATTGAGGCAGGCAAGGCGCTCAACCTCAAGCCGTGGGAGATCTTCCGGTTTGTCATCCTCAAGCCTGCGCTCAAGGCCATCTACCCCGCACTGACCAGCCAGTTCATCCTGCTGATGCTCAGCTCGGCCGTGGTGTCAGTGATCTCGGCGGACGACCTGACCTCGGTGGCGGCCAACCTGCAGTCGCAGACCTTCCGCAGCTTTGAGATCTACATCGTGGTGGCGGTCATTTACCTGACGCTGGCGCTGTCCTTCTCGGCGCTGTTCAAGCTGATTTACCAGCGCACGCTGAACTACCCCGACCGTCGCTGAGGAAAACTTGCCATGCGTACCTTCGGACTCTCCGAGTTTCTTTTCATCCTGCAGGCCGCGCAGTGGACGCTGGCGCTGTCGGCCATCGCCTTTGTCGGCGGGGCGCTGCTGGGGTTGGTGGTGGCGCTGTCGCGCACGTCAGAGAACGCCGTGGCTCGCAATGTGGCGCGTGTGTTCATCCAGGTCTTTCAGGGCACGCCGCTGCTGCTGCAGCTCTTCCTCATCTTCTTTGGCGCGCCGGTGCTGGGGCTGGACATCAACCCCTGGGTGGCGGCGGGCGTGGCCCTGGTGCTCAACAGCGCCGCCTTTTTGGCTGAGATCTGGCGCGGGTGTATCGAGGCTGTGCCGCGCGGCCAATGGGAAGCTGCCCAGGCCTTGAACCTCAAGTACGTGGCCCGCATGCGGTTTGTGGTGCTGCCCCAGGCTTTCAAGATTGCGCTGCCGCCCACCGTGGGCTACGTGGTGCAGATCATTAAGGGCACATCGCTGGCGGCGATCATCGGCTTCACCGAGATCACGCGGGCGGGGCAGATCATCAACAACGCCACGTTTCAGCCGCTGCATGTGTTCACCACGGTGGCCGCGCTGTACTTCCTGATCTGTTGGCCGCTGTCGCTACTGGCCGCGCGCATGGAGCGCAAGCGTGCACGGGCACTGGCGCGTTGACGGCCTGCGCAGGCCTGCACTTTCTTTTTTCCCTCGTTCAATACCAACCACCAGGAGACATGTAATGACCCTTTCCCTGCACCGCCGCACCGTCACCGTCGCACTGGCCGCCCTGGGCCTGGGCGCTGCGCTCACCGCTTTTGCACCGCTGGCTTCGGCACAGTCCGTGGCCGACATCAAGAAAAAGGGCGAACTCACTATCGGCATGCTGGTGGACTTTCCGCCCTACGGCACCACCAACGCGCAGAACCAGCCCGACGGCTATGACGCCGACGTGGCCAAGCTGCTGGCCAAGGAACTGGGCGTGAAGGCCAACATCGTGCCCGTCACCGGCCCCAACCGCATTCCCTTCCTGCTGACCAACAAGGTCGATGTGCTGGTGGCATCGTTGGCCATCACGCCTGAGCGCTCCAAGCAGGTCCAGTTCTCGCAGCCCTACGCGGCCGCCACCATCGTGCTGTACGGCAAGACCGGTGCCAACATCAAGAGCGCAGCCGACCTCAAGACCGTGCGTGTGGGCGTGGCCCGCGCCAGCACCCAAGACGTGGCCGTGACCAAGGCAGCGCCCGAGGGCACCGAGATCCGCCGCTTTGACGACGATGCCTCCGCCATGCAGGCGCTGATCTCGGGCCAGGTCGATGCGATTGGCTGCTCGGTCACCGTGGCGGCGCAGATTGCCAAGCGCGTGCCCGCCAACACGTTCGAGAACAAGTTCAACCTGCTGCAGCAAGCTATGGGCATTGCCATGCGCCCCGGTCAGGATGAGCTGACGAAAACCGTCAACGATTTTGTGGCGCGCAACACGGCCAATGGCGAGCTGAACAAGCTGTACCAAAAATGGCTGGGCGCGGACCTGCCCAAGCTGCAGTAAGCCTGCCTGACCGACAAGGAGCCATTGATGAGCGATGCAGTCACGACCGCCCCCGGCACACCGCCGATCATCCGCATGGAGGGAGTCAACAAGTGGTACGACGGCTTCCAGGTGCTCACCGACATCAACCTGTCGGTGCGGCCCGGCGAGCGCATCGTGATCTGCGGGCCATCGGGCTCGGGTAAGTCCACGCTGATTCGCTGCATCAACCGGCTGGAGACGGTGCAAAAGGGCCGCATCGAAGTCGATGGCATCGACCTGACCGCTGGCGGCAAGAACGTGGACGCCGTGCGCGCCGAAGTGGGCATGGTGTTCCAGCAGTTCAACCTGTTCCCGCACCTGACCATTTTGGAAAACTGCACGCTGGCCCCCATGCGCTCGCGCGACATGGGCAAGGCCGAGGCCGAAGAAGTGGCCATGAAGTACCTCACGCGCGTGCGCATCCCCGAGCAGGCGCACAAGCACCCCAGCCAGCTGTCGGGCGGGCAGCAGCAGCGCGTGGCCATTGCGCGGGCGCTGTGCATGGCGCCCAAGGTGATGCTGTTTGACGAGCCCACCTCGGCGCTCGACCCCGAGATGGTCAAGGAAGTGCTGGACACCATGATCAGCCTGGCCGAAGACGGCATGACCATGCTGTGCGTGACGCACGAAATGGGCTTCGCCCGCAGCGTGGCCGACCGCGTGATCTTCATGGCCGACGGCAAGATCCTGGAGCAGGCGCCGCCCCAGCAGTTCTTTGGCCAGCCGCAGCACGACAAGACGCGGCAGTTCCTGGGTCAGATCCTGACTTCCCACCACGCACATTGAGACCCGGCAGGTCGTGCGGTTGATGGCCTCTGCCCCGGTGGGCGGAGCCTGAAAGAAACACATGAAGGTATTGTTTTCCCTGTCCTCCTTCGGCGCGGCCGAAACCGGGCGCCACGGCCAGCTGTGGTGCACCGACCTGGCCCAGCAAGCGGGCGCGGACGGCGTGGAGGTGCGTGGCGAACTGCTGCGCGATGCGGCCACCGAGCTGCCCGCGCTGGCGGGCCGGGCGGCTGTGTACTCCAGCCCCGAAGGCCTGTGGAGCGCGCAGAGTGCGCTGGAGGAAGCTGCCCTGGCGCGTGGCGTGCAGGCTGCGCAGGTGCTGCGTGCGCCGCGCCTGAAGATGTCGATTGGCGGATTTGGCCCAACGCTGCCGCAATCGCATGCCTCGCTTCAACGCCTTAAAGCCCTGCTGCAGGCCGCCCCGCAGGTGGAGCTGGTGATCGAGAACGACCAGACCGCCACCGCTGGCACGCTGGCCGCCATGCAGGCCTTTTTTGCGGCCCAGGCACAAGCCGGGCTTGACCTGGGCATGACCTTTGACATGGGCAACTGGCACTGGCAGGGCGAATGCCCGCTGCAGGCCGCGCAGGCGCTGGCACCCTATGTGCGCTACGTGCACTGCAAGGGCGTGCAGCGCCTGCCCGCCAAGTGGGTGGCGGTGCCGCTGGCCGACTCGGTAGCGCCCTGGCGCGCCGTGTTGCGCGCCTTGCCTGCCGATGTGCCGCATGCCATTGAATACCCGCTGGTGGGTGACGACCTTGTGGCCGTCACGCGCGAGCAGGTGGCGTTTATCCGCGCTGCTCGGGAGGCTGCATGAGCACCCCGGCTTTTGACGTCGCACTGTTTGGCGAGGCCATGCTGCTGCTGGTGGCCAACGAGCCCGGCCCGCTGGAGAACGCCACCGGCTTTCACAAGCGCACGGCAGGGGCCGAGACCAACGTGGCCATTGGCCTCGCGCGCCTGGGCCTGAAGGTGGGCTGGGCCAGCCGCCTGGGCACCGACTCCATGGGCCGCGCGCTGTTGGCCGCCATGCAGGGCGAAGGCATCGATTGCTCGCACGTGGTGTGCGATGCCACGCAGCGCACGGGCTTTCAGTTCAAAGAACGCGTGATGGATGGCCGCGACCCGCAGGTGGAATACCACCGCAAGGGCTCGGCCGCCAGCCAGATGGGGCCCGCCGATGTGGACGAGCCCTGGCTGCAGTCCGCGCGCCACCTGCATGCCACGGGCGTGTTTGCCGCCATCTCCGACACCAGCCTGCAGGCCGCCCTCCGCACGCTGGAGGTGATGCGCGCTGCGGGCCGCACCATCTCGTTCGACCCCAACCTGCGCCCCACGCTGTGGCAGTCGCCCGAGACCATGCGCCACTGGATCAACACCCTGGCCACCTATGCCGACTGGGTGCTGCCGGGTATGGAAGAGGGCGTGTTTTTGACTGGTGAAACCACCCCCGAGGGTGTGGCACGCTTTTACCGCGAGCGGGGCGCCAAGCTGGTGGTCGTCAAGCTTGGCCCCGAGGGCGCTTACTACGACAGCGATGTGGCCGGCACCGGCCGCGTGCCCGGCGTGCCCGTGGCCCAGGTGGTGGACACCGTGGGCGCGGGCGACGGCTTTGCGGTGGGCGTGATCAGCGCACTGCTCGAAGGCCTGCCGGTGCCTGCCGCAGTGCGCCGCGGCGCGTGGATTGGCGCGCGTGCGGTGCAGGTGCTGGGTGATACCGAAGGCCTGCCGACGCGGGCGCAACTGCAAGAGGCAGGCCTGTGAACTTGCCAGCATCTGGGGTGGGCGCTACCGCTGTGCGCAAGAAGGTGCTGGTCTTCCGCGAACTGCCTCCGGACCAGCTGGCGAGGCTGACCGCTGTGCACTACGTCACGGTGGCCGACCCGCGCAAGCCTGATGAACGTGCGCTATTCGATGCAGCGCTGGCACAGGCACACGGGCTCATCGGCTCCAGCTTTCCCATCGACGCCGCCGTGCTGGCGGGTGCGCCCCGGCTGCAGGTGGTGTCCAGCATCTCAGTGGGCGTGGACAACTACGCGCTGGACGTGCTGCGCGCGCGCGGCATCATGCTGTGCCATACCCCCGGAGTGCTCGACGAAACGGTGGCAGACTCGGTGTTTGCCCTCCTTATGGCCACCAGCCGCAGGCTGGTGGAGCTGTCGCAGCTGGTGCGCGAGGGCCGGTGGACGAAGAACATTGGAGAAGATCTGTTTGGCAGCGATGTGCATGGCAAGACGCTGGGCCTGCTCGGATTGGGCCGCATTGGCCAGGCCGTGGCACGCCGCGCCGCACTGGGGTTTGGCATGCCGGTGATGTACCACGCCCGCCGCCCGGTGGACCTGGCAGCCCAGGCCCCTGAGTTGCAGGGCAAGGTCATCCACACGCCGCTGCCCGCGCTGCTGGCGCAATCAGACTTTGTGGTGGCCATGCTGCCCTTGTCCGACAGCACGCGGGGCATGGTCAACGCCGAACTGTTTGCGGCCATGAAGCCCGGCGCCATCTTCATCAACGGCGGCCGGGGTGCCACCGTGGTGGAACAAGACCTGCTGCACGCGTTGGACCACGGCCCCCTGCGCGCAGCGGGGCTGGATGTGTTTGCCACCGAGCCGCTCCCACTGGAATCGCCCCTGCGCACCCACCCGCGCGTGACGCCGTTGCCGCACATCGGCTCCGCCACGCACGACACGCGCCATGCCATGGCCGCGCTGGCCACCACCAACCTGCTGCAGGCCCTGGCGGGCGAGCGGCCCGCTGCCGTGTACAACCCCGTACCCACATGAGCCCGCCGACACACACACCCGCCGCCACGCCCCGCGCCCGCCCCACCATTGCCGATGTGGCGGCCGAGGCCGGGGTGTCCAAGGCCACGGTGTCGCGCTATTTCAACCACCGCGAACGCCTGCTCAACCCCGACATCGCAGCGCGGGTTGAGGCGGCCATCGCCAAGCTGGCCTATGTGCCCAGCCCCATGGCCCAGGCGCTGAGCCACGGCCGCTCGCGCCTGATTGGCCTGGTGGTGGCCGACATCACCAACCCCTATTCGGTGGCGGTGCTGCGCGGCGCCGAGAAGGCCTGCCAGGACGCTGGCTACCTGGTCATGCTGTTCAACCTGGGCAACGACCGTGAGCGCGAGCGCGCGGCCATCGACGCGCTGGCCAGCTACCAGGTGGATGGCTTCATCCTCAACACCCTGGGGCAGGGCGAGGGGCATGCGGATGTGAACACCTTGCACGGCAAGCCCGCCGTGCTGGTGGACCGGCGCCACGCCGGGCTGGCGGCAGACTTCGTCTCGCTGGACAACCAGGGTGCCATGCGCGAAGCCTGTGCCCACCTGCAGCAGCAAGGCTGGCAGCGGCTGCTCTACATCACCCAACCCTTGCTGGGCATGAGTTCCCGCATCGAGCGCACGGAGGCCTTCCGTGCGCTGGTGTCCTCCAAGCGCTCGGCAGTGCGCGGCACGGTGCTGGAGCTGGCGGCTGAACAAGGCGACGAGGTGCTGGACCAGGAACTCACCGATCTGCTGCGACAGGCCCGACCCGGCGAGCGCTGCGCGGTGGTGGCGGGTAATTCGGTGGTCACGCTGCGGGTGGCTGCGGCCGTGTCGCGCATGGGGTGGACATTTGGGCAACAGCTGGGTTTTGTGGGCTTTGACGACCCCGAATGGGCATCGCTGATCCGGCCTGGCCTGAGTGCGGTGGCACAGCCCACCGATGCGATCGGGCAACGCGCGGCGCAGTGCCTGCTTGAGCGTATTGGCGGTCTACAGGGGCCGGCGCGCGAGAGCCTGCTGCCTGGGTTGCTGGTGGTGCGCGGATCGTCGCTGGGGTCGGAAGCAGCCGTGTGAGCGCGCTATGAGGCACAAGGGCCTCGGTTATGCTCAGGGTCATCTCCCCTTCAAGTTGCAGGGTGTTTTCCCCCTGCTTTCACCGTCCCAGGTATGCCCCGTGCCAACTTTTTCTTTGGACACTTCCTGCATCCGCGCCATCTCCATCGACCTGGATGACACCCTGTGGCCCATCTGGCCCACCATTGCCAAGGGCGAACAAGTGCTGCTGAACTGGCTGACCTTGCATGTTGACGCCGACCGAAAACTGACCTCTGGCTCAGTTTTGCTCGTGATTCAACAGGTTGGGCCATGTATCACCGTCATGCTGCGGCGAAAGCGACCTTCTCATTGATTTACTCGCACATCTGGCACATGCTTTGGAGGTGGGCCGTGCGCAGGCACCCCGCCAAAGGGGCACGATGGGTCATCAGGCGGTACTTCAGGGTAAGAGGATCACGGTCTTGGGCCTTCGCAACGATGGGTTCGACTGACGGCAAAACTGTCAGCCTTCAACTCTTCTGCGCGATGACGGTAGCGATCACCCGCCACGTCAAGGTTCCTGGGGCTGCCCATCCGTTCGATCCGGAGTGGACTGCATACCTGGCCCGTCGTCGAGCCGCGAAACGTTCCGTCAAATTGTTCGGTGCCACCCCATGGTGCTGAAGAATGGCTTGAGCCGGATGCGGGGTGACTCGCACGTCCGGTTCTTAGGGGGTGGTGGCGCAGCAATGCGCCGCTGCTACCCGACGGTGTGCAAGGATGAAGGGATCAGCAAGCCAGCCTCACCACACCTGCAGGCGCATGGAAAGCAAGCGAAGCGCGCAGGCCGGGGTTATGACCCGGCCGGAGGCGTCAGCGATCGGCGCCCGACAGGGTCGAGACGACAGGACACCTGTGGCCTGGTGGCTCGATGCGCAGCACCAGAGCGCGGTCCGGCTGGGCCGGAGACACACAAAATCCAGCCAGGGTCGGGAAGTTACGCGACCTCTAAAACCCTTGGCGCAGCGTCGAGCAGCGCTCGTCGTGCGAAATCTTAGGGAAAACCCCCGCACGCTGACCGAATCCCTGCATCTAAACTGCGGCCAATTGGTTTTACCAATTCACCCTTTTACCTCTCATGCCGTTCCAACCCATTGAGCCCCGTCGTATCTACCGACAAATCGCTGACCAGTTACGCCAGCTCATTCAAAGCGGAGAGTTCGCTGTGGGCTCACGATTGCCGCCCGAGCGTGACCTGGCGGTAAAGATGGGGGTTTCTCGTCCCTCGGTTCGAGAAGCGTTGATTGCGTTGGAAGTTCAGGGACTTATTGAGGTACGGGTCGGCTCCGGCATCGTTGTCATTGGCCGAGAGCCCGAACGCTTGCTTGACAACGAACACGGCCCACTTGAGACCATCCGCGCCCGTCAGATGATCGAGTCGGAACTCGCCGCAACCGCAGCGCTCAGCGAAGACAACACACTGGTACCCGATCTGGAAGAGGCATTGAGGGAAATGGAACGCGACATTGCCTCGCAGACTTTGCCGATCAATGGCGATCGCAATTTCCATATGCGAATTGCCCAGGCAGCAGACAACAGTCCACTGCTCGCCATCGTCACGCAGCTGTTTGACGAACGTAAGGGCCCCTTGTTCGCGCGACTGGGCAGCCACTTCGAACGCGAGACCACCTGGAGACAAGCTGTGGCGGAACACCGCGCGGTGATCAAGGCGATTGAACGCCACGACCCCAAGGCCGCTCGCGCTGCCATGACCGGCCACTTGGAGAACTCACATACCCGCTTCTCTGCCGGCTGGAGCTCACCGAACGAGCAAGACACGAACAAGAGGTGACACATGACCCACACGATCACTATCTCGCCGGGGGCATTTGGTGCTTCCAACCGGCTACGCGGAGACTGGAAATGAGTCTCGCCTGCACCCTGAATGGACCTTTGCAACTGAGTGTCGAACAATTGCCACACGTCGAACCGAAAGAGGGTCAAGTCCGGTTACGCCTGGGCGCCGGCGGCATCTGCGGTTCCGACCTGCACTACTACCAGCACGGGCGCGCCGGCGCCTTCTCCATCCGCGCGCCCTTCGTGCCGGGCCACGAGGCCTCGGGCGTGGTCGAAGCCATCGGGCCTGGCGTCACCCGGGTGCGGCCGGGCCAGAAGGTGGCGGTGAACCCGGCCCACCCCTGCGGCCTGTGCCCGGCCTGCCGCGCCGGCCGCAGCAACCTCTGCGAAAAGATGGTGTTCCTCGGCAGCGCGGCGATCTTTCCGCACCTGCCGGGCCTGTTCCGGGAGCATTTTGTGGTGGGTGAATCGCAGCTCACCGCGGTGGACGAGGACGTGGGTCTGGGCGAGATCGCCTGCGCCGAGCCGCTGTCGGTCGGGCTGCACGCGGTGCGCCGTGCCGGCCCCTTGCTGGGCGCCACCGTGCTTGTCACGGGCGCCGGCACCATCGGCTGTATGTCGGTGATTGCCGCGCGGCTGGCCGGCGCGGGCCGCGTGCTCTGCAGCGACCCGAGCGACCGGGCGCGCGAGATGGCGCTCACCGTCGGGGCCGACGACGCGCAGCCCGACACCAGCGCGTGGCAGGGCCAGGTGGATGTGGCCATCGAAGCTGCGGGCCACCCCGCGGCGCTCGCCGGCTGCCTGTCGGCGGTGCGCCGCGGTGCCCGCATCGTCCAGGTCGGCACGCTGCCACCCGAGCTGCCGTTCCCGGCCAACGACATCATGACCCGCGAGCTCGACTACGTCGGGGCGTTCCGGGCCGACATCGAATTCGACTGGGCCGTGCAGGCCATCCGCAGTCGGCGCGCCGATGTGCGCCCGCTCATCAGCGCACAGATCCCGATCAGCGAATCGAAGGCGGCCTTCGATTTGGCTTTGGACCGCAGCCGCAGCACCAAGGTGCAACTCATCCCTGGCTAACCGCTAGCGACTTACTTTTTCCACAACGACAGGAGACATTGAATGAACACCACCCGCATCACCCTGGCCCTGGCCGCCGGCCTTATCGCCGCCGCCCCGGCCTTCGCCCAGACCAAGCTCAAATGGGCCCACGTGTACGAGACCTCCGAGCCCTTCCACACCGCCTCGGTGTGGGCGGCCGACGAGATCAAGAAGCGCAGCGGCGGGCGCTTCCAGGTGGACGTGTACCCGGCCTCGCAGCTCGGCAAGGAAAACGACATCAACCAGGGCCTGGCCCTGGGCACGGTGGACATCATCATCTCGGGCTCCAGCTTCGCCGCCAAGGCCTTCCCGCGCATCGGCGTCACCTACTACCCCTACACCTTCCGCAACGTGGACCACCTGCTGGCCTACACTAAGAGCGACGTCTACAAAGAGCTGACCGCCGGCTACGAGCAGAAGAGCGGCAACGAGATCATCGCCACCACCTACTACGGCACGCGCCACACCACCAGCAACCGGCCGATTGCCAAGTGCGCCGACATGAAGGGCCTGAAGATGCGCGTGCCCGACGTGCCGGCCTACCTGGCCATGCCGCGCGCCTGCGGGGCGAACACCTCGCCCATCGCTTTCGCCGAGGTCTACCTCGCGCTGCAGAACGGCACCGTGGAAGCGCAGGAAAACCCGCTGCCCACCATCGACTCCAAGAAGTTCTTCGAGGTGCAGAAGCACATCGTGCTCACCGGCCACATCGTGGACCACCTGAACACCGTGGTGGCCGGCGGCCTGTGGAAGAAGCTCCCGGACGCCGACAAGAAGATGTTCACCGAGGTGGCGCAAGAGGCCGCAGCCAGGGCCTCGAAGGAAGTGGCTGCCCGCGAGAAAGAACTGGCCGCCGTGTTCCGCAGCAAGGGCGTGAGCGTGAATGACGTGAACACCGGCGAGTTCCGCGACACCGTGCTGAAGAACGTGCCCTTCGAGCAGTTTGGCTACCAGAAGGCCGACTGGGATCGCATCCAGGCCGTCAAGTAAGGCGGACCAGCATGTCGCTTCACAGCTCCCCGCCCATCGCGGGCGGCGCAGCCGAGTCGCACCCGGTCGAAACCAGCGCGGAAGCGCTGGCCGCGAGCTTTGCCGAGGCCGACCAGCACCCGGTGGACCTCTCGGAATATGGCATGGAAGACTGGATCTGCCTGGCCTTCTTCTGGACCATGGCCGGCCTGGTGTTCCTGCAGTTCTTCACCCGCTATGTGCTGAACGACTCGTTCGCCTGGACCGAAGAGCTGGCCGTGTACTGCCTGATGCCGGTGGTCTTTATCGGGGCGTCCATGTGCGTGCGGCGCATGCGCCACATCCAGGTCAACCTGCTGTACGGCCACCTGCCCGCGTCCGCGGGTCGGGCGCTGTCCACCGCGGTGGACCTGGCGGCCATCGTGTTCTACGGCTACGCCAGCTGGCTGGTGGCGCGCTACGCGCTGGCAGTGGACAACGAGCCCATGACCACCATCAACTGGAACAAGAGCTATGTGTACTGGCTCGCCTTTGCCGGCTTTGCCCTGATGACCGTGCGCGGTGTGCAGGTGGCGGCGGAGAACTGGCGGCGCGGGTTCTCGCCGCTGCAGAACCCCGGCCACTTCGAAGACGCGACCCACTGACGCCTGCCCACACGGAATCCTCTTCATGCTCATCCTGATTTTTTCCTTCGTGGGGCTGATGCTCCTGGGTCTGCCCGTGGCCGTGGCCATGGCGGGCGGCTCGCTGATCTACATCCTGGTCTCGGGCAGCGTACCCGACATCGTGCTGGCCCAGCGCATGATCTCCGGCATCGAGTCCTTCCCGCTGCTGGCGGTGCCGTTCTTCATCCTAGCCGGCAACCTGATGAACATCGCTGGCATCACCGGCCGCATCTACAACTTCGCGATCGCGCTGGTGGGCTGGATGAAGGGGGGCCTGGGCCAGGTCAACATCATCGGTTCGGTGATCTTCTCGGGCATGTCGGGCACGGCCATCGCCGACGCGGCAGGCCTGGGCACCGTCGAGATCAAGGCCATGAAGGAGCACGGCTACTCCACCGAGTTCGCGGTGGGCGTGACGGCCGCGTCCGCCACGCTGGGGCCGATCTTTCCGCCGTCGCTGCCCTTCGTCATCTACGGGATGATGGCCAACGTCTCCATCGGCGCTCTGTTCGTGGCTGGCATCCTGCCGGGCCTCTTCCTGACCTTGCTGATGATGCTCACCGTGGCCTATTACGCCCGCCGCAATGGCTGGGGTGGCGACGTGGCGTTCCACTGGGGCCGCCTGGGCGGCGCCTCGCTGGAAATTCTGCTTGTGCTGGCCTTCCCCATGGCGGTGTGGCTGGCCGTAAAGGCCGGCGCGTCGGTGAACGTGGCCGCCATCACCGCCTTCGTGGTGCTGCTGGCGCTGGACTGGCGTTACAACTTTTCTGCCGTGCTGGCGCTCATGGCCCCGGTGATCCTGATCGGCGGTATGACCATGGGCTGGTTCACACCCACCGAGGCCGCTGTGGCTGCTGTGCTCTGGGCCCTGTTCCTGGGCCTGGTGCGCTACCGCTCCATGACCCTCAAGACGCTGGCCAAGGCCACCTTCGACACCATCGAGACCACGGCCTCGGTGCTGTTCATCGTCACCGCCGCGTCCATCTTTGCCTGGCTGCTCACCACCACGCAGGCCGCGCAGGCCCTGGCCGACTGGATACTTTCCATCACCAGCAACAAGTGGGTGTTCCTGCTGCTGGCCAACCTGCTGATCCTGTTCGTGGGCTGCTTCATCGACACCATCGCGGCCATCACCATCCTGGTCCCGATCCTGCTGCCCATCGTGCTCAAGCTTGGTATCGACCCGGTGCAGTTCGGCCTGATCGTGACGCTGAACCTGATGATCGGCCTGATGACGCCGCCGCTGGGCATGGTGCTGTTCGTGCTGGCGCGCATCTCCAAGCTCTCGGTGGAGCGCGCCACCATGGCCATCCTGCCCTGGCTGATTCCGTTGCTGCTGGGCCTGGTGGCCATCACCTACATCCCGGCGCTGACGCTGTGGCTGCCCCAGCAGATGGGGTTACTCAAATAGAGCAGAGGGACGGACTATCACACAACGACTTGCTGGAAAAACTGCCCTGCTGACCGCTGCGGGGCAGGGCATTGGCCGCGCCACAGCGCTGGCTTTTCTCAATGAAGGTGCGCGCGTCATCGCCACGGACATCAATAAGGAACTGCTGGACGCGCTTGCCTTTCAGACCGGCTGCGAAATCGCCCGACTCGATGTGCGTGATGCCGTTGCTATCCAGGCGCTGGCCCACCGCATCGGTCCTGTGGATGTGCTGTTCAACGCTGCAGGCTTCGTCGATGCCGGCACAGTGCTGGACTGCGACGACGCGGACTTCGACTTCTCGATGGACTTGAACGTGCGCGCCATGTACCGCATGACGCGCGCCTTCTTGCCCGGCATGCTGGCCAAGGGGTCGGGCTCCATCATCAATGTCGCGTCGGTGGCGTCGAGCATCAAGGGCGCGCCCAATCGCTTCATCTACGGCACCACCAAGGCCGCCGTGATCGGCATGACCAAGGCGGTGGCCGCCGATTTCGTGGCCAAAGGGGTGCGCTGCAACGCCATCTGCCCCGGTACGGTGGAATCACCCTCGCTGCGCGAGCGAATCGCCGCACAGGCGCAGAGCTCGGGCCAGTCCCTGCAGCAGGTCGAAGCCGCCTTTGTGGCGCGCCAGCCCATCGGCCGGCTCGGGCGCACCGACGAGATCGCTGCGCTGGCGGTGTACCTGGCTAGCGACGAATCGGCCTTCACCACCGGCACCGCCCAGGTCATCGACGGCGGCTGGTCGAACTGAACCCCTCCACAGCGAGACACCATGAAACTCCTTCGTGTGGGCGCCAAGGGCGCCGAGAAGCCCGCCATCCTCGACGCCGCTGGCCGAGCACGCGACCTGTCGGGTGTGTTGCCCGAGATCACGGCGCAGGCGCTGCAACCCGCCAGCCTCGCCCGTCTGCGCGCACTCGATCCAGAAACCCTGCCGCTGCTGCCCGACGGCGCGCGCATCGGCCTGCCGTGGACCGGCTGCGGCAAGTTCATCTGCGTGGGCCTGAACTACGCCGACCACGCCGCAGAGTCCGGCATGGCGATTCCGGCCGAGCCGGTGCTGTTCACCAAACACACCAGCACCATGATCGGCTGCAACGACCCGGTGGTGATCCCTCAAGGCTCGGTGAAGACCGACTGGGAGGTGGAGCTCGGTGTCGTGATCGGCAGCACCGCACGCTACGTGAGCGAGGACTACGCGCTGAACCACGTGGCGGGCTACTGCGTGGTCAACGATGTGTCGGAGCGCGAATACCAGTTGGAGCGCGGCGGCACCTGGGACAAGGGCAAGGGCTGCGACACATTTGGCCCGGTAGGACCCTGGCTCGTCACCGCCGACGAGGTGGCCGATCCGCAGCAGCTCGGCATGTGGCTGGAGGTCAACGGCAAGCGCTTCCAAAACGGCAGCACCCGCACCATGGTGTTCAACGTGGCGCAGCTGGTGAGCTACATCAGCCGCTTCACCACGCTCTACCCCGGCGACCTCATCAGCACCGGCACACCGCCGGGCGTGGGCATGGGCGTCAAGCCCCAGGCCACTTACCTGAAACCGGGCGATGTGATGCAGCTGTCCATCGACGGCCTGGGCACCCAGCGCCAGACAGTGCACGCCTGGAACCCGGAGCTGATCGATGGCTGACGCCGGCCCCGTGATCCGCATCCACCCGGCAGACGACGTCGTGATCGCGCGCCAGCAGATGCTGGGCGGCACGCCCATCGCCTCCGAGGGCATCACGGTCAGCGGCCTGATTCCGCCTGGCCACAAGATCGCGGTCCGCGCCATCGCGGCGGGCCAGCCGGTGCGGCGCTACAACCAGATCATCGGCACCGCCACGCGCGACATCGCCGCCGGCCAGCACGTGCACAGCCACAACCTGGCCTTCAGCCACTTCGACAGGGGCTACGCGGTGGGCGGCGACGTGCGGCCCGTGGCCTACGTGGACACGCCCGCCGCCTTCGACGGCATCGTGCGCGAAGACGGCCGCGTGGCCACGCGCAACTACATCGGCGTACTCACCAGCGTGAACTGCTCGGCCACCGTGGCGCGCGCCATCGCCGACCACTTCCGCCGCGACATCCACCCCGAGGCCCTGGCCGCGTTTCCAAACGTGGACGGCATCGTGGCGCTGACCCACGGCGCAGGCTGCGCCACCGACAGCGAAGGCGAGGGCCTGAAGGTACTGCGCCGCACGCTGGCCGGCTACGCGCGGCACGCGAACTTTGCCGCCGTCATCGTGGTCGGCCTGGGCTGTGAGACGAACCAGATCCAGGGCCTGCTGGCGCAAGAGGGCCTGCGCGAAGGTGCCAGGCTGGTGACCTTCAGCATTCAGGACACAGGAGGCACGTCCAAGAGCGTGGCGCGTGGCATCGAGGTGGTGAAACAGTTGCTACCCGAAGCCAATGCCGTCAAGCGTGAGTCCGTGCCCGCCAGCCACCTGGTGGTGGGCCTGCAGTGCGGCGGTTCCGACGGCTACTCCGGCATCAGCGCCAACCCGGCACTGGGCGCGGCGGTGGACCTGGTGGTGCGCCACGGCGGCACGGCCGTGCTGTCCGAAACGCCCGAGATCTACGGTGGTGAACACCTGCTGCTGCAACGCGCCGTGTCGCAGGCCGTGGCCGACAAACTGGAAGCCCGCCTGCGGTGGTGGACCGAGTACTGCACCCGCCACCACGCCGAGATGGACAACAACCCCTCGGCCGGCAACAAGGCCGGCGGCCTGACCACCATTCTCGAAAAGTCGCTGGGCGCCATCGCCAAGGGCGGCACCACGCCCATGGTGGACGTCTACGAATACGCCCAGCCCATCACGGCCAAAGGCTTTGTCTACATGGACACGCCGGGCTACGACCCCGTGTCGGCCACCGGCCAGGTCGCCGGCGGCGCCAACCTGATCTGCTTCACCACCGGGCGCGGCTCGGCCTACGGCTGCGCGCCCTCGCCCTCGCTCAAGCTGGCCACCAACAGCGCGCTGTGGGCCAAGCAGGAAGAGGACATGGACATCAACTGCGGCACCGTCATCGACGGCAGCGAGAGCGTGGAGCAACTGGGCGAGCGCATCTTCCAGGAGATGCTGGCCGCGGCCTCGGGCCGCAAGACCAAGAGCGAGCAACACGGCTACGGCCAAAACGAGTTCGTGCCCTGGGCGCTGGGCGCCGTCATGTAACCACTACCTCTGAGCAAGACACCATGAAAATCACCTCCGCCAAAGTCATCGTCTGTGCGCCCAGCCGCAACTTCGTCACCCTCAAAATCGAGACCGATGAAGGCCTGACCGGCATCGGCGACGCCACACTCAACGGCCGCGAGCTGGCCGTGGCCAGCTACCTGACCGACCATGTCATTCCCTGCCTGATCGGCCGCGACCCGCAGCAGATCGAAGACATCTGGCAGTACCTCTACAAAGGTGCCTACTGGCGCCGTGGCCCGGTGACCATGAGCGCCATTGCCGGCGTGGACACGGCGCTGTGGGACATCAAGGCCAAGGCCGCCAACATGCCTCTGTACCAGCTGCTGGGCGGCAAGAGCCGTACCGGCGTGATGGTGTACGGCCACGCCAACGGCCGTGACATCACGCAGACCGTGGAAGAAGTGCTGCGCTACAAGGAGATGGGCTACAAAGCCATCCGTGCGCAGAGCGGCGTGCCCGGTCTGGAGAAGGTATATGGCGTGGGCAAGGGCACGATGTTCTATGAACCGGCCGACGCCGACCTGCCCAGCGAACACGACTGGTCGACCGAAAAATACCTGCGCCACACCCCCGAGCTGTTCGACAAGGTACGCGCCGCCGTCGGCCCCGACATCCACCTTCTGCACGACGCGCACCACCGCCTGACACCCATCGAAGCCGCACGCCTGGGCAAGGACCTGGAGCCCTACCGCCTGTTCTGGCTGGAGGACACCACGCCGGCCGAGAACCAGGAGTCGTTCCGCCTGATCCGCCAGCACACCACCACGCCGCTGGCCGTGGGCGAGATCTTCAACACCATCTGGGACTGCAAGGACCTGATCCAGAACCAGCTGATCGACTACATCCGCACCACCGTGGTCCACGCGGGCGGCATCACCCACCTGCGCCGCATCGCCGACCTGGCCGCGCTCTACCAGGTGCGCACCGGCTCGCACGGCGCCACCGACCTCTCGCCCGTGTGCATGGGTGCGGCGCTCCACTTCGACCTCTGGGTGCCCAACTTCGGTATCCAGGAGTACATGCGCCACACCGACGAAACCGACGCCGTGTTCCCGCACGCCTACAGCTTCAAGGACGGCTTCATGCACCCCGGCGAGGCGCCCGGCCACGGCGTGACCATCGACGAGGCGCTGGCCGCCAAGTACCCCTACCAGCGCGCCTACCTGCCGGTCAACCGCCTGCAGCACGACGGCACCCTGACCAACTGGTGAACGCGCCCATGAACCGACTCGACGACCGCACGGTGGGCGCCTTGTCCGCCACCGTGACGCGCCCACCCTACGACCGCCAGCGCCTGCAGCCGGGCATCGTGCACCTGGGCATCGGCGCCTTCATGCGCGCCCACCTCGCGGCCGCCACCGAAGCGGCCATCGCCGCTGGCGACCTGCGCTGGGGCATCGTCGGCGTCTCGCTGCGCCAGCCCGACACACGGGACGCGCTGGTGCCGCAGGACGGCCTCTACACCCTGGCGATCCGCGACGCCGACGCGCAAGGCCAGCCGCGCCAGCGGCTGCAGGTGATCGGCGCGGTGCGCAGTCTGCTGGTGGCGCCCGAGAACCCTGGCGCGGTGCTGGACGCCATCGCCGCCGCCGACACGCGCATCGTGAGCCTGACAGTGACGGAGAAGGGCTACTGCCACGACCCGGCCACCGGCGCGCTGCGGCTGGACCACCCAGACATCGTCCACGACCTGGGCCATCCGCACACGCCACGCTCGGCCATCGGCATGCTGGTGTTCGGGCTGCAGCGGCGCTTCGCGCAAGGCCGCGGCCCGATCACGCTGATGTCGCTGGACAACCTGCCCGCCAACGGCCGCGTGTTGCGCGGCGCGGTGCTGCGCTTCGCCGAAGCGGTGAACCCGGCGCTGGCGAAGCGCATCGCCGACGAATGCCGGTTTCCCTGCTCGATGGTGGACCGCATCGTGCCCCGCACCACCGACGCCGACCGTGCCGCCGTGTCGCAGGCGCTGGGCGCCGAAGACCGCTGGCCAGTGCTGGGCGAACCCTTCTTCGACTGGGCGGTGGAAGACCACTTCGCCGCCGACCGGCCCGACTGGACGCTGGGCGGCGCGCGCTTCGTGGCCGACGCCGAACCCTTCGAGCGGCTCAAGCTGCGCATGGTCAACGGCACGCACTCCAGCCTGGCCTACCTGGGCGCCATGGCCGGCTGGCAGACCGTGGACCAGGCCATCGCGCAGCCGGCCTTGCGCGGGCACATCGAAGCGCTGATGCGCGACGAGATTGAACCCACCCTGGCCGACCTGCCCGGGCTGGACCTACCCGCCTACCGCGCCAACCTGCTGGCCCGCTACGCCAACCCCGCGCTGGCGCACCGCACCCACCAGATCGCCATGGACGGCTCGCAGAAGCTGCCGCAGCGCCTGCTCGGTACCGTGCGCGACCGGCTGGCCCGGGGCCTGCCCGTGCCGCGCATGGCCCTCGGGGTCGCGGCGTGGATGCACTACCTGCGCGGCGTGGACGAACAGGGCAGCGCCTACGCCATCGACGACCCCCATGCGGCCGACCTGACGGCGCTGCACCAGCGCACGCTGGGGCAGGGCGCCAGCGCCGCGGCCGTGCAGGCCATGCTGTCCTACGCGCCGGTGTTCGGCGACCTGGCGGGCAACGAGCCACTGGCCGACGCGCTGCTTCCTGCCCTGCAATCGCTGCAGACGCGCGGCGTGCGGGCCACGCTGGAGGCGGTGAACCGCGGGGAGCTGGGCGCATGACGACGGTTCCCGAACCACTCGATGTGCTGACGCTGGGCGAGACCATGGCTCTGCTGGTGGCCCAGGAGCCCGGGCCGCTGGAGCAGGTGCAGACCTTCAGCAAGCGACTGGCCGGCGCCGACAGCAACGTCGCCATCGGCCTGGCCCGTCTGGGCTTCAAGGTGGGCTGGGTCAGCCGCCTGGGCGCCGACTCGTTCGGCCGCTACGTGCGCCAGGCCATCGAGGCCGAGGGCGTGGACACCTCGCAGGTGGCCGTGGACCCGAACCGCTCCACCGGCTTCATGCTCAAGTCGCGCAGCCTGGACGGCAGCGACCCGGCCATCGAGTACTACCGCCGCAACTCCGCCGCCAGCCAGCTAGGGATGGCCAACCTGCCTTCGGCTTACGCACTCCGCGCCCGCCACCTGCACGCCACCGGCATCACGCCCGCGCTGTCGCCCGCGGCCTGCGAGGTGGTGGCGGACGCCATGCAGAGCCTGCGCGCCGCGGGCCGCAGCGTCTCGTTCGACCCCAATCTGCGCCCGCGGTTGTGGCCCGACACCGCCACCATGCGCGACACCCTGAACGACCTGGCCCGCCACGCCGACTGGGTGCTGCCCGGCATCGAGGAAGGCCGGCTGCTCACGGGCCAGTCCACCCCGGCCGACGTCGCCGCCTGGTACCTCGACCGGGGCGCCCAGGCCGTGGTGGTCAAGCTCGGCGCCGATGGTGCCTATTTCCGCACCGCCGATGGTGCGCAGGGCACCGTGCCCGGCGTGCATGTGCCCGTGGTGGTGGACACCGTGGGCGCAGGCGACGCGTTCGCGGTGGGCATCATCAGCGCCCGGCTCGAAGGCCTGGGCTGGCCCCAGGCGCTCAAGCGCGCAAACTGGATCGCCTCGCTCGCGCTGCAGGTGATCGGCGACATGGAAGGCCTGCCTACGCGGCGCGAACTTGCCGAACAGAACATTGACTGAACCCAAGGAACACCATGCTGACCGTTGTCTGCGAAACCCCTGGCACCCTGCTGGCCCAGGACCGCCCCATGCCCGAACGCGGTGCCGACCAAGTGCTGCTGCGCGTCAAGCGCGTGGGCGTGTGCGGCACCGACCTGCACATCTTCACCGGCAAGCAGCCCTACCTGAGCTATCCGCGCGTGATGGGCCACGAGCTCTCGGGCATCGTGGAAGCCGCGCCGGAAGGCAGCACCCTGCGCCCCGGCGACACGGTCTACGTCATGCCCTATCTGTCCTGCGGCCACTGCATCGCCTGCCGCGCGGGCAAGACAAATTGCTGCACACAGATCCAGGTGCTCGGCGTGCACCGCGACGGCGCTTTCACCGAATACCTCAGCGTGCCGCAGAAGTTCGTGCACAAGGCCGAGGGCGTGACGCTCGACCAGGCCGCCATGATCGAGTTCCTCGCCATCGGCGCCCACGCCGTGCGGCGTTCGGGCCTGAGTGCGGGGCAGCGCGTGCTAGTGGTCGGGGCCGGGCCCATCGGCATGGCCGCCATGATCTTTGCGCAGCTGCGCGGCGCCATCGTCACCGCGCTGGACGGCCGGCAGGATCGGGTGGACTTCTGCACCCGTTCGCTGGGCATTCACGCGGGCGTTCCGCTGGGCGAAGGCGACGAGGCGCAGCTGGCCGCGCTGACCAGCGGCGAGTTCTACGACGTGGTGTTCGACGCCACCGGCAACCCCCAGGCCATGGAGCGCGGCTTCCGCTTCGTGGCCCACGGCGGCACCTATGTGCTGATCTCGGTGGTGAGTGCAAACATCACCTTTTCCGACCCCGAGTTCCACAAGCGCGAGATGACGCTGATGGGCAGCCGCAACGCCACCACGGAAGACTTCCGCACCGTGCTCGACGCCATGCGCGCCGGCCAGATCCCCGACAGCCTGAATACCCACCGCCTGGCGCTGGCGGAAGTGCCCACCCGGTTCCCGGGCCTGCTCGACCCGTCCGCCGGGGTGATCAAGGCCATCGTGGAGTGCTGACGTCAGCGATTTTCTGAAATCGATGCAACGAAAATGTCAGGAGTTTTTGGCTTCACCCTATGAAACAACGCCCGCAGTGACATTGCCTTTGGAGGGGCGGCCTCCCATTTTTTCGCTGCGGTGGGAGTCAGGGCAACGGTTAGCAGGCCGTTGAAAAATCCTTCTCCGCCGTCCGTGTGGGCCGCTACGATCTGAAGCCATCCAAGAACGACCCAGACAAGAAAGATGAGAGGCAACCAAGACTTCCAGGGGGCGATGTTCAGCTACATCAGCCTTGAAGAGCGCGTGCCAGCGGCACACCCGCTGCGCAAGTTGCGCGCCGTGGTCGATGTGCTGCTGGCGACGATGCACAGCGAGTTCGAAGCGGTGTATGCCCGCCGCGGGCGCCCCTCGGTGCCGCCCGAGATGCTGCTCAAGGCCTTGCTGCTGCAGATCCTGTTCTCCATCCGCAGCGAGCGCCAACTGGTCGAAGCGGTCAACTACAACCTGCTGTACCGCTGGTTCGTGGGCCTGAACATCGAAGACAAGGTCTGGGACCACTCCACCTTCAGCGCCAACCGCGAACGCTTGTTCAACGAAGACCTCGCCCGTGCCTTCTTCGAGCGCGTCAAGCTCAGCGCCCAGTGGGGGCGGCTTGCCAGCGACGAGCACTTCAGCGTGGACGGCACGCTCATCGAAGCCTGGGCCTCGCACAAGAGCTTCAAGCGCAAAGACGATGACAGCGACACGCCGCCCGGACGCAATCCCGAGGTGGACTTCAAAGGACAGGAGCGCTGCAACGACACCCACCAAAGCACCACGGACGCTGATGCACGGTTGTTCAAGAAGAGCGCGGGTGACAAGTCCCGCCTGTGCCATATGGGGCACATCCTCATGGATAACCGCAACGGGCTGATCGTGGATGTCGAGATCACCCACGCCAGTGGCACCGCCGAGCGCGAAGCGGCGCTGGCCATGCTGGGGCGCCGGGGCAACAGGAACAAGCGGGCCACGGTCGGTGCCGACAAAGGCTACGACAGCAAGGCCTTCATCAAGGGCTGCCGCCGGCTTTTGGTCACGCCACACGTGGCGGCCAAGGACAAGCATTCGGCCGTCGATGGCCGCATCAAGCGCCACGAGGGTTACAAGGCCAGTCTGAAGATGCGCAAGCGCCATCGAGGAGGCCTTTGGCTGGATCAAGACGGTGGGTGGTCTGGCCAAGACCAAGCTGATCGGTCAGGCCAAGCTCGCGGGCCAGGCGCTGCTGTGCTTTGCCACCTACAACCTGGTGCGCATGGGCAGTCTGGGTGGCTGGTGGGACGCGCATCATGCGTGAGCCGTGGGATACGTGCGCCCGAAACGGGCAAAACGGCCTGCAAACAGGCCGAAATGGCCCTCGCATTCGTTTCGTAGGCGCGTCTGGGCGACTTGCTTCTTCGAAATCCACGACCTTGATGCGTTCGAAGAGCACTTTTTCAACGGCCTGCTAATGACCTTCAAAAACCAATATTCAAATCAATCAAATTCATTTTCCAAATAGAAATCGCCATGGAGGATCTGTGAATGAGGGAGACTATTGAGCTTGTACATGGGTTACTTTTTGAAAGAAGTATCATGCAAGTTCGCACCCAATAGTCAGGGTTATTTAGCGCAATCTGCTAGAGATTGGGGCATCAACTAGCCACGTATGCGGTCTTGACGATCGTATAAAACTCCCGCGCATAGCTGCCCTGCTCGCGCGGGCCATAGCTTGATCCCTTGCGACCGCCAAAGGGCACGTGGTAGTCCACTCCTGCAGTGGCGACATTGACCATCACCATACCCGCCTGCACATGGCGCTTGAAATGCGTCGCATGGCGCAGCGAGGTGGTGCAAATGCCGGCCGTCAGGCCGAACTCTGTATCGTTGGCTAGCGCAAGCGCTTCGTCATAATCCTTGGCTTTAACCACCGAAGCCACCGGCCCGAACACTTCTTCGCGGTTGATGCGCATGGCGTTGTTTGTGCCGGTGATCAGTGCCGGCGCCAGGAAGTAACCCTTGCTTGCCCCTGGGACGCGCTCGCCGCCGAAACGCACATCGGGCCGGTGGTCGATGCCAAGCAATTGCAGCAGGATGAGGATTACATCCGCATTGCCCGCGAGGAAGGTGGCGAAGTCTTCGGCGGCGAGCGCGTCCCAGGGGCAAGCAAGGATCGACCGGTTTCGCGGTCCATCATGACCTTGGTGGAGGAGACACCGGCAAATTCGGCGAAGTTGCTTTCCAGGCTGGAATCGGTCACGGAGTAGGGCAGGTTGCCCACGTAGATCTTGGCGCTCATAGGGGAGCTTTTCTGAAGAATGCTGGCGCGCCAGCAAGAGCGCGCCGTGGGGAGGCGGTTGTGCGAATCAGGAGTCCGCGGCAATCGGGAGGGGGATTCAGGATGCGTTCGGGCCTTGCGGTGCTTTGTCAGCACGCAGGCGGGTGCGCCATGCTCGTTTGCAGCCAGCCTTGGGTGACGGCAAAAAGCCGTGCGGCTTCGCGTGAGGCAAAGGCTTTGTCAAAGCGGAACACGCGGCTGTAGCTGCCGTTGCCCTGGGATCGGTGGACGGAAAACGAGGCGCGGAAGAAGCGGCCGCAGTCGGTCGGATGTGTCGAGGGCGAAACGACGAACGGGCCCATGGAAATGGCTGTCTGTGAAATGGGGTGCACTCAGTCTGGAACGCAAGCGCTTAAAGCAGCCTGCGTGAGCATCGAACGGACTCGGTGGACTGCAGCTCGACAGATCCACTGGGGCGACAAAGGTCGCAAAGATCAGCCTGCAGGGGACGGCGAGTCGCCGCGGTGCGCAGGCGTTGCGGTGACGAAACTGGTCAGGAGACGTGACTGCAACTGAGGTGGTTATATTGCAATCTGTAATGTAGTGGGTGACCCATATTCTTGGGGGTTTTAAAAGCACGGAATCCCCGGTAGGACGGGAATCACCCGCAGCGGCCTTGGGCGGCTGCTCGGGAGCGAAATGCGCCATGTAAGACAAAACATGAACTCTCCAATTGATAGCAGCTGGCGCATATGGAATAAGCGCTAAGGGCCGAAAAGGCTTGAAATATCGCACTGCCGGCCAGTCAGACCCTCACTGCGATGAAGCTCCATTGCGCGCTCCGCCGCCGCTCTGCCCTCGCGTGCAATAGCTCCGCAGCCCGTGCACACCATCGACCCGGACTCATGCATGGCTGCCAAGGCCCGTCCTGGTATTGCTTGTGGCTATATCCATATCCCCAGTCGTCAGTTCGTTTCGCAAATTGCGGCCACTAGACTTGACTTGCGCAAATACCGGCCGTCACGGCATGGCCCCCCACGGGCCGGCGCAACTGCCTGGCGGCAGGCGCATTCGCACATGCGGATGGCAGCCCGCAGCTGCTTACCCGTCAAAACAATGAAGGAGACTGTCATGAAAAAAATCACCTCGCTGCGCCGCCTCGCGGTGGCCCTGCTCGTTTCTGGCGTGTCGCTGCACGCGGCCGCCCAGGCGTATGCCGACCGCACGATCCGCGTGGGCCACCAGGCCCAGCCCGATGCTCCCATCTCGCAAGCCGCACGCAAGTTCGCCGAACTGGTGGCCGAAAAGAGCGGTGGGCGCCTGAAGGTCAAGGAATTCCCCGCCTCGCAGCTGGGCAACGAAGCCCAGCAGCTGGGCGCGCTGCGCGGCGGCACGCAGGAACTCTTCATTCCTACCACCACTTCGCTCGCGTCCGTGATCAAGGAATTCGGCCTGCTGGACTTCCCCTTCCTTGTCTCCACGACGGCGCAGGCCGAAGCGCTGCTTGACGGGCCTGCTGGCGCCGCGCTGCTCGAGCGGTTGCCCGCCAAGGGTCTCATCGGCCTGGGGTACTGGGAGAACGGCTTTCGCAACGTCACCAACAGCGCACGGCCGATCCAGAAGCCAGAGGATTTCGCAGGGCTCAAGCTGCGGGTGATCCCCAACCCCGTGTTCATCGAAGCCTTCAAGGCCCTGGGCGCCAACCCGACGCCGCTGGCCTTCGGCGAGCTGTACGGCGCGCTCGAATCGCGGGCCGTGGACGGCCAGGAGAACCCCTACGTGCTGATCGACACCTCGAAGTTCTATGAGGTGCAGAAGTTCGCCAGCAACACCAACCACGTCTACAGCCCGCTGATCGTGCTGGCCGGCAAGCCTTTCTGGGACAAGCTCTCCGACAGCGAACGGCAGATCCTGCAGGCCGCCTTCAAAGAGGCGCAGGCCTACCAGCGCGCGCTCAGCCGCCAGGCGACCACCTCGGCGATGGCTGAAGTGAAGGCCAAGGGCATGAAGATCAACGACGTAAGCCCCGCCGAGTTGCAGCGCATGGAGGCCGTGGTGCGCCCCGTCACCGACAAGTTCGCCGCCACGTACGACCCGGCGATCACGCGCGGCTTCTTCGCCGAACTGCAGAAGATCAAGCAGAAATAACCAACAGGCGTGCCAGGTCGCGGCGTGCAAGCGCGCTTCGGCCGGTCTGTGCGCGTGCACGGATGTACGCACTGGCCGGTGGCTTCGGCCTTTCTTAAAAACCATAACAACACAGCGACCTTCGCTCAGGGGACGATCTCGTGCGAAAAATCATCGACATCTATTGCGGCATCTTCGAATTCCTGATCGCGCTCATGCTGGCGCTGATGGTGATCCTGGTCTTCGGCAACGTGGTGCTGCGCTACGGCTTCAACTCCGGCATCGCGATCTCCGAAGAAGTGGCCCGCTGGCTCTTCATCTGGATCACCTTCCTGGGCGCCGTGGTGGCCCTGCGAGAACGGGCGCACCTGGGCGTGGACATGCTGGTGTCGCGGCTCCCCGTGGCGGGCAAAAAGCTCTGCCTGGCGGCCAGCTACGCCTGCATGCTCTACATCCTGTGGCTGTTGTATGAAGGCAGTCTGGCGCAGGTGCGCATCAACTGGGACACCGAAGCGCCCGTCACCGGCGCCTCCATGGCCATCGTGTATGCCGCCGGGGCGGTCTTCGCCGTTTGTGCTGCCCTCATCTTGCTGACGGATGGCGTCCGGCTGCTGACAGGCCGGATGTCGGTGGACGAGCTGGTGGCCATCCAGGAGTCCGAAGAAGCCGGTGCCCTGGCCCAGGCGCTCGGTCCGCACGGGTCGCTAGGCGCGCTCGGCACCTCTCCCGCCGCCCCCGCTGGTGGCTCCCAACACTCCACACGTTCCTGATCATGATCATCGCGGTTTTTCTTGTGTCGCTGCTGCTGGCGATGGCCATCGGCATGCCTATTTCCTTCGCGTTGTTGGCCAGCGGCGTGGCCCTCATGTGGCAGTTGGACCTGTTCGATGCGCAGATCCTCATCCAGAACCTGATCGGCGGGGCCGACAGTTTTCCGCTGCTGGCCGTGCCTTTCTTCATGCTGGCCGGCGAAATCATGAATGTGGGCGGGCTGTCCAAACGCATCGTCAACCTGGCGCTGTCGCTGGTCGGCCACGTGCGCGGCGGCCTGGGCTACGTGACCATCATGGCCGGTTGTCTGCTGTCCGCGCTGTCCGGTTCGGCCGTGGCTGACGCGGCGGCGCTCACGGCACTGCTGCTCCCCATGATGGTGAAGGCCGGGCACGACAAGGCCCAGGCTGGCGGCCTGATTGCAGCCACAGGCGTCATCGGCCCGGTCATCCCGCCGAGCATCGGGCTCGTCATCTTCGGCGTAGCGGCCAACGTGTCCATCTCCAAGCTGTTCATGGCGGCCATCGTGCCGGGCCTGCTGATCGGCGGTGCTTTGTGGGTGACCTGGGCCTGGCTGGTGCGGCGTGAAAAGATCCAGCCGCCGCCGCGCAAGTCCATGCGCGAAGTCCTGGCCGCTGCGCGCGAGGCCAGCTGGGCGCTGCTGCTGCCGATCATCATCCTCGTCGGCCTGCGCATGGGCGTGTTCACGCCGACGGAAGCCGCCGTGGTGGCCGCAGTCTATGCCTTCGTGGTGGCGACCTTCGTGTACCGCGAACTCACGCTGCGCCAGCTTTACCGCGTCTTCGTGGGTGCTGCCAAGACCAGCGCCATCGTGATGTTCCTGATCGCCGCCGCCATGGTGAGCGCCTGGCTCATCACCGTGGCCGACCTGCCCTCCAAGGTGGTGGGCCTGCTAGAGCCCTTCATGGGCAACAAGATTCTGCTGATGGCCGCCATCATGGTGCTGGTGATGGTCGTCGGCACGGCGATGGACATGACGCCCACCATCCTGATCCTCACGCCCATCCTGATGCCGGTGGTCAACGCGGCGGGCATCGATCCGGTGTATTTCGGCGTGATGTTCATCATCAACAACTCCATCGGCCTGATCACGCCGCCCGTGGGCGTGGTGCTGAACGTGGTGGCCGGCGTGGGCAAGATGCGCATGGACGATGTCACGCGCGGCGTGCTGCCCTTCATGGCGGCCGAGTTCGCGGTCATGTTCCTGATGATCTTCTTCCCCATCCTGGTCACGGGGCCTGCGCGCTGGTTCCATGGGTGACGGCTGACGCCGGGCCCACGAGCCTGCGCCGGTCGACGGGAGCGCTGCGGCGCCCCGGGCTCACGGCCTGAAGACTCGCAAGAGGTCTTCAGGCCGTTTCTTCTTGGTTGGCGCTCGGGTCGGAACGGGCGCGGGCCGGACGCAAAAAAAGGGCCGGACCGCCAGGGCCCGGCCCGAAGGACCGCAGTATCACCGGCCGGGCGGCTCGCGATGCACGTCGCAGCACACCGCCCGCCAGCGATGCCGCGTCGAGGTCTGGCCGATGCCGGGATTGAAGGTGTTGGTCGGATCCAGGCTGCGGTAGAAGCCCTCAAGCACCGGGTCGGCGCGGTAGATGTGACCGACGTTGTGTTCGGCCGGGTACTTCGCGCCGCGCGCGTCCAGAAGCGCCAGCACGCGCTCCTTGAACTGCGCGCAGTCCACGCCCTTCTTCACCAGGTATTCCTGGTGCATCACGTGGCAGAAGAAATGTCCGCAGTACATGGGCTGCTCGACCTGCGCGGCCAGCTCCGGCGGCAGGATCTCGAACCAGTCCAGCGCATTGCGCGGCAGCGCGATGTCCAGCGCCACCACGTCTTCCACCGTGTCGGCATGCACCGCCCGGTAGCGGTTGGTGGCGTTGCCGACGGCAAAGCGGTTCAGGAAGGCCGCGCCGGCCTCCTCCTCATTGCATTCGAAGAAGCCTGCCTCCGGGCGTTCGGCCATGAAGGTCTGCAGATAGGCACGCGTTTCCTCGATGCCCGCGTCGCTTACCTTCAAGAGCAGGTGGTGCGCGTAGCGGTCGCGAAAGGCGTTCATGCGCGCAGGCAGGTGTTCGGGCATCCGGTTGGCGAGCCGCTGCAGCAGGCGGTCGGCCAGGTTCCGCCCCAGCCCGCAGCGCTCGGCGAGCGCGTCGAAACGGCTCTTGAGCGCGAAGGCCAGCGGCACGCGCGCGGTGCCCAGTTTGCGGATGTAGACGAACAGGTCCTTGCCGTAGGTGCGGCTCAGATCGTAGGCCGAGCGGTGCATGTACTCGGCCGCCACGGGCAGGGAAGCGAAGCGGGCCAGCATGTGGCGGCGCAGGTCCGCGAGGTCGCGCGGCTGGTTGGTGCCGATGTAGAACACGCGGGTGTCCGTATCCGCCGCGAAGGTGTCCAGGCGCACCGCGAAGACGGCGATCTTGCCGGCGGAGCCCGAGGCCTCGTAGAGGCGGCGCGGGTCGGCGTTGTAGCGTGCTGGCTCACTGGAATCGATGTCGCGCACATGCTGCGAGTACTCGCGGTCAGAGGCCATGCGGCCGGGTTCGGCCGGCAGGTCGTCGCGAGCGAAACGGCCACTCTCCAGGTTGGCGAGGATCTGCTCGGGATCGTCGCCGAGTGCCATGCCCAGGTGGTTGACGAGCCGCAGTTGGCCGTCCTCGTCGATGCAAGCGAAGAGCGAGAACTGCGTGAAGGCAGGACCGCGCCGGATGAGCGAGCCCCCGGAGTTGTTGCAGATGCCGCCTGTCACCGAGGCGCCGATGCAACTCGACCCGATCACGGAATGCGGCTCGCGGCCCAGCGGCTTGAGCCTGCGTTCGAGCTGTTCGAGCGTGACGCCGGGCCGGGCCAGCACCTGCTCGCCGCGCTGCAGCAGGTCCAGCTGCTTGAGCCGCAGCATGTTGATGAGCACTACCGGGCGGTCGTAGCCGCCCTCCATCGGTGTGGAGCCGCCCGTGAGGCCTGTGTTGGCGGCCTGGCAGAGGATGATGGTGCCGGCGGCGTGGCAGGCCTTCAGCGTGTGCCACAGCTGCGTCAGGCTGCCGGGGCGCACCACGGCCAGCACGTCGCCGCCGCCGTAGCGAAAGCCGCTGCGGTAGCGGCGCGTGGACGCATCGCCCGTCAGCACATGGCCGCCGCCGACGATCTCCTTGAGGCGGGCCAGCAGGTCGGAGGGTGCGAGGGCGGCTGCCGGTGGCATGGCCGTCATGCGCGGACGGGCGCGCCGTCGACCAGCCGCCAGAGGCCCAGCGGGTTGGCCTGCTGCAGCGCCTCGGGCAGCAGGGCGTCGGGCAGGTCCTGGTAGCACACGGGTCGCAGGAAGCGGTCAATGGCACTGGCGCCCACCGAGGTGAACATTGCGTTGGAAGTCGACGGATACGGCCCACCGTGCACCATGGCATGGCACACCTCCACTCCCGTCGGGAAGCCGTTGACCAGCAACCGGCCGGCCCTGCGCTCTAGCACCGGCAGCAGGCGGCGGGCCAGCGGATGGTCCGCGTCTTCAAGATGCAGGGTGGCAGTGAGCTGGCCTTCCAGCTGCTCGGCCACGGCGATCAGCTCATCCGCGTCCTTCGCTCGCACCACCAGCGATGCGGGGCCGAAAACCTCGGACGACAGCGCAGGCTGCTCCATCAAGGTACGGGCGTCGGTGATGAACAGCGCGGCCTGCGCGGCGTTGTGTAAGGTGCTCGCAGTCTGGCCCTCGGCCACCCGCTGCACGCCTGGCGTGGCGGCCATCGTCTCCACGCCACTGCGGTAGGCGCCATGGATGCCAGCGGTCAGCATGGTCTGCGCGCTCTTGCGTTCCAGGGCCTCAGCCGCGGATTGCACGAATCGGTCCAGATCCGGTCCGTCGATGCCCAGCACCAGGCCGGGGTTGGTGCAGAACTGGCCGGCGCCCATGGCGAGCGAGTCGGCAAAAGCCTGTCCGATGGCGTCAGCGCGCTGCGTCAGGGCGGCGGGCAGCAGAAAGACCGGGTTGATGGCGCTCATCTCGGCATAGACGGGAATCGGCTCGGGCCGGCGGTTGGCGATGGCCACCAGGGCCAGGCCGCCTTGGCGCGAGCCGGTAAAGCCCACGGCCTTGATGGCGGGATGGGCCACCAGCGCCTCGCCGATGCTGCGGCCGGCGCCGATCAGCAGCGAGAACACGCCTTCGGGCAGGCCCTGCTCGCGCACCGCGTTCTGGATGGCACGGCCCACCAGCTCGGACGTGCCCAGGTGGGCGCCGTGCGCCTTCACCACCACGGGCGCGCCGGCGGCGAGGGCCGAGGCCGTATCGCCCCCGGCCACCGAGAACGCGAGCGGGAAGTTGCTGGCGCCGAACACCGCCACGGGGCCGAGCGGCACCTTGGCAAGCCGCAGGTCCGCGCGCGGCATTGGCTGGCGCTGCGGCTGGGCGGGGTCGATGGTGGCATGCAGGAAATGGCCGTCGCGCACCACGCTGGCGAACAGACGCAGTTGGCCGACGGTGCGGCCGCGCTCGCCCGTCAGGCGCGCCAGCGGCAGGCCGGTTTCGGCATGGGCGCGCTCCAGCAGGGCGTCGCCCAGCGCCATGATGTTGTCGGCGATGGCCTCCAGGAAGGCCGCACGGCGTGCCAGCGGCAGCGCGCGGTATTCGTCGAACGCTGCCGCGGCCAGGGTGGCGGCGCGGTCCACGTCGGCTGCGGTGCCGAAACCGAAGCGGGGCTCGGCGATGTCAGCGTTCGTGGCGGGGTTGAAGGCGCATTGGCCTCCGTCGGTGCCGGCGACCGCAGCGGCGCCGATCAGCATCTTGCCCGTGAGGGTCGTGGTCATGGTCATGGCGGACTCGTTGTGAAAAAGAAAACGGGACAACCACCGGGAGCGCCGGTGGCGGTATCGCCGCCCGCACCCTGGGCGGGCAGAAGCGCTCACATCGCTGCTTCGATCAGGCGGGCGTAGTCGTCCGCGCTCGCTTCGCGCGGGTTGGTCTTGTGGCTGTGGTCGGCCAGCGCGCCGGTGACGATGCGCGGCGTCAGGTCGGCCGTCACGCCCATCGCGCCCAGGCCGGCCGGGAGCCGGAGCCTGAGGGACATGTCCTGGATCGCGTCCTCCACCGACGCATGCGCCGGCAGGCCCATGGCCTGCGCCAGGCGGTCGATCTTCTCGTCGCGCACCACCGTCTCCGCCGCGCGGTTGAAGCGCACCACCGCCGGCAGCAGCACCGCATTGAGGGTGCCGTGGTGCAGGCGCGGGTCGATACCGCCCAGCGAATGGCTGAGGCTGTGCACACAGCCCAGGCCTTTCTGAAAGGCCAGCGCACCCTGCAGCGACGCGCTCATCATGTTGGTGCGGGCCTCGATGTCGCTTGGCTCGTGGAAGGCGGTTTCGATGTTCTTCCAGGCGCGGCGCAGGCCGTCCAGGGCGATGCCTTCGGCGGGCGGGTTGAAGCTGGGCGCGAGGAAGGTCTCGATGCAGTGCGCCACGGCGTCCATGCCGGTGGCGGCCGTCAGGCCCGGCGGCAGGCCCACGGTCAGCGTCGGGTCGCACAGCGCCACCTTGGGGATGACGTAGGGCGAGATGATGCCCACCTTGCGGCCATCGTCCAGGATGATGATCGCGCCGCGCCCGACCTCGCTGCCCGTGCCCGCCGTAGTGGGAATGGCCACCACCGGCACCGTGGCCGCCGTGATGCGGGCAAGCCCGCCCTCGATCAGCGCGAACTGGCGCAGCGGCCCCGGATGGCGGGCCGACACGGCCACGGCCTTGGCGAGGTCGATGGACGAGCCGCCACCCACGGCGATGATGCCGTCGCAGCCTGCTTCATGGAAGCTTGCCACCCCTTCGCGCGCCGCCGCCTCGGTGGGGTTGGAGGGCGTGCCGTCAAACACGTGAAAGTGCGGCAGGTCGTTCACGGCAAGGATGCGCTCGATCAACCCCGCCGCAACCACGCCCTTGTCGGTGATGAAGAGCGGTTTTTTGAAGCCGAGTGCCTGGCACACCTGTGCCAGCTCAGCGGCACTGCCCGCGCCGAAGCGGATTTCCGTCACGTAGTTGATCATCGCCATCGTTTATCTCCTGATATCAAGAATTTTCATATTCATCCGTCAATCGCGGAAGTCTATGAGTGAGGCGACGTCGAATAAACTAACCGTTATCGATATAGCTATAACTCCAAGTCAATGCAGAGCCCTTACAACCTCAACTCTGTGATGTCGCGTCTGCATGCCAGGCAGCTGCGGTTGCTGATCGCGGTGGCGGAGCAGGGCTCGCTGCTGGCGGCGGCGGACCGCGTGGGGCTGACGCAACCCGGGGCTAGCAAGGCGTTGAAGGAGCTGGAGTCCACGCTCAACGCGCCGCTCTTTATGCGCACCAACCGCGGGCTTGTGCCTACGGAAGCGGGAACCTGCGCGGTGCGCTTCGCGCGGCTGATCCAGTCCGACATCAGCCACTTGCAGCAGGAGCTGAGCGCCATCGCCAGTGGCGCAGGTGGCCGCATTGCCGTAGGCACCATCATGGGCGCAGTGCCGCTCCTGACGCGGGCGCTCACGCAGCTGATGGACCAGCAGCCGGACATCTCGGTGGAGATCGTCGAGGACACCAGCGAAAGTCTGCTCGCGCTCATCGACCAGGGGCGGCTGGACGCGGCCATCTGCCGCTCGTCGGTCAGTCCCAAACCCCACCTGTACGACACTGTCGTGGTCAAGGATGAGTCTCTCGCCGTCATCGCGCACCAGGCGCATCCGGCGGCGGGCCTGGCATCGATCACGCTGCAAGATCTGTCTGCCAGCCGCTGGGTGGTGTACCGCGCGCACATGCCAATGCGCCGCACGCTGGAGCGCGAATTCTTCGAAGAGAACCTGTCATTTCCGACGCATCTGATCGAGACCACATCCGCGCTGGCCACGCTTTCGCTGCTGAGCCACAACCCCAATCTGGTGGCCCTGGTGTCGGACGACGTGGCCGACTACGTCTGCCAGCACGGCATGGTCGCCCGCCTGCCGCTGCGGCTCAAGTCGCGCAGCGAGCCGTACGAACTCATCGCGCGGCGCAACGCGCACCGCCATCCGGCGCTGACGCTGCTGATCGATTCGCTGCTGGCCTTGCGTGCCGTTGCCGAAGAGGCCCCAGCGGCGCCCTGAACCGCCGCTTCTTACAATTGCGCCATGCAGCAGATCACCTACACCCGCGCCCAGCAGCTTCCCAACATCCTCGCCCAACGCATCGTCATCCTTGACGGCGCCATGGGCACCATGATCCAGCGCTTCAAGCTGGGCGAGGCGCAGTACCGGGGCGAGGGCTACACGGGGCCTGACGGCGCGGGCGACCGCTTCAAGGACTTTCCGCGTGACGTGAAGGGCAACAACGAGCTGCTCAGCATCACCCGGCCCGACGTGATCCGCGACATCCACGAGCGCTATCTTGCCGCTGGCGCCGACCTGATCGAGACCAACACCTTTGGCGCCACCACCGTGGCGCAAGAGGACTACAAGATGGCGCATCTCGCGCGAGATGAACCTGCGCTCGGCCCAGCTGGCGCGCGCCGCCTGCGACAAATACAGCACGCCCGACAAGCCGCGCTTCGTGGCCGGCGCCCTCGGCCCGACGCCCAAGACGGCCAGCATCAGCCCCGATGTGAACGACCCCGGCGCGCGCAATGTCGACTTCGAGCAGCTGCGTGCGGCCTATTACGAGCAGACCGAGGCGCTGGTGGAGGGCGGCGCCGACGTGCTGTTGGTCGAAACCATTTTCGACACGCTCAATGCCAAGGCCGCGCTGTTCGCCATCGACGAGTATTTCGAGAAGAGCGGCGAGCGCCTGCCCCTCATCATTAGCGGCACCGTCACCGACGCTTCGGGCCGCATCCTGTCGGGCCAAACCGTCACGGCCTTCTGGCACAGCGTGCGCCACGCGCGCCCGCTGGCCATTGGCCTGAACTGCGCGCTGGGCGCCACACTGATGCGCCCCTACATCCAGGAGCTGAACCGCGTGGCAGAAGACACCTTCATCAGCTGCTACCCCAATGCGGGTCTGCCCAACCCGATGAGCGACACGGGCTTTGACGAAACCCCCGAAATCACCAGCCGCCTGGTGCACGAGTTCGCGGCCGAGGGGCTGGTGAACATCGTGGGCGGCTGCTGCGGCACCACGCCCGACCACATCGGCGCGATTGCCAAGGCCGTGGCGCCGGTGAAAACGCGCCAGCTGTTCTACCGCGAAGCGGCCTGAGCAGACCCGAATCGGGCGCGCAGCCCGATGCCCACCACCGGCCGCGCTGGGGCGGCGAAACGACGCACATGATCAAGCACCTGCAGCTCAAGAACCTCAAGGCCTGGCGCGACAGTGGCAGCGTGCGGCTGGCGCCGGTCACCATGCTGCTGGGCAGCAATTCGTCGGGCAAATCCACCTTGCTGCAAAGCCTGCTGCTGCTCAAGCAGACCGCGGCGGCGCCTGATCGCACGGTGCACCTGAACCTGGGGGGCGACGAGGCCAACGACCTGGTCAGCCTGGGCGATTTTGACGCCGTGCTGGCGCATGGCACCGTGGCGCCGCGCCAGTTCGAGATCGTGCTGGAGTTCGAGCGCCCCGAGGGCGAACGCGTGCGCCAGGGCCGCTTTGCCTGCAGCTATGGCCAGACGGCCAGCGGCGCCGTGGTGGTGCAGGCGCTGTCGCTGTCCACCGTGGCGCGGGAGTTTCGGGCTGTGCGCCGGGAGCGCGGGGCCTATGCGGTGTGGGTGGATGGCGAACCCCGGCCACGCGACAAGGGGCCGCACCTGGCACCCGAGCGCTCGATTGCATTCTCGGCCGAGGCCATTGCCCTGCTGGGCCCCGATGGCGCGCATCTGCAAGACCTGAGCCTGGCCCTGCGCCGCGAGCTGGAGGCCATTGTTTACCTGGGCCCGCTGCGCCAGCGGCCCGCGCGCGACCAGGTGTGGAACAAGGGCGGTTCTGGCTCTGTGGGGGCCGAGGGCCAGCAGGCCATCAACGCCCTGCTGTCCGATGCCTTGCAGCCGGGCGCGGGGCAGGGCGCGGTGTTGCGCAGCGTGTCGGCGGGGCTGCAGCGCATGGGCCTGGCCGACCGCATCGAGGTGCGCCAGCTGGGGCGCTCCAGCCGCTACGAACTGCTGGTGCACAAGGATGGCGTGGCTGCCAACCTGCGCGACGTGGGGGTGGGTGTGGCGCAGGTGCTGCCGGTGCTCACGGTGGCCTACAGCGTGCCGCCCGGCAGCACGGTGCTGCTCGAAGAGCCCGAGATCCATCTGCACCCGCTGGCCCAGGCGGTGCTGGCCGAGCTGTTTGCTGACGTGCAGGCCTTCACCCAGCGCGTGATGGCAGGCAGCGTGCAGACCAAGGCCCAGGCCGCCAAGGCCCCGGCGGGCGGTGGCGGCTCGGGCGTGGGCCTGGACCTGTTGCCCTGGCCCAAGGTGGACTTCAGCAAGTTCGGCCCGGTGGAGCGCAAGGAACTGGGCCGCATCAAGAAGATCAGCGGCGCCAACCTCACGCGCAACGCGGTGGTGATTCCCGCCGTGACCAACCACGACGACGCCGACATCACCGATCTGGAAGCGTTCCGCGTCCAGCTCAACAAGGAAAACGAGAAGAGTGGCATCAAGGTCACCATGCTCGCGTTCCTCATCAAGGCCTGCGTGGCCGCGCTCAAGAAGTTCCCCGACTTCAATAGCAGTCTGGACGGCGACAGCCTGGTGTACAAGCAGTACTTCCACATCGGCTTTGCGGCGGATACGCCCAATGGCCTGGTGGTTCCCGTGCTGAAGGACGCCGACAAGAAAGGCATCTTCCAGATCAGCCAGGAAATGAGCGAGCTGGCCAAGAAGGCCAGAGACGGCAAGCTGGGCCCGGCCGACATGAGCGGCGCCTGCTTCACCATCTCCAGCCTGGGCGGCATTGGTGGGCGCTACTTCACGCCCATCATCAACGCGCCCGAGGTGGCCATTCTGGGCGTGTGCAAGAGCCAGATGGAGCCCGTGTGGGACGGCCAGCAGTTTGTGCCGCGCCTCATGCTGCCGCTGTCGCTCACCTGGGATCACCGCGTCATCGACGGCGCTGCGGCGGCCCGCTTCAACGCGTACCTCGGCCAGATCCTCGGCGACTTCCGTCGCGTGCTGCTGTAAAGGAACCGGAACATGGCACTCATGGACATCAAGGTTCCCGACATCGGCGATTTCGACGAGGTCGCGGTCATCGAAGTGCTGGTCAAGGTGGGTGACACCATCAAGGCCGAGCAGAGCCTGATCACGGTCGAGTCCGACAAGGCCTCGATGGAGATTCCCTCGTCGCACGCCGGCGTGGTGAAGGAGCTCAAGGTCAAGCTGGGCGACAAGGTCAGCGAAGGCTCGGTCGTGCTGGTGCTGGATGCGGAGGGCGCTGCGGCGGCTCCCGCACCGGCCGCAGCACCTGCGCCTGCCGCGGCCCCGGCCGCTGCGCCGGTGGTGGCCCCCGCGGCCGCCAGCTTCGGCGGCTCGGCCGACATTGAATGCGACGTGCTGGTGCTGGGCGCCGGCCCCGGTGGCTACTCGGCCGCCTTCCGCGCGGCCGACCTGGGCCTGAAGGTCGTGATCGTCGAGCGTTACGCCCAACTGGGCGGCGTCTGCCTGAACGTGGGTTGCATCCCGTCCAAGGCGCTGCTGCATGTGGCGGCGGTGATGGACGAGGTTTCGCACCTGGGCGATCTGGGCGTCGAGTTCGGTAAGCCCACGGTGAGCGTGGACAAGCTGCGCGCCCACAAGGAAAAGGTCATCGGCAAGCTGACCGGCGGCCTGGCGGCCATGGCGAAGATGCGCAAGGTCACCACCGTGCGCGGCTACGGCGCCTTCGTTGGCCCCAACCACGTCGAAGTGGAAGAGACGACGGGTACCGGCCAGGACAAGACCGGCACCAAGAAGATCGTGGCCTTCAAGCGCGCGATCATCGCCGCCGGCTCGCAAGCGGTGCGCCTGCCGTTCTTCCCGCAGGACGATCGCATCGTGGACTCGACCGGCGCGCTGGCGCTCAAGGGCGTGCCCAAGAAGATGCTGATCGTCGGTGGCGGCATCATCGGGCTGGAGATGGGCACCGTGTACAGCACGCTGGGCGCCCGCCTGGACGTGGTGGAAATGCTGGACGGCCTGATGCAGGGCGCCGACCGTGACCTGGTCAAGGTCTGGGAGAAGATTAACAAGGGCCGCTTCGACAACATCATGCTCAAGACCAAAACGGTCGGGGCGGAAGCGACGCCCGAAGGCATCAAGGTGCAGTTCGAGGGCCTGGACGGCACGAAGAGCGAAGGCACCTACGACCTGGTGCTGCAGGCCGTGGGCCGCACCCCCAACGGCAAGAAGATCGCTGCCGACAAGGCTGGCGTGGCGGTGACGGACCGCGGTTTCATCAACGTGGACATCCAGATGCGCACCAATGTGCCGCACATCTTCGCCATCGGCGACATCGTCGGCCAGCCCATGCTGGCGCACAAGGCGGTGCACGAGGCGCATGTGGCGGCAGAAGTGATCGCCGGCGAATTGCAGGGCAACAAGGAACTGGCCAGCGCCGCCTTCAACGCCCGCGTGATCCCCAGCGTGGCCTACACCGACCCCGAAGTGGCCTGGGTGGGCCTGACCGAGGATCAGGCCAAGGCCCAAGGCATCAAGGTCAAGAAAGGCC
>LNFM01002730.1_pt1 | contig 46348 bp, 40 predicted proteins | sample 596031 | NCBI WGS metagenome assembly LNFM01 (sample SAMN04254537, study PRJNA301005) | activated carbon metagenome | isolation source: dual media filters at the Ann Arbor, Michigan drinking water treatment plant | place: USA: Ann Arbor
TGGTCTTCGCCAGCCGGTCGACCTGGTCGAGCGACAGGCCGAACGCCTTGCCGACATCGCGCAGCGCGGAGCGCGGCCGGTAGGTGGCCAGCGCCGCAGTCAACGCCGCACGGTCGCGGCCGTACTTGCGGTAGATGTACTGCATCACCTCTTCGCGCCGCTCGTGCTCGAAGTCGACGTCGATGTCCGGCGGTTCGTTGCGCTCCTTCGAGATGAAGCGCTCGAACAGCACCTGCATGCGGCCCGGATCGACCTCGGTCACGCCCAGCGCATAGCAGACCGCGGAGTTGGCCGCAGAGCCCCGCCCCTGGCACAGGATGCCGCGGCCGCGCGCGAAGCGCACGATGTCGTGCACGGTCAGGAAATAGGCTTCGTAGCCGAGGTCGGCGATCAGCGCGAGTTCGTGCTCGATCAGCTTCAGTACGTGCGCGGGCGTGCCCTGCGGGTAGCGCTCCTGCAGACCCTCGAAGGTGAGCCGGCGCAACCAGCCCGAGGCGGTCTGGCCGTCGGGCACCAGTTCGCGCGGATACTCGTAGCGCAGTTCGTCCAGCGAGAAGGTGCAGCGCTGCGCGATCTCGACCGACTGCAGCAGCAGCTCGGGCGGGTGCAGGCGGGCCAGCCGCGCGATCGGCCGCAGGCAGCGCTCGGCGTTGGCCAGCATGCGCGAACCGAGCTCGGCCAGCGGCAGTCCCTCGCGGATCGCGGTCAGCACGTCGTGCAGCGCCTTGCGTTCGCGCCGGTGCATCTGCACGCCGCCGCAGGCGACCAGCGGCAGGCCGGGTCCGGCCGCGAGCTGCCATGCACGCTCGAGCACTTCGCCATCGTCCGGCCCCTGCACCAGCACCACGCCGATCCAGCAGGCATCGGGGAACGCCGCGCCGATCATCGCCACCGATTCACGGCCCTCGGAAGCCCCCCTGGACGGGGCCGGCACGACGATCGCCAGGCAATGCGGCAGCCCGCGCGCGAGGTCGGCCAGCTGCAGTCGATAGCTGCCCTTGGCCATGCGGCCACGGGCGAGGCTGATCAGTTCGCAGAGGTTGCCATAGCCCTCGCGGTTGCAGGCAAGCAGCAGGATGCGCTCGATCGACGGGCAATCGGCGATCGCGAACTGCGCCCCGATGACCAGGTGCAGCCCGCAGTCCTTTGCAGCCAGGTGGGCGCGCACCACGCCGGACACCGAACACTCGTCGACGATCGCCAGTGCCCGATAACCGAGCGCCGAAGCCTGGGCGACCAGCTCTTCCGGATGCGAGGCACCGCGCAGGAAGGTGAAATTGGATAGCGCGTCGAGTTCAGCGCAGGCAGGCAGCATGAAGAGCCGCTGGACATCATGCGAACAGGCCGTGCAGGTACCAGCGCGACGGATCGACCGGCTCGCGGTAGATCCAGCACGTTTCGCCCGCACGGTTGCGCGCGACATAGTAGTCGCGGGCCACGGCACGCCCGTCCCACCAGCCGGCCTCGATGCGTTCCGGACCGCTGACCAGGTCGAGCGGCCCCTGGTACTGGGGCCTGGACTCGGCACAGACCAGCATGCGTGGCCGCTCGAGCAGGAATACCGGGCGTTCGCGACGCGAACGCGGTGCGGTGGCGGCCGCAGCGGATGCGGATGCCGATGCCGATGCAGATGCCGGCCCCGGACGCAACCGCAGCGGCCGGCCATCGGCCCGGCGCCAGGCCTGCTCCGGCCGGTGGTCGTCGCGCAGCCCGACCGAGAACAGCGCGCCCGGCTCCAGGCGAGAGGACAGCCGTTCGGTCAGCTCGTGCCACGACTGCGCGCGCCGGGTGGCATCGGGCAGGAAGGTGGTGCTGTGTTCGCCGAAGCCATGCAGCGTATCGACATGGATCGCCACCGCGCTGATCGTCGCCTTCAGTTCCAGCCGGTCGAGGCGTTCGCGCACCAGCCGCTGCCAGCGCGCGCGGGCGCGTTCCGGTGCCGGCGAACCGAGGGTGATGCGGGTCGGCACCGAGCGGCCATGCTCGAGTTCGAGCACGAGCTGCAGCGCCCCTGCCCCGCGCGCGCGCAGGAAGCCTTCCATCTCGGCGAGCATGCGAGTGACGGGAATGTCGAGCAGCGCGGTGTCGATCACGTCGAATGGCAGGTCGATGCGCGACGAGAAACGGTCGGGCAAGGCGAAGCACGGACGCGGATCGGCCGCACGGCCCAGTGCACGGTCCAGGTCGGACTGCGCACCGGCACCGAAGCGTCGGCGGAACCCGTCGCGCGGCAATGCCAGCGCCTCGCGGATGCGATGGATGCCGAGCACGGCGAGCGCATCGAGCCGTTCGCGTGGCCAGTCGAACAGTGCCAGCGGCAGTTCGCCGAGGCGTGCCGGCAGGTCGGTTGCCTCGAGGCAGGCGCGTACCCCGGCCTGTTCATGGCCCCCGCGCGCCAGCAGCCAGGCACCCAGCGGCGTCGGCGCGACACCGAACGAGGCACGGTAGCCGAGCTCGGCCAGGCCGGTGCGTACCTGGCCAAGCAGCCGCGCCAGCCCACCGAACAGCGTCAGGCTGGCCGCGACCTCGAGCAGCACGCCGGAACGTTCGAGCACCACCGAGGGCGTGAACTGCGCGGCCCAGCCAGCGACCTGCCGGATCGCCCGCGCTTCGCGCGCTTCCTCACGACGCAGCGTGGCCAGCCCGGTGGCCAGCGCGCAGGCCGCCGCCACGGTCATGCCCGGATGCACGCCGGCGGCACGCGCCCGGGGATTGGCCGACAGCACGAACGGCCGGTTGTCGGGGCCGTCGCTGACCGCCAGCGGCAGGTCGACGATCAGTGCAGTCGCCGCATCGCCAGCCTGCACCCGGTTGACCACTTCGAGCGGCAGGTCGGGCAGGTAGAGCGCAATCCAGAGCATCGTCGAATCCTCGGTCGCGGCCGGCGCATCCGGCCGACCGTTGAAATCGCTGTCTCAGCGCGACGGGTTGAAGTCACGTTCGCGGGTCAGCCGCGCCGCGACCGCACGCACCGCAGACATCGAGCGGGCCAGCGGCCCTGGTGCAGCCGCGGGAGGGTTGGCGGCCGGCTCGTCGGCACGCGGCCCGGAATGAACGCCTGCCACCGCGCGCCTTGAAGGCACGCCCGCCAGGTAAGGTACTGGCAGACGACGGGGCGAGACGGCCACCGTCTTCGGCTGGGCCAGCCCGCGCCGCTTGACCAGGGTCACTTCCAGCCTGCCCTGCGCGGTCATCGACAGCGACAGCCGCAGCGCAGCCGGGGTCGACAGCGTCGCGGCACTGCTGGCCGAGAACACGATGCCGAGCCCGCCTCCGGCGGCGGCGGCCAGCTGCAGCCGGCGCAGCCGCTGGTAGCGCTGTGCGCTGTCGGTACCGCGCACCGGGCGCGCCCAGATCAGCACCGCACCGGCGGCGCCCGAGCGCAGCGCCTGCTCGGCCGCCCAGAGGGCGTCTTCCTCGGTCTTCGGGCGCACCACCGCCAGCAGGTCGAGATCGATGCCGGCCTCGGCCAGCGCGGGTGCATACGGCAGGTGCGGGGGATCGACCAGCAGCAGCCCGCGGCCGCGCCAGTCGGCCGCACGCGTCAGGTAACGCAGGGCCGGCAGCAGCAGCGACGCCTCGCCCGCCCCGCAGGTGTCGCACAGCACTTCGGTGAGCGCGCCGACCGGCCAGCCACCACCCGGGATCTCGGCATCCAGCCCGGCGAAGCCGGTCGGGATGCCCGGCGCGATGCCCGGCGGCAGCTCGCCGCAGCGAAACACCGACGGCACCGCAGACAGCGATACACGGGCACCGCCGGCCGCAGGCATGAAGTCATGGCCGCGGGCACCGGGCCGGGAGGCCGCGCTCGACGATGCCGGCGACGACTCCGGCAGGCCGGCCAGCCCGGGGAAGCTACCCACCGGCGCAGCGGGATGGAAAGGCGCGAACGCGGAAGCCGGGCCGGAAGCAGGCACGGCAGCGAAGGCGGCGGAAGGGAGGGGGGCGGCGACAGGAGGCATACCGTATTTTTATACGGTATTCGGATTCCCTGCAACCGTTTCCGCATCGCCCTGCCTCCGCCCCCGCCAGCAGCCCCGCCCTCCCGCCCCTACCCCATCTCTACCGGCAGCCAGTCCGCCACCCGCCCGAACGCCCCCAGCCGCCGCCGCACGTCGGTGTAATCCCGCTCCCCCCGCACGATCTTCGCCACCGCCCCCCAGAACCGAGGGCTGCGCGCCGGCAGCGCATAGCAGGCACGCGGCAGCCACAGGTAGATGTGCGCCCAGCGTCGGGCATCGATCAGGGTCGGCATCAGCGCCGCATCGATCCGCGCCTCGTAATCCAGTTCGCCACGTGCCCCGGCAGCCTGGTGATCCACGATCGCCTGCGCCGCGATCTGCCCGCTGCGCACCGCCCAGTGGATGCCCTCGCCGGTGAATGCCTCGACCAGCCCGGCGGCGTCGCCCGCGAGCATTGCCCGGCCGCGCTGGATCGGCGCCCCGACCGGGCGCAGCGGCAGCACGAAGCCGACGGTGCGCAGCACGCGCATCGGCCCGGGCAGCTGGTAGGCCAGGTGGCGCCTGCCGTAGTCCTTCAGCTGCTTCGCCGGGCGTGAATTCGTCGAGAAGCAGCCGACGCCGACGTTCAGGTGGTCCTCCTTCGGGAACACCCAGCCGTACGACCCGTGCAGGGTGCCGATGTCGAGCGCCATCCGGTCATGCCAGCGATCCATCGTCTTCGCATCGACGGCGATGTCCTGCTCGGTCGCCGGCAGCAGGTGGCGCTCCTGCATCAGCCCGAGCGAACGCGCGACCGGACCGGCCACGCCGTCGGCGCCGACGAGGTAGTCGGCCTCGAACGTATCCTGCGCGGTGCGCACGGTCACGCCAGCTGCATCGGACTCGACCGACTTCACCGCCAGGCCGTCCTTCAGTTCGACCTGCCCGGTGGCCAGCGCCCGTTCGACCAGCCAGGCGTCGAAGCGGCTGCGCTGGAACATGTGCACCAGCGGCTCGCGCCCGGGCATCGTCTTCGAGGCCTTCAGCCGCCAGTGCAGTTCGACGGTGCCGATGGTGCGTTCGGCCACCGGCGCGAGGTCGACGCCGAGCGCCTGCGCCACCTTCCAGGTGACGCCACCGCCGCAGGTCTTGGCGCGCGGCAGCCGCTCGCGTTCCAGCAGCAGCGTGCGCCGGCCGGCGCGGCCGAGCGCCTCGGCGGCCACCGCGCCGGCCGGCCCGGTGCCGACGACGATCGCATCGTAACGAACAGTCATGGTTGCTCCCTGCCCTCGGCCAGCAGCACGAACGACGCCAGCCAGTGGGTTGCCACATAGTCACCGCCCAGGGCGGCCGCGAGCGAGGCCTGCCGGTGCGCGTCGATCGCGCGCGAGGCAGGTTCGACGAGTTCTCCGGGAAGCCCCGGCAGCAGTGCCTGCCAGCACCAGGCCCGCGACAGGTTGAGCCCGTGCAGGTGCACGATGCGTGCATCGGACGCATCGCCGACCGTCACGGGAACAAGCCAACGGCCGAGCGCCTCCGCCGAAGGCGAGAACCGGTGCCACCAGTCGGCGAAATCGCAGCCGTCGAGCAGGCGGTTCATCAGCAGTGCCTCGACCAGTCCGGCGGACAGGAAATCCTCGCCACCGGGCTCGTATTCCGATGGATAACGATGGTCGCGTCCATACCAGCGGTGCGCAGCCTCGCCGATCGCCCGCTGCAGCGCCGGGTGCGCGCAGGTGCGCGCATGGTCGAGCGCGAGCACGCAGGCGAAGGCGGTGTTCGAATGGGTGCCGGTGCGCACCGGATGGCCGAGCCTGGGCAGGAAGTCGACCATCGCCTGCGCGATGCGCAGGGCCAGCGGCTCGAGCGTGTCGCGCCAGCATCGACACCGGGCCTGCAGGTCTCCCGGCAAAGACGCATCGGCCGCGAGCCGATGCAGTTCCGCCTGCAGTTCCAGCAGCCAGCCCCAGCCGTACGGCCGCTCGAAGGAACGGTAGCCCGGCCGGTCGAACAGCAGCGCCTCGGTGGCGACCGCATCGTCCGTGAACGCACCGTCGAAGCGGGCCCGGATCGCATCGAGCTGCGCCGGCTCGAGCCGGTCGCGATGCAGCCGCAGCAGCCGCAGCAGGCTCCAGTGCATGTGCACGCAGGAATGCCAGTCGTAGCTGGTGTGGAACAGCGGATGCCGTTCGCGCGGCTGCGCGAAGTCGTGTGCGTCCAGCATGAACACGTCCGGCCGGTATGGCCATTCGCGCGCGAGGCTGTCGAGCGCGACGCGGCAAAGGGCACCGGCCGGCAGTGCATGTGCGGCGTCCATCAGAACGTCCCGGCCAGCAGCAGCGCCACCCCGGCCACCACCATCCCGATGCCACCCCATTCGCGCGCGCTGCCCTGCTGTGCGAACAGCCGGCGCGAGACCAGCGCGGCGAACACCACCTCGATCAGCCCGACGGTGCGCACCGCCGCCGCGGTCTGCAGCGAGAACGCGAGGAACCAGAACTGCGATGCACTCGCGCCCAGGAAGCCGGCGAGCAGCGAAGGCTTCCAGGCTCGCACCAGGGCGGTGAGGCGCCCCGGCTCGCGCAGCCGCAGGTAGAGCGACAGCAGCACCGTCTGCAGCGCCAGCGCCAGCACGAGCGCAAGCGTGGCACGGCCATAGAACGGATCGTCGCCGAGCGCGAGCACCGCGCCGCGGTAACCGACCACGGAGATCGAGAACATGCTGCCGGTGGCGATGCCGAGCAGCGCGGCGCGCCACATCGCGCTGCGTGCCTCCGCAGCCGGTGCCGCATCCGCCGGCAACCGCTTCCAGGACATCAGCACCACGCCAGCCGTGGCCACGAGAACGCCGGCGATCGCCTGCAGGCTGAGCCGGTCGCCGAGGAAGACGAAGCCGTAGAGCGCGATCTGCACCGGCTCGGTCTTGATGTACGCGGTGCTGACCACGAACGACCGCTGCTGCATCAGCACCAGCATCATCGCGGTGGCCAGCACCTGGGTGAGCGCGCCGAGCACGAGCCAGCCCCAGAACGCGAGGTCCATCTGCGGGTCGCGGATCGCGCCGGTCGAGGCGACCACCGCCAGGAACACGCAGGCGAACGGCAGGCCGTACAGGAAACGCACATGGGTCGCACCGACGGTGCCGACGGTGCCGATCAGGCTGTGCTGCATGGCATTGCGCAGCGTCTGGCCGGCCGCCGCCGCCACGGTGCAGGCGACCCAGAGCGAACCCGGCACGATCATGCGGCGCTCCCGGCGATGCGCAGCCGCATCATCCTGGACTGCCCGTGGGCGGGCCTGCCTGCGCGCCGTGCGCGGCCGCCGGCGAAGCCTCGGCAGTCGGCGCGACCGACGAAGCGGCCCCGGGCGACGGCGATTGCAGCTGCTCGCGCAGCGCACGCACCTCGTCGCGCAGCATCCGGATGTCGTTGTGCATCTCGCGCCGCAGCCGTGTCTCGTCCTGGCCGACGATCATGGTGACCAGGGTCGCGGTCAGCAGGGACAGCATGGCGAAGCCGAGCAGCACCATCACCGCCGCCCACAATCGTGCGGCGGTGGTGGTCGGCACGAAATCGCCGTAGCCGAGGGTGGTGCCGGTCGCGAAGGCAAGCCAGACGCCGTCGCCATAGGTGTTCACGGTCGGCTCGAGCACGTAGAAGCCGGCACCGCCGACCAGCACCGACACGATCGCGAACGCGAACACCAGGGGCAGCGCATCGGGCGAATAGAGCGTGCGCAGCGACCCCAGCACGCGCACCAGCATCATCGCGACCACCGCAATCCGCGCGAACCGGGCGAGCACCAGCCATCCGGAATCGGCACCGGCCAGGCTCACGGCGGCGGCAGCGATGATCAGCACGTCGAGCCAGTTGCGCATCAGGTAGCGCCGGCGCTGGCGCACCACATGCAGCATCCAGCCCAGCTCGAGCACGAACGCGAGCAGGATGAACAGGTCGACCGCATGCCCCACCGTTCGCAGCAGCGGATCGACCGAGCCATCGTCGATGAACGCGGCCGGCAGTGCGATCAGCGCGACCACGATCATCACCGGATGCAGCCGGCGCTCCCACAGGTAGGCGCGCGCATTGTCGTGCGCGGGCACCCCGCCGACGCCTGCCAGGCCGGCCATCCAGCGTAAGCCTTGTCGGGGCATGGCGCCGAGGTCCCCGTCGCCGGCGGTCAGTTGCCGGCGATGGTCATGTTGTCGATCAGGATCGAACCCGTGGTCTTGGAACCGCGCTTGAGCACGTCGGTGCCGATCTCGACGATGCCGCGGAACATCTCCTTCAGGTTGCCGGCGATCGTGATCTCGTGCACCGGATAGGCGATCGCGCCGTCCTCGACCCAGAACCCGGCCGCGCCGCGCGAATAGTCTCCGGTCACCGAGTTGATGCCATGGCCGAGCAGTTCGGTCACCACCAGTCCGCGGCCCATCTTCTTCAGCAGCCCGTCGAAGTCGAGCGTGCCGCTGTCGAGCGAGAGGTTGTGGCTGCCGCCGGCGTTGCCGGTGCTCTGCATGCCCAGCTTGCGCGCCGAGTAGGTGGCTAGGAAGTAGCCCTGCACCACCCCGGCACTGACCACGTCGCGGGTGGCCGTGGCCACGCCCTCGTCGTCGAACGGCGCGCTGGACAGCCCGCGCAGCACGTGCGGCGCCTCGCGCAGGTGGACGTTGGGCGAGAACACCTGGGTGCCGAGGCTGTCGAGCAGGAAGGTCGACTTGCGGTACAGCGCACCACCGGAGACCGCGCCGACGAAATGCCCGATCAGCCCACCGGCGAGCGTGGCATCGAACAGCACCGGCGCCTGCAGCGTGTCGAGCTTGCGCGCGTCGAGGCGGCGCACCGTGCGCTCGGCTGCGCGCCGGCCGACGGACTCCGCCGATTCGAGTTCATCCTCGCGCCGCGCCGCCGTGTACCAGTCGTCGCGCTGCATGTCGTCGCCCTGCCCGCCGATCACCGAGCAGGACAGGCTGTAGCGCGAGGTCGGATAGCCGCCGACGAAGCCGTTCGAGTTGGCATGGACGAAATGCCACTGCTGGGTGTAGATGTTCGAGCCTTCCGAATTCGTGATGCGCGGATCGAAGTCGAGCGCCGCCGCCTCGCAGCGGCTGGCGATCTCGATCGCGGTCTCGACCGGGACGTCCCACGGATGGTAGAGGTCCAGTTCGGGCAGCGTCAGCGGATGCCGGTGCGCATCCGGCAGGCCGGCGCAGTCGTCGACGGCGGTGTAGCGGGCGATGGTCAGCGCCGCCTCGACCGTGTCGCGGATCGCCTTCGGGGTGAAGTCGGACGTGCTGGCCGAGCCTCGCTTCTGGCCGAGGTAGACGGTGATGCCGAGCGACTTGTCCCGGGTGTACTCGATCGTCTCGACCTCGCGCGAGCGCACGGTCACGCCCTGGCCGAAACCGTCGTTGACTTCGGCGTCGGCCGCGCTGGCGCCGAGCGCCTTCGCATGGGCGAGCGCGTCGGCCGCGATCTGCTTCAGGGTGTCTTCGGACAGGCTGAATCGGGCATTGCTCATCTTTGGGGGCTCACGCGGGGGTCACTAACTTGCGCAGGAAAGGCGATACTTATGATAACAGTGCCCCGACAACCCACCCTGCGTACGTCCCGGCGTCCGTCCACGACATGACCGAATCCGAAGACCTGGAACTGCCGCTCCCGCCCAGCAAGACCCGGCTGAAGCAGGCAGCGCACGACCTGCAGGCGCTTGGCGCCCGCCTGGTCGAACTGCCGAAGGAGCGGCTGCAGGGCCTCGGCCTGCCCGAGGCCCTGTTCGACGCGGTACGCGAATGCCGGTCGATCACCCGCCACGAGGCGCGCCGCCGGCAGCTCCAGTACATCGGCCGGCTGATGCGCGACATCGATCCGGCGAACATCGAGGCACAGTTTTCCATCTGGGACGGCACCTCCGCGGCCGAGGTCGCGCTCCAGCATTCGATCGAACGCTGGCGCGAGCGCCTGATGGCCGATGACTCGGCGCTCACCGAACTGGCCGCGGCCCACCCCGGCTGCGACACCCAGCAATTGCGCACCCTGATGCGGAATGCACGGCGCGAGTTCGCGCAGCACAAGCCGCCACGCAGCCACCGCGAGCTGTTCCGCGCGCTGCGCGCCCTGCTCGCCCCGCGACCCGCAGGCGACGCGATTGACGGCGACTGACGCGCCGCGCGGCCGCGGCGATCGCTCGGCCGAGGTCGCCGCCCCGGCGGAAGCCTTGGCGGCGGCGATCTCGCCCTATCCGGTCGCGCTGACGACCGGGTCTCGCTGCCTGCTGGTGCTCGGCGTCCTGTGCGCCGCGACAGCACTCCGCTTCGCGCTGTTTCCGTCCACCGCCGGCTTCGTCTACATCACCTTCGCGCCCGGCGTCGTCCTGGTCGCCCTGCTCGCCGGACTGAGGTTCGGCCTCGTCTACACGGGGCTCGCCATGCTGGTGGGGATCGCGCTCTTCCACCCGCCGCATGCCCTGCCCGGGCATGCCGTCTACCTCGTTCCGATGGCGCAGTTCTTCGCCAACGGCGCCGCGATCGCCTTTGCGATCCACTACTACCAGCGCTGGGTGGTTTCGCACGATCACGCCTTGCGCAGCACGATGCGCGACCTCGCGCACACGCGAGACCAGTTGCGCCGTACCTTCGACGAAACGCCGGTGGGAATTTCCCACACAACGCTCGATGGCCACTGGCTTCGCTGCAATCCGAAGCTGTTGAAGATGCTCGGCTGCGACGAGCAGGACCTCGTCGGCCGGCACTTCCGCGACATCCTGCATCCGGACGAACTGCCGGACGTCATGGACCGGCGCGCGCGCCTGCTCGACGGTCGGGTCGAGGGGTACCAGACCGAGAAGCGCTACCGTCGCAAGGACGGAAGCTGGTTCTGGGTGGCGGTGACCCTGTCGCTTGCCCGCAATACCGATGGCACGCCTTCGTACATGATTTCAACCGTCGAGGATATCGATGGCCGCCGCGAGGCGCAGCAGAAGCTGCGCCTGAGCGACGCACGCTTCCAGTCGTTCATGGACGCGGTACCGGCCCTGGCCTGGCTGTCGGATGCCGATGGCAGGCATGTCTACCTGAACCAGGCGTGGGAGCGCGAGGTCGGGCGTCCCCGCAACCTGTGGCTGGGACGCAGTGCGGCCGAGCTCCAGCAGTCCGGCGCCGCAGCACCCGACCCGCACGCAGGCGCTGCGGTACTGCACTCGGGCCGTCCTTCAGACGTGGTCGAAGATTTCGGCGGGGCCGACGGCGCACCGCGGCGGTGGCGAGTCGTGCGCTTTCCGGTGCAGGCCCCGGACGGTGGCCAGCTGCTCGGCGGCATGGCCATCGAGATCACCCGCGAGGTCCGCGCCCAGGCCGCCTTGCGCGACAGCGAAGCGCGCATGCTTGCCATCATCCGAAGCGCCAGCGACGGCATCGTGAGCACCGACGGCGAAGGCCGCGTGAGCCTGTTCAACCCGGCGGCCGAACGCATGTTCGGCCTGGGCGCGGCGTCGATGCTCGGCCAGCCGCTCGACAGGCTGCTGCCCGCCGAGGCCCGCGCCCGCCATCCGACGCTGATGGCGGGCTTCGCCGGCTCCGGGGTATCGCAGCGCCAGATGGGCACCGGCCGCGTCACCGCGGTGCATGCCGACGGGCGCCGGATGGAACTCGAGGCCTCGATCTCGCAGGTGAAGGTCGGCGGGGACGTGATCCTGACCGCGATGCTGCGCGACATCACCGAACGCACGCGCGCCGAGCGCCGCCTGGTGGCCTACCAGCTCGAACTCGCCGGCCTCAACCGCCGGCTGCTCGCGCAGGAGAAGGAGACCACGCGCCGCCTCGCGCAGTCGCTGCACGACGAACTGGGGCAGACGCTCGCCGCGCTGCGCATGCAGTTCGACGTGCTCCGGCAACGCGGGTATGTCGCAGCCGCGGCTGCCACCGCCGCCGACGAGGGCAATCCGGCGGCGGGCCTGCAGCGCATCGACCTGCTGATCAGCCAGGCCAACCGCCAGGTGCGCGAAGCCCTGACCGAACTGCGCCCGCCGCTGCTCGACGAACTCGGGCTGGCGGTGGCGCTCGAGAACGAATTGAGCAGGCAGTCGGAATCGGGCATCGGCCCCCGGATGTCGCTCGTGGTGGACCCGGTGCTGCGTGACCACCGCTGGCCCGGTGATGTCGAGTTCGCCGTCTTCATGGTAGCGCGCGAGGCCATCTACAACGCGATCCGGCATGCCGGCGCGACCATGATCGAGGTCGTGTTGGAGGGGGACCTCCACTCGCTCGATGTGTGGATCGACGACGACGGGATCGGGCTGCCAGACGAACCCCTGCGCGCGCGTCCGGGCCATCTCGGCTTGGTCGGCATGCGCGAACGCGCAGGTTCCATCGGGGCCCGGCTGGAAATGGGCTCCACCGACGGGCAGGGCACCCGCGTGCACCTCGCCTGGCAGTCCGCCGCCGAACACGCACCGGTGGAACGATGAGCAGCCTGTACCTGGTGGATGACCACGTCCTGGTTCGTGAAGGCCTGCGCGCGCTGCTGTCGGCCGCCGGCCATGCCGTGGTCGGCGAGACGGCAGACCCGACGCGCGCGCTGGCCGAACTGGCCCAGCTGGCACCCGACGTGGTGCTGCTCGACCTGAACCTGGGCACCCGCTCCGGGTTCGAATTGCTGGCTGGCATCGCCGAGCGCGGCCTGCCGGTGCGCGTGATCATGCTGACCATGTCTGCGCAGCCGCGCGACGTGGCCGAGGCGATGCGGCTGGGTGCCTGGGGCTATGTGCTGAAGGGCTCGCCGAGCGACGATCTGCTCGAGGCGGTGCGGCAGGTCGCCTCCGGCCAGCGGCACCTGGGTGCCGCGGAATCGGCGCTGGCGATGCGCGCGCTCGCCGGCGATGCGCACCGGTCCGGCGCCGCGTCCACCCTGTCCCCGCGCGAACGGCAGGTGATCGTCATGGTCGCGCGCGGCGCATCGAGCGCGGGCATCGGCGAACAGCTGCATCTGTCGCCGAAGACCGTGGACACCTATCGCAGCCGCCTGATGGCCAAGCTCGGGCTGCCCGACGTGCCAGCGCTCGTGCGCTGGGCGGTCCGCGAAGGACTGATCGACCTGGACGAATAGCGGGGGCGGGAGCCCTGCCGCGGGCCGGAGGCTTGCGCCGGCGAGAACACCCGACGGCCTGAATCGAGAACTCCTGACAGCGCGCAAGGCTGCCTGCGCGCACGATGGGGCCATGAAACCTCCAGCCCCGCTGCACCGCCTGACCCTTCTCGCCACGGATCCGCTCAGGCGAGACGCTCTCGTGGCGCGCTGCCGTTCGGCCGCGCCTGACCTCCACGTCGAGCCGGCACGCGACATGGCCGACCTGATGATCCGGGTCGCGGCAGGCGCCACCGGCGTGGTCGTGGTCGACGGCCGCGCCAGCGCAAGGCTGCCGCAGGAAGGGGCGACCCTGCTCAAGGGCCTGCATGCAGGACTGCAGGTGGTGATCGTCGATGCGGACCCGGGCATGCCCGTGCCGCACCAGGTGGATCATTTGCTGGACAGCGCACAGTTCGGTTCCTGGCTGGCGCGGCGTTACCCGGGAGGTGCAGCATGAAGAGGGATGATTTCGGGGCGGGATGGTCGTCGGGGGGCATGGGCGGCAGCGATGCGCGGGGGCACGCGCGTCCGGCGGCCACCCTCGATTTCCGGCAGGACCCGCTGACCGGGATGATGGACCGTGCCGCGCTGGTCGCCGCCGCCAACCGGCGCTGCGCGCACGGCATCGCGCTGGTCGTGCTGACGGTGGACGTACGGGGCTTCACCCTGCTCAACGAACAGGTCGGCTGGTCCGAATGCGACCGGCTGCTGCAGGGCGTGGCTTACCGCTGCAACCGGCTCACCGAATCGGTGCCGTCACCCGCGCTGGTCGGACGCACCGGCGCAGACGAGTTCGCGATCGTGTTCGAGGTCGGCGACGACGCTTCTCGGGCGATCACGGACGCACGCATACGCGCCCTGCAGTACGGCCTCGAGGCGCCGTTCGAGGGTGCCCAGGGTCCGCTGCTCGTCGACTTCACGTTCGGACGCTGCGAGTTGCCGTCCGAGGCAGAGGATGCGCAGGTGGCGCTGGTGCACGCGACCGCCGCGCGCCTGGAAGGACCGGTCGCCGGCGACAACGTGAGCCACTACGCCCAGTACCGCAGCGAGTGCAGCCTGCTGCTCGACCTGCGCCGGGCCGTTTCGGCACGACGCATCACGATCGCCTGGCAGCCGCAGGTGGAGCTTCCTGGCGGCCGGCTCACCGGTGCCGAAGCACTGGCACGCTGGACGCGCGAGGACGGCACCGAGGTTCCGCCCGGCCTGTTCCTTCCGCTCGCCGAGCGCGACGGACTGATCACCCGGATCGACGACCAGGTCCTGGAGCTCGCACTGCGCGACTTCGCAAGATGGCGGGCCGCCGGCACGCCGGTGGAGCGGATCGCGGTCAACGTCTCCGCGGCACAGTTCCAGCGCCCAGGACTGACGGAGCGCATCTCGGACGCACTGGCCCGGCACGGGCTGCCCGCGGAATGCCTGGACATGGAAATCACCGAATCCGTGCTGCTGTGCAATGTACCGACCATCATCGGCACGATGCGCGAACTGCACGCGCTCGGCGTGACGCTGTCGATCGACGACTTCGGCACGGGCTACTCGTCGCTGTCGTACCTGCGCGAACTGCCCATCGACTGCATCAAGATCGACCGCAGTTTCGTCGCAGACATCGGCGACCATGCAACCAGCCGCGAGATCGTACGATCGGTCGTCGACCTGGCAGACCGCATCGGCCTTCGGGTGATCGCGGAAGGAATAGAGTCCGAAGGACAATTGCAGATGCTTGGCGCCATGGGCTGCCCCGAAGGGCAGGGCTTCCTGATGGCACGGCCGATGGCCGCAGATGAATTCGCCCGGTGGGCAGGTGCACGATGATTGCGAACGAAGATACGACGACGACGACGACCCAGAAGAGCTCCGGCGCGGTGAATCCCGTCGAACCCCAGCCCATCGATGCCGGAGGCCACCCGCCTCCCCCGCAACGTGGCGAGCGCCAGCGCATCCTGGTGGTGGACGACAACCCGCTGAACGTGCAGGCGCTCTACCACACGTTCTCGGGCGACTACCAGGTGTTCATGGCCACCAGCGGCGAGGCGGCGCTCGACGTGTGCCGGGAGCGCCTGCCCGACCTCGTGCTGCTCGACGTGGTGATGCCCGGCCTTGATGGCTACCAGACCTGCGAACGCCTCAAGGCCGACCCTGCCACCCGGGACATACCGGTGATCTTCGTCACCGGACAGGACGACAGCGCGGCGGAAGTGCGCGGACTCGCCGCAGGGGCGGTCGACTTCATCGTCAAGCCGTTCAATCCGGTGATCGTGCGCGCGCGCGCGAAGGCGCACCTCACGCTCAAGCTTCAGGCCGACCTGCTGCGCGAGCTGGCCTATACCGACGCCCTGACCGGCGTCGCCAACCGGCGCTGCTTCGACCATCGGCTGTCCGCGGAGTTCCTGCGTGCCCAGCGCAGCGGAACGCCGCTCGCGCTGATCATGATCGATGTCGACCGATTCAGGCTGTACAACGAAACCTACGGGCATCAGGCGGGCGACGACTGCCTGCGGCTGCTCGCAGCGGCCCTGCGTTCGCGCATGCGGCGCACCGGCGACACGCTGGCGCGCCATGGCGGCGACGAGTTCGCCTGCATCCTGCCGAACACCACGGCCCAGGGTGCATTCGCCCTGGCGCAGGAGCTCGAGAAGCGGGTGCGGGACCTGAACATCCCGCATGCCCACTCGGATATCGCCGGGGTATGCACGATCAGCCTGGGCGTGGCTGCGCGATCCGGCGCGGTCGACTCGGTCCAGGACCTGCTCGCCCTGGCCGACGCGGAGCTCTATCGGGCAAAGGCGGGCGGGCACGGATGCGCCTCTTCGGCCGGAGACGACGATCCGCCGCGACGTCCCCCGGGTGCGCCCGCCGCGGAACCGGCGGCCGGCTGAGGCCGCACCGGCTGGAGCCGCGCGCATTCCGGCGCGTGCGTTGACGCGACGCGCGCGTGTGCGTAACGTTCCCTCCGTCAGGTTCACGAGGCGGCGGCATCGACCGCAGCCCGACCGAGGAGGAGCAACGATGACCGACCCGATCGACGCGCGCAGCAGGTTGCGCGCGCAGGCCCATGCACCCCGTCTGCCCGCGACACTGCTGGCCTGCGCAGCGATGGCCACCGCGCTCCCGGCGGTGGCCCAGCCCTCGGCCAGTACCGGCTGGCCGGTGAAGCCGCTTCGCCTGGTGATCCCGTTCGCGCCCGGCGGCACCACGGACAACATAGGCCGGCTGGTGGCGCTGCGGCTGGCCGACCCGCTCGGCCAGCCGGTGGTGGTGGACAATCGTCCCGGGGCCGGCGGCATGATCGGCGCGGACATGGTGGCCAAGGCCCCGGCCGATGGCTACACGATGCTGATGATGACCATCGCGTTCCCGATCAATGCCGGGATGCGCAAGGACCTTCCCTTCGATCCCATCAAGAGCTTCGCGCCGGTGACCCAGCTGGTGTCGCTGCCGCTGATGCTGGTGGTGCACCCGTCGCTGCCGGTGAAATCGGTCAAGGAGCTCGCAGCGCTGGCCCGCGCACGACCGGGCCAGCTCACCTACGCCACGTCGGGTCACGGCACGTCGCCGCACATGGCCGCTGCGATGTTCACCTGGATGACAAAGACCGACATGATCCATGTGCCCTACAAGGGCAATGCGCCGACCCTGGTCGACCTGCTTGGCGGCCAGGTCTCGATGACCTTCGGCATTGCGCACCAGTTCCTGCCCCACGTGAAGTCGGGAAAGCTGCGCGCGCTCGCGGTGACCACCGCGAAGCGGACGGGCTTTGCACCGCAGCTTCCGACCATCGCCGAAAGCGGCCTCGACGGCTACGAGATCAGCGCCTGGCAGGGCATCCTCGCCCCGGCCGGCACGCCGAAGGAAATCACCAGCCGGCTGAGCAGCGAGATCGGCCGCATCCTGCGCCAGCCCGACGTCGTCGAGCGGCTCACCGCCGAAGGGGCAGAGCCCGTGGCGAGCGGGCCCGACGCATTCGGCGAGTACCTTCGCGCCGAGCTTGCGCGCTGGACCCGGGTCGGCCGCGAGGCAGGCATCCGGATCGAATAGCGGCGCGAGGCAGGCGACGCGCGGGAAGGCATGCCGCGGGCGACCGGCAGCACGCACCTGCGATCCCGATTACGATCGCGGATCCGACATCGCAGCGAGCGTTTCCATGGCAGAGCCCGTCCCCGCGAATCCGCCGGCACCCGTGCGCGAACTGCGCATCGGCCTGGTCTCGATCAGCGACCGCGCCTCGCGCGGCGTCTACGAGGACCTCGGCATCCCGGCCCTGAAGGAATGGTTCACCACCGCCCTCGCCTCGCCATGGACGATGGTGACCCGGCTGATCCCCGACGAACGACCGCTGATCGAAGCCGCGCTGGTCGAACTGGTCGATGTCGAACGCTGCGACCTCGTGCTGACCACCGGTGGCACCGGCCCTGCGAAGCGGGATGTCACCCCCGAGGCGACGCTCGCGGTCGGCGACCGCGAGATGCCCGGCTTCGGCGAACAGATGCGCCAGATCAGCCTGAAGTTCGTGCCGACCGCGATCCTGTCGCGCCAGGTCGCGGTGATCCGCGGCGAAGCCCTGGTCATCAACCTGCCCGGCCAGCCGAAATCGATCCGCGAGACGCTCGAGGGCCTGAAGGACGCCGAAGGCAGGGCGGTGGTCCCGGGGATCTTCGCCGCCGTCCCCTACTGCGTCGACCTGATCGGTGGTCCGTACATCGAAACCCATGAGGCGGTGGTGAAGGCCTTCCGCCCGAAGAAGAAATAGGAAACCGCGATGCCTGGAAGCACAGAACTGCTCGAAACGATCGAACTCGCCACCGGCCCGAAGGGTTCGGTACCACGGGCCGCCGTGATCTGGATGCACGGACTGGGTGCGGACGGCCATGACTTCGAGGCCATCGTGCCGGAACTGCGCCTGCCGCCGTCGCTCGCGGTGAACTTCGTGTTCCCCAATGCACCCATGCAGCCGGTGACGATCAACAACGGCCATGTGATGCGTGCCTGGTACGACGTCGCGTTCGGCGACCTCGAAGGACGCTCGCGCAAGCCGGACGAGGCCGGCGTGCGTGCGTCGGTGGCGCACATCGAGCGCCTGATCGCGCGCGAGGTCGCGCGCGGCGTGCCTTCCGAACGCATCGCGATCGCCGGCTTCTCGCAGGGCGGCGCGGTCGCACTGGCCACCGGCCTGCGGCATGCCGGCCGGCTTGCAGGGATCATGGCCCTGTCCACCTACCTGCCGCTCGGCGATTCCCTGCCCGCGGAGGCGGCAGCGGCAAACCTGCAGGTGCCCATCTTCTTCGCGCACGGCACGGCAGACCCGGTGATCCCGATCGAGATGGCCACCGATTCGGTGCAGCGGCTGCGGCAGCTCGGCTACCCGGTGCAGTGGCAGGAGTACCGGATGCCGCACTCCGTGCATCCGCAGGAAGTGGTCGACATCCGTGACTGGCTGGTGAAGGTACTCGGGACCTAGGGTCCCTCGAGCCGGCCGGGGGTCACGCGACTTCGTACTTCCGCACCTTGTAGCGCGCAAAGTCGAAATCGTCCCCGGCCTCGACCAGCTGCGATGGCACCAGCAGGAAGGGCTTGTCGTCGATCTGGACGACGAACCGGCCGCTGCTCGAGAAGGCACCGACCTCCAGCGCGACGTCCACCTCGCCGTTGTCGTCGGGCCGGGCCGACAGCAGCAGTGCCCGGCGCGCCTCGGCCTGCACTTCGCGCCCCTGCTGGACCAGCGTGAGCTGGACCGGCAGCGCAGCACGCGCGAGCAGCTCGATGCCGACATGGTGGTCGGTCTCGTTATCGCGCTTGATCCGGCGCACCACGCCGATGCCCCAGTAGCGCGCCTGCTCCGCCTTTACCGCGACCAGCGCGCCCAGCTTGACCCAGTCGCCGCGCAGGTGGCGGATGGTCGCGCCGTACCCGCCCGGGCTCTCGTCCGTCGCGACCCAGGTCTCGATGTCGATCGGTCGCATGGGTTCGTTCTTCTCGTGGCGCTGGACCGTTTCGCGCACCTGCCGGTAACCATGCGCCACCATCAGGCGCAGCACGCTTGGCGTGCGTTCATGGCTGCGCGCCGGGGGACGCACGCCCAGTTGCCTGAGCAGGTGCTCCAGCGTCGATATCACCAGCGGCACGGAGTGCAGTTCGCCCAGGCGCACCGAATCCGGGATCAGCTCGCGCTCCTTCACCACGCGCAGCAGCGAGACGATGTCCGAGCGCGCCCTGGCGATGCCGAAGTAGCGCCGGTTCGGACTGGCCGCCACCGACTTGCTGAGGCGCGCCGGCGGGCGCTGCGTCGCCAGGTCTATGTAATGGGTGGTCTCGTCGCCACGATCCAGGCGCAGCACGAAGTTGCGCGAAAACCATGCGATGGCCCGCTCCGCGATCTCGATCTGCGCGGGATGCAGCGCATCCGTGGAGGCGGCGCCGAGCACCAGCACCTTGAGGTACTCCTGCTGGACCGTCGTGTCGCCGTGCGAGATCTCGTAGGCGCGCAGCGGCTCCAGCGCAACGCCGGCGGTCTCGGCCAGTGCAAAGGCGCTCGCCGCATTCGTCCAGAGGAACTGCGGCACCGGGCCATAGCGCAACGACATCCACTTGAGTTCGGCGGCGAGCGCACGCATGACGCGCGCGCAGCAGACCGGCATCAGGGCGGTGAAGGTGCGCGCCTCCTTCGGATCGGATTGGTACAGGTCCAGGCAACGAAGGTAGGCCTGTGCGAGGGCACGCCAGAAGTCCGCCGCGGATTTCCACAGCCTTGCGTCCTGGTGGCGGGTCAGGCGCGAGGCGCCGACATAGTCCGCGCTGATGCGTCGCTGGTGGGGCTTGGCCGCCTGGTCGAGCAGGTCCACCACCTCGTAGAGATAGGCGAGCCGGAAGCCGTCGACGCGCAGGAGCGACTCGAGGTAGGCGGTTGCCTCATCGAGCCGCGCAACCGGGTCTCCCCCACGCAGTTCGGTGATCACCTGGCGTGCCGCCTTGGGATCGGCAAGCGGGTGGTCGGGCTTTCCGGAAATCCATCCAAACATCGTCAAGGTCTATACGCTCAGGTTGGGGGGGCGCACTGCCGGGACAAAAAGTCCGGGCGGACGTTAACACCAACGCCAGGCCTGTTCTAGGACATATGTCGCGCCACCTTCACCCTGCCGATCGCGCACGGAAAACGCCGGCGCGATGTCGGCGGGCTCAGGCCACGCCGACGCCGACACCTTGACCGGCCAGCGCCTGTGCACGTCCGCGCGCGGCATCCACCGAACGCAGCACGGCCAGGCCCGCCAGGAAGAATGCGCCGGTGATCAGCATCGCAAGCCGGTGATCGCCACCTGACATCCAGCTCACCAGGCCATAGCTGACCGGACCGAGGATCGACGACAGCTTCACCGCGACGCCCCACAGGCCGTAGAACTCTGCCCGGCGCTCGGCCGGGCTGAAGTAGCCGACCAGTGCACGCCCCGCGGACTGGCTGGCCCCCAGGCAGATACCGACCACGTTGGCCGCGATCCAGAACATGCCGGGACCGGTCGACGCCCAGGCGAGCCCGATCGCGATCAGCCAGCCGACGAGGGTCAGCACCAGCGTGCGCACATGGCCGAGGCGGTCCTGCACCTGCCCGAAGACGGCTGCGCCGATCGCGGCCGTGATGTTCACCAGCAGGATCAGGCGGATCGTGTCGGCCGTCTCGAACTTCAGGGCCTGCTCGGCGTAGATCGCCGCCAGCGCGACGACGGTCTGCACCCCCGCCTGGTAGCAGACGATGCACCACAGGAAGCGGCGCAGGTCTGGAAAGCCGCGCAGCGAGCGCAAAGAGGCGCGGAGCTGGGCGAAGGCACCCGTCCACCGGATCGAACCGGCCGTCGGCGGCGGCTGCGCGGCGCTGCGTTCGCGCAGGAAAAGGAAGGCCGGCAGCGATGCGAGCGCGAAGATCGCGGCGGTGATCAGCATGGTGACCGGCACGAACGAGTCGCTGCCCTGCCCTGCCGCCTGCGCGTAGGACACCCATGCCAGGCTGGCGCCAAGGCTGACCAGGCCACCGAGATAGCCGACCGACCAGCCCCAGCCGGACAGCCGGCCCAGTGCTTCAGGCCGGGCGATGTCGGGCAGGAACGCACCGGCGAGGTTCTCGCCGAGGCTGAAGAACAGGTTCGACAGGGCGACCAGCACGATCGCCAGCCAGACGTCGCCCCGGCCGACGAGCGCGAGCGCAGCGGTGAAGGTGACGCAACCGATGGTCGTGAACACCAGCAGCCGCTTCTTGCGCCCGTACAGGTCGGCATAGGTGCCGATCAGCGGGCCGAGCACGATGGTCGCGGCGTACGACACTGCCAGCGACATCGTCCAGGCAAAGGTCGCCCAGGGCGCGCCGGCCGCGACCACGCCCACGAAGTAGGCGTTGAACACCGCGGTCACCACCACCGTGGTGTAGCCGGAGTTGGCAAAGTCGTACATCGCCCACGACACCGCTTCGCGCGGGCGAACGCCGGGGGCGAGCTGGTCGGACAGGAATTTCATCGGGACGGTCAGGGCCTGGAGTCGGTCGGTGGGATCGGGGTCGCCGGCGGGCGGCGCTGGCGCGCATCGCGCGCGATCACGCCCGCCCCGACCGCCAGCACCAGGCTCAGCGCGATCGCCAGCGGCGCGAGGCCTGCGACACCGGCCAGCGCACCGAAGCATACCGGCACCGTGACCTCGATCGACTTGTTGACCGTCTGGCGCATGCCGATCGCCTCCGCCGCACGGCCATCGGGCGCCCTTGCATAGGTGAGCGCCATCGACAGCGGCATGCCGCAGCCCAGGGAAAGGCCGAACGCAGCCGCCAGCGCCAGCAGCACCCAGGGTTGCGTGGTCGAGATCATCAGCACGCCGACCAGCGCCGCGCACCCGAGGGCGCCGCACAGCACGCCCTCTTCCCCGAACCGGCTGACCAGCCTGGGTAGCGCGATGCGAACGAGGAAGGTCGCCGCTGCAAACGTCGCCAGCAGCATGCCGATGAAGGTCGCGGAGAGGCCGAGCGAGGATCCGTACAACGGGATGAACAACGCAAACAGCTCGTTGCCGGACTCGACGATCGCCGCCGCGATCAGTGCACGGCGCAGCGCCGGGATCTTCCACAGGTCGCGCGCCGACGCGCGTGGCGGACGTTCGGCGGCGGACTTCGCCACTGGCGTGCGCGAACGCAGCCACCAGGCCAGTCCGAGCGCGGCCAGCGGCCCGATCGCGAGCAGCAGCGCAGTGCCACGGTGGCCGAGCAGGTCGATGGACACGCCGGTGCCGGCCCGGCCGATCACCCCGGCCAGCGCCACGGCCAGCGAGTAGTAGCTGAAGTTGCGGGTACGGTCGCTGGTTTCGCCCAGGCTGCCGACCAGGCTCTGCCCTGCCACCGCATAGATCATGAAGAACACGCCGATCAGTGCGGCACACGCATAGAGCGCCCACAGGCCGGGCGCCAGGAACACGACGGTGATGGCAAGGCTGGCGCCGCCGCAACCGATCAGCAGCGGCGCGCGCACGCCGATGCGGTCCACCCAGCGCCCGGCGCTGATCGCGAAGATCGCCGGCAGGATCGAGAACAGTGCGAACGTGAGCCCGACCTGCACCGGCGAGGCGCCAAGGTCGATGGCGAAGAGCGCAATCAGCAGCTTGGCCCCGATCACGCCGAGGTGGGTCAGCATCACGATGATCGCCACATGGACGATGGTCACCGGCGGCGCTCCAGGACGGCCCCCGCGGCCGCGCTGCCGACCAGCAGCGCACCCTTGGCCCAGAACACGAACAGCAGTCCCAGCGCGGCGCCCATGGATCCGAACAGCACGGGGATGGCCATGTGCGTCATGTTGACGATGGTGAAGCGCACGCCCAGTGCTTCGCCGGACCGCCCCGGCGGCGCGCGGTTGTAGCACATCATCATGGTCAGCGGCTGGCCGCAACCGACGCCCAGTCCGAGAATGAACGACAGCAGCGCGAGCAGCCAGACGCTGGTGACGAAGGGGAACGCAAGGTAGGCGATGCCCGACAGCAGCAGCGAACGCACCAGCAGCCCGGCCTCGCCCAGGCGCTTGATCAGCCAGGGCATGAGCGCGCGGATCACGAAGGCCGCAGCGGCGAACGTGCCCAGCACGAGGCCGATCGCCGAGGCCGAGAGGCCGATCGAGTGTCCGTAGATGGGGAGGAAGAACGAATACAGGTCGAAGCTCGCCACCGCGATCGCGCTGGTGATGAAGATCGGGCGCAGCGACCGGTTCGACAGCATGCCCAGCAGGTCTGGCGTCTCGACCGGCCCGTCGGCACCGGGCTTGGGCGGGAGCGCGTTGCGCATCCGGTAGAGCATCGCCAGCGTGCCCAGCGGCAACACGGCCAGCACCAGGTACGAGAAGCGATGCCCGAGCAGGTCGATCAGCAGGCCGGCGAGCACCGGCCCGACCAGCTGGCCGATCGAGATGGCGAGGCTGAAGTTGGCCACGTTGCGCGCGCGATCGGCACCGGTGGCGATCCTGTTCACCAGGCTCTGCATCGGCACGATGAAGAAGACGTTCGACAATCCAAGCAGGGCAGCCGAGATCGCGAGGCCGATCATGTTCGGCGACAGCACCGGCACCAGCAACCCGGTGGTCACGCCGATCGTGCCCCAGGCGATCGGCGGCAGGTAGCCGACGCGGTCGAGCAGTCGGCCGGAGACGACCGAGAGCAGCGTCGGGAACAGCGCATAGAGGCCGATCAGGATGCCGATCGTCGCCGCTCCCGCACCGAGCTCGAGCGCGTAGAGGGACACCACCACTGTGCTGCCCTTGAGTGCGATGATGCACAGCACGGGCAAGCCGATCGTCAGGTACAACACCATCCGGGTCGATGCCTCCCTGGCATCGAAACTTCCACTGCGCGATGCCGGCTCGCGTCTTTTCAGTGGCCGAGTCTAACCGATCGCACCCGGGACGCGAAGCCGCCCCGGGCAAGGCTTCCCGCCGGGCGAACCGGCCGCGCGCTGGCTACTTCTTCGCGGGCGCAGGCGCCGGCGCAACCGCACCCATGAACTTCTCGATCTGCGCCGCCGGGATCATGCCCGACAGGACCGCGCCGTCGGCGAACACCAGCGTCGGGGTCACGGTGAAGCCGAGCTTGTCCGACAGCTTCACGATCTGGTCCAGCGGATTCCGGCAGGTCGGCTTCGACCGGGGGACGACCTGCTTCAGCATCCATTCGTCCCAGGCCCGCACGCGGTCGGTGGAACACCAGATCTCGAGCGCGCGATTGCGCGATCCCGGCCGCATCTGTTCGACCGGCGTGAGGAAAGTATGGATCGTCACGTTGGTCACCTTCTGCAGTTCCTGCTCGAGCTGGCTGCAGAAAGGACACAACGGGTCGGAGAAGACGTACAGGGTACGCTTTCCGTCGCCCTTGACCGTCTTGATGGCGGCATCGAGCGGCAGCTGCTTCACGTCGATCGCGGTCAGCTGGCGCAGCCTCAGGTCGGTCAGGTTGCGGTTGGTCGCGGACTCGATGATCTGGCCGATGATCAGGTAGTTGAGCCCCTCGTCGGTATAGAACAGCCGGTTGCCGAACGAGACTTCGTAGACCCCCGGCAACGGTGTCCTGCGGATATCGCGCACCTTCTCGCCGGGCATCTTCGACTCGATCACCTTGCGCAGGTTGTCCTCCGGCGTCTGGGCGGAAACGGCTCCGGCTGTGCACGACAGTGCCAGCAGCAGCGCGAGGATCGGTGCGGACAGCGCAGCGCGCAATCGGTTCAAGGCATACCCCTCGAGTCTGGAACGTCCATCGTCAACTAACGGCAGCGAGGGCGGCGGCTTGAGTGCCCGCCTCGACCGCTGGATCATGCCGTGCCCCGGTAGGCCGCGATGCGCTGCTTCAGTCCCGGCCGCACCACCGAGCGGACCAGGTCGGCAAGATCGGCGTCGGCGGCCGGCAACGCGGTGTTGCGCAGCGCGAGCAGCGCGGACGGGGCGTCCAGCCGCCCGAATCGACCGTTGATCGCCGCCACCTCGGCGGCGAAGCCCTCGGCCGGATCGATGGCGCCGGTGAGCAGTCCGATGGACAGTGCCCTCGCGCTGTCGACCACTTCGCCGGACAGCAGGATCTCGCGCGCCGCCTGCGGGCCGATCAGCGCCGCCAGCGAACGGGTGCCCAGCGCCAGGCCGAACTGGAACCCCGGGAAGCGGAAGCGCGCCGAAGGCAGGCCGAGGCGGAAGGTGCACGCCGCCACCATGTCGGCCCCTGCACCGAATGCGCCACCCTGCACGCAGGCGATGGTCACGCAGGGCATTGCCCGCAGCTTCTGCAGCAACTGCTCGATCGCGACGAAGCGCCAGAGCAGTTCGCCCTCGGCCAGCGCCTCGTAGCCGGTGAAATCGAAGCCGGCGCAGAAGTTCCGGCCACTGCCTTCGAGCACCAGCACGCGCGGCGGCTCCCCGGCCACTGCATCGAGCGCCGCGCCGATCGCCTCGACCATCCCGGGATCGAGCGCATTGGCCTTGTCGCCGCGCTCGAGGCGCAGCGTGCGCGTGCCCGCATCGGTCGTGGGCAGCAGCGTCACCCGAGCCATTCGCGCTCCACCTCTTCGTTGTGTTCGCCCAGTTCCGGCGGACGGCGGTAGATGCGGAAGGCGAAGCCCCCGACCTGGACCGGGAAGCCGACGGTGCGCGTCTGCCGGCCGTTGGGCAGCGTCATCGGATGCACCAGCCCGAGATGCGCGACCTGCGGGTCGTCGAGGATCTCGGCGTAGTCGTTTATCGGCGCATAGGGGACGCCGCGCCGGTCGAACTCGGCCAGCCAGTGTGCGACCGGCCGGGTCTCGAACACCGGCTGCAGCAGGTCGAACAGTTCACCCTGGTTGCGCGCCCGCTGCTCCTGCGTGGTGAACCGCGGATCGGTCTTCAGCGGCTCCAGCCCCACGGCCTCGCAGACCGAATGCCAGAGCTTGTCGTTCCCGGCGGCGATCACGAACGGCGCATCGGAGGCGCGGAAACCGCGGTACGGTGCATTGCGCGGATGCGCGGAACCGAGCGCCTGCGGAATGCGTCCGGTGCCGAAGAACTCGCTGGTCTGCAGTTGCGCGATGCCGAGCAGCCCGCCGAGCATGGAGCAGTCGACCCGGGTGCCCTGCCCGCTCGCGCGCGCCGCCATGACCGCCGCCAGCGTGGTGAAGGCCGAGTAGAGCCCGGCGACGAAATCGCCGACCGGGACCCCGGCCTTCACCGCGGCGCCACCCGGCTCGCCGGTGACGCTCATCAGGCCGCTCACCGCCTGCACCGTCACGTCGAACGCACCGCGCCCGGCATACGGACCGGTCTGGCCATAGCCGGTGACCGAGGTGTAGACCAGCTTCGGGTTGCCGGCGCGCAGCGCGTCGAAGCCGAGTCCGAGCCGGTCGAGCACGCCGGGGCGGAAATTCTCGACGATGACATCGGCCACCGAGGCCAGCCGGCGCAGCTTCTCGACCGCCACCGCGTCCTTGAGGTCGACCGCGATGCTGCGCTTGTTGCGGTTGACCGACGCGAAATTCTCGGAATACCGCCCCGCCGACGGATCGGGCCCCTCGGTCATCGGCGGCCAGCGGCGCATGTCGTCACCGCCGTCGGGCTTCTCGACCTTCACCACGTCGGCGCCGAGGTCCGCCAGCAGCATGCCGCAGAACGGCCCTGCCGCGATCTGCCCGAACTCGAGCACGCGGATGCCGGCCAGCGGCCCGGAATGAGGGGTTGCCTGCTTCATGCCGCCGAGTTTAGTGGATTGCCGCACCGGTGGTATCGTGCGCGCATCGAGGAGGAACCGATGGTCCGATACCTGAGCGAAGCCGACATCCGGTCGGTGCTGACGATGCCGATCGCGATCGATCGCGTGGAACAGGCCTTCGTCGACCGCGCGCTCGGCAAGGCGTTCGACATCCCGCGCCACCGGACCCGCCAGCCCGGAGGCCACATGCACATCGTGCAGGGTGCCGCGCCCCAGATAAACACCATCGGCTACAAGGCCTACTACGTGCGCGCCGACCGCTCGCGCAGCTTCCTGGTCCACCTGTTCGACCATGCCCAGGGCAACCTCGATGCGATCCTCGAAGCCGACTGGATGGGACAGATGCGCACCGGCGCCGCTACCGGCGTCGCGGCCAAGTACCTGTCGCGGCCCGATTCCTCGGTGCTCGGACTGTTCGGGTGGGGACGGCATGCCGTGACCCAGCTCGAAGCCACCTGCGCGGTGCGCGACATCCGCGAGGTCAAGGTGTTCGGCCGCAACGCCGACCGGGTGAAGGCTTTCTGCGACGAGATGTCGGACCGGGTCGCGGCGAAGGTGCGCCCCGCCCTTTCGCGCGAGGAGACCGTGCGCGGCTCGGACATCATCGTCGCGATGACCAAGGCGACCGAACCGCTGTTCGACGGCGCCTGGCTCGAGCCGGGCCAGTTCATCGCCGCCACCGGGGCCAACGCGCTGAACCGGCGCGAACTGGACCTCGCCAGCGTGAAGCGCGCGGACGTGATCGTGGTCGATTCCGTGCAGGTTGCCGAAGGTGAATGCGGCGACCTGCTGGCGGGCGTCGAAGCGGGGATCATCTACTGGGAGAACATCCCGACGCTGGGCGACGTGATCGTCGGACGGCGGCCGGGACGTACCCTGCCGGAACAGGTGACGCTCTACGAGTCGCACGGCATGGCCCTGCAGGATCTCTACACGGGACGCAGGGTGCTGGAAATGGCCACCGCGAGGGGGCTCGGCATCGAACTGCCGATGGGCTGAATGGCGGCTGCACGGCGGTCGAATCGCATCAAGGAGAAGACATGAAGGAAGGCAGCACGATCGGATTCATCGGCCTGGGCAACATGGGCCGGCCGATGACCAACCGGCTGTCGGGCGCAGGCCACAGACTGCTGCTGCTCGACATCGACCGTACGCTCACCGATTCCCTCGCACGGGAGCTCGGGCAAGAGGCCGCTGCCTCGCTGCCCGCGCTCGGCGCAGCCTGCGACGTGGTGATCACCATGCTGCCGGACGGCAAGACCGTGCGCCGCGTGCTGCTCGGCGAGGCCGGCGATGGCACCGGCGCGGTCGCCGGCTCGTTGAGGAAGGGCGCGGTCGTCATCGACATGAGTTCGTCCTCGCCGGTCGGCACGCGCGAACTGGGCAGCCTGCTCGCGAAGATGGACATCCGTCTGGTCGACGCGCCGGTATCCGGGGGCGTGCGCCGGGCGGTCGACGGCACGCTGGCGATCATGGTCGGCGGAGACCCGGCCACGATCGAGTCGGTGCAGCCGGTGTTCGCGCCCATGGGCAAGCCGATGGTGGCCGGCGGGCTCGGTGCCGGCCATGCGATCAAGGCACTGAACAATTACGTGTCGGCGGCCGGCCTGCTCGCCGCCTGCGAGGCAGTGCGCGCCGGCGCCCGCTTCGGGCTCGAGCCTTCGACCATCGTCGACATCATCAACGCGTCGACGGGCGTGAACAACAGCACGCTGGTCAAGATGAAGCCGTTCGTGCTGTCCGGCAGCTATGCCGACGGCTTCGGCCTCGCGCTGATGGCGAAGGACCTGCGCACCGCGCTCGAGGTGGCCGATGCCACCGGCATGCAGACCGCGCTGGCCGATACGGTGGTCAGGGTATGGAACGACGCCGAACAGAAGCTGGGCGCGGCGAAGGACGTCTCCGTCCACCATACCGCGATCGACCGCTACCTCGGCCTCCTGGACAGCGACTGAGGAATGGCCATGGCAAAGCCCCCCCGGATGGACCACGCGGCAGGAGTTCCCCGGCCGGTGAACCTTGCCCTGCAGGGCGGCGGCGCGCACGGCGCCTTCACCTGGGGCGTGATCGACCGGCTGCTCGAGGACGGGCGGATCTCGGTGGAAGCGCTGGTCGGCACCAGCGCAGGCGCGATGAACGCGGCCGTCACCGCGCATGGACTGGTCAGCAACGGTCGCGACGGTGCCCGCGACTCGCTCGAGAAGTTCTGGCGCGCGGTGTCCGAAGCGGCGCTGTTCTCGCCGATCAAGCCGTCGCCGCTCGACCGCTGGATGTCGGTTGGCAACCTCGACTTCTCGCCGATGTTCCAGTGGTTCGACGCGCTGACCCGGATGGCGTCGCCCTACCAGATCAACCCGGCGAATTTCAATCCGCTGCGCGACATCCTGTACGAGCAGGTCGACTTCAAGCGGATCCGGGCCAACAGCGACATCAAGCTGTTCACCTGCGCGACCAACGTCAACACCGGCCGCATCAAGGTGTTCCGCACCCACGAGATGACCGCCGAGCGCGTGCTCGCCTCGGCCTGCCTGCCGTTCCTGTACCAGGCGGTCGAGATCGAGGGCCAGCACTACTGGGACGGCGGCTACATGGGCAATCCGCCGCTGTACCCGCTGTTCTACGAGTGCACGACGCAGGACATCCTGCTGGTGATGATCAACCCGATCCGCATGGCCGAAGTGCCGCGCACGTCGACCGAGATCTTCGACCGCATCAACGAGATCTCGTTCAACTCGAACCTGATGCGCGAGATGCGCGCGATCCAGTTCGTCACCGACCTGATCGACAAGGGCTTCGACGACGGCGGCCGGCTGAAGAAGATGCGCATCCACACGGTGGACGCGGAGGACCAGATGCGGCGCCTTTCGACGTCGTCGAAGCTGAATGCCGGCTGGCCGTTCCTGTGCTGGCTGCGCGACCTGGGTCGTGCGCGTGGACAGGCGTTCCTGGACGAGCACTACGACAAGGTGGGTGTCGAGTCGTCGACGGATGTGCGGGAGCGGTTCCTGTAGCGGTAATCGGGCCGCGGTGCGGTCTGGCTGGTGCCGGATCGAGGGGATGGGACACCTTGCGCTGCTCGTGTCCCCCGCCCCTGCGCGCGTAGCCGCGCGCAGGGGCTCCTCCTTTACCTCGCCGCACAAGGTGTCCCATCCCCTCGATCAGCGCAGGTACGGTGCACCGGTCGAAGCCCTGCCACCGTCAGGCGTTTGCCCGCCGAACATACGTCGACACAGGCCCGTCCGGCCCTCGCTCCATGCCTCGCGACCGCGCGCGGAGTCATTCGCAGTACGGGACGGAGGTGGACCAGACGCGGGTATCGGGGGGCCGGCGGCGCGAAGTAAAGGAGGAGGCGCCGGGCGCAAGCCCGGCGACGGGGGACATGAGCGCCGCCGGCCCGCCGATGCCCGCGTCCCCGCACAGACGTGGAACGGGTCTCAGCCCGGGTCTCAGCCCGGGTCTCAACCCATCTGCTTCATGATCGCGTACAACGCATCCGCCATGCCAGGTGGCGATGCGCTGGGCGCAGCGACCAAAGCGGGTGTCGGCATCGCGATCGATGCGTGCGCGCATTGCGGCGCATGACTGTAGATCGTGGCGAGCATCGAGGACCCCTGGGTGATTGCGCGCTGTTGGCGCCGGCCGAAAATTGACCAGGGGAGGGTCAGCATTACCTAGGCGCAAACAGGCACCAGCGACGCCAGCCACGCATTGAAGTCCATCGGCTCGAGTACCCTGTGCGTGGTGCCGTCGGGCCAGGGCGTCTTGAGCACGTAGCGCACCTGCCCCGCGCGCGGACCCTCCGCGATCCGCCAGCGCGCCCAACGCCCGGAACAACGGCGTTCCGGCGCTGTCGGTCACCTAGACCCCATCGACGAAGATCATATGAATCGATTTACGCCGGAACGGCAGGTAACCAATTCATTGCAGACCGGAACGACGGACCGTGGAACGGCAGCATTGGCCAACAAGCAGACATCCACGGCGGCATTGACGACCGTCTCTTGTTGGCCGGAACCCGCATCTCAGGGTAACCCTCGCGGGTACAGGGCACGCGTTCTTTCGCGCCCCCGTTGCCTTAACGCTCGCTACTGAGCCGCTGGTGACTTGCTGCCAAGCATCGCGAGGCCGGAATCCCTAGGCAATCATCCGCCAAGCGGCCCAGAGACTGCGTCGTAGGCATATTCCGCTCCAGGCTCGTTGCCTTTTAGGCTCTCCGCGTTGGGCTCGCCCAGGTAACGCTCGCCGCGCTTTGCTGCCTCATCGGTTGCGGCGCGCGCACGAGGTCCGCGTGTTCGCTGATAAAGCGCAAAAGCCTGCTCGGGTGTGGCTTCGGATTTCAGGCAGCGCGTAAGGATCATCGCGTCTTCGATGGCATTGGCTGCGCCCTGTCCCAGAAACGGCAGCATTGGATGAGCTGCATCGCCGAGCAGCACGACGCGCCCGGAAGACCACTCCTCGAGCCACGGACGGCCAAACAAGCCCCACTTGAACACCTGGCCGAGCACGGGTCGGGAAATGATGGTTCGGGTGCCTTCGTCGAAGCTGGAAAATTCCTCGAGGAACTCGTCCAGCGGTGCCGGGATGAACCAGCCCTCCTCTTCCCACTGATTTCGGTGTGCAACTGCCACGAAATTCAGCAACTCGCCGCGCCGGACCAGATACCTGTTGATGTGGCGGCCCTGGCCAAAGGCGACTGCCGATTCGCACAGGTGTGGAGGCAGGTCGGCGGTAGCGACCAATCCTCGCCAGGCGACGAAGCCCGTAAAGACCGGGGGCGCCGGATGGAACAGCGCCTCGCGGATCGTCGAGCGAATGCCGTCGGCCGCGATCACCACATCCGCGATCTCCGAGCGACCGTCCGCGAACCTCAACTCCACTTGGCTCTTGCGCGGCTCGATTCGCTCGACGCACGATCCGAACCTCAGCGCATCCGGAGCCGTCTGCGCCAGGCGCGTGATCAGGGCATGCTGCAAATCCCAGCGATGCAGACGCAAATAGGGCGCGCCATAGAGCTCGCGAAAATCCTTGGTCATCATGCGGAAGATGACGCTACCGGTGCGGTAGTGCCGATACTCAGTCATCGGCGGCGTGACCGCGGTCGCTTCGAGGTCTGGCCCGAGGCCCAGATGGTAGAGCACTCGTGTCGCATTCGGCGCAAGCGTGATTCCCGCACCCTGATCGGTGAGTCGCGCCGCGCGCTCGTACACCGTTACCCTGAAGCCTGCCTGAGTCATGGCCAATGCGGTAGTCAGCCCACCGATACCGCCTCCGACAATCGCGATCTTCATGTTTGTCGTCTTAGCTTGGTAAGTGCAAGGAAAACCCCGCTCGCGCCGGTGGTGCCATCAGCCGGATGATGAAGGCTCCGGATGCCGCGCCGATACGGGCAATCAGTGACGATGTTACCGCTGGAATCCGAGCCTGGACAACGCACGGGTTCCGATCAGCCCCCCGACGGCTGAAGCCGCACACAAATGCCCGTCCGTTTCCTCGCGCAGCACAGTGTGATGCCATAGCCTCGATGCCGATGCCGATGACGCTTGCACGCAGCGCTCGGAATGGCAGGGTCGCTGCAAGCAATCGCTGCTAGCGTATGATTTTAGCCTGTCACCCAAGAGAACGAGTCAGTTTCCGCATCTGTGATTTCGAATGTGTGGGCTATCAGGAGGAACGTCGATGCAAGTACGTGTGGTCAAGTATGTTTTGGGCGCAGCCCTGGTCGTCGGTGCGCCGAGTTTCGCCGGAGCTCAGAGCTACCCCAGCAAACCGATCCGGCTCATCGTACCGTTCGACGCCGGCGGTACTGTCGATACGCTCGCCCGCGTTGTCACCGCGCAGATCACGAAGCAATCCGGCGTGCGCTTCATCGTCGACAACCGGCCGGGCGCCAACAGCGCGATTGGCTCGGCGGTAGTGGCGCGGGCGACGCCCGACGGCTACACCGTGCTCAACGTATCGCCCTCGCTCGTGCTGAATGCACTGTTGAGCAAGGACGTGCCGTACGATCTTCAGAAGGACTTCGTTCCGGTCACGAACATCGGCGTCGGCCAGGGCTACCTTCTCGTGGTGCGCCAAGAACTGCCGGTCAAGTCCGTAAGCGAGCTGATCGCACTCGCGAAAAAGCGAGGTGACAAGCGCCTCACTTACGGCACGCCCGGCATCGGCAACGCGCTGCATGTCGCGTCCGAGATCTTTGCAATGAAAGCAGCCACACCGCTCCTGCATGTGCCTTACAAGGGCAGCGCGCCGGCGCTCGCAGCAATCGCCGCGGGTGAGGTCGATCTGATGATGCTGTCTCCACCTACCGTGTTTCCGTACGTACAGAACGGGAGAGTGCGGCCCATCGCCTTCACCGGGTCGGAGCGCTCGAAGGAGTTTCCGAATGTTCCGACGATGAAGGAAGCCGGAGTCGAGGATTGCGTCATCATGGGCACCTGGGTAGGCTGGTTCGTTCCTGCCGGCACCCCGCAGAAAGCAATTGCGGTGCTCGCTGAAGAGGTGAGGAAGGCCGTGCAGAGCCCCGAGGTCGCCAAGGTCCTCACGACCGGCGGATTCGAACCCGATGGCCGGTCGCCTGCGGACTTCGCGCGCTTCGTGAAGGCGGAGTGGCAGCGTTTCGGCGAAGTGCTCAGGAATGCGAAGATAGAGCTGAAGTAACGCTGACGCGCGGGACACGCCACGACCTCCTTGACTCGGGCAACGCGTTCTGCAGAAGGCAATGCGGCGAGCGTCACATCGCAGGCACCAGCGCCTGCAGTTCGACCGCGCCCGGTGAGCGCACATCGGCTTCGATCATCCGCACGCGCTTTCCGGCATCGGCACGCAGGCGATTGCCCAGCAGGCAGCCGGAGGTGCCGCCGCCAACGATGATGTAGTCGCTGGGTGATCGATCAGCGGGTCTCGGCCAGGGTCTCGGCCAGGGTCTCAACCCATCTGCTTCATGATCGCGTACAACGCATCCTGCGCCTCGAAGCCGATGCCGGGTCGGTCGGGCAACTGCAACCACCCTGCCTCGACCTTCGCATCGTCGGCGAAACCGGCGAACGCACCGAACACGCCCGGATAGGCCTCGCAGCCGCCCAGCCCGAAGCCACCGACGATATGCAGCGTCATCTGGTTGCCGCCATGCGGGAACACCCGGCTGCGGCTCCAGCCGTGCGCCTTCATCATCTCGAGCGTGCGCGCGAACTGGACGATGCCGTAGCTCTGCGGCACGTCGATCTGGATGAAGTCGCGCTCGGCCTGCAGGCCGCCGAAGCGGATCAGGTTCTCGATGTCCTGGGTGGAGAACAGGTTCTCCCCGGTACCGATCGCCGATCCGTAGGTGGCGGAGAACTCCGACAGCAGCGCGTAGTCGAGCGGATCGGTCGGCTCCTCGAACCATTTCAGCTGGTAGCGGCCGAGCGCCTTCGCATAGGCGAGCGAGCGGCTGCGGTCGAAGCCGGCATTGGCATCGACGGCCAGGCGCTTCGGGTCGCCGACCAGTTCCAGCGCCGCCTCGACCCGCCGGATGTCCTCCTCGAGCGGGGCGCCGCCGACCTTGATCTTCATCACGTCGTAGCCCTGGTCGAACTTCATCCGGATCTCGTCCAGCAGTTCGGGGATGCCCTTGCCCGGCTCGTACCAGCCACCACCGACGTAGCACGGGATCTTCTGCAGCACCGCGCCACCGCTGTAGCGCTCGGCGAGCACCCGGTGCAACGGCTTTTCCTCGAGCTTGGCCACGGCATCCCAGACGGCGACCTCGATGGTGCCGATCGCGACCGAGCGCTCGGTATGGCCGCCGGGCTTCTCGCGTTGCATCATCACCGCAAGCACCTTCGCCGGATCGATGTTTCGACCGGACGCGTCGAGCAGCGAAGCCGGCTCGGCCTTCAGGATGCGCGGGATGAAGCGGTCGCGCATCTGGGCGCCGCAGGCATAGCGGCCGGTCGAGTTGAACGAATAGCCGACCACCGGCCGGCCATCGCGCACCTGGTCCGTGTGCACGGCGACCACGGAGGTGGTCATCTCGCTGAAGTCGAACACGGCGTTGCGCAGGGTGGACTTGAGCGGCACGGCGACTTCGCGGATGTCTGTGATGCGCATGGCGTGGATTCCGTGTGAGGTTGGCGGGTCGGTCTAGCAGTCGATGCCGGACCGGCAGTCGGCCGCGGCCCGGCGCTGGCGGCGCATCTCGAACAGGCAAACGGCTGCGGCGGCAGCGACGTTCAGCGATTCGACGTCGGCGGCCTGGTCGATCGCCACCAGCGCGCCGCAGTCGGCGACGGCGGCCTCGACTGCCTCGCCCAGCCCGGCGCCTTCATGCCCGAACACCCAGGCACAGCGTGGCTTGAGGTCGACCGCGTCGAGCGTGCCCATCGCATGAGACGACGTGCCGTAAAGCGGCACGCCGAGCGCGCGGCAGCAGGCGGCGAGGTCGTCGACGCTGGCCAGGTTGAGCAGCGCATGCGCGCCCATGGCGGCACGCATCACCTTCGGCGACCACAACGCGGCGGTGCCCGGGCCGGCCACCGCGTGGCGCACGCCGGCGGCAGCGCAGGTGCGCAGGATGGCGCCGACATTGCCGGGATCCTGCAGACGGTCGAGCAGCACAACGTCCTGCCCGCGCATCGCGGCGAGGTCGCCGTCGCGCGGCATGATCTCGGCCACCAGCCGCGACGGGGAATCGAGGCCGGACAACTGGTCGAGCAACGACGCCGGAAACGCCAGCACCTCGATGTCGCGCGCGCGGGCCTCGTCGAGCACGCGGCTCACGCCGGGCCAGCGGGACGGCGTGTCGAGCGCCGCCGCATCGACCGCGAGCGTGGCGACCGGATGGTCGCGGTCGAGCCAGGCTCCGATCAGGTGGTCACCCTCGAGCAGCGTGCGGTTGGAACGGGTCCGCTCGCGCGGTTCAGTGGCCAGCCGGCGTAACCGCTGGAACGTCGGGTTCGCCCGCGACGTGATCTGGATGACATCACTCATCGGGGGATGATAGCAACCAGCGAGCCGCACGCGGCGTCGGCGCCCGCCTATACTCCGCCCGACGAATGGCCAAGCCACAAGGATCGGCGCTGCCGGCCCGCCGGCGAACTTCCATCCAACCCACAAGGAGCCCCACCCCATGACGATCTCGATGTACGCCGCCTCCGTCCCGGTCTTCAAGCGCAACCTCGCCAATCTCTCGGCCATCCTCGAGAAGGCCGCGGCCCACTGCGCCGCCCACAACATCACCGAACCGGCGCTGCTGCAGGCGCGCCTGTTCCCGGACATGTTCGCCCTCACGAAGCAGGTGCAGGTGGCCGCCGATTTCGCCAAGGCCGGTGTCGGCCGCCTCGCCGGGACGGAACCGCCGAAGTTCGACGACACCGAGCAGTCGTTCGCCGACCTGAAGGCGCGCGTGGACAAGACCATCGCCTACATCGAGACCTTCACCGCCGCGCAGATCGATGGCAAGGAAGACACCCAGGTCTCGTACATGATGGGCAAGTTCCCGATCGACATGAAGGGCCAGGCCTACCTGCTCGGCTTCATCCTGCCGAACTTCTACTTCCACTACACGACGGACCTGCTGCGCCACAACGGGATGGCGATCGGCAAGGGCGACTTCATCGGACGCGGCTGACCGGCGCGGATCGACCAACCTACGGCCGGAGGCCCGCCGCCCGGATCACCTTCGCCCAGGTCTCGATCTGAGACTGGATGTACGCCGCGAATTCGGCCGGCGAACTTCCGACCGGTTCGAAGCCCTGCGCGACCAGCTTCTCGCGCATGTCGGGCGTGGCGAGGATCTTCACCGTCTCGACATGCATCCGGTCGACCACCGCGCGCGGCGTCGCGGCCGGGGCGAGCAGGCCGTACCAGGTCGCCGCTTCGTAGTTCGGCACGCCGGATTCGATCATCGTCGGCAGGTCGGGCAACGCCTGCGAGCGCGCCTTCGTGGTGACCGCGATCGCGCGCAGGCGGCCTGCCTTGACCTGCGGCATCGCCGCCGGGGTGGTGGCGAACATCAGCTGCACCTGCCCGCCGAGCAGGTCGGCCAGCGCCGCGCCGCCGCCCTTGTAAGGCACATGCAGCATGTCGACCTTCGCGATGCTCTTCAGCAGTTCGCCGGCCAGGTGCGACGAAGTGCCGTTGCCTGCCGAAGGGAACGCGAGCGCGCCCGGCTTCGAACGGGCGAGCGCCAGCAGTTCCTTCACCGACTTCACGGGAAGCGCCGGGTGCACGACCAGCACGTTCGGCGTGATCGCGACCTGCGAGATCGGCGCGAAATCCTTCACCGGATCGAACGGCACCGGCGCCAGGCTTGCATTGATCGCATTCGGGGCCACGTTCCCCATCAGCAGCGTGTAGCCGTCGGGCGCGGCACGTGCCGCAGCCTCGGTGCCGATGTTGCCCCCGGCACCGCCGCGGTTGTCGATCACGACCGTCTGCCCCAGTGCGTCGCTGAACCGCGGCGCAAGCAGGCGGGCCACGATGTCGGTACCGCCGCCCGGAACGAAGGCGACGATCATCCGGATCGGCTTCGATGGCCATGCCGGCTGCGCAGCAGCCGGTGCCGCTGCGAGCGTGCAGGCAAGTCCACCGGCGACCGCTGCCGCCAGGGAGACCCCGACGCGCGGGGTGGCGGACCCCGCATCCGATCCGTTCATCATGGTTGCATCCTTCATCTGTCGGCCAGCGGCAGGTGTATCGCCCCACCCGAGGCGACCGAGGCCTCGATCGCCAGCGTCGCCTCCAGCGTGGCGCGGGCGGTGCGCGCATCCGGGAGCACGCACGGCGAACCGAGCACCAGGAAATCGAGCCAGGCCCGGGTCTCGTTGGCGATCGGCCCCCAGAACTCGCCCAGCGCCCAGTCCCCCGGCGTGCCGCTCTGCAGGAACACCATGTTCACGGTGTGGTCCGGAAGGTACACGTGCGGCATGCCCTTCTCGGAATACATGAGCTGGTCGGTATGGTCGTCGTCGAGGATCATCACGCCCTGGTCGCCGATCAGTTCGACGCGTGCCGCGTGGCCGAGTGCCGGGTACAGCGACGGCAGCGCGTAACTGACCGTGAGGTTGACCACGGTGCCACCGGCATAGGTCAAGAGCGCGAAGTCGACATCGTCCGCGGAATGGCCCGCGGCGGCGAGCACGCCCTTCTGGCCGCGCGCATACACCTCGCGCAGCGGCTCGCCATCGAGGAACCAGCCGAGCAGGTCGACGTAATAGGTCAATGCATCGACCACCGGCGTCGCATGAGGATTGCGACCCATCATCGCCAGCGCCTGGGCCCGCGAGTTGAACACCCGCGCCGACGCGCCGAGGATCTTACCGATGCGCCCCTGCACTACCTGCTCCTTCGCGACCAGGTAGCGGTCCTTGTAGCGGCGGCTGTAGCCGACACGCAGGTCGGTACCTGCCTTCTCGGCGGCGGCGATCACCCGGTCCGCGTCGGCCAGGCTCAACGCCACCGGCTTCTCCACCAGCACCGGCTTGCCCGCCGCGATCGCCCGCAGCATCGGCGCGACATGCTCGCCCTCCGGCGTCGACACGATCACCGCGTCGACCTCGGGATGGTCGATGATCGCGTCATTGTCGGTGCCATGCAGCGCGGCACCGCACAGGCCTGCGGTCCGCGCGGCGTTCGCCGGATCGCTGTCCGAGATCGCGATGAAACGCACGCCTGCGTGCTTCGCCGCGAGGCGGGCACGCAGCGTCCCGATGCGGCCTGCGCCGATGATGCCCAGGCCGATCGGTTTCATCATTCCACCTTGATCCCGGCGTCCTTGACGACCTTGGTCCACTGGCCGATCTGCTGCTTCACATAGGCAGCAAAGGCCTGGGGCGTGTCGCCGACCGGCTCCAGCCCCTGCGACTGCAGGCGCTCGCGCAGGTCAGGGTTCGCCAGCGCCTTCAGGATGTCTGCATGCAGGCGATTGACCAGCGCCGGCGACGCACCTGCGGGCAGGAACACGCCGTTCATGTTGTCGGTCACGAAATTGGCGAAGCCCTGCTCGAGCATGGTCGGCACGTCAGGCAGGCTGGACGCCCGCTTCGCGCTGGTGATGGCCAGCGCCCGCAGCTTGCCCGCCTGCACGTGCGGCACCGCCGGTGGCTGCGCCATGCAGCCCATCGGGTTCTGGTTGCCGACCACCGAGGTCGTCGCCGGCCCCGCGCCGCCGTACGGCACGTGCTGGACGTCGACGCCGGTCAGCGCCTTGAACATCTCGCACGACAGCTGCGGCGTCGTGCCCAGGCCAGGCGACGCGTAGCTGAACTTGCCCGGCTGCGACTTGATCAGAGCGATCAGTTCCTTCATCGACTTCGCCGGCACCGACGGGTGCACGACGAACAGGTTGGGCGAGGTCGCTGCATTGGTGACCGGCACGAAGCTCTTGAACGGATCCCAGCGCAGCTTCTCGTACAGCGCAGGGTTCACCAGGTAGCTCGAACTGGTCACCAGGATGGTGTAGCCGTCCGGCGCAGCCTTGGCCGCGATCTCCACCCCCAGGTTGCCGCCCGCGCCCGGGCGGTTGTCGATCAGCACGGTCTGCCCCCAGATCTCGCCCAGGCGCTGCGCGAGCAGCCGGGCGACGATGTCGGTCGGGCCGCCCGGCGCGAACGGCACGATCATGCGCACGGGCCGCGACGGGAACGTATCGGCGCCCTTCGCCTGGGCGAAGGCGGCATCTGCATTGAACAGGGCCGCGGCGCCGAGCAGCGCCCCGGTCGCGATGATGGCCCGACGTGCGGGTCGATTGGTCTTCATGTCGTTCTCCTCGTTGCCGGGTCCGGGACGAAAGTCCTCGGTCAATCTGCCTTGATGTTGGCTTCGCGGATCAGCTTGCCGTACATCTCCACTTCCTCGCGCACCTGCCGGGCGAACTGCGCCGGCGTGTTCGCGACCGGCTCGAACCCGAGGGGCCCGAGACGTTCCTGCACGTCGGGCAGCATCACCACGCGCGCGATCTCACGATGCAGCCGGTCGACGATCGTCGACGGGGTTCCCGCGGGCACGAACACGCCGGTCATCAGGTCGTTCACCAGCCCGGGGAAGCCACTCTCCGCCATCGTCGGCACGTCCGGATTCTGCTTCCAGCGCTGCGCGCTGGTGACCGCGATCGGACGCAACGTACCCGCCCTGAGCTGCGGCTGTGCCGGCGGCAGGCCCAGGCAGCCGATCGGCGTCTGGTTGGCGACGAGCGAATTGACGGCCGGCGCCGCGCCGTTGAACGGCACATGCTGCATGTCGAGCTTCGCGGCGATGCGCAGCATCTCGCAGCTGAGGTGGCCCGTGGTTCCGGTGCCGGGCGAGGCGTAGGAGAACTTGCCGGGGTTTGCACGCACCAGCGCAACCAGTTCGGCGACGGTCTTCGCGGGTATCGACGGGTGCACCACGAAGATGTTCGGCGTGGTGTTCGCGCGGGTGACGGCGACGAGATCCTTGAACACGTCGAAGCCGGGCTTGCTGAACAGCGTCTGGTTGACCACCACCGAACTGCTGGTGAACAGCACGGTGTGGCCGTCCGGCGGTGCCTTGGCCGCCAGCGCCATGCCGATGTTGCCGCCGGCACCGGCCCGGTTGTCCACGATGACCGGGTGCCCCCAAGACTCGGCCATCTTCTGGCCGATCACCCGGGCGGCGACATCGGTCGGGCCTCCGGGCGCGAACGGCACGATGAATCGCATCGCACGTGTCGGAAACTCGGGTGCCGCCGCCGCAGCAGCGCCACCGGCGGGCAACGCCAGCACGCAGGCCGCCGCCAGCGCCAGCGTCAGGCCGCCGGTCCCGCGAACATGCCCCCCGCGCGGGCGCAGGGTCGCTTCGGCCGCCGCCCGGCAGCCAGTTTCGGTCGTCATCGTCTTCCCCTCGTGTGTTCAGTCCGTCTGCAGTTTCGCGGCCTTGATCACTTCGGCCCAGCGCTTGAATTCCTCACGGATGAACCTCGCCGTCTCGGCGGTCGTGCTCTTCATCGGCTCGGCACCGATGCTGGCCAGCCGTTCACGCACCTCGGGCTCGAACATCAGGCGCGACAGTTCGCTGTTGAGCCGGTCGACGATCGGCCGCGGCGTCTTCGCCGGCACGAACACGCCGTACCAGGTCAGCACCTCGAGGCCGGGAAAGCCCGCTTCCGCGATGGTCGGGATCTCGGGCGCATTGGGCACCCGGGCCGGCGTGAGGGTCGCCAGCGCGCGCAACTTGCCCGCCTTGACCTGGGCCAGCGCGGCGCCGGTGCCAATGGTGATCAGCTGCACGTTGCCGGCGACGGTGTCCATCATCGCGGTGGCCGCGCCCTTGTACGGCACATGGACCATGTTCGTACCGGTGCGCACCGCCAGCAGTTCGGTGGCGAGATGGTTCGAGGTGCCCACGCCGCCAGAGCCGAAGCTGATCTTGCCGGGATTGGCCCTGGCGTAAGCGACCAGTTCCTTCACGTTCTGCACCGGCAGCGCCGGATGGATGGCGAGCAGGTTCGGGATCCAGGCGACCAGCGACACCGGCTCGAAATCCCTGAACGGATCGAAACCGAGCTTGCGGTACATGCTCGGGCTGATCACGAAGCCGGGGGCCACCAGCACCGCCGTGTAGCCGTCGGGCGCAGCACGCGCGACGATCTCGGCCCCGAGGTTGCCACCGGCGCCCGGACGATTGTCGGTGAGCACCGGCTGCCCGAGCGCATCGCCGAGGCGTATCGCCAGGGTACGGCCGAGGATGTCCGTGCCACCGCCCGGCGGAAACGGCAGCACGAGCCGCACCGGCTTCGACGGCCAGGCCGGCTGCGCGGCAACGCCACCGGCGCAGGACAGCGCGACCGCGCCGAGCAGGCCGAGCGCGGCGATGGAAGGCGTGCGGATGCTCATCGTGTATCTCCTCCGAAAGGACGACCCTGCCGCACGCCAGGACACTGGGCGCGGGCCGCACGGCGCCTGCCACAGGTGCACGGTCAGCCGCCTGTCGCGGGTCGGCCTGCTGCGGTTCTTGTTGGGCCGTATTGTGCCGCAGCCGGCGTTCAACCGGGGAAGCGGCGTTCCAGTTCCGCCACCTGCGCGTCATCGAGCAGCCGGGTGCGACGGCCTTCGAGCAGCAGCAGCAGGCGGGCGGTCTGCTCCAGTTCCTCGACCGCATTGACCGCGGCAGACAGCGAACGGCCCGCAACCACCGGGCCATGGTTCGCGAGCAGGATCGAGTGGTGTTTCGACGCGAGCCTGCGCACCGCCTCGGCCAGCGCGAGGTCGCCCGGCGGGAAGTACGGCACCAGGGCCAGACGGCCCACCTGCATCACCGCATAGGCGGTGATCGGCGGGAAGACGTCCTGCGCGTCGAGGCCATCGAGGCAGGACACGGCGACCGAATGCACCGAATGCAGGTGCACCACCGCGCCACAGTCCGCGCGTTCGCCATACATCGCGAGATGGAGGAAGGCTTCCTTGGAGGGCGGGTCGCCGTCGACCCGTGCGCCCTTCGCATCGAGCCGGGACAGGCGCGCCGGATCGAGCCGGCCGAGGCATGAGTTGGTCGGCGACATCAGCCAGCCATCGGCCAGCTTGACGCTCAGGTTGCCGGCCGATCCGTGCGCGAGCCCCCGCTCGTAGAGCGAACGGCCAAGCATCACCAGTTCCTCGCGCAGGCGGTCTTCATTCGACATGGTGCTTCCTCCGTTCGGTCCCCGGTCCGCGATCAGCCAGCGGCGTCGAGCGCCGTGCGGAAGAAATCCGGTGCCCCGAAGTTACCGGACTTGAGCGCCAGCCACAGGGGCGCCCCCCCGTCGCTGGCGGTCCAGGGGACGCCCGGCGCGATCACCGGGCCGATCCGCAGGGCCCGGACCCCGAGCGCCCCGACCACTGCACCCGAGGTCTCGCCGCCGGCCACCACCAGCCGGCGCACGCCCGCGGCGGCCAGTCCGTGGGCGATGCCCGCCAGCACCCGCTCGACCCGCGGCCCCGCGTCGGCACCGAGAAGGCGTTGCGCCTCGGCAACCCGATCGGGCGCGGCGGTCGAATAGAGCAACACGGGGCCGGCAGCCAGCTTCGGCCGCGCCCAGTCGAGTGCCTGCATCACGGCCGCCCCTTCGTCGTCGAGCGTGGCAGGGTCGACGAACCAGGACGGTGCCCAGCCGCGCATCGCGGCCACCTGCTCGCGCGTCATCGTCGAGCAGCTGCCGGCGATCACCGCCTTGAAGCCGTCCACCGGAGGCAGCGCCGAGCTGTCCGACGCAGGCAGCCAGCCAAGCGCACGGAAGTTTGCCGGCAGGCCCATCGCCATGCCGGATCCGCCGGTGACCAGCGCCAGTCCGGCGCAGGCTTCGCCCAGGGTCATCAGGTGCCGCTCGCTCAACGCATCGGCGATCGCCACCCGGATGCCGCGTGACTGCAGCGCGCGCATCGCCTGAAGCACGGCCGGCGCGCCCTGTTCCACCGCCTCGAACCCGACCAGCCCCGCTTCGCCGCGGAGCTGCCGGGACAGCACCCTCACCAGCGATGGGTCGGTCATCGGGGTGAGCGGGTGGTCGCGCATGCCCGACTCCGACAGCAGCCGGTCGCCGACGAACAGGTAGCCCCGATACACGCTGCGGGCATTCGCCGGAAAGGCCGGACAGGCCAGCGTGAACGGGGCGCCGAGCGCATCGAGCAGTGCTTCAGCGACCGGACCGATGTTGCCGGCGTCGGTCGAGTCGAAGGTGGAACAGTACTTGAAGAAGAACTGCCGGCAGCCTGCCTGCTGCAGCCAGCGCAGCGACGCGAGCGACAGGGCGATCGCATCGGCTGCGGGGATCGAGCGCGACTTCAGCGCCACGACCAGCGCGTCCGCCTGCGGCACCGGCTGGCCTGGCACCGGTTCGCCCGGCAGCACGACCGTGCGCATGCCCTGCGCGACCAGCGTGCTCGCGAGGTCGGTCGCGCCGGTGAAATCGTCCGCGATGCAGCCGAGTTGCGGCCCGGCGTTCAACGACCCATGGCTCGGCAGGTTCAAGCCAGCGCCGCGACGACCCGCTCGGCGAACAGCCGGGTGTTGCCCCTGCCGCCGAGGTCGCCGGTGCGTGCTGCATCATCGGCCAGCGCCACGTCGACCGCGGCGGTGATCGCATCCGCCGCCTCGACCAGCGCCGGCTTCGAATGCTTCACCCCGAGCCATTCGAACAGCATGGCGGTGGACAGGATCATGCCGGTGGGGTTGGCGATGCCCTTGCCGGCGATGTCCGGCGCCGATCCATGGCCGGCATTGGCGACCGCGTGGTCGTCCCCGGCATTCAGCGCAGCAGCCAGCCCGAGGCCGCCGGAGATCGCCACTGCGGCATTGGACAGGATGTCTCCGAACATGTTCGTCAGCAGCACCACGTCATGGCGCTCGGGCCGGCTGTACAGTTCGGCCGCCATCGCATCGACGTCGAACTCGTGGAACTCGACCGCCGGGTTGGACTTCGCCGCGGCGTACGCCTCCTGCATGAACAGTCCGTCTGACATCTGCAGCACATGCTGCTTGCCGACCGCCGTCACCTTCCTGCGCCGTCGCATCGCCCACTCGAACGCGACCCTCGAAATGCGGCGCGACGCCTGCCGCGTGATCTTGCGCACGGAAATCGCGAGGTCCGGCGTCGGCATGAACTCGCCGATGCCCATGAACATGTTCCGGTCGGAGTAGAAGCCCTCGGTGTTCTCGCGCACGATCAGCATGTCCATGCCGCGCCGGGCGTCGGGCACCGAGGCCCGCGACCGCGCCGGACGCAGGTTCGCATACAGGTCGAGCCGCTTGCGGATCGTACCGGGGACGTTGATGCCGCCCTGGTCGCGCGGCGGGTAGAGCGTCATGCCGCAGGGACCGAGGATCACGCCGTCGGCTGCCACCGCCTTCGCGACTGCGGCATCGGTCAGTGTCGAGCCGACCTTGCGGAAGCTCGGCATGCCGACATCCACCGTCTCGAAGGACAGACCCAGCGCGAGCTTGCGCTCGGCCACGCGCACCACCTGCATCGCTGCCTCGACGATCTCGGGGCCGATGTCGTCCCCGGGCATCACGACTATGTCCATGTCCGCCGCTCCTGCTGCCAGCGTTCCACCTGCTTGTCGGGCGTCACGTTCGCCTCACCTTCCAGGATTCCGGGACGCGCCGACTCAGGCTTCCGGCTGCACGCCAGCCGCGCGGATCACCTGCCCCCAGCGCTCGACCTGGCTCTTCAGGTAGGCCGCCGCCTGCTCGGGCGAGGAGCCGACCGGCTCGCCACCGTCGGCGGCGACCCGCTTGCGCACGTCGGCCTGCTCGATGAAGCGTGCGGTCTCTTCATGCAGCCGGGCAACGACCTTGCGCGGCATCTTCGACGGGCCGAGCAGCATCAGCCAGGAGGTTGCCTCGAATCCCGGCACGCCGCTCTCGGCGACGGTCGGCACGTTCGGCAGCGTCCCCGCCCGCTTGGCGGAGGTCACCGCCAGCGCGCGCAGCTTGCCCGACTGGATCATCGGCTGTGACGACAGGATGGTGGTGGCGATCATCTCGATCTGCCCGCCCAGCACGTCGACGAGCGCCGGCGCCGCACCCTTGTACGGCACATGGATCATCTCGATCTTCGCCAGGCTGGAAAGCATCGCGCCTGCGAGATGGGGGCCGGTGCCGATCCCGGAGGAGCCGTAGCGGACGCTGTTCGGCTTCGCGCGGGACGCGGCTATCACGTCCTTGATCGACTCGAACGGCGACGCGGCCGATGCGACGAACACGCGCGGGTTGATCGTCACCAGGCTGATCGCCGCGAGGTCACGCAGCGTGTCGAACGGCAGTTTTCGACTGAGCGAGGCGTTGATCGCCAGCGACTCGTTGGCCAGTACGATCGTGTAGCCGTCCGGCGGCGCCTTCGCCGCCATGTCATGGCCGATGTTGCCACCGGCGCCGGGCCGGTTGTCGACCACGAACGACTGGTTGAAGCCCTCGCCCAGCTTCTGCGCGACGAGGCGGCCGGTGATGTCGGACGCGGCGCCCGGCGCGAACGGCACGATCAGCCGCACCGGCCGGACCGGGTAGTTCTGCGCCGATGCCGGCGCGGGGAGTGCAGCAAGGATCGTCGCGGCGATGGCCGCCATGCCGGCGGCGGCAAGCCGCTCGTGCCGTGCGCCACGGCGCTTCAGTTCGATTTCCATCGATATCCTCCATCTTGGCCGGCGTCTGCGCGCCGGGCCCGGGCAGTGCGAGATTGCACTGCCACGGCTACAGCTTACTCGTCGAAGAATGCGGCGAGCTTCTCGTAGGTCTCGTCGGGTGCCTCTTCCATCGGATAGTGCGCGCACTGCAGCTTGTGGAAGCCGCGGATGTCGGTCGCATAGTGCGGCCAGGCATCGACCGCGCTGAACTCGCGCTGGGTATGGCTCTTCTCCGCCCACATCACCAGCATCGGACAGGTCACCCGCTTGCCCGCTTCCCAGTCGATCGTGTCCAGCGGGAAGTCGACCGACAGCGTCGCGCGGTAATCCTCGGACATGCCGTGGATATGCTCCGGCGTGCAGCAACGGACATACTCCGCCATCGTCTCGTCGCTGAACTTGCCCTCGCCCTGCTTCGCGAACTTGCGCCGGATGTAGTACTCCTCCTTGCCCTCGAGCAGCTTCT
>LNFM01001846.1_pt1 | contig 46335 bp, 44 predicted proteins | sample 596031 | NCBI WGS metagenome assembly LNFM01 (sample SAMN04254537, study PRJNA301005) | activated carbon metagenome | isolation source: dual media filters at the Ann Arbor, Michigan drinking water treatment plant | place: USA: Ann Arbor
TCGCCGCCGCGAAAGTGAAATCCGGTGAAGCCGAGCTCGCCATTGGCGCCGGCTGCGAATCCATGAGCCGCGTGCCGATGGGCTCGACCGGCGGTTCGTGGGCGACCGATCCGTCGATCGCGATGAAGACCTACTTCACGCCGCAAGGCGTCTCTGCGGATGCGATCGCCACCAAGTACGGTTTCTCGCGCACCGATCTCGACCAATACGCGGTGCAGTCGCAACAGCGCGCCGCCAAGGCGTGGAAAGAGGGCCGCTTCAAGAAGTCGATCGTGCCGGTGAAGGATCAACTCGGCGCGACGTTGCTGGCGCACGACGAGTTCATGCGTCCGGAAACCACGCTGCAATCGCTCGGCGCGCTGGAGCCAAGCTTCAAGATGCAAGGTGAAGTGATGCCGGGCTTCGATGCTGTCATTCAACAGCGTTATCCGGAAATCGAGCGGATCGAGCACGTCCACCACGCTGGCAATTCGTCGGGCATCGTCGATGGCGCAGCCGGCGTGCTGATCGGCACCAAGGAAATGGGCGAAGCGCTCGGCCTGAAGCCGCGCGCGCGCATCCTCGGCGGCGCGTCGATCGGCTCAGAGCCCTCGATCATGCTGACCGGCCCCGAGCACGTGACGCACAAGCTGATGAAGCGGCTCGGCCTCAAGAAAGAAGATATCGATCTCTGGGAGCTGAACGAAGCCTTCGCCGCCGTCGTGCTGCGCTGGGTGCAAGCGCTCGATCTCGACATGGAGAAGGTCAACGTCAATGGCGGCGCTATCGCCATGGGTCACCCGATCGGGGCGACGGGCGCGATGATCCTCGGCACCATGGTCGATGAACTTGAGCGTGCCGACAAAGAGCGCGCTTTGATCACGCTCTGCATCGGCGCCGGCATGGGCACCGCGACTGTGATCGAACGCGTAAACTGAGACGACGGGCGGCGGCGGCTTTATGGCTGCCGCCGTTCGCAATGAAGAAGATATGTAGAGGGTAGGTCGGATGGAAAACTTCAAGATCGACGTCGACAGCGACGGCATCGCGCTCATCACGTTCGACGTGCCGGGCCGCTCCATGAACACGATCACGGCGAGCGTGATCCGCGAACTTTATGAGATCGTCGGCAAGATCAAGTCCGACGATGCGATCAAGGGCGTGGTGTTCACCTCGGGCAAGACGACGGGCTTCTGCGCCGGCGCCGATCTCGGTGAGATGAACGAACGCGGCGTCGCCGCCGAAGGTGCGCCGAAGACGGAAGACGAAAAGCTGAAGGCGCAATTCGAGCGCGGCTTTGGTTTGAATCGCGTCTATCGCGATCTCGAAACCTGCGGCAAGCCGGTGGCGTTTGCGCTGGAAGGCTTGGCGCTGGGCGGCGGTTTGGAATTCGCGCTCGCCGGCCACTATCGCGTTGCCGCCGACAATCCGAAGATCAAATTGGGCCTGCCGGAATCCAAAGTTGGCCTGCTGCCGGGCGCTGGCGGCACGCAACGTCTGCCGCGTCTGATCGGCGTGCAGAACGCCGCGATGATGATCCTGCAAGGCGCTGATAAGTCGCCGCAGGAAGCCAAGGGCCTGGGCTTCATCAATGAAGTCGTGCCGGCTGGCACAACGGTCGAAGCCGCGAAAGCGTGGCTGAAAGGCAAGCCCACCGCGGTCGCGCCGTGGGATGTCAAAGGCTACAAGGTGAAGGACGGCCCGTTCACGCCGGCTGGCGCGATGGCGGCCGTCGGCGGCAACGCCATGGTCTCGAAGCAGACCAACCTCAACTATCCTGCGCAGCGCAACATCCTGTCGTGCATCTATGAAGGCATGCAGGTGCCGATCGATGCGGCGCTGCGTATTGAGTCGCGCTACTTCCTGAAGACCGCCGCGACACCGCAGGCCAAGGGCATGATCCGCACCTTGTTCGTGAACATGCAGGCGCTCGGCAAAGGCGGCAATCGCCCCGAAGGCATCCCGACTTACGACATCAAGAAGGTCGCCGTGATCGGCGCGGGCCTCATGGGCGCGGGCATCGCTTATGTGCAAGCCAAGGCCGGCATCGAGACTGTGTTGCTCGATGTCAGCCAAGAGAGCGCCGAGAAGGGCAAAGCTTATTCGCAGCGCATCGTCGATAAGGACGTCTCGCGCGGCAAGATCACCAAGGAAAAGGGCGAAGAGCTGCTCGCCCGCATCACGCCCTCGACCGATTATTCGCTGATCAAAGGCGCCGACCTCGTCGTCGAAGCCGTGTTCGAAAACGTCGCGCTGAAAGCCGAAGTCACGAAGAAGGCCGAAGCGCATCTCAGCGAAAACGCCGTGTTCGGCTCCAACACCTCGACGCTGCCGATCACGGGCCTCGCCGAAGCGTCGGCGCGGCCGAAGAACTTCATCGGCATCCACTTCTTCTCGCCGGTCGAGCGCATGGGGCTCGTCGAGCTCATCATGGGCAAGGAAACCACCGCCGAAACCCAAGCCAAGGCGATCGATTACGTCATCAAAATCAAGAAGACGCCGGTCACCGTGAACGATTTCCGCGGCTTCTACACCTCGCGCTGCTTCGGCACTTATCCGGCCGAAGGCGTTGAGATGCTGATGGAAGGCATTGCACCTGCGATCATCGAAAATGTCGGTCGCCAGTGTGGCATGCCGATGGGCCCGCTTGAAGTATCCGATAGCGTCGGTCTCGATACGGCGCTGAAGATCGGCAAGACCAACGCTGAGCTGACGCAGCAGGACTACAAGAAAGATCCGCGCGCGAACTTGCTGTCGTGGATCGTCGAAGACAAAGGCCGCGTCGGCCGCAAGGGCGGCAAGGGCTATTACGAATATGGCGACGACGGAAAGCCGACGCGTATTTGGCCGGGCCTCAGCGAACGCGTCGAAGTGAAAGTGAAAGAGTGCCCGCCGGAGCTGAAGACGGAGCTGACCAAGCGCTTCCTCTTCCGCCAATGCATCGAAGTCGCGCGCTGCTTCGAAGAAGGCGTGATCACCGATCCGCGCGACGCGGATGTGGGTTCGATCCTCGCTTGGGGCTTCGCGCCTTATAGCGGCGGCTGCATCAGCTACATCGATCTCTTCTGGGGCACGAAGAAGTTCGTCGAAGAAGCCGATCGTCTCGCCGACACGTACGGCGAACGCTTCCGCCCGAACAAACTCCTGCGCGACATGGCCGCGAAGAACGAGACCTTCTACGACCGCTTCGGCGCGAAGGAGAAGAAGGCGGCTTAAAGTTGGAAGGGGCCGCCTTCGGGCGGTCCCTTTTGTATGGGGGGTCACATGCGAACGGACGCGGTTCGGCTATTCGCGGATGCTTGGAAGTTGATGACTGGGCGCCTGCCCGCGCCGCAGTACGAAGAGTCCAACGCGCTGGTGTCGTGCTTCTGCGACGTGCCCAGCTTCTTCTTCAACGTCTGGATCCCGCTTGACCCCGCCACGACGCCGGAAACCTTGCAGGCGGTGATTGCCGCTGGCGCGGCGCGTGCGCGGGCGGCCGCACACCCTGTCGGCGGCCTCTTGCGCGAGGATTGGCTTCCGGCCAATTGGCAAGAGCTCGTCGCGCAGCATGGCTACGCGCCCGCGGTGCCGATGACGGCGATGGAAGCTGAAGACCTTGCTCCGCCGCGCCGACCGCAGCCCGCCGAACTCGACATCCGCTGTGTCGTCGATGACTCCGGCGCGCGCGACATTGCCGTGCTGAACGCCGATGCGTACGGCATGCCGCGCGAGATGTTAGGGGCCCTGTCTAATATGGCGCTGTGGCGCGCCGACAGTCTTGGCTTCGTCGGCTATGTTGGGGACAGGCCCGTGGCGGCGACAGGCGTGTTTCCCGCCGCGAACACCGTCTATGTCGCGCTCGTCGCCACCGCACCGGATGCACAGGGCAAAGGCTACGCGGAAGCGGTGATGCGCCACGCCGTGCAGGAAGGGCAGAAGCTGATGGGGGTGAAGCGCACGACGCTGCACGCCACCGATGCTGGCCGCCCAATTTATACCGCCATGGGCTATGCCTCAGGTGCACGTATGGTGCTGCTCGCGCCAGCGCATTGAGCGCGCAGCTTACATCACTGCGCTGAAGCTGCCATCGAACTTGGTATGTGGTGCCTGAGGGCGCCTTATTTGAAGCGCTCGAAGGGCCGTGCAAAAATCCGACTCGCGCAAAATGCGCGCGTTGGGGGCATTATGAAATCTGTACTGCAATCGATCGCGCTGGCCGCGTTGGCGTTGACGATGGCCGCGTGCGCGACGGTTGCGCCGCAAGCGACGTCGTTCAACACTGGCGATTGGGTGCTGGCGCGTTGGGAAGGCGACCAGACCTGGTATTATCCCGCTATCGTCACCGAGCGCGCGGGCGACGTGATCTCGCTTCAATATGATGATGGCGATGTCGGCCAAGAGCCGTCGGCTAATGTGCGCGTGCTCGATTGGGCGCCCGGGACGCCGCTTGAGTGCCGCTGGAGCGATGGCGTCTGGTATCCGGCGCGCATCGCGCAAATGCATCAAGATCGCTACGCCATCGAAGTGCTCTACGACGACGGCGACAAGCAATCGACCAACACAAGCTTCTGCCGCGGGCAGTGATTTCTGACGTTCCCCAAGGTAAGGGGGTGCGCTTTCCGTGCGCCCCCTTATCTTGGGCGTCATGACCACACTCACCGACACGCTCTCGCTGCGCTCCGGCGCCACGCTGAAGAACCGCTTCGTGCTGGCGGCGCTCACCAACACGCAGAGTCATGATGATGGCGTGCTGTCAGACGAAGAGTATCGCTGGCTCACCATGCGCGCCGAGGGCGGGTTCGGGCTCACTATGACGTGCGCCGCTTCTGTGCAGGAAGAAGGAGTCGGCTTTCCGGGGCAGCTTGGCTTTCATGATGAGAAGCATTTGCCGGGTCTGACGCGCCTTGCGGCCAAGATCAACGAGTACGGCAGCCTTTCGATCGCGCAGCTGCACCATGGCGGCTTGCGCGCGATGACCAATCCGAAAGCGCCGTCCGATGACGAAAAGCTGAAAGCCAAGGCGATGACGCTGGATGAAATCCAGCATTCGCGCGATTGTTTCATCAGCGCAGCCGTGCGCGCCGAAGGCGCCGGCTTTGGCGGCGCCGAGTTGCACGGCGCCCACGGTTATCTGATCTGCTCGTTCCTCAGCCCGGAACTCAATCGCCGCGATGACGCTTATGGCGGCGACGCTGAACGCCGCGCGCGATTCCTGTTTGAGATCATTGACGGCGTTCGCGCCGCGACGAAGCCGGGCTTCACGCTGGGCGTGCGCTTGTCGCCCGAGCGTTGGGGCCTCGTGCTGCCGGAAATCCGCGACGTGGCGCAAAAGCTCATGCGCGATGCGAAGGTTGATTTCATCGATATGTCGTTGTGGGACGTAACCAAAGAGCCGGAGATGGAAGCGTTCAAGGGCCGCACGCTCGCGTCCTATTTCGCCGACCTCGATCGCGGTGACGTGCGCTTGGGTGCGGCCGGCAAGATTATGAGCGCGGCGGATGCGCAAGCCGTCATCAACGCCGGCTACGATTTCCCGATCATTGGACGCGGCGCCATCCTGCACCACGATTTCGCCAAGCGCGCCGCCGCCGATCCGAATTTCACCGCGATCGCGACGCCAGTGAGCGAAGCGTATCTCGCGTCCGAGGGCCTCAGCCCAAAATTCATCACCTACATGCGCAACTGGAAAGACTTCGTCGAAGCACCGGCGGCGTAGCTATTTTCGCCACAGCGTCGCGCCCATGGTCTTTTGCAGGTTGAGCCGGAAGCGCGCGTCGGCATCCGGAAACACCATCTGCGCGCCGACGAAAAAGCAGTGCTGCGCTCGTGCACGTGCGAGCGCCTCCGCGGCCTCTAGGCCCAACTCGCTGCGGAAGATGCGGACCAAGAACGCGATGCGCTTGTCGTCCGATCGCGCAACGATGGCGGAAACCGGCGCTGTGGCGGCCAAGCGGCGCAGCTCGCGCTCGAAGCCGTGATCGATGTTGGCGGCGTGGCGCGCTAACGCTTCGCGGCGCTTGCCTGAGACGGTCAGCTTGTCGATTTCGGCAATTTTGCCGTCAATCTCAAGCGCCAACCAGTGCTCGCCAAGGGCGCCGAGATAGGCGTCCATGTCTTCGAAGTGATGATAGAACGAGCCGCGCGTTTTCTTGGCGGCGGTCGTCAGCCGCTCCAGCGTCATCGCTTCCGCGCCGTGCCGCGCCAAGAGGTTGATGCCCAACTCGATCCAGTGGTCGCGCCCGAAACGTGGTTTCGCCTTAGCCATGATTATTTCGGCGCCGATTCGGGCTTGCGCTTTCCATACCATACCATACGGTATGCCGCCAAAAAGTCCAGTCACGCGCCGGGAGGGTGGGATGGTGAGCCGATTGGTCGGAATGATATTCGTAGCGGCGATGCTCGCGGTCGCGCCTGCTTGTGCGACAGGCGCTCGTGCGCAAGCGGAAGCGGCGGCGGTACAGCAAATCTTTCTGTTTCAGTATTCGCGCGGTCCGGCCTGGCGCGAGGGCGTGCCGATGCGTGAGCAGGGGCTCGGACCGCACGCGGCGTACATGCGCCAATTGCAGACAGAAGGGCGCCTCTTTGCGGGAGGCGGCTACGCGAGCGACGATGGCGGTATGGCGATCGTCAGCGCCGTGAACATCGACGAGGCGCGGGCCATTCTCGCCGCCGATCCTGCAATCACGAGTGGGATTTTCGTGGCGGAGTTGCGCGAGTGGCGTCCGCGTTTTCGCGTGGAGACGCCGCTGCCCGCTACTTAACCGCTATTACGCAGCGCCGTTGCGATGGCGTTGAGGGAGAGCTGAATGCCTTCGCGGATGCGCGGGTCGTCCTCGCCGGCGCGGTGACGTTTCAGCATCTCCACTTGCAGGAAGTTGAGCGGCTCGATGTAGGGCAGGCGTAGGCGGATTGATTTGTCGAGCGCTGGCTGCATTTCGAGAAGACGCGACTGGCCGGTGACGTTGAGCAAGGCGTCGTGCGTTTGCCGCCATGCATCCCGAATCTCAGCAAAGATCGCTTTGCCAGCGGCGCGATCCTCCACGAGTGAAAGATAGTGCTCGGCCACGCCCATGTCGGACTTGGCGAGCACCATTTCGAGATTGGCGAGCGTCGAGCGTAGGAACGGCCACGCTTGCGCCATGTCGCGCAGCAGTTTCAGATCATCGCACGCAGCGAGACCGTGGCCGGCGCCGTACCAGCCCGGCAGCATGATGCGCGCTTGGCTCCATGAGAACACCCAAGGAATAGCGCGCAAATCTTCGATGCGGTCGGACTTGGTGCGGCTCGATGGGCGCGAGCCGATCTTCAAGCCTGCGATCTCCGCGATCGGCGTAATCTGGCGGAAGAAGGCGTTGAAGGCGGGCGTCTCGTACACCAGCGCGCGATAGGCAGCGAACGCGGTGTCGGACATCTTTTGCATCGCCGCCGCAAAGCGCTTCTCGTCGCGCGCGCTGAGCGAGGGCGGCGCCATTGATGCGAGCAACGTGGCGGAGGCCATGGCTTCGAGATTGGCGATGGCGCTTTCGCGGGTGCCGTATTTCGCGGCGATGACTTCGCCTTGTTCGGTGATGCGGATGCGGCCGTTCACCGTGCCCGGCGGTTGACCGCGAATAGCCTGGAATGAGGAGCCGCCACCCCGGCCCACCGCGCCGCCGCGTCCGTGGAAGAGTTGCAGCGCCACGTCGGCGCGCTCAAACACAGGCGCGAGCGCACGGCTGGATTCGTGCAGGCTCCACACCGAAGTGAGATAGCCGCCATCCTTGTTGGAGTCCGAATAGCCGACCATCACTTCCTGATGCCCGCGCGCTGTCGCCAGCGCGGTGAACTCCGGCAGCGCGAAGAGATCGCTCATGATGGCGGGTGCGCGTTCGAGGTCTTCGATGGTCTCGAACAGTGGGACGACCATGATCGGGCACGCCTCGCCCGCGCGATAAACGCCGGCCTCCTTCAACAACACATATACTTCGAGCACATCGGAAATGCTCGCCGCCTTTGAGATGATGTAATTGTCGATGCAGTGCGGGCCGCAGCGTTCGAGCGCTGCGGCCGCGCTCCGCAGGATGGCGAGTTCGGACTGGGCTTCTTCCGAATAGGTCGCGCCGGGGAACGAGAGCAGGCGCTTGCCGGCCAGTTCGGCGCGCAGCAACGCGACGCGCTCTTCCTCCGGCAGCGCGAGATAATCGGGCGTGACACCGGCGGCGGCGAACATTTCCGCGATGACGCGTTCGTGCACGTCGGCGTTTTGCCGGAGATCGAGCGTGGCGAGGTAGAAGCCGCATGTTTCGACCAAGCGGATCAGTCGCCCGACCGCGCCGCCACGCCCCAAGCCGCCATCGCCGTTAGCGGCGAGCGCGTTTTGCACGATGTGCAGATCGTCGAGAAGCGCGTCGGCACTCGCGTAGGCTTTGGCTTTATATTTCGATGGCCGTGGCGGCGGGTGGCCGGTGAAGGCGGCATAAGTTGCGGCGAGGCGCGCGTACATGCCGGTGATGGCGCGGCGATAGGGTTCGTCACGTCGCGCTTCGCCGTCATCGCCGCTGGCGTTGGCGAGCGCGTCAAGCTCTGGCGTTATGCTGGCAAGCTCGGATGAGAGCGAGAGCCTCGCGCCAAGGTCGTGCAATTGATCGAGATAATTTTCGATCACCGTCTCGGCGCCGCGCGCCAGGGCGTAGTCGAGTGACTCGGCGGTGACGTTGGGATTGCCGTCACGGTCGCCGCCGATCCAGCTGCCGAGGCGCAGGAACGAAGGCGGCCGCGCCCCCAAAGCGCGATGCCAGCGCGCATAGAGCCCGGGCAGGATTTTGAGAAAGACGTCGCGGAAGTACGCGATTGCGGTCTCGACCTCGTCGCTGACATAGAGGCGCTCGTGGCGCAGCGGGCGGGTTTGCCAGAGGATGGCGACGTGGCGCTGGATGGCGCGGTCGATCAAATCACCGCCTTCGGTTTCTGTGTGGCCCTGATCCTTCATCTTCATCAGATCAGCGATGTGGTTGCGATGATCGATCAGGCTCTTGCGGCGGACTTCCGTTGGATGCGCTGTCAGCACCGGCACGATCAGCGCGTCTTCGAGAAAGGCAGCGATTTTGGCGCGCGTCGCGCCGAGCGTTTCCAGTTCGAGCACAGCGTCCGCCAGCTCCGCGCCGGCTTCAGCCGCGCCGCCTTGGCGGTCCTCGGCCAAGTTCGCCAGCATCGAAAACAACATGAAGCCGCGCACGAAGGCGAGCGTGTCGTCGAGCGAAAGCGCGTCGAGCGCCGGCGTGGCGATGCCGGACGCCAGATCGGTGCGGTGGCGCTCGACCGAGGCGGCGCGAATGGTTTCGATGCGCTCGAAAACCGTCTGACCCGCATAAGCGCGGATAACATCGCCCAGCACGCGGCCGAGATACTTAATGTCCGGGTTCTGCGCGATCGAGCGCTCGGCGTCCGCGGAGGGGGAGGCGTTATCGGCCATGGGCGGAAAGCCTAGCAGTTTCCGTCGCGGCGCGCTCGGTTCAGCGGCGCATTATGGGCTCTGCGTAGGCGGTGAGCACGCGCCTTATGCAGGGCGCCTATGCTGGGAGCGTTATTGACTTATAAAGGCTTTCGGCCGATATGCGGCTCTAGCGACCGTTCGCAGGCAAAGACGCCCGCTGAACGCGGTCCCCCGGAACGCCACCATCGACGTTCGGCTTTGAGCGCAAAATACGCAGCTCGCCGCCTTTCTTCGCCGTCGCATCGTTCCTGATCTGATGAGCCGTCGCGCGGATGCGGGCGGCTGAAAGTTCAATTGTGACCACATTCCAAGACCTCGGCGTTTCCGCGCCGATCCTGAAGGCGCTTGAAGCTGAGGGTTATACCCAACCGACTCCGATCCAAATCCAGGCCATTCCGATCGTGCAGAAGGGCCGCGACCTCATCGGTCTCGCCCAAACCGGCACCGGCAAGACGGCGGCGTTCGCGCTGCCGATTCTCGATCGCCTGCACAAGGATCGCAAACATGCGGGCGAGAAATCTTGCCGCACGCTGGTGCTCGCGCCGACGCGCGAACTGGCCGCGCAAATCGGCGACAGCTTCCGCGCTTACGGCAAATTCCTTGGCCTCTCTACCGCCGTCATTTTCGGCGGCGCTTCGATGCACAAGCAAAAGCAAGCCATGTTCCGCGGCGTCGATATTGTCGTCGCCACGCCGGGCCGTCTGCTCGATCACGTAAGCCAGCGTTCGATCCGGCTCGACAAGGTTGAAATCCTCGTCCTCGACGAAGCCGACCACATGATGGACATGGGCTTCATTCACGACCTGCGCAAAATCGCGACCATCCTGCCGCGCACGCGCCAGACCGTCTTCTTCTCGGCGACAATGCCGCCGGCGATTGAAGAACTGGCCGCGCAATTCCTCGACCGTCCGGAAAAGGTGTCGGTTGCGCCGCAATCGACCACCGCCGAGCGTGTCGAGCAGGCCGTGATCCACGTCGATCAATCGAAGAAGCAGGATCTGCTGCACGCGCTTCTGGCCAATAAGGGCATCAAACGCGCTTTGGTCTTCGCCCGCACCAAGCACGGCGCCGACCGCGTTGCGAAGAAGCTGGAGAGCGCCGGCTTCAGCACCGACGCCATCCACGGCAACAAGAGCCAAGGCCAGCGCACGCGCGCGCTCGACGGCTTCAAGAAGGGCCAGACGCGGATTCTGGTCGCCACCGAAGTCGCCGCGCGGGGCATCGACGTTGATGACATCTCGCACGTCATCAATTTCGATTTGCCCAACGTGCCGGAGCAATATGTCCACCGCATCGGCCGCACCGCGCGCGCCGGCGCTGGCGGTATCGCAATCTCGTTCTGCGCACCGGATGAACGCGCTTACCTGAAAGACATCGAGCGCCTCACCAAGCAAGCGGTGCCGGTGATGGAAACCGACATGTCGCTGCGCACGCCGCGCGCCGACGAACGCGTCGTTCGCCCGAAGGGCCCGGCTGGCCGCTCAGTGCATCCCGCCCGCAAGCCGGCGCAGAAGAAGCATCACGCTTCCGATGCTCACGGCAATGCGCACGCCAAGCAGGGCCATGCGCCCAGCCGCGCGCGTGAAGAGCAGGGGCGCAATGATCGTGGCGATCGCCGCGACCGTAAGGGCAATGATGTCTGGTCCAATGCCGGCCCGGCGCGTCGCCTGAAGCGCAAGCCGGCCGTTCGCGTCTAAGCTCAGCGCATTGATGCGAATATGAGGGCGTGCGCTTAAGCGTGCGCCCTCATGCATTTGAGCGGGGCTAAAGCTCCCGCCCGCAGCCGCGGCGCACCACGCCGTCTATGTGCACCGTTACAGACGCGGAGAATGTCTCCGGCCCGAGGTTTGGATCGCGGCACACGCCTTGGCGGATCTCGACGCGTAGATCGTGGCGTTCGGTATTGGCCTCGTAAACCGTGCCGCGATAGGCGGGCAGCACGACGCGGACTTGGTTGAACGTCTCCTCCTGGGCACCCTCATCCCAGCTCAGATAAATCATCGCGTCGTTGCGGTGGATGTGCAGCACAAAATCTGGCGATACGCCGACAGCGCGAAAAACGACGCCATCGGCGCGCGCCGCTATGATCGGGTCAGTGCCTGTGCGCTCTGGTAAGTTCGGCGGCGGCAGGTCACGCGGCGCTGACGTGCATGCGCCGAGCAGCGCGAGGGCGGCGAAGACGGCGCGCATTAGACGCTCCGTCCGCAACCGTTGAGCGTGCGGCCGTCGATCACGATCTCCACAGTCGAGGGAAACGCTTCGCCGCTCATGGCGTCCTGGCACGGCGTTCGCCGCACGATGACGCTCAGCGTCTTTCCGTCCGCCTGCGTGTCGTAGCGCGTCGCGCCTTCGACCGGATAGGCTGGCGCCGGCAGCGGGAATTCGGTGAGCGTTTCGCCGTAGTCGAGCAGAAGCATGATGCGGCCTTGGGTGTAGATGTCGATCATCCAGCCCGGCTCTTGGCCGACGCCGCGAAAATCGACGCCGTTGGCGCGTGCTTCGCCCCAGGCCGGCATAGCCGCGATGTTATCGACGGCGGTCGGCACAATCGCTGCCGCCTCGGGCGGCGGTGTTTCTGCCCGTTCCGGCGCCGGCGGCGAGCAAGCGGCGAGGGCAGCGACCAGGATCAAAGCGCGCATCATAACGGACTCCTCAAAACGAAAACGCCGCCACGTGTGAGCGTGGCGGCGTCTCGTGGTTCAATTTAGGCGTTCATCAGCCGGTGAAGGCGCTGATATAAACCTCGACGCGGCGGTTACGCGCGCGGCCATCGTCGGTCGCGTTCGACGCGATCGGACGGCTCTCGCCGTAGCCTTGCGTGATCAAACGCTGACGGATGACGCCGCCCGAGATCAGCACGGAAGCGACGTTCATGGCGCGGCGTTCCGAGAGGTCTTGGTTGTACGCATCGGCGCCAACCGAGTCGGCGTGGCCGTACACGTCCACCGTGGTTTGCTCATATTCGCGCAGGACGTTGCCGACATCGCGCAACGTTGGCACGAACTGGGCCTTCACAGCGTCGCGGTCGAAATCGAAGGTGAGATCGGCCGGGAAGTTGAGCAGGATTTGTTGTTGGTTGACGCGCGTTACGCCAACGCCGGTGCCGGCAAGCCGCTCGCGCAGGTTTTCGTAGGTGCGGTCCATGTAGAGACCGATGCCTGCGCCTGCGAGCGCGCCGATGCCCGCGCCGATGAGCGCGTTGCGGCGGTCGTCGCCACCGGCGAGCGTGCCGGCGCCTGCGCCGACGATAGCGCCGATAATGGCGCCTGTGCCGGTATTGTTACGGGTGCGTTCGCCGGTCACTGGATCGACGTTGGTGCAGCTGGCAATGAACATGACGGCCGCGAGGCCCGCCATAAATTTGCGGATCATGAAAATCCCTCCATATCCCATTAGCGGGCCAGCGAAGGCTGCCCGCATCAAAACGGAAACTGGTACCGCCAAGCTGAGCCGGCAATGAACAACGGAAATTATTCTGGCGATCCCGATGCACTATAGCGATTGAGACGCCCAAATTGTTCCATCAGCACCGTATTGACGACCGGTGCGATCTGATCGAGGCCGAGATTTGCGTCTCCGGAGACACGGTAGGTCATCGTCATTCTGGCTCCGGAGGCGTGCGGCGCGATGGTGAAGGTCAACACCGCGTTTACGCTCATTTCTTGAAGCGGGCCTAAAGCAGCCGCGACGCGCAGCGTGCGCACGCCTTCGCGCTCCATCCCCAAAACCACGCGGCCATGCTCCACGGATTGGCCGCGGCCCCAGCGTTCGCACCAGCAACCGCCCGCGCGGACATCCAGGCTGAGGCGGCTCGCGTCGCCAGAATAGGTGTGCGCGCCGCTCCACCAGCGCTCGATCCGGCCGATTGCGCGCCAAGCCTGATCCGGCGTGGTGGCGACGTCCGCTTCGGCTTGGATCAAGAAGGCGCTCGGCGAAGCGCTGACCACTTCGGCGCGGGCTGACAGGGGAGCGAGCACAAGAGCCGCCAAAGCGGCGATGATCGCGAGGCGCATTTCTTATTCCTCCCAAGAGCCGCACTAGCGCCATTTGAACGCTCGTTCAACGGCAACATTAACCAAGCTTCAGCTTGCCGCTGTCACACTCCCGAACACTTTGGACGCCGCCGGGACACTCTCTCCAGACACTGACGCCGCCAGGACCACGGATCTGGCTGGCAGGCGCTTGCGTGGGCTGATGAGCGTGGCGCGGGCGCGTGTCGCCAATTCGTGGCTGCGCATTGCGTCATGCGCGATTGTTGCCGCTGTGGCGACGTCGCTGCTTGGCGCGATCTGGCCGTTTGTCTGGCTCGTCGGCTTGGTCGGCGTGATCTTGATCGACCGTGCTGTGTACGCACGATTGCTGCGCCGGTGTGAGCAGGGCGATGCGCCACCGCGCCTGGCGGGGCTGGTGGCCTGGACGGCGGCGCAGAGCGCTTACGGCAACATCATCGCGGCGATGCTTTGGTTCGCACCTTACGTGCCCGGCGAGACTCTCGCGGTGATTTACATTTGCGGCGGCCTGGCCAACGCGGCGGCGACGTTGCGCGCAACGCCCGCACTTTCGGCGGCGGGCGTGGGGCCGACGATTGCGTTTCTGATGGGCTTGCCGATTGCGGACTATTTGATCGGCGGCGCGCGCAATCCGCTCGAACTCATGCCGCTGATCGGCGCGTTCTTGTTGATCGGCTTCGGCGTCAATCTGTGGCGCAGCCTGCTCGCATCGGATGCCGCCCAAGCGCAAGCCGAAGGTGCGGCCATCCGCGAACGCCAGTCCGCCGCTGCCGCCGCAGCCGCGAAAAGCGACATGATTCAGCGCATGAACGCGGAATTGCGCACACCGATGATGGCGCTGATTGGCGCTGCCGAGCATTTGAAGCGCGCCGCTGCGACGCCACAAGCGCGCTCGCACATCGCGACATTGGCGCAAGCGGGGGAGGTGCTGAAGCTTGTGTTGGACGATCTCTCCGATCTCGATCGGCTCGAGAACGGCCAGCTGCGCATCAAGATCAAGCAAGCCGATCCGCGCGAAATCGTGCGCGGCGTCGTCGCGGCGTTCAAACCGGCGGCGCAGGATAAAGAAATCGAGCTCTTCCTCGATATCGCGCCTGCCATGCCGCCGTTGGTCGAGATCGATCCGCTGCGCGTGCGGCAAGTGTTGTTCAATCTCGTCGCCAACGCGGTGCGCTACACGACGCATGGCGGCGTCCGTGTCGCGCTGCGCGCGCAGCCGATCGACGCAACGCGCGCGCGCTTGGCTTTCACCATCGCCGATACCGGCGCCGGCATGTCACGCGCGCAGCTGGCTATGATTTTCGGACGCACGCGTATGTGCGCCGAGGGCGAGGGGCCGGGCTTGGGGCTGTCGATCTCACTGCGCTTGGCCCGGCTGATGGGCGGCCAAATCCAGGCCAAGAGCGAAATGGGCCAAGGCTCGCTCTTTTCCTTCACGCTCGACGCCCCGGTCGTCGCCGCCCGCACCGCCGCTTAGATCGCAGCCGCTATCGATTGACCGGCCGACCAAAGCATGATTTGCTCTTGCGAATGAATTGCAACAACTAGGGCGGCGTGGATGACGATGATCCTCCTGGTCGGCGCGACGCCCTTGGCGGCGCTGATGGCGTCTGACCGGATCGAGCGGGGGCGCGATGAGTGTTCCGCGTCTTCGCCGTCCGCAGAAATGCGGTCAGCCTCCGCGCCATCGGCGCCGCCGCTTTGGTCTCGCACTCCCAGATCACCAGCGACGCCCAGCCGTCCGCCTCCAATGCGGCGATAGAGGCGGCGTCGCGCGCGCGGTTGCGTGCGATCTTGGCGCGCCAATACGCGGCGTTGTCCTTGGGCTGACGCGAACCGCGCGCACAATCGTGGCCGTGCCAGAAGCAGCCGTGCACGAAGATGACTTTGCGCATCGCGCCGAAGACGAGATCGGGTTTGCCGGGAAGCTTTGCGCCGTTCAACCGATAGCGCCGGCCATAGCCCAGCGCCCGCACCGCCGCGCGCACGACAAGCTCCGGCTTGGTGTCACGCGATTTGACCGCGCGCATGACGGCGGAGCGTTTCTCTACGTCGAAGACATCGGCGCGCATCAGGCCGTTTTGCGCTGTGACGCGGCTCCCGCAAGTGGCGCGAGCAGATACTGCGACAGCCAACGCACCACCGGCACGCACACCGCGTCGCCAACAAGGTGCAGCGCCGCCGTCTGCGTTTTCGGCAGCGGATAATCTTCCGGCACGCCCATGAGCCGCGCGGCCTCGCGCGGCGAGAGCAGGCGCGAGCGCACGTGATCGCCCTCCACGAACAGCAACATCTGCCGGCTCGAACCGCCGGCGGGCGTACGCAAACAGCCCGCCAGCCCGTCAAACCGCGCTTCGGCGCGCTGCACGCGTTCGCCGTGTTCAACGCGAATACGCCGGAAAACCGCGCCCACATCGCGCCGCCCGCTGGCGCGCAGGGCGTCGAGGCGGGCGCGCTGCAATGGGCTCATCTGATCGATGAGGCGCGCCGTCTCTTCGTCGCTGCGCCATGTCGCGCCAATCGGTTGATCGTCGAGCAAATCCACCAGGCGCGTGTTGCGCTTTGATGGCGCGTCGAGCCGCCACCAGACGAAGCGCTTGCGCAAGCCGTCGGGCAAACGCGCGACCACGTTGCGCAAACCTTGCGAATGAAACGGCTCGCAAGGGCCCGAAGCGATCAGATGCGCAGGCGCGTTGCGCGCGGCGATCACGAACAGCCGCGGCCGCGATTGCGGCGTGAACAACGCCGCGTCGATCTCAAGCGCGCCGACGCGATAGCCCAAATCGTCCAACGCATGCACGAGTGCTGCGAAATCGGCGCCGCCGTGTGAACTCAAAAGCCCGGTGACATTCTCCAGCGCCAACACATCCGGCGCGCGGTTTTCGTGGCCCAGTTTTTCGATCAGCTGATGGAAGCCCCAGAACGCGCCCGACCGCGGCGCCGCCAATCCGCGGCGGGCGCCGGCGAGTGAGAGGTCTTGGCAGGGGAAGGAGGCCCAGGCCAAAGCGGCGTGTCCCGGCAGGTCGACGGGCTTCAGTTTCCAGATGTCGCCCAGGCGCATGTGGCCCTCGCCGAACGCCGCCGAATAAGCCGCCGCCTTGGCCGGTTCGATGTCGTTGGCGAAGACGCAGGCGAAATCGGGTTCTAGGCCCAGGCGGGCCAAACCGCCGCCCGCGAAAAACTCATAGAGTGGGGCGCCGGAATCACGGTCCATGCGGCTATACTCGCCCCACGGAAGGCTCGGGTCCATCACTCAGGCCGGCGGCGAGACGGGGAAGTCCCATGTGGACCGGAAAGCGCGGCGGTGGACTGGGCGTTGCCCTGATCGTGGCGGCGGCGCTCGCGCTGAGCGCCTGTCAGCGCCAAGGCGAAGCGCCGGTGGAGTCGGCCGGCGGGCCGACGAATGCCGAACGCGAAGCGGAAATCGCAGCTGAACAATTGGCTGCACTCGGCGGCCCGGCCAACGCGACGCAGCGCGCTTTGTATGAAGGCGAGTTCCAAGCCTCCGGCGGCTTGGACCCCGACGCCACCAGCGAAGGCTCGGAAGCGGCGTGGGAGTTGCGGCTGCTCGAAGACTACGCGCAATTCTCGCGTCCCGGACTCGGCGAAGACGGTGGTATTCCAAGTGAGCGCGATTATCGCGAGCGCGGCATGCGCGTGCTCGCGGGGCCATTGACCATCACCATCATGCAGCAAGCGTGCAGCGCCAGCGGGCTCGAGCTCGGCTACGTCGCGCATGTTCTGTTCGAAGGCGTCGCCTATCAAGGCTGCGCGCGCCGCGGCGTCGATGAAGGCGTGCGCCCGACTTGGGCGAGCGTGCTGCCTGAGCTGATCCCGGCGATCGATGCATGCATGGGGCGCGTCGGTTCGCGCCCGGCGCGGGTGACGTTCGCGTCCTCGATCGACGAAGGGCAGGTGATGGTGCGCGTGCGCGAGTCGAACGGCTTGCGGCGCGAGTGCATCGCCGACGCCTCGGGCTCCGGCGTTTCGGTGTATGAGCCGGTGTCTGATCTCGATCGCCGGCCTGGCGAAGGCGATCCGGAATTCCAGCGCGGCGCCACGCAGCCGCGTGCGGGCAATTGCCAGACCGCCGAGCCCGCGGTGGATCGCTCGGGCGAACAGCTCGGCTGGCTCATCCGCCGCTCCTGCTAATGCTAGGGCCGCGCGCACACGCGGATCGTACCGAATTAGCGCTCTCCGTCGTGCGCATCGGCACGGCCATCTTGATCTTCATTCACGGCGCTTTCCGCGCCAGCCATTGGGATCCGTACGTCACCGGCTTTGGCGATTGGCTGAGTTCGATCGGCTTTCCGCAAGGCTTCTATTGGGCCGCCGCGGTGACGATCTACGAACTGATCGCGCCGCTCTTCATCCTCGCGCGTCGCTTCGTGACGCTGGCCTGTCTTGGGCACATGGGCATCGCCGCGCTTGGCGCGGTGCTGGTGCATTATCCCGATGGTTGGTTCGTCGTCGGCGCCGGGCGCAACGGCATGGAATATTCCGTGCTGCTGCTCATCTGCCTCGGCGCTGTGGCGTGGGCGTATGCGCCGTCACTGCAGCGCGGGAAATAGCCCCTGCACCCACTCAACGATGTTGTTGATGATGGCGAGGCCCAGGCGCGTGCCGAAATAAACAGAGCCGACGGAAGCCGCCGCCGCGGGAAGGGTCAGCAGCATGAGTATGCCGTCGCGTTGCAGCAAAGCGAGTGCGGTCATCGCCACCGTCATGCCTGGCGGCCAGTTCGCAAACGGGATCGGCAGGATGAGGATCAACGCCATCAGCAGCGTTTGAAGGCCGACCAGGATCGTCACTGGAAAGCGCGTCAGCCGCGACCAGCGCGGCTTGATCAAATACTCGATGCGCTTCAGCGGCTTTGCCGCCATCGTAAACGTGCGCCGCAGCGCTTCGCCGCTAATGCTCCACAAGCGCACGCGCTTGGGCACCCATAAGCGGCGCGAACCGAACACGAGTTGCAGCGCCGGCGCCAGCATCAGAATGCCGAAGATCGTCGAGATGCCTGGCACGTTCGGGATGCACATGGGCAGCGCCAGCACCAGCAGCAGCATGCCATGCGCGCGCGAGTCCAGCCGATCGATCAATTCGCCCACACTGACCTGCTCGCCCGGGAACGCCGCAACGAGGTCCTCGAGCAGCTCCGAGGCGGGGCGCCCGGGGAACGGCGGCGGTGGTGGTGGTGTGGGGGTGAGCATGTGTGTGAGTGCGGTGGTGACATGGGGCGCCGGCTGAACTTTGACCAGCGCTGTTGCGACGTTCAGACCTCATCAACCGGACCAGCGTAGCCCAAAGGCCATGGCGCGCTGGATTATCGTCTGGCTCGGCTTGTCGCTGGTTGCCGGTTGCGGCGCTCGCGACGAGCCGCCGACCGAACTCGCCGGGCTCTGGAGCACCGGCGATGCCTCGTGCGCGGCTGGCGTGGGCATTCGTTTCACGTCCGACGCAATCCAGGCCGTCTATGACGATGAGGAAGCGGAAACGCTGTTCGAACAGCCTCGCTATCAAGTGGTCACGGCGGGCGAGGACTTCCGCGTGCGGATCACATACGCGCTGCCCTCGATCGAAGGGCATAGCCGCAGGCCGGGCGCGCACGGCGTGCTGGTGCTGGCGCGCCACGGCGAGCTGATCGCGCCGGTGGCGCACTCATTGGTCGATGGATTGACGGGATCAGCCCGGATGCGGATCGCCGACGATCCGGCGGTGACGGCGCTGACGTTGCAGCCGTGCGGTCGCCACGCATGGCGCGAACCGCTGCGCGGCCTCACGCCTGCATGAGCGCCGGCCCCGCTTAGACGGGGCCGGCTTCAAGCGTTTCGTTCTTAGTTAGAGGCTTCGAGCGTATCGCCGTTGCAGCGCGCCAGTTCTTCAGCGGTCAACGCGCGCTCTTCGGTGCCGTACGAGACGACGCGAACGCCGGCGCCGGTTTGGCGCAGGAATTGGCGGCAGGCGCGCACGGTGATGCCGTGGTTCGGGCGGGCCAGGCAGGTTTCGCCGTCGCAGCTCCACAGCGTGTTGACGGCGATGATGCGGCTGTCTTCGGCCGGGGCGGAAAGGCGGATAGTGGCGACCTCGTTGCGCGCATAAGCGGCGCCGGCGAAGCCCACGCTCAGCAGAGCAGCGATAACGGTGGTGCGGATAATCGACATGAAAACGTCTCCTTAGGCTGGTCGCGCTGCTTGGGGAGGAGCGCCAATGCCGAGACTGCCGAGATTGCTAATCACTGACAAGAGAAAAATGAACGAACTAAAAAATATTCACACAATGGTGATCCGCTGGGCACGGCAAGCATCTTCCGCTCGCCGAAATGGTTAATTCACCCCTGCGACGGGCTCAGGTTTGCGCTAAACAGGTCCTCGCCGACGGCGCGCGACGTGGGACCGCGCGCCGGGACAGCCAAAAGGGGTGGCCATGACATTTTATAAGTTCGCCGTGGGGGTGGTGCTGGCGGTCGCGATGGTCACCGTGCTGGTGCTGAGCGCGCTGGTGTTCTCATCGCGCGATTTTCAGTTCGGCGTGGCGCAGATCTCGCCCTCGACCAACGGGCTGATCTCATTTTCGCGCTTGGCTGACGCCGAGACGCAAATCGCCGCGCTGGAGAGCGGGAGTTCAGAGCCGCGCGGACAGCTGCTCGAAGTCGAACAACAGATCGCCGCCATCGACGCTGCCGCGCAAGCGGCCGAAGCTGACGCCAACGAAGCGCGTGCTGAAATCGTCGGCGGCATCGCCGGTGTCGAAGAACGCGCCAGTGTCGCGACGGCTGGAAGCTCGGCCGCGGACATGAGCGCACAGGCGCTGTCGCAACGCATCAATTCACTTGCCGCTCTGCCAAGCCTTTCCGCCACCGATCAGCAAAACGTCGCGGCGTTGCGCGCGCAGGTGAGCCAACTCGCGCAAACCGAAGAAACGCTCGATCAAAGCGGCGCCGATCGCGCTAGCTTGCAAGCACGGCAGCGCGCATTGAGCGGCCAAGTGGCGGAATCCAACAGCCGCATCTTTGCGCTCCAGCAAAGCGTCGTGCCGGATTACGAGCATTACGGGCGCGTGCGCAGCGAGGCGCAATCACTCGCCGCGATGAGCCCGCTCGGCGTTAGCGCCTATCTGGCACAAGGCCACCCGGCGTTGCTTTCCACGATCCTGGTGTTGCTTATGGGCGCGCTCGGTGCGCTGCTTTATCTCTTTCCGGCTTACCTCAATCGCGCCGTGCCGGTGACGATGGCCGAGATCGTTGTGCGCTTGATCTTTGGCATGTGCGCGGCTCTGGCGTTTTACGTGCTCGCCAACGCCGCAATCGCCGGCTTCTCGATCGCGTCGTCGGTGCAGCAGGCGACGACTTCGGCGACGCTCAATCCGTTCACGGTGTCGCTGGTCGGCATCGTCGCGGGCGTGCTGTCCGAGGATATCGCCAAATGGATCCAGGATCGCGGACGCGGCATCTTCCAGCAGGGCGGGGTCGCAGCCAGCGCGCCGCCTCCGGTGGTGCACGAACCCGCACCGGGCGGCGGCCTCGTGAACAACGAGGCGCTCTGAGCCAGCATCAATTCGGCCCTGACGCGGCGGCACGCGCTTTGACGCGCGCGCTGCCGCTATTAGGGTGCGCCGGAAATCAGGAGAGATCGCATGGGTCGCGCAGTCATCGTTTCTTACGCCCGCACAGGATTGGCCAAGTCCGGACGCGGCGGCTTCAACGATACGCATGGCGCCGCGATGACCGGCCACGCGATCAAGCACGCCGTGGCGCGCTCCAAGCTCGATCCGGCTGAGATCGAAGATGTGGTCATCGGCTGCGGCGCGCCGGAAGGCGCGACCGGCCAAAACATTGCGCGCCTGTCGCTGATCCGCGCCGGCCTGCCGGTGACGACCTCGGGCACGACCGTGAACCGTTTCTGCTCGTCGGGCCTGCAGGCGATCGCCCAGGCTTCGCACTACATCATGAACGAAGGCGCGAAGGCCGCGATCGGCGGCGGCGTCGAGTCGATCTCGCTGGTGCAGCTGAGCGGCCAAGCCAACCGCTATCGCGTCACCGAAGAAGAGCTGATGAAGACAAAGCCCGAGCTTTGGATGTCCATGATCGAAACCGCTGACATCGTCGCCAAGCGCTACAATGTGGCGCGCGACTATCAGGACGAATATTCGCTGCGCTCGCAGCAGCGCATCGCGGCGGCGCAAGCCTCCGGCATTTTTAACGACGAAATCGTACCAATGCCGACGAAGATGAAAGTCGTCGATAAGGAAACCAAGGCCGAGAGCTTTGTCGATTACGTCGTCACCAAGGACGAGTGCAATCGCGCCGACACCACGCTCGCTGGCCTCGCCAAGCTGGAGCCCGTGCGCGGGCCGGGCAATTTCGTCACCGCCGGCAATGCCAGCCAACTCTCCGATGGCGCAGCCGCCGTTGTGCTGATGGACGAAAAAGAAGCTGAAAAGCGCGGGCTTGAGCCGCTCGGCTTGTTCAAGGGCTTCGCGGTTGCGGGTTGCGAGCCGGACGAGATGGGCATCGGCCCCGTGTTCGCAGTGCCGCGCTTGCTGGAGCGCCAGGGGCTTAAGGTCGATGACATCGATCTTTGGGAGCTCAACGAGGCGTTCGCTTCGCAATGCCTCTATTCGCGCGATCGCCTGGGCATCGATCCGGAGAAGTACAACGTCAATGGCGGCTCCATCGCTATTGGACACCCGTTCGGCATGACTGGCGCGCGCCTCGTCGGCCACGTGCTGCTGGAAGGGCGTCGGCGCAAAGCCAAGCACGCTGTCGTCACCATGTGCATTGGCGGCGGCATGGGCGCTGCGGGTTTGTTTGAGGTCTATTCATGAAGCGTCTCGTCATCGCTTGCGCGTTGGCGCTGGCTGCGTGCGGCCAACAAGCGCCGCAGCAGGAGCAGGAAGAGTTTCCGGTTGTCGAAGCGCCGACCTACGATTCTTCCATCGGTCCGGGCGGCGCGGCCGGCATCACCAATCCGCTGCCGATGAACGTCGACGCGGTGCGCGGCGTCGCGGCGCACTACATCGTCGCGGAAGTGGACGATCAGGTTGAGGGCGAGGCGTTCCAGGCGATCACGCTTTCGGCTGGCGACGAAGAGGTGTTCCGCATCTTCCCGACCAGCGGCCGTGATCGTATCCACTCAATCGTCACGCGTTCGCCGCAGGCGCGCGGGCCGACGGGCGACATTGTCGGCGTTGCGACGTTTGCTTTGGCGCCGGCGGATCAGGTGCGGTTCTGCAACGCTGAAATCGTTGACGGCTCGGCCGGCTTTGCCTGTTCGACGGCCGAGGATGGCAATTTCTGGCGCGTCTATCAGGTGCCCGAAGGCTATGACGGCCCCAGCGAGCCGTTCGACGCGATCGATCCGGACGTCTTGCATGACTCCACGCTTGTCGAGATGCGCTGGGTCGCGCCGCGGGCTTAAGCGCTGATCTTGTGAACGCTGGAGGCGGTCGCGACGCAGGCGCCGGCGGCGTTGCGTGCATCGGCGCTCATGAACAAAAGTGTGCGGGTTCTGCGCACGACGCGTGTTTCGATCCTGGCGGCTTCATCGTTAGTCAGCACGTCAAACGTCGCCGAGACGAGTGCGGCGCCCTCAGCGTCGCGCACGGCGGCGCCCTCCAGCGCTTCGACTAAGCGCGCCGTCAACGCAGCATGGCTCATTTCGCGCGCTGCACCGCCAGCATGATGCGCTCGTGCGCGACATCGATCCCGGCCCATTCGCCGACGCTGGCCATTTTGCCGGGCTCCAGATCTTTGTAGTGCGTGAAGAAGTGAGCGATCTGCTGCACCAGCAGCGGCGGCAAATCTTCGTAGGTCTTCACGTCCTTGTAGAACGGGTTCAGTGCATCGACGGGCACGGCGAGGATTTTTTCATCGACGCCCTTTTCATCGTCCATCAACAGCACGCCCACGGGGCGAGAACGGATCACGCAGCCGGCGACCACCGGCATCGGCGTCACCACCAGAATGTCGAGTGAATCACCATCCTCGCCCATGGTGCCGGGGATGAAGCCGTAATTGCTCGGATACATCATCGACGTGTGCAGGAAGCGATCGACAAAGAGCGCGCCGGATTTCTGATCCAGCTCATACTTCACCGGCAGACCCCCTTGCGGAATCTCGACGAAGGCGTTGACCTCATGCGGCGGATTGCGGCCGGGGGAGACGAAACGGATGTCCATGGGCGTGCTCTACACTGTCAACGAAAACAAAACACCGTCATTCCGGGGCCCGTTGTCTGGCATCACATCTTTTTTCTAAGCGGCGCCAAATCGGGAAAATCCGGATCGCGCTTTTGCGCCTTCGCAGCAAACGCTTCCATCATGTGGGGTGGGGAGAACATGCCGGCTTGCCAGGTGGCGATGTAGTCGAGGCCGTCGGCGATGGAATGGTCGCGCGCGTAATTGATCATGCGCTTGGAGCCGGCGACGGCCACCGGCGCTTTCGAGGCGATCTCCGCCGCGAGATCCATCGCGTGCGCCAGCATCGCTTCGTGCGTGGGAAACACCTCGTTGACCAACCCGATCTCTTTCGCCTTGGCGGCAGGCAAGCGCCGACCAGCATAGGCGAGTTCGCGCACCCAGCCTTCGGGGATCAGTTTGCACAGGCGCGGGAAGGTGCCGACGTCGGCGGTCATGCCGATATTGATTTCGGCGATCTGGAAGAACGCGTCTTCGGTGGCGTAGCGGATATCGCAGGCGCTGGTCATATCGACGCCGGCGCCGATGCAGCCGCCCTGGATCGCCGCGATCACCGGCATGCGTGCATTGTCGAGGCAGTTGAACGTGCCCTGCAGCGTGAGCACGAATTGGCGGAACGCCTCGGCCCGCGAATACTGATCGCCGCCGCTCGTCGTGATGCTCTCGCCATCGGTGAAGACGGAAATATCCATGCCGGCGCTGAAATGTTTGCCGGTGGAGGAAATGACGATGACGCGGGCGCGCGCGTTGTCATTGATGTCGTTCACGAGCGCCGGCAGCTCATTCCAAAACGCCCGCGGCATGGCGTTAAACGCCTCGGGCCGGTTCAACACGATGTGGGCGACGTTGTCTTCGATGCTGAGTTTGAAGCAAGTTGGCTCGGTCATGACCGTCTCCTTGCGGAGACGTTAGGCGAACCCAACGCCTCTGAAAACAGCACCTGAGTTTCCGACCAGCGACAAAGCGCGGGATCGGCGCGCTTAAGCGTCGCCTTCAGCTGCGGGCTTCTTGCTCTTTTTGGCCGGCTTGGGTTTTTTGGCCGGTGTTGCCGGCATTGCCGAGAGCGCGCTCTTTTGTTTGGCGATGAGCTTCAGGTCGGTCGCGCACTGCGCGAGCTCAGCGGCCGAGGCTTCGAGATCCTCGGGCGAATAGAGCTTACCGCGGTCGCTGCGCAACGTTTTCACGCGCGACCACACGTCTTGCGCTGCGCGTTTGAGGTCTTTCTTCTCGGACATGTCATGCCTCACGGACTGGTTGCGCTGCTTATAGCGCGAACCGCTCGTCGTCGTCGCCGACTCCCCAAATGCGGGAGTGAGTGTCACAAATCTGATATAAAACCGTGACGCGGCGCTTGTGGAAACTGGAACTCTGAAGTCTTAGAGGCGTCACGGACTCGGCGCACGCTCAGCACATGCCGATCCACCGAGTGTCTTGTGTTGAATGCGGCCTCTCCGCCACGCGCGTCCTTAGCGGTGACCGTGGGCTGACGAGTTTCTCCGAGGCAGCAGCAGCGTCGTTGTGCGTGCGCGGGCGGGCGGCGATCGCTACCCAGTCAGTCCTCGAAAGCGTCGCACAGTGCGAGCATCTAGCTGCCGCTATCGCAGAAGCTGAGCGTGCGTCAGAACTCAAAGTAACGCGCTAGCGCCTTAGGCAAATACCACGCCGGTCAGCACCGCTGCATAGTGCACGCCGGCCGCCGCCATGACGAAGCTGTGCCAGATGGCGCGGCGGAAGGGCAGGCGTTCCCAGACGTAGAAGGGGATGCCGAGCGTGTAGAGTAGCCCGCCAATGGCGAGCAGGATGATGCCGGCGAGTGGCACGCCTTCGATCATCGGCCCCATCGCCGCGACCACGAGCCAGCCCATCAGCACGTAAAACGCGATCCAGATCTTTTTGCCGATATCTGGCAGGAAGAGTTTGCCTGCGGCGCCGACAATGGCGAGGGCCCATATGATCGTCGTCATCGAGATCGCCCAGGCGCCGTCGAAGCGGATGGTGGTGAAGGGCGTGTAGGTGCCGGCGATCATCAGGAAGATGGCGGCGTGGTCGAAGCGGCGCAGCAGCGATTTGCGCTTCGAATTCTCGGCCAGATTATAGGCCATCGAGCAGCCGATCATGGTCATCACGCAAATGGCGTAAACCGAGATCGCCGCCGCCATGCCGAGGCCGCCTTGCCAGATCGCTAGGCCCAGGGCCGCAACCACAGCGAAGGTGAAGAGCGCGAACGCCACGCCATGCACCCAGCCGTCCACCAGCTTTTCGAGCCGGGACGGGTAGTGAAGTTCGGGAATGAGGTTCGAAAGCGTCATGGGCGAAACAATGGCGTGTTCGGGCGGCGCTGTCATGGGCCGCGGCGATAAAAGTTGGTGACGGAGTGTGACGCATTGGAGCGCGGGCCTTCAGGCCCGCGTTTGAGCTGGGCAAGGCGGGCCCAAAGGCCCGCGGTGCGAGTGCGCTACACTGGATCTATGCAGAATCACTCCCGCCGCACCCTGATCGCATTGCTCGGCGCTTCGGTTGCCTCGCCCGCGTTCGCGCAGACGCCGCTGCTCGATGGCCTAACGCAGGCCGACGCCCGCACCGGCATTCGCGACGCGATGGGTCTTGCGGCGCTCAACGCCACCACGCGTCTGGCGCAGCCGGAGGCGTTCTGGGGCAACCCCGCCGTGCGCATTCCGCTGCCCGGCATACTCGGCCAGACCCAACGAACGCTCGCCGGCTTTGGCATGTCGGCGCCGCTCGACGATTTGCAGCGCAGTTTGAATCGCGCTGCCGAACGCACGATGCCGGAAGCAGGGCGGCTGTTCGCCAACGCCGTCCGCACCATAACTATCGGCGATGCGATCGACATCGTCCGCGGCGGCGACGACAGCGCAACGCAATATCTGCGCGGACGCACATCCACGCGTCTCACCTCCATGTTGCGTCCGCCGATGACGGAAGCGCTGACGCAGTCGGGCGCATTTACGCTGTTGCGCTCGGCGTTGCGCGAGGTTGGCCTCGCCAGCATGACCACCGATCTGCGCAGCGAGATCATCAGCTTTTCGACCGCCAAGGCGCTCGACGGCTGCTTCCATTTTATCGCCGAAGAAGAACGCGCCATCCGCCGCGATCCATGGCGGCGGACGACGGATATCTTGCGGCGGGTGTTTGGTTGACTAGGGGAATAGGGCGGTGAGGCAGTAGGGCAGGAGGAGGAATCGGTTGCCTTATCGTCCGACTGCCTTACTGCCTGCCGCTGTGAACGACGCCGCTCAAAATTTCCGCCGCCTCAGTTTCGATCTTCGCGACGGCCGCATGGCCGGCATCGCCTTTGGCGCCGTGACGCCGAACCCGGACATCGTGTTCCTGCACGCCACCGGCTTTAACGCGCGCACTTATCGGTCGCTGCTCGCGCCGCTGGGTGAGCGTTTTCATGTCTGGGCGCTCGATGGGCGTGGGCACGGGCTGACGACGCTGCCGGCGCCGACGTTCGGCTATGCATCCTGGAACCGGCATCGCGACGATCTCATCACTGTGCTCGAGCAGAGCTGCACCGCGCCGGTGACGCTCGCGGGGCATTCGATGGGCGCCACGGTGTGCTTGCTTACGGCGGGCAAGCGCACGGATTTGGTCAGCGGCTTGGCGTTGCTGGAGCCGGTCATCCTGCCGGCGGCTGGCTATGCGTTCGTGCAGCTGCCGCTTGGCCCGATGATCCAGCGCATGACCATGCCGCTTGCGCGCGGCGCAGCGAAACGGCGCAGCAGCTTCACCGATAAGGAAAGCGCGACACAGGCGTTTGCGCAGCGCGGCGTGTTCAAGAATTTTCCGCCCGAGATGGTCGCGGACTATGTTGGCGACGGCCTCATCGAGGATGGCGCCGGCGGCTTCAAGCTCGCCTGCCGCCCCGCCTTCGAAGCCGCAACCTATTGCGCACAGCGTCACGATCCGTGGAGCGCGCTGCAGCGTGTCACCGATCCGCTGGTGCTGCTGCGCGGCGAGAAACACTCCACCATTAGCGAAGCGGCGATGCACAGAATTGCATCTATCAAGCCAGATTCACGCCTCGCCACCGTCGAAGGCGCCAGCCACTTCCTGCCGATGGAACGCCCCGACCGCGCCCGCTCGGCCATCGAAAGCGCAGCGCTGCTGGCGCAAGCGGGGCGCAAGTATCATGGGATGGAATAGGTGTTGGGGATTTGGGATTGGGGGTTAGCGATTGGCGTTTTGCTTAATCCCCAATCCCGAAAACCCAATCCCCAATCACACCGCCAGCTTCACCACCCGCCCCTCCATCCTTGCCCGCGCCTCAGCACTCGGCGTGATGGTTTTGCGGGTGGTGGTGTCGAAGGTGAGCGCCAGCGCTTCCATGCTGGCCCACGCGTTGCCGCTTTCCGGATCGACGATCCAGTGGACCAAGCGGATCGTTTTTTCGCCGACTTCGACCAGCCCTGAATGCACTTCGATTAATTGCCCCGCGCGCGGTAAGCGGCGAAAGACCATGCGCGCTTCGACCACGGCGCCCGCGGGGGTTGCGCCGTTCGCTTCGCCCGCTTCGCGCCGCCACTGCGCTAGCAGGTTCGGCACCGAGTCTGAAATGCGGCCGACGAAATGCTCGCCGCGCAAGCGGCCGAACGCATCGCATTGATCGGGGCTCACTAGCGCGCCGCCGATGCGTGCGGCGCCTGCATCGATCGCGGCCTGGCGTGTGATGACGCTGGGTGGTTTGCTCAGATCGATCGAGCGTGGCGCGGCGTGCGCCGGCAGTTCGCAGGCCAAACGCTTGCCCGCCTCGCGCGTGCGCTCGGACCACGGAAAAGCGCGGAACTGGCGTGTCTCAGCGTGCGCTACGCGGAACGTGAAGCACGAAGCGGGCGCGCCTTCGCCATGGCGCATGTCGAGGCAAAGAGTGGCTTCGCTCTCATCCATCTGCACGACGCCGCCATGCATGGTGAGCGGCGCGCCGGGCAGCGCTTCTCGCAGAAACCGGATGTGCGCCTCGCGCGGCACGAGCGTCGCGCCGGCGGCGGCGATGAAGGCGCGCGGCATTTCGAGCGCGCGCGCCATGTGTGCGAGCCCAATCATCGCGCGTTCGAGATGAAAGCGGACGTTCAAGTGTCCGCCCTCGTCGCACTCCCAGGTGTTGACGCTGCCCTGATAGAGCGGCGCGGGCAGGGGCGCCGGATGGCTCATGCCGCCGCTTGGCACGCGCCGCAGACGCCGCTCGCTTCGATCATGGTGCGGTTGATGGCAAAGCCGTCCTTCTTCGCCGCTTCCGAGAGATCGACGAGCGCGTGGCCGGCGTCGAACTCTTCAGCGCCGCCGCACTTTTCGCAGATAAGAAAAATCGTCGAGCGCGCGCACGCGCCAACATCGCACGCTACGAACGCGTTCAAGCTCTCGATGCGATGCGCCAAACCCATGCGCACGAGAAAGTCGAGCGCGCGATAAATCGTCGGCGGCTTGGCCTGCTTCTCGCTATCGATCAACGGCAGCAGATCGTAGGCCTTCGCCGGCCCGTGATTGTCGAACAGCAATTCGAGCACGCGCCGGCGCAGCGGCGTCAGGCTCTCGTTCGCCGCCGCGCAACGCCGTTCCGCTTCAGCAATGTGTTCGGCCCGCTCAGCGGCGCCGTGAGGGTGTGACATTGGACTCATGATCGCAGGATGGGCGCTCACGCGAAAGATGGGGCGGGCAAGCGGGGAATTTGAGATCGGGGTCGCAACAGAACTTTACAAGAACATCCGACTCACGTATCACTAAGAACATAGAGCGAACGACGATGAGGGGCGATGATGAGCGAAGCAATTTTCCGTGGTTTTTCAGGTCGTTTGCACCGGTTCAAGGTGCACCGCCCCAACGCTGAGTTTGAGAACGCGCCTGGCGTTTATTGCTTCGCACGTCCCGGCCCGGCCGGCCGCGGCTGGACGCCGCTCTTCATCTCGCGCACCGGCAATCTCGAAAAGCGCCTCGCCGCGCACGAACAATGGCCCGAAGCCCAACTCCTGGGCGCGACTCACATCCTGATCCACGAATCCGATGAGCGCGACGCGCGCGAATACGTGGAGTCCGATCTCTGCCAAGCCCTGAAGCCGGTCATGAACGGCCCGGTTCTCGACGCAGAACTCACCGAAGCGGCGGCGGAAGCCGGCGTAAGGTTGGTCTGGGCGGCGTGAGGTGCGCGAGCGTGGGGTGCAGGCGATGCCCGCACCCCACGCGTGACGCTATCTGCCCGTAACGGGACGCCGTTCCGGCATCGGTTGCCGTGGCAGCGGATTGAGGGCGTTGGCGGTTTCGGCGGCGCGGGCGAGTTGGAGGAATTCGGCGCGCCAGCCGAATTCGTCGCTGCCGCGCGCGCCTTGTGCGAGCCGGATCACGTCGTCGAAACCGTAGTCTTGGCCCACGAACGGATCGCCCCGCAGCAGCTGGCCGTAGCCAGCGACAGCCGTGGCCCAACGCGCCGATTCTGATGCGCGCGCGATATCGGAGACCGCGTCGCTATTGGTGATCGGCCGCTCAATCAGGCGCGAGTCGTCTTCGCCGGGCAGCTTGTAGCGGATGCGCAGGAAGGCGATCTCGCTGCCTGTGCCCGTGGCTTGCGGCCGCTGTTGGTAGCGCAGCGGATCGATGAAGGTCGGCCCGCCAACCGGCGTGATTTCATAGATCGCCGTCACCGAGTGGCCGGCCCCGATTTCGCCGGCGTCGACGGCGTCGTTGTTGAAATCCTCGCGGTTCAACATGCGGGTCTCGTAGCCGATCAAGCGATATTCGGCGACGCGGGCGGGATTGAACTCGACCTGGATCTTCACGTCATTGGCGATGGTGAAGAGGTTCGAGGCCATCTCGTCGCGCAGCACGCGGCGGGCTTCGTTCAGCGTATCGATATAGACAGCGACGCCGTTGCCGTTTTGCGCCAGGCGCTGCATCAGCGCGTCGTTATAATTGCCGCCGCCGAAGCCGAACACCGAGAGATAAATCCCCGTCTCGCGCTTGCGCTCGACGAAATCCTGCAACTGCTCAGGATCGGCGATGCCGACATTGAAATCGCCGTCAGTGCCGATGATGACGCGGTTGACGCTGTTGGCGTTGAAGTTCTGCTCGGCCAAAGCGTAGGCTTGGCGCAAGCCTTCCGCGCCTGCCGTCGAGCCGCCGGGCTGTAGCGAATCCAAAGCCGCCAGGATGCGGTTGCGTTCGTTGCCGGGCGTGGGTTCAAGCACGGTGCCGGCCGCGCCGGCATAGACGACGATCGACACGCGATCGCGCGCGTTCAGCTGATCGATCAGCATGCGGAAGCTTTGTTGCAGCAGCGGCAGCTTGTTTGGCGCGCTCATCGAGCCTGAGACATCAAGCAGCAGCACGAGGTTCAACGGCGGGCGTTCGCGCTGCACGATGTTGTAGCCTTGCAGGCCGATATGGACGAGTTGTCGGCCCTCAGCCCAAGGCGAGGGCGCGACGGTGACGTTGGTGGAGAAGGGCGCCGAGCGATCGCGCGGCAACGGATAGTCGTAGCGGAAATAGTTGATCAGCTCCTCGGTGCGCACCGCGTCGCGCGGCGGCAGCCGGCCCTCGGTGAGGAAGCGGCGGACATTGGAATAGGAGGCGCTGTCGACATCGATCGAGAAGGTCGAAACTGGATCTTCGGCGACAACGCGGATCGGATTGGCGTCGAAATCCTCATAGTTTTCGCGGTCGATGTCGCCCGGCATCGGTTGCGGCGACATTTGCGCCAGCGTGCCGCCTTGAGCCCGGCCGGCGACGCCAAACGCGCGCTGCTCAGCCGCCATCGGCGCGGGCGGCGGGGGTGGAGGCGGCGGTGGCGCGATCTGATCGTCAACGCGCCCGCGTTCGTCGCGCTCAGCGACATTGGGTGTTGGTGATGATGCCGCGCAGGCGGCGAGTATCAGTATGCACAGGCCAAGGCCTGCGCGGCGAATGTTTGCCAGCATGGACGTTCCCTCCCGAAACCGTCCGGACACGGTTGATGTGCACGGTAAAGGAGCCTGCCGAACGCGGCGGAGATGCGGCACAGCTGCGGCGTTTGCGTGCGATCACGCCTGTGTGTTTTTCGCGTTAGCGGCGGCGCCGCTCGCGCTCGGCCAAGCGGCGCTGCTCCGGAATCCAGGCAACAACGATATCGTCCAGCACGGCGAGCGGGACTTCGCCGTTGAGCAACACGGCGTCGTGGAAGCCGCGCAGATCGAAGTCGGGCCCGAGTTCGTTTCGGGCCTGCTCGCGCAGTCGCATGATCTCGCGTCGGCCAAGCTCGTAGCCGCACGCTTGGCCGGGCCAGACGATATAACGATCAACTTCTGTGGCGATGATGCCAGGCGCGTCGCCGGTGGTGGCGATCAGATAATCGATGGCGCGCTGACGGCTCCAGCCCTGTGCGTGCAGGCCGGTGTCCACGACCAGCCGCGCCGCGCGCCACAGCTGCCAGCGCAGAAAGCCGATGCGGCCGACTGGATCGCCTTCGTGGAAGCCTTGTTCGTCAGCCAATTCTTCGGCGTAGAGCCCCCAGCCTTCGCTGTAGGCGTTGAAGGAAACGAGACGCAGCAGAAGCGGCGAGTCCGTCAGCTCTTGCGCCAACGCGATCTGGAAGTGATGGCCAGGCGCTGCTTCGTGAAAATCCTGCGTCGGCAGGTCGATGCGCGTCATCTCGCCGAGTGCGCGCAGGTTGATGTAATAGATGCCGGGCGTCGAGCCATCTAGGGCGGGCGGACTGTAATAGGCGCCGGGCGCGGCCGCTTCGAGGAAGGCCGGCACGCGGCGCACTTCAAGCGGCGCTTGCGGCATGCGGCCAAACCATTGCGGCGCGCGCTCCATCACGCGGGTGATGCGAGCGCGCACGTCGGCCAGCAATTGCGCGCGGCCTGCGTCGCTGTCTTCGTATGAATACCGCGGATCGAGCGTAAGCTGGGTGAGCCGCGCGCCGACGGGCCCTTCCGTCAGCCCGACGCGCCGGAGTGCGATATCGAGTTCATTGTTGAGCGTCGCGACGCGGTCGAGGCCGATGCGATGAATTTGCGCTGGCGTGAGGTCTGTCGTGGTCTCCAGGCGCAGCAGCGCGGCGTAGTATTCAGCGCCGCGCGGCAGGCGCGATGCGCCGGGGTCGTCGCTGGCATTGCCGCGTTCGGAGCGCAAGAACGCAGCCGCGCGCTGGTGTGCGGGAATGATGCGCTGGCGGACGATCTCCTCGGCCCGGGCGACGTAGCCCAAATGCCGTTGCTCAAGCGCGGCGCGCTGTGTGGCGTCGGTTTCAGCTGCGGCGAGCGCTGCGAGTTTGCGTTGCAGGCTGGTGACGTAGATTTGCTGGATCGCCGGTTGGCCGATGATCGCATCGAGTTGCGACAACGTCAGATCAATGATGGCTAGCGGCGGGCGCACGCCGCGCGCGGCGTCAGCGCGGGCGCGTTCGGTCTCGGCGTCGATCGCTTCAGCCGCCAGACGCAAACGCGTGATGTAGGCTTCGGCATCTTCGGCGCTGGCGACCTGGTGGCGCTCGTCTAGGAATGAGGGCAGCGTCAGAAAAGCGCTGTCGAGTTGGTTCAAAATGTAGGGGCGGGCGCCGGCGAGCGAAGAGAAGTCGCCATACTCAAACGCAGCAGCGTCGGAGGCTGCTTCGAATTGCGCTTCGAGAACGGCGTAGATGAGCCGCTGGCGTTCGTTGAGGGCGTCACGGTCGAGCGCGCGCAATTCAGCGTAGCGGCGCGTGGCGGCGCTGCGGCGGGCTTCCACTGCCATGGGCGAGCGATCGTCGAGACGGGCGCCGTAGGGACCGCCGGCGGCCTCTTCCGACACCCCGGCGCTCGAGGCCAATTCGGGGCTATCGGCGAGAATATCGCGGCTCCAATCGGCGAGGCGGCCGTCGAAAGCGGTGATGGGCTGCGCCTGACGTGGCCCGCAGCTGGCCGTCAGAGCCACGGCGAGCGCCAAAACCCATGCCAACGACCGCATTCGCCCCTCGCTTCAAAGTCGGCCCGACATAGCATGAGCCGCCCACATGAAAAGCGGCGGCTTTGACAGCCTCGCTTGCGCTCCACTGTTGCAGAAAGCGCGCATTCGTGGTTGGAGAGGCCCCCTTAAGGTTGGGAACTCGCGGAGACATACATGACGACGGCCAGCGGCGGACAACAGACGCTCGGCAAGATTCTGTTCTATCGCCAGCTCGAGCCGCTCTCCCTTGAGAAGCACCGCTCGCTTGGTGTGTCGAACGTCTCGAACCCGTTCTCTTTCCTCGCCGATACACACTTGGTGCCGCTAACTGTGGACGAGTTCGGCCTCGCTGCGGTGTGCTATCCGATCATCTTCGATACGCAGACGAAGACGCCGCTCGCTGTTATGGGCTTGCGCCCTGGCATGAACGTCTTCCTCGGCCCGGACGGCTCGCTTGATCCGGAAGTCTATCTGCCGGCGTTCGCCCGCCGCTATCCGTTCCTGCCGATCGTCGCGACCGGCGGCGCCAATGGGCAGGCGTCGCAACAACAGCAGCAGGCTGACGCCGATCGCGTTGTCGTCTGCATCGATCGCGCCGCCAAGATGCTGTCGTCCTCGCCCGAAATGCCGTTCTTCGAAGGCGATCAGCCGTCGAAGTACACGCAAGATGCGATCCAGTTCTGCCGTGAGTTCGACATGCTCGGGCGTCGGACGCAGGAGTTCGTCGGCCTTATGGACAAGCACGGCCTGTTCGAGGAAACGCCGCTGGCCTTGCCCCGCGCCAAGGCTGACGGCACGCCGGATGAACCCGTTAAAATGGGCGAGTATCTGCGTATCTCCGAGCAGAAGCTGAACGCGCTGCCGAAGGAGACCTACCTGGAACTGCGCGATCGCGGCATATCCGCGGTCATGCACGCGCACCTGCTGTCGCTCGGCCTTTGGCCGAAAATCCTGTCGCGCGCTGCGCGGATTCAGGCTTCCACGCCGCTCAGCTGAAACCAGCGGGCGTCGCCAAACGTATGAGACCAAACCGCGCCTTCGGGCGCGGTTTGACTATGGGGCGAATGCACGATGAAGCGTCTGCTGGCGGCGATTGCTATTCTGCTCGGCTTGGCTGGCTCCGCGCTCGCGCAAAGCAGCCTGCCGCCGGCAATCGAGCGCAACGTCGAAGGTTCGCTGCACGCCGCGCGCGCCGCGATCGCGCCGGGCGAGACCTTCACGATCGTGCTGCGCCAGAACATTCGCGAAGGCTGGCACACCTATTGGCGCAATCCCGGCGATAGCGGCGAAGCGACCGAACTGACGTGGACAACGCCGCCGGGCTACGACGTCGGCGCCATTCAATGGCCGACGCCAGAAGCGATCCCGTTCGCGACACTGGTAAACTTCGGTTATCACGGCGAAGTCCTGTTTCCGATCGAGGTCACGGCGCCGGCGAACGCGCGGCCGGGCGAACAGGTCACCTTCACCGCTGAAGCCTATTGGCTCGTCTGCTCCGACATCTGCATTCCCGAAGAAGCGACGCTGACATTCACGCTGCCGGTCGCCACGCAGGGCCGTGACGATCCGCAATGGGCGCCGCGCATTGCACAGGCGGTCGCGGGCCTGCCGCGCCGCGAGGAGGGCGTCGAAGCGCGCATCACCGAGGGCGCCCCCGCACGGCTCTCCGTGGTGCTGCCAAACGCGAACTCCATCCGCAACGTTCGCTTCTTTCCTTACAGCCGCGACGTGCTGCTCGCGTCCGGCCCGCAACTGCCACGCGTTGGCGAATCTGGCGTGAGTTTTGATGTCGCTGGCGGCGTTGCGACCGACGTTGGCCGCGCGCCGTTGGAGGGCGTGGTCGCGTACGAGGCAAGCGACGGCCGCTTGCGTGGCGTTGAGATCGTCGCCGAGCCCGGCGATCCGATTCCCGGCACGGACGGCGCGCCTGCGCCAATGTCGAGCGACTATCCGCTGGCCGAGTTGGAAGGCGCGAGCGCGCCTGCTGCGCCGGTTAGCATGGATGCGCTCGGCATTCTCATCGCGCTTGGGCTCGCGTTTCTCGGCGGGCTTATTCTCAACATCATGCCCTGTGTGTTGCCGGTTCTTTCGGTGAAAGCGCTGTCTTTCGCTGGCGGCGCGCATAACGGCGAAGCCCGGCGTGACGGGCTCTTCTACTTCGCTGGCGTGATGGCGACGTTTATGGCGTTGGCTGTGCTGTTGCTTGTGTTGCGTGGCGCCGGCGAGGCGGTGGGCTGGGGCTTCCAGTTGCAGGCGCCGTGGGTGACGAGCGCGTTGGCGCTGCTGTTTTTCGCGATCGGCTTGAACCTGCTGGGCGTGTTCGAGATTGGCGGCTCGCTGCAAAACGCTGGCGGCTCGCTTGCGCAACGTGGCGGAAGCGCAGGTAGTTTTTTTACCGGGGCGCTCGCTGTGATCGCCGCGACGCCGTGCACGGCGCCATTCATGGCCGGGGCGATCGGCGTGGCGCTCACGCAATCTGCGGCGATTACTCTGCTGATCTTTGCAGCCCTGGCGCTGGGCTTTGCGCTGCCGCTGACCTTGCTGCATTTCGCGCCCGGCTTGCAGCGCCTGATACCCAAGCCCGGCGCCTGGATGGACCGCGCCAAGCATGTGCTGGCGTTTCCGATGTTCGCCGCAGCGGTTTGGCTTGCTTGGGTGCTGGCCGAACAAGCGGGGCCGATGGGTGTGCTCTCACTGTTGCTGATCGCGACGGCGCTGGCGTTCGTTTTGCTGACCGCGCGCTGGGGACGTGCATGGCTGATCGCGGGCGCTTTGGTGTTTGTCGTCACGGGCGTATTCACATGGCGGCCGCTGCTTGGCGTTCAGACCGAGACAGTGCTGGCGTCCGAGCCTTGGAGCGCGGCGCGCGTTGCGGAGTTGCGGGCTGAAGGCCGGCCGGTGTTCGTGAATTTTACCGCCGCCTGGTGCGTCACCTGCAAGGTGAACGAATTGGCCGCGCTCTCGAGCCCGCGCTTAGCGCAGGGCTTTGCCGAGGCCAATGTCGCATACCTAAAGGGCGACTGGACCAATCGCGATGATGAGATCGCCGCGGCCCTGGCCGAGCATGGACGCGCCGGTGTGCCGCTCTATCTCTACTATCCGTCGAATGGCGAGCCACAAGTTTTGCCCCAGGTCCTAACCGAGGCGTTGGTGCTGGAAACGATCGCAGGAGCGCAGTGATGAGCATTTCGAGACGCAATCTTTTGTTGGGCGGCGCCGCACTCGCCGCTGTCGGCGTGCTGGGTGGAACCTTGCTGCTGAACGGCAATGAGGCGCTGGCCTCGGTCGAAACCGGCGCGCAGGCGCCGGCCTTCTCGGTGCAGGACGCAAGCGGCGCCACGCGCACGCTGGCCGAATTCAGCGGCCGCACCGTCATTCTCGAATGGACCAATCATGGCTGCCCGTATGTGCGCAAGCACTACGACTCAGATACGATGCAAACGCTGCAGCGGGATACGACCGCTGATGGCATCGTCTGGCTGCAGGTGATTTCGTCGGCGCCGGGCGAACAAGGCCATCTCGATGCGGCCGGCGCCCGCGCCCGCGTGCAAACCGATAACGCCGCGCCGACGGCGACTTTGCTCGATCCATCAGGTGCGATGGGCCGCGCCTATGGCGCGCGCACGACGCCGCATATGTACATCATCAATCCGCAAGGCGTGCTGGTGTACCAAGGCGCCATCGACGATCAGCCCTCGGCGCGTCCGGCGTCGCTGCAAGGCGCCAACAGCTACGTGCGCGCCGCGCTTGCCGATCTGGCGGCGGGGCGACTAGTGCAGACCGCTGAGACCGTGCCGTATGGCTGTGGCGTGAAGTACGTCTAGCGCGAAGCCATTTGCTGTTCTGCTGCAAGGTCAGCAGCGGCGCCGGCGGCCATCGGCGCGATCAGAATAGCGTCGTCGAGCAGCACGCGCAGGCTCACGAAGGCGGCCTCCCGCTCTTCGGCTGTGTCGGCCGCTTGCAGCGCGGCGGAGCGTTCGCGGGCGTCTTCGGCGATGCCGTGGAAGATACAGGGCAGATCCTGCTCGACGCCAGCTTGGCGCAGGGCGACGGAGAGGCGTTCAGCGTCGCCGGAGAAATCCTCGATGCCGGCCAGCAGGGCGGGGGTGACCTCGGTCTGCACCGTAAGAGCGCGGGCCTCGGCCTCGACCTCGGTCGCCAGGGACGGCAGTTCGGTCAGGCTGACGGTAAGCATAAAAGCGAGACAGGTGAGCATGGTGGGGCCTCTTCGCCGGATTGGTGAAAGGCCAAGGAGCAAATCCGGCGCCGCGGGCCGGCTCGCCTCCCGGGGCGGTTTACGTTAGGTCTCCGGCGCAGATAGCCCGGAGCCCGCTTTGACCGTCGTAACGTTGGACGAGACCGCCCAAGAGCTCACCCTGGAGAGCATCGAGGCGGTGGCTGCGGGGCGGGCCAAGGTGGCTCTGGCGCCGGCGGCGAGGCAGCGCCTGGCCGAGTTCCGCGCCCGCGCCGAGGCCGCCATCAAGGCCAATCCCGATAAGCGCGTCTACGGCCTGAACACCGGCTTTGGCTCGAACTTCAAGGATTATGTCAGCCCCGAAGCGCTGAAGCAGCTACAGCGCAATTTGATCCTGTCGCATTGCGCCGGGGTTGGTGAATTGGCGCCGGCGCCCGTCGTGCGCGCCACCATGCTGATGCGTGCGGCCTCGCTGGCGCGGGGCAGGAGTGTGGCGCGGCCAATTCTGGTCGAGACGTTGATCGACATGCTGAACAATGGCGTCACCCCCGCCGTGCCGCGTTTGGGGAGCGTGAGCGCCAGCGGCGACCTTGCCCCGCTTTCGCACATTGCCGCCGTCGTGATCGGCGAGGGGCGGGTGCTCGGGAAGAGTGGCGAAAGCGTCGTTACCAAGCATTGGCTAAAGGCCCATGCGGGGGCGTTCACGCCGATCGAACTCGAATTGAAAGAAGGCTTGGCGCTCAACAATGGCTGCCAATACTCCAACGCCTGGGGCGCACTGGCGGCGGCGAAGATGCGCCTGCTGATCGAAACGGCGGCGGTGATGGCGGCACTTGGCGTGCAGACCATGCGCGGTATGGGCCGGCCGTTTCGCGCCGATCTGCATGCGCTGCGCCCGCATGAAGGCTCGCAGGCGATTGCACGCTGGGTGTTTGAATTGCTCGACGGCTACCAGTTTCAGGACGTCTCGACCGACACGAAGTTCGCTTATGACGAACGCATCCAGGATCCGTACAATCTCCGCTGCGCAGCGCAGGCGCTGGGGCCTTGCCTCGATCTGATCGCACGCGCCGAGCGCACGATGGTGACGGAAGCGCGGAGCGTCACCGACAATCCGATCGACCTCAACACCAGCGCCGACAGCTACGATCTCGATCTGATCACCTCGGGCGGCCACTTCCACGGCATGCCGCTCGCCATCGACGCCTATGGCTTGATTCAGGCCGCTGGCATCATGGCGCGGCTTTCGAATTTGCGCTGCGCGCGCATGGTGGATGCAGCGCGCAACAAAGGCTTGGGCCCACAGATGCGCGGGCCTGATCCGAACCCAACCGAGTCCGGCTTGATGATGCTGGAATACACGACGGCCGGTCTCTGCAACCACATTTGGGGCTTGGCGATGCCGGCACATCTGATGAGCGTCTCCACCGATGCGGGGCAGGAGGATCATGTCTCCATGGCCGCCAACGTCGCGATGCGCGCAGACGAGGCGGCGCGCTGCCTGGCGCAGATATTTGCCATCGAGATGGCGTTCGCCGCCCAAGCCGAACACGTGCGCGCCAACAATGCGGCGGAAAAGCCGTGCGCCCTTGGCGCCCGCACCGGGCTTGCCTTAAAGAAGATCGGTGAGCATTTCCCGCTGGTCGAGGCCGACCGCGAACTCACATGGGATATCGAGATTTTGGCTGAGAAGGTTCTCTCCGGCGAGATCGCACAAGCGACGGGCTATCGCTTCGCACGACATTGAAGCGCGTCTTCGCGCGCGTGCGCCCGTTAGTCTTGAACGCATCCCATATTCCGAAAGTTCTCTGTCATGAGCAAAGTTGAATCACCTCTCGTCGCCGCCGAAAAACCGCGCGGCTTCACCGACCGTTTGGGCGACGCCGCTGGCGCGGAAGAACGCATCGTCGGCGCTGTTGGCCGCGTCTATGAAAAGTGGGGCTTCGAGCGCCTCGAGACGCCGGCCATCGAATACACCGAAGCGCTCGGCAAATTCCTGCCCGATCTCGATCGCCCCAACGAAGGCGTGTTCTCGTTTCAGGACGACGAACGCTGGCTCTCGCTGCGCTACGATCTGACCGCGCCGCTGGCGCGCTTCGCTGCTGAGGAACGACTGACGCTGCCGAAGCCCTTCCGCCGTTGGCAAACTGGCACGGTCTGGCGCAACGAAAAGCCGGGGCCGGGGCGCTATCGCCAATTCACCCAATGCGACGCCGATACGGTGGGCTCCGACAATCCGGCCGCCGACGCCGAGATGATCGCGATGGCGAGCGAGGCGCTTGAAGCGGTGGGCGTGCCGCGCGACGGCTATGTGTTCAAGATCAATTCGCGCCGCATTCTGAACGGTGTTTTGCTGGGCATTGGTCTCGGCGAAAACAACACGCGCGCACGTCTCACCGTTATGCGCGCGATCGATAAGCTTGATCGCGTTGGTGTTGAAGGTGTTGCGCTTCTGCTCGGCAAAGGCCGCAAGGACGATAGCGGCGACTTCACCGCCGGCGCCGATCTCGACGCTAAGGGCGTGCAGAAGGTCATCGATTTCGTCACGCTGCCGACGGAGTCGCGCGGCGCCGTGCTTGGCGGCTTGGAAAAGCTTGTTGGCGACAATGATGAAGGCCGTGCTGGCTTGAAAGAACTCGCCGGCATCGATGCGGTGCTGAGCGCGCTGGGCGTAAAAGATGCGAGCGCGCGGATTGATCCGTCGGTTGTGCGCGGGCTCGAATATTATACCGGCGCCGTCTACGAAGCCGAACTCACGATGACCATCGTCGAAGATGGACGCCCGGTGCGGTTTGGTTCTGTCGGCGGCGGTGGGCGCTATGATGATTTGATCGCGCGCTTCACCGGCGAGCGTGTACCGGCGACGGGGTTTTCCATTGGCGTCAGCCGTCTCGTGGCGGCGCAAGCGCGGCTCGGTTTGGGTGAACAATTGGCGCAGACGCCGCCTGTTGTCGTGTTGGCGCTGGACGCGGATCGTATGGGCGATTTCTTCGCGATCGCAGGGGAGCTACGCAATGCAGGCATTCGCGCTGAAGTTTATCTTGGCGGCGCCGGCATGAAAGCGCAGCTCAAATACGCCGATAAACGCAACGCGCCGATCGCCGTCATCCAAGGCAGCGACGAGTTGGCGAAAGGCGTCGTTACGCTGAAAGACCTGAAGCTCGGCGAAACGATTGCGAAACAATTGGGCGACGATCGCGAGGCCTATGCCAAGGCCCGCGAGCAGGTTCAGCGGGAAGTCCCTCGCGCGGAGATTGTCGCTGCGGTGCAGCAAATGCTCGCGCGCTAACCACTATTTTTTCGCTCCGATAGCGGCGCCGCTTGACGGTCGGCCTCGGATCGTTCCAGGGTCCGCGCGATCGTCGGCGTCGCGGGCGGTCGCGTTTCGGGGAGGAGACGCCCTTAAAATTTGCGACGCATTGGCGGCCGTGTCCCTCGGGGACGCGGCCGCTTTATTTTGGCCGCTTTGGCGGGTCGATGTCTTCGAGCACGCCGCGTTGTTCGGCGAGATCTTCCTCCGGCCCGAGCGTGCCGTGAGCCGCCGGCGACAGCTTCCGGCACGCCCACCACAACACGACCAAGCCGAGCAGAGCCGAGATCAGCGAGCCGCCGAGGACGCCGAAGCGCACAGGCGTCGCAAGATCGCCGGCGCCGAAGGCGAGATTGCCGATGAACAAGCTCATGGTGAAGCCGATGCCGGCCAAGAGCGCCATCCCGACCATTTGCATCGAGTTGCCGGGCAGGCGCTGCTTCAGTGCAAAGCTGGCGAGATAAGATGCGATGGTGATGCCGATCGGTTTGCCGAGCACGAGACCCGCCGCGATGCCGAGCGCAATCGGATGCAGCAATGTATCGATCCCTGCGCCGTGCAGCACGACGCCGGCATTGGCGAGCGCGAAGATCGGCATGATCGCAAACATGACCCACGGCTTTAGCGCGTGCTCGGCCGTGATCAGCGGCGAGCCGCCGCCGGGTTTGCGCATTGGCACCGTGAGCGCGGTCAACACGCCGGCAATGGTGGCGTGCACGCCCGAGAGGAGCATGAACGCCCACATGACGACGCCGAGCACCCAATAGAGCCAAAGCGCTTTCACGCCGCCGCGGTTCATCAGCAGCATGGCGCCGAATGTCGCCACCGCGCCGCCAAGCGCCCAGCCGGTGATGTGCGACGAATAGAAGAGGGCGATGACGAGGATGGCGCCGAGATCGTCGATGATGGCGAGCGCCAACAGGAAGAGCCGCAAACCGCCCGGGATACGCGGGCCTAGCAAAGAGAGCACGCCGATGGCGAACGCGATATCGGTGGCGGCCGGAATGGCCCAGCCACGTAGATAGGCCGGTTCGTGCATATTGATGGCGACATAGATCAGCGCCGGGACAGCCATGCCGCCGACCGCGCCGGCCATCGGCAGCGCCGCCTCGCGCGGATTCTTGAATGGCCCTTCGACGGTTTCGCGTTTTAGCTCGAGGCCGACATATAGGAAAAATATAACCATCAGCGCGTCGTTGATGATCAGGTGCAGGTTCACCGCATGCGCTGCAGGGCCAAGGCCCACGGAGAGGCCGGCGATCTGATCTTCGAGCAGATGGTGGAAGGCCTCGCCCGTTGGGCCGTTCAGCAGGACGAACGAGATGAGCGTGGCTGCGATGAGAACGTAGCCGGGCGTCGTATCGCGTTTCCACCAATGCTTTGCGCCGCTCTCCATGCACCCGGCCTAAGCAGCTTGGCGCATCGGTGCAAACAAAAAAACGGCGGAGCTTGCGTTCCGTCGTTTCCGTCTTCGTGCTTTGGTGGCTCGGACTAATATCCATCTACTTCCTTTTTTCGCTACGGCTGCTGCGCTTGTTGGCGAAGATACTCGAACACGTAACCCCACGTCGCTTCTCGCGGCCGCTGCGGGGGGGCGTAAATCCAGATAAAGAGCGTCTCGTTGTCCTCGCCAGGTTCAGCCAGCGGTGCGCTGCCGGTTTCGAAGAGGGCCTCGCGGAGAGTCAGGCTGCCAGTGGGATAAGCGGCGATGAAGACGAGACTTGCGTCGGGGCGGCCGAGCGTGCCGGAATAATAATCGGGATTGAACTTGGCGAAGCGAATGTAGAGCGGCGCATCGCTCGCGCGCGTGCGGGACCACTCCCTTTGATGATCAAGCGGCGCTTGGGCGGCGAGAAGACGGTTCAAAGGCCGGCCGAGCCACTCATGCGTCTGCGCGGCGCTCAAGCGCCACGTCCAAATATTGGTTTGTTCCGAGGGACACCGGGCCGCGTCGATCATGTCAGCGCACAGATTCTCCACGAGAAATTCGCGCTGACGCGCGTTCGAGTAGGAGCGGACGCCCCCGTCGGGCGAGTACGGGACCGAATATCCCGTGCCGATGAACTCCTCATTATCGATGCCGAACTCCGCCCAAAGCAGATCTGTCGCGCGAGGAATTCGGCGGAGGTTGTGACCAAGTTCAACCTCGGAAAAGAAGACATCGGCCGGGCCCTCAACGGACACGTTATGATTCGGCGCAGCATGGCTCGCGAGCGCGCGTGAGAGGCAGATGCTGCCATCTTCCGTTTCCGGGCAGCGCTCCAACACGCCAGATACATCGTCACGCCACGCGCGCCACGTCGCCTCTTCGCTCGGTGGCGCCAGGAAGTAGGCTGAAGAAACAAGGGCGCCTAGGGTTGCGGCGCTCAAGGCAAGTCGCTGGCGAAAAGTCGGAATCCAGAGGTTGTGTCGCAGAACGTAGACGACCCCGAAAAGCAGAACGAGGAGCACCAAAATGGTCACTGCGGCTGGCATCAGTGCTCCTTGGATGCGTGGCAGGCTTCGCCGCCGGGCAAGCTATCCCGGTGGCCAATCGTGCGCATTGCCGATGGCCGCCACAGGCGCCTCGACATTGCGCCTGCTGAGATAAATGAAGAGATCGCTCCAACTTGCGCGTGTGTACTCGCGGCGCGTTTGCGGTTCGTAGACCCAAATGAAGGCGGTGGAATCGTCATCTGTCGATTGTTCGTTCGGATCACTCATGCCCGAGAGCAAGAAGGCTTGTTGGACCTCCAGTTCGGCTGATTCTGCCAAGCTCGAAAAGAAAACCCGCTGCGCCTCCGGTCTTCCGACAGTGCCGGCATAGCGACGCTGCGGGAATATCTGGAACCTAACCAGCAGGGTAGTTGGGTCGCGCAGACTTCCCGTCCGCAAGCGCTCGCGCATCGCCTCTAGCTGAAGCGAGCCCGAACCCTCCGCGGGCTCTCTTTCCAAGATGAGCTGGCCGAGCGTCATGCCGCGGACATCGCCGAGATTGGTGAAACGCCAGGCCCAGGCGCGGGGCCAACGCTGAGGGCAAATGTCAGTGTTGACCGTCTCCGCGCATATGTTGGGCGCCCAGTACTCAGACAGCAGCGCCTCGGTGTAGCGCATGCGATCGCTTTGGGTGTCAACGATCGGCAGCGAGCGGCCGAGCCCAGTGAATTCCTCACGATCGATGCCCATCATCGCCTTGAGAGTATCGGCAATCGTGCCCTCAGACGCATCCTCGCCGGCAACGCTGCCTCGCGCGAGTAATCTTGCGCCCAGAGAAGCGTCGTGAGCCAAACCTTCAGCAACCATGTGGCGACCGCCGCCCACGTTGTAGGCGCGCATGGCGAGCGAAAGGCAATCGTAGCGCAACAAGTAGGTCGTGACCCATTCGGCGTCATCGGCCCTAACGCGTGACGCGCGCTCTCCCACCAATTCCCGCTGACGCTCCGGCGACAAACTGGCGATACGCTCGGAGCAGCGATCATAATAATTGCCGATTGAATCCACGGCGCGCGTCGTCACTGTCTTCTGCTCGAAGTTGCTATAAAGACCGTAGATGGCGTAACCCATCGTCAGCACGGCTGCGCAGATGAGAACGAAGCTTCTGACCACTGCGCCCAGCGAGCGCTTCTCCATGCGTCCGTTGTCGAGAGCGACCTGCATCAAGAAGAGGATGAGCGATGCGGCGGCGCTGATGGTGACGCCGTGCTGGTTGATGAAATCCAACAGCGTCTGCGAGCTGAGTTGTTCCATGCCCCAAAATCGCCGTGCGGCGCCTCCCCTGGAAATGCTAATTCAGGGCGCGTTTATCCACAAGTGCCGGGACTTCACTGACCGGCACAAGACAGGCTTGCTTTTTAACGGCGCGTGAGGACGCAAACAAAAACGGCGGAGCTTGCGCTCCGCCGTTGATGCTTTGACGTTCGGTGGCTGGATCAGAAATCCATGCCGCCCATGCCGCCCATGCCGCCGCCGCCCATGCCGCCGCCGCCGCCCGAATCTTTCTTCGGGGCGTCGGCGATCGAGGCTTCGGTGGTGATGATGAGGCCGGCGACCGAGGCTGCGTCTTGCAGCGCCGTGCGCACAACCTTCACCGGGTCGATGATGCCGGCTTTCAGCATGTCGACATACTCTTCGGTCTGGGCGTTGAAGCCGTAGCTCTCGTCCTTCGACTCACGCAGCTTGCCGACCACGATCGAGCCTTCGACGCCGGCGTTTTCGACGATCTGACGGATCGGCGCTTCGAGCGCCTTCCGGACGATGCCGATGCCGACGTTTTGGTCTTCGTTGTCGCCCTTGATGTTGAGCTTGAAGGCCGCGCGCAGCAGCGCTACGCCGCCGCCGGGGACGATGCCTTCTTCCACCGCAGCGCGGGTGGCGTTCAGCGCGTCATCAACGCGGTCCTTGCGTTCCTTGACTTCGACTTCCGTCGCGCCGCCGACCTTGATCACGGCAACGCCGCCGGCGAGCTTCGCCAGACGTTCTTGCAGCTTTTCCTTGTCGTAGTCGGACGTGGTGTCTTCGATCTGCTTGCGGATCTGGCCGATGCGGGCCTGGATGTCGGCCTTCGGGCCGGCGCCGTCGACGATGGTGGTGTCGTCCTTCTTGACCACGACCTTCTTGGCTTTGCCGAGCATGTCGATGGTGACGTTTTCCAGCTTGATGCCGAGGTCTTCGCTGATGACTTGGCCGCCCGTCAGGATGGCGATGTCTTCCAGCATGGCCTTGCGGCGATCGCCGAAGCCCGGCGCCTTCACGGCGACGACCTTCAAGCCGCCGCGCAGCTTGTTGACGACGAGGGTGGCGAGGGCCTCGCCTTCGACGTCTTCAGCAATGATCAGCAGCGGGCGTTGCGATTGCACGACAGCTTCCAAGATCGGCAGCATGGCTTGCAGGCTCGAGAGCTTCTTCTCGAACAGCAGGATCACTGGATCTTCCAGCGTCGCTTCCATCTTGTCGGCGTTGGTAATGAAGTACGGCGAGAGATAGCCGCGGTCGAACAGCATGCCTTCGACGACTTCGAGTTCGGTCTCGAGGGACTTTGCTTCTTCGACCGTGATGACGCCGTCATTGCCGACCTTGGCCATCGCGTCGGCCAGAAACTTGCCGATGTCGGTGTCGCCGTTGGCCGAGATAGTGCCGACTTGGGCGATTTCCGCCGAGCCGCCGACCTTCTTCGAACGCGCCTTCAGGTCTTCGACGATGGCCGTGACGGCCTTGTCGATGCCGCGGCGCAGATCCATCGGATTGCGGCCCGAAGCGACGGCCTTCATGCCTTCGCGAACGATGGCTTGAGCGAGAACCGTGG